>JAESGX010000512.1_pt1 | contig 13320 bp, 6 predicted proteins | sample 9269801 | NCBI WGS metagenome assembly JAESGX01 (sample SAMN16773122, study PRJNA677054) | algae metagenome | isolation source: Pleurocapsa minor GSE-CHR-MK-17-07R and co-occurring heterotrophs from wet... | place: USA: Lower Calf Creek Falls, Grand Staircase Escalante National Monument, UT ... | reverse complement strand
GCACCACCTCGGCATGGCCGGTGCGCTTGGCGCAGACCTGCTCATAGGTCGGGTTCACCGTGTGGCCGCCGGCATAGCCCGAGACGACCTCGTGCACGCCCGCCACATCCCGGTAGGCGGCGTCGAGGCACCAGAAGCAGCCCCCGCCCAGCGTTGCGTATTCCATGATCCAGACCTCCCTCTTGCCGCCCACACATAGGGCGCCACCCCCGCTTGCAGAAGATGCGGGATGCCCGGTGGTTCGCGGGCGGGCCGGAAAGGTAACGCCGTGGCCGCCCTACCCCTGCCGTTGCCGTGCGGCCAGGGCGGAAACCTCCTCCCGCAGGAAGCGGCCCGACGCGTCGAGCTCGCCGGCCAGGCCGCGCAGCTCGCGCGCGGCGTTGTCGGTCTCGGCGACCTCGCCGCTCAGCGCGTGCGCGCCGCCCGAGACGCCATCGGTCGCCGCCGCCGCCTGGGCGACGCCGCGGGCGATCTCACGCGTCGCCTCGCCCTGCTGGGCCATGCCGTCGGCGATCGCGGCGGAAATCGCGTGCAGCTCCTGGATGGTCTGGCCGATGCTGCAGATGGCCTGGGCCGCGCCCTCCGTCGTTGCCTGGATGGCGCCGATCTGGCTCGCGATCTCCTCGGTCGCCTTGCCGGTCTGCAGGGCCAGGCTCTTCACCTCGCCAGCCACCACGGCGAAGCCCTTGCCGGCCTCGCCCGCCCGCGCCGCCTCGATCGTGGCGTTGAGGGCCAGCAGGTTGGTCTGCGACGCGATGGTCTCGATCAGGCGCACCACCTCGCCGATGCGCTGCGCGGCGCTGGACAGGCCGCGCACCGTCGAATCCGTCTGCTGCGCCTGGGTCAGCGCGCGGTCGGCGATGCCGGAGGCGTCGGTCACCTGCCGGGTGATCTCGGCGATGGAGCTGGCCAGTTCCTCGGCCGCGGCCGCCACGGACTGGACATGGGCCGTCGCCTCCTCGGAGCCCGCGCCCAGGCTGCGCGCCTGGCCCGTCGCGCGCTCGGCCACGTCCGAGAGGCGGCTTGCGGCGACGAGGGTGAGCGAGGCGCGCTCGCCCAGCTTGGCCGAGGCCTCGGCAAGCGCCGCCTCCAGCGCCGCCGCATTGGCGAGCGTCGCCTCGCGCCGGGCGAGTTCCACGCGGCCGCGCTCGGCTTCCGCCTCGGCACGGGCGGCGCGGGTCTCGATGCGGGATTGGCGCAGCGTCTCAATGGCGCGGGCCATGCCGCCCAGCTCGTCGCGGCGGCCGAGATGCGGCACGGCGGCGTCCAGCTCGCCCGCCGTGATGCGGCCGACGCTGGCGCCCAGCTCCCCCATCGGGCGGAGCATGCGGCGGATCAGCCACCACCCGGGCAGCCCCACCAGCAGCACCGCCGCGAGCGCCGCGATCAGGCCATCGCGCCGCATGGCCGCCTCGGTCGCGGCGAGGGTGGCCAGGGATTGGCCCGCGAAGAGCAAGCCGATCTGGCGGCCCGTCGCGTCGTGGATCGGCTGGTAGACGGTGAGGTGGTTGGTGCCGAGGATGGCATTCTCACCCCGGTAGATGCGGCCCTGGGTGATCGCCACCGTATGGGCGGACCCCGGGGCAAGGCGCGTCCCGGTGGCCCGCGTGCCGTCCGGCCGGACCACGCTGGTGGCCACGCGCTCATCGCCCTTGAAGATGGTGGCGACCCCCCCGCCCGCGCGGGAGACCATATCCACCATCGCATTGGCGCCATCCAGCACGAGGTCGCCGCGGGCAAGCTGGCCGCGCTCGGTGAGGCGCCAGGCCGCACCGCCTGACAGCTGGGCCGTGGCGCTCTCCAGCAGCTGGATGTCCTGCTCCAGGCGCTGGGCCAGGCGCTCGGTCTCCATCGAGTGGAAGCGTTGGAAGGACCAGGCCTGCAGGCCGAACACCGCAAGCGCGATGGCGAGGAGCCCTGCGGCCGCGATGCGGGTGGCCAGGCTGAGCGCGGCGAGGCGCTGGAGGACGTTTTTCATCACGCCAGCTTCGCCGGCCGGCATTACCGGCCGGTAAAGACCAGCGCATGAATTCAGGCGGGCACGGCCGCCTCCTCGCGCATCGCCATCCAGGCGGCATCGAGCCCCTGGCCGAAGCGGCGGCACATCAGGGCGATCTCGCCCTCCGTCATGATGAGCGGCGGCGTGAAGGCGATGCGGTCGCCGATGGCGCGCACGACGAGGCCCGCCTCATGGCATTTCTGCTGCACCAGGATGCCGATCTTCCGCGCGGGGTCGAAGGGCGTGCGCGTGGTCTTGTCGGCCATCAGCTCGACGCCGGCGATGAGGCCCACGCCGCGCACATCGCCCACCAGCGGATGGCCGCGGAAGGCGGCGAGGCCGTTCAGGAAGGCGGGGGCCACGCGCTGCACATGGCCCACCATGTCGCGCTCGGCATAGATGGCGAGGGTCTCGAGCCCGACGGCACAGGCCACGGGATGCCCGCCATAGGTGAAGCCATGGCCGAAGCTGCCATGCTTCTTCGAGCCCTGGATCAGCGCTTCATGGATGGGGACGGAGATGAGCGTGGCCGAGAGCGGCTGGTAGGCGGCGGTGAGCTGCTTCGCGCAGGTCAGGATGTCGGGCGTGATGCCATAGGTGTCGCAGCCCCACATGTGGCCGGTGCGGCCGAAGCCGCAGATCACCTCATCCGCCACGAAGAGGATGTCGTGTTTTTTCAGGATGGGCTGGATGGCCTGGAAATAGCCCTCGGGCGGGGTGATGGCGCCGCCGCCGCCCTGCACGGGCTCGGCAAAGAAGGCGGCGATGGTCTCGGGCCCCTCGCGCTCGATCAGCGCCTCCAGCTCGGCCGCCATCCGCGCGGAGAATTGGAGTTCCGTCTCGCCCGCCTCGTGGAAGCGGTAGTAGTTGGGGTTCGAGACGTGCAGGAAGCGGTCGCCCAGCGGCAGGTCGAAATCCGCCTGCATGTGCGGCTGCCCCGAGAGCGAGGCGGTGGCGACGGTGTTGCCGTGGTAGCCGCGGATGCGGCCGATCAGCTTCTTCTTCCCGGGCTTGCCGCGCTGGTTGTTGTAGTACCAGATCAGCTTGATCGCCGCGTCATTGGCCTCGCTGCCCGAGCACTGGAACAGCACATGGGTGAGGCCCGCTGGCGCGAGCTCGATGAGCTTCTCGGCGAGGCGGACGGCGGGCTCATGCCCTTTCTGGAAGAAGGTGTGGTAATAGGGCAGCGCCAGAAGCTGCTTGTAGGCCGCATCCGCGAGCCGCTTCTCGGAGAAGCCGAGCGAGGCGCACCAGAGGCCGGCCATCGCCTCGATATATTCCCGCCCTTCCGTGTCGAAGACATGCACGCCCTCGCCGCGCGCCATGAGCACGGCGCCATGCTGGTTGTGGTCGGCGAGGTCGGTCTGCTGGTGCACGAAATGCGCGATGTCGGCGGCGTGCAGGGAATTCGGGCGCATGGTGGCTCTCCTGGAGGCAGGGCGCGAGCTTACCCGTTTCGGATCGGGTGGAAACCGGGCGGGCGGATGGATGGTCATCGCTTGTCCTTGCTTCCTTCAGGTCAGCGATGATACATGCGCAAACATTGATCGGGACAGGACTGACCGATGGCCCTTCGCCCCAAGGCGCCCGAGGGCGGCAAGCGACGCGGCCCGAACTGGGGCAGCATCATCGCCTATGGGATCATGATCCTGCTCGGCCTGCTGGCGCTGGCGCCGCTGCTCTCGGCGCTCGGCTGATCAGGCGGGAGCGGGCCACCAGCCATCCGGCCCCTGGCGCAGCGCCGGCGTCTCGCAGACGCTCACCACCGGAATCTCGCTCGGCCAATCGGACGCCCAGGCGCGGGTCTGCACCATCGCCACGCAAAGCCCGACGGGGCGGATGCCGGCCGCCGCCAGCAGCGCGAGCCCCGCGCGGGCCGACGAGCCGCTGGAGATCACGTCATCCACCAGCAGCACGCGCCGTCCCGCGAGGCGCGGCAGCATGCGCGGATCGAGCCAGAGCCGGCGCTCGGCCGTGGTGGTGATGGAGCGCATGGGGACACTCAGCCGCTCCTCGTACCAGAGCTTGCGCGAATAGCCGGCCGCCACCCAGTTGGCGTGGCCCAGGCGCTCGGCCAGCAAGGGCGCGAAGACATGGCCGAGCGTGGGCAGGCCCAGGATCATCTCGGCGCCGAGCGGCCGCGCCGCCTCTGCCATCCAGCCGACCAGCGCGTGGACCACCGGGAAGCTGGCCTGCGTCGCGATCAGGCCGGCCACGCCGATCGGGCGAATGGGGAGGTGCAGGACCCTGCCATCGGGCATCCGGGCCGGATAGCGCGCGCCGAAGGGCGGGCCGGGATCGGGTGCCGGGTCGAAATTCTGCCAGGGCTCGCTCACGGGGGGAGTCCTCCCATGCGCGGCCCCCGCCGTCAAAAGGCCAGGCGCAGCCGCGCCCTCAAAAAGCCAGGCGCAGCCGCGCCGTCAAAAGGCCAGGCGCAGCCGCGCCGTGCCCGCGACCTGCGCGACATTGCCCGCGAATTCGCTGTCCACCCGCGCGCCGAGCGTGAGGCTGGGTGCGACGGGAACCTCCAGCCCCCCCGAGAGCAGGGCTGCATTGGCATCGCCGCGCGCGCCCCGCACCGTGAAGCCGGCATGGGGCAGCGAGGCGAAGCCCACGGCCATCGCGGCATCGCGCGTCAGGTAGTAGGCCCAGGACGCCCGCAGATATCCCTGGACCGGCACCGCCCCCAGCCGCATCACGGCATCCAGTTGCGCGCCCAACTCCGTCCGCAGCGAGGTCTGGCTCTGGCCGCCCACCGCAACGCCAAGCGTCGTGCCGGTCGCGGGGCTGCTCTCGGTGTAGCCCTGGTTGTTGACCTGCTGCCATTGGAGTGCCGCGATGGGCTGCATGCGGAAGCCACCGCCGAAAGCCACGCCATCCTGCCGCGCCTCGGCGCGCAGCGAATAGAGCTGCGCGCCGAAGCCCGCGCGCTGCTGGTCGCTGTTGAGGAAGTAGAGCGTCCGCTTCGTGTCCACGTCCAGGAAGGTGAAGGCACCCGCGCCGGAGACGGTGAAGCTGCCCAGGCGCGTCGTGCCAAAGGCGCCGATCTGGCCGAAATTGGCCGTGGAACTACCCTGCCCACTGGCGAGCGAGGCGCTGCTCTCGCCCACGGCGATGGCGAGGCCCGCCATGCTCTGCGCCCCGATCAGATGGTCGAAGCCCAGCGCGAAGCCCGCCGTGCGCGCCGTGCGGCTCGCCGAGCCATCCGCACTGTCACCCGAGGTGCGGTTATAGGCACCCGTCGCGGTGCCCCAGACGGCGTAGCGCTTCGCATTGCCCACGCCATCGGCGCGCAGCCGGCCGCCCATCAGGCTCTCGCGGCCCAGGCCCAGCGGGTCGAGCATGGTCGCCAGGAACTGTTCGCCCGAGGCGAAGCCCATGGCACCCGTGCTGGTCGCGATCTCGCCCGAGAGCTGGTTCACGGCGAGGCCGATGCTGCTGGCGGGCTGGTTGTACACGTTGAAGAAGGGGCTGAGATTGCCGCCGGCGCGGTTGGCGTTGTCGAGCGCGCCCGCCGTGGCGCGGAGGTTGTAGGTGTTGAGACTGGGCACGCCGACGCGGGCCGGCGGCACCAGGATCGCAGGGGCAAGCCCCAACAGCACCTCCGTCGGTGTCACGCTCACCGTCGCGGTCACGCCGGCGCCGAAGCTGCCGCTGGTGATGATGTTCGCGAAGTTGCCGGTGACACTGCCCGCCTGGAGGATCGTGTAGGGCGTGTTGAAGCTGTAGGGGCCACCCAGCGGCAGCAATTGCAGCGTGCCGCCGAGCGCCGCATTCCCCGCCACATTGATGCGGTCCACGGCGTTGCCCTGCACCTCGATCGCCGTGACGGAGCCCGCCGTGAGCGTCAGGCGCGCCATGCTGATCGTTCCGACGGAGTTGCCGGGCGCCAGCGTTCCCCCGCTTGCCACCGTCACGGTCGCCATCGTCCCACTCCCGCCCAGCGTGCCGCCATTGATGACCACATCGGAGCCGCCGATGCTGCCATTCACCACCAGCGTGCCGCCATTCAGCGAAACGGCCGTGCGGCTGCGCAGCGTCCCGTTCACCACGAGCTGCCCGTCATTGACCACGACGATCGACGTGCCCTCGAGCGTGCCGTTCAAGATCAGCGTGGCGCGATCGATCCCCGTGGGGCCGATGTACCTCGCGGTGCCGTCGAGGATGGTGGTGCCGCCCAGCAGCGCGAGCCCGCCGAGGTTTCCGATCAGTGTGCCGCCGAAGCGCGTGCCGCCCTGGGTGATGGCGAGGATGCGGCTGCCGATGTCCACCAGCCCCTCCCCTGCCAGCGAGGCGACGGCAACGGTGCGCGCGGCGGCGCCGCCGGCTTCGAACGTGGCGCCGGCCGCCACCATGAGCGGCCCCGTGCCGAGCGGCCCCCCGGCCGCGAGGACCAGGCTTCCGGCCAGCACCTGCGTGGGCCCGGCATAGGTGCTCGGGCCGGTGAGGAGCAGCGTGCCCCCCCCGGCCATCGTCAGCCCGCCCGGGCCCGCGATGTCGCCCTGCAAGGTCAGCGAGGTGCCCGCGGCCGGGGCAAAGGCGCCGCCCGTGCCCTCCAGCGTCACGGGCCGGGCCGAGGTGAAGCTGGCGCTGGTGGCGAGCGTGCCGCCGGCCAGGGTGAGGCGGCCGCTGGCGGAGCCGAGATGGCCATCCGCCGCCACCGAGAGCGTGCCGGCAGAAATCACCGTGCCGCCGCTGTAGCTGTTGGCGCCGGTGAGCGTCGTCGTGCCGGTGCCGATCTGGCGCAGCACGCCGCTGCCAGAGAGGGCATTGGCGATGGTGACGGCCTCGGCGCGGTTGATGGCGAGGGTCGCGTTGTTCACCACCGCACCCGTGCCCAGCGTGCCGCCCGCGCCCAGCTGCAAGGTGCCGGCACTGATGGTGGTGCCGCCCGAATAGGTGTTGGCGCCGGTGAGGATGGTGGTGCCGCTGCCGGTCTGGCGCAGTGCGCCGGCGCCCGAGATCACCTGTGCGAGGGTCAGGCTGTCGCTGCGGGCGACCTCGAGCCATGCATTGGGCGAGATGGTGATGGGCGCGGCCCCGAGCGAGCCGCCCTCGCCCAGGCGCAGGAGGCCGGCCGCGATCCGCACAGCCGCCAGGCGGTTCGCGCCGGTCAGCGTCAGCGCGGCCACGCCCTCCTTGATCAGCGCGCCGCCCACGCCATCGGCGCCGATGACGCCGCCGAAGCTTTGCTCGGCATTGTTGCCGCCGAGGCGCAGTTCCTTGCCGCCCAGATCAACCTGGCCATCGCCCGAGAGCGAGCCGAGGCGGAAGGCGGCGCCCTGAAAGAAGCGGAGGTCGAGCCTCGCATTGCCCTCGACCCGGATGCTGGCGAGCGGCGCGTCCTGGCGGCCCGCAAAGGTGACGGAGCTGCCAAAGCCGCCATTCGTGCCGGCTTCGGCCGTGATGCGCGCCATGCCTGCCGTGCTGTCATCGGCGAAGCCGACCCCACCGCCGCCGGCCTCGGAGCCCCTGCCGCCGCGGATCAGGATCGTGGCGGAGCCGGCGGTGGCGCGGTCCTGGAAGCTGAGTCCACTTCCTCCATCGCGCGGGGCGATGGCGCTGCCCAGGGTGATGTCGGCCGTCCCGGCGGTGGCGTCGTCCCGCACGATGATCGAGCCGCCGCCCACCCTCAAGCCGGGGGGCGTGGGCTCCCCGATGATGGTGGCCGCGCCCATGCTGGCATGGTCCTGGAAGACGATACGCGGCGGATCAACGCCGAAATACCCCCGGCCGGCCCCGTTGAGGATGGTGGCCGTGCCCGCCGTGCTGTTGCCCTCGAAGCTGATCCTCGGGCCCGTCGTGAAATCGTAGACATTGGGGACGTTGGTGTAGGTGCCGCTGCCCGCACTCGCCGTGCCGAGGAAGCGCAGCACCCCGCCCACGATGCCCTGCTGCGATGGACCTTGCACCACATGCGTGTTGGTGCCCGCGTTGGTGCCGGTCTCGTAGATCAGCGTCCCGCCCGGCGCGACGGTGACGGTCGAGCCGCTGGAGAGCGTGCCCGCGCCGCTCACCGAGAGCGTGCCGCCCGCCACCATGGTGCCGCCCGTATGGGTGTTGGCGCCCGTCAGCGTCAGCGTGCCAGTCCCCGCCTGCGTCAGGCTGCCAGCGCCCGAGACCACGCCGCCGAGGGTCACATTGTCGCTGCGGTTGAAGACCAGCGCGCCATTGTTGGCGACATCGCCCGTGATCGAGCCGCTGGTCCCGCCATCGCCGATCCGCAGCGTGCCGGCACTGATGCTGGTGCCGCCCGTGTGGGTGTTGGCCCCGGTCAGCGTCAGCGCGCCCGTGCCCGCCTGGGTCAGCGTGCCCGTGCCCGAGACCACGCCCGCAAAGGTGACGGCATCGCCGCGGGCGAAGCTGAGCGCGCCCGCATTGGCGACATCGCCCGCGAGGCTGCCGGTCACGCGCAGCGTGCCGCCGGCGCTGATGCTCGTGCCGCCGGTGTGCGTGGCTGCACCGGCCAGCGTCAGCGTGCCGCTGCCCGCCTGGGTAAGGCTGCCCGCGCCCGAGAGCGCGCCGGCCAAGGTCACGTCCCCGGGGCGCGCGAAGACCAGCGCGCCGTCGTTCGCGACACCGCCGGTGCCCAGCGTGCCCGCGCCCTCGACCCGCAGCGTCGTGCCCGTGTTGATGGTGGTGAGGCCCGAATAGCTGTTCGCCCCCGTCAGCGTCAGTGTGCCGATGCCCGCCTGGGTCAGCGTGCCCGTCCCGGATATCGCATTGGCGAGCGTCACCGCATCGCCGCGATTCACCACCAGCGCGCCATTGTTCAGCACCGCGCCGCCGCTGATTTGCCCCGAGGTGCCACCATCCCCCACCTGGATCGTGCCGCCGGCATTGATGGTGGTGAGGCCGGCATGGGTGTTGGCGCCCGTCAGGATCAGCGTGCCGCTGCCCGCCTGGGTCAGCGTGCCCGAACCCGAGATGGCATTGGCCAGCGTCACGCTGTCGTTGCGCGCGAAGACCAGCGCCGCATTGTTGGTGATGCCACCCCCGCTGAGCCGGCCCGCGCCTTCGATGCGCAGCGTACCCTGGCTGATCGTCGTCGTGCCCGAATAGCTGTTGACGCCCGAGAGGATGAGCGTGCCGGCCCCCAGCTTGTCGAAGCCGCCACTGCCCGCGATCACGCCCGCGAACTGGCCCGAGGAGATCTGCGTCGTTGCCGTGCCGGTCAGCGTGCCCGCGCCGCGCAGATTGCCGATGGTGCCGATGAAGCCGCCGAAATCGAGCGTGGCGCCGGCCGCGATGGTGACGCTGGCGGCCCCCTGCGTGAGCTGGTTGAGGATCAGGTTCCCCGCCTCCAGCGTGCCGCCCGCGATGTTGAGTGCCAGCGTCGCGGGCGAGAAGAGATCGGCCGAGGCGAAGCTCGCCACCACGCGGCCCGTCTCGGTGGCCGAGCCGATGGTGAGCGTGGCCCCCGGGCGGAGCGAGAGCGCGCCGGTCAGTGTCAGCGTCTCGCCCGTGGCAGCGGCGATGCCGCCCGTGGCCCCATCCGTGATGCCGATCGCATTGGCCAGGCTGCCCGTGACGTCGGCGCGCAGCCGGCCGCCCGTGAGCGTGACGTCGCCCCCACCGATGGCGCCGATCTGCCCCAGCACCAGCGTGCCCGCGCTGATGGTGGTGCCGCCCGCATAGGTGTTGGCGGCGGAGAGTGTCAGCACGCCGCTGCCCGCCTGCGTCAGCGTGCCGCTGCCGGAGATCGCGTTGGCGACGGTCAGCGCGTCGCTGCGGTTGAACACCAGCGCGCCGTCATTGATGACCGCGCCACCGCCCAGCGTGCCGCCCTGGCCGATGCGCAGCGTGCCGCCGCTGATCTCGGTGGTGCCCGAATAGGTGTTGGCGCCCGTCAGCGTCAGCGTGCCCGCGCCGAATTTCTCGAGATCGGCCGTGCCGGTGATGCTGCCCGCGAAGCTGCCCTCGCCGATGCGGATCAGGTTCGTGTTGGTCAGGCTGCCCGCGCCCTGGAGATTGCCGATGGTGCTCAGCCGGCCGTCGAGGTCGAGCGTGGCGCCGGCCGCGATCGTCGTGCTTCGGGCCCCCGCGGTCAGGTCGTTGAAGGCGACATCGCCCGCCGTGACGCGCCCCGCCGCGATGACCAGGGCGGTTGTCGCAACATCCGCCGTGTCCACGCTGGCGAAGGCGGCCACAATGCTGCCCGCGGCCCCGCTCGCCCCCAGGGTGAGGGTGGAATCGGCCCCGGTCGTGAGCGCGCCCGTCAGCGTCAGCGTGGTGCCGGCGGCGGCGGCGATGGTCGCGCCGGATCCCGTGGTGACGCGGATGTCCTGGCCCAGCGTCGCATCCACCGCGGCGCGGAGCGTCGCGTCGCCGATGAGGATCGGTCCGCTGCCCAGTGCCGCGGGATCGCCCAGCACGAGCGTGCCGGCCTGGATGCTGGTGCCGGATGAAAAGCTGCCGGCCCCGTTCAGCGTCAGCGTCCCCGTCCCCGTCTTGCTGATCGAGCCCAGGCCGGAAATGCCCTCGGCCAGCGTCGCATCGGTGGATTGCGCGAATTCCAGCGCCGCGAAGCCGCCCAGCGTGATGCCGCCCTGCACCAGGCCGCCCGAACCGATGGCGAGCAGATTGGTCCCGCCGGTGAGGTCGAGCGCCGCGGCCCGGGTCACGCCATCGCCGGCGAGCCCGCCCGAGAGGGTCGCGCCGAGGGTGATGGAGAGACCCTCGCCCCGGATGCCCACCCCGCCCGCACCACCGCCGGCGCCGCCGGTCACATTCGCCTGGATCGCGATGGTCAGGCCGTCGGCCGAGGTGAAGACCATGCCCGCGCCGCCCTGGCCGCCCAGGCCCGGCTGGCCGGACGGCGCCGCGCCTCCTGCCCCGCCCGCGCCGCCGGTCACGGCGTCGAACAAGGTCCCGGCATTGCCGAAGGCGGTGAAGACCAGGCCCGTGCCGCCCGCGCCGCCACCACCGCCGCCGCCCGTGCCGCTCGCGGCGCCGCCCGCGCCGCCCGCGCCGCCCGTCAGCGGGCCGGTTGGCAGGATGGAATCGACCAGGCCATGCGCGCCACCGCCACCGCCCGCGCCGGCCGTGACGCCAACCGCCCCGTTGGCGCCCGCGGCCCCGGGTGCGGCGCCACCCGCGCCGCCCGGCCCATCGCCCGCGCCACCCGGGCCGCCCGTGTCGCCCGCGCCGCCGCCGCCGCCGCCGAAAGCGGCATCATCGGCGCCGGGATCACCGCTGGAGAAATTGCTGTTGAGGCCGCCCGCGCCGCCCAGGCCGCCGCCCCCGATGCCGCCGCTCCCGACCCCGCTCTGGGCCTGGGCCTCCACGCTGATCAGGGCGGTGGTCGCGAGCAGGGCGAGCAGAAAACGGGGCAAGGCCACTCCGGCGACCGACCTGGTTGCGTCAACTTGCGCCCACGCTAGCCAGAATGGCCGCCCGTTTGCCAGTCTCGGGGAAAGTTATTCCGCTGCCGCGACGGGCTTCGCCGTATCGCCGTGCTTGGCCCCCTTGCGGGGCGCCTCATGCGCCATCTCGCCCATCGCCTTCTGCACATGGGCGGAGAAGACGTATTCCGCCGGGCGCTGCTGGGAGAGATCGATCTCGGGCGCCATCGGGCCCTCGGTGCGGGGGCCGCGCAGCTGGGCGGCGACCGCTTTCCAGGGGCGCTTGATGGCGTCCAGCGCGGCCGTCGCCTCGAAGCCCGAATGCACCATGCAGTCGGCGCATTTCTCGTAATTGCCGACGCCGTACTTGTCCCAGTCGGTGGTTTCCATGAGCTCGGTGAAGCTCTTGGCGTAGCCCTCGCCCAACAGGTAGCAAGGGCGCTGCCAGCCGAAGACGTTGCGCGTGGGGTTCCCCCAGGGCGTGCAATGATAGGTCTGGTTGCCGGCCAGGAAATCCAGGAAGAGCGGGCTGTTGCCCATGCGCCACTTCTGGGTGCCCTTGTTCCGCGAGAAGACGTCGCGGAACAATTCCTTGGTCTTCTGGCGATTCAGGAAGTGCTTCTGGTCCGGTGCGCGCTCATAGGCGTATCCGGGCGAGAGCATGATGTTGTCCACGCCCATCGCGGTCACGTCGTCGAAGAACTTGGCCGTGCGCTCGGCGTCCGCGTTGTTGAAGAGGGTGCAGTTGATGGCGGTGCGGAAGCCCGCATCGCGCACCTTCTTCAACGCGTCGACCGCGCGGTCATAGACGCCTTCCTGGCTGACGGCCCAGTCATGCTGCGCCTTGTCGCCATCCAGGTGGATGTCCCAGATGAAGCGCGGATGCGGCTTGTAGGCCTCCATGCGCTTCTCGAGCAGCAGGGCGTTGGTGCAGAGGATCACGATGCGGCCCTGCGCGAGCAGGCCTTCCACGATCTGTGGCATTTCCTTGTGCAGCAGCGGCTCGCCACCCGCGATCGCGACGACGGGCGCCCCGCATTCGAGCGAGGCCTCGAGGCATTCCGCGACCGAGAGGCGCTTGTTCAGGATCTCGTCGGGATAGTCAATCTTGCCGCAGCCGGCGCAGGCCAAGTTGCAGCGGAACAGGGGCTCCAGCATCAGGACGAGCGGGAAGCGCTTGCGGCCAGCCAGTTGCTGCTTGACCACATAGGCCGCGACCTTCGCCTGTTGCGCCAGTGGAATACCCATGCCGAATCCGCTCCGGTTCCGTCCAAGCCTGAGCCTCTAGCACGGGGAATGCGGCACTGCGAAGGCATTGCCCGCCGCCAGGTGACCGCCGAATTCTCGCTGCGGCGGATTTGGCCTGGCATCCCCGATACCTTCCCAAGCACTCAATTCCCGGCAATCCTGGGTTGTCTTCATTGCAACCACGGAGCGAATGGAGGGGCTGGTGCGGGCGAAACTGAAGATCAAGCCGGCGATCAGGGCTGCCGCGTTGGGCCTGGGCACCGGCGTCCTGGCAGGGGGCGCGGCGCTGGCCCAGACCGCCCCGCCGACGAGCGGGCTTTATATCGGCGCGGGCGGCAGCGTGAACGTCGCCCGATTCGACATCCAGAACACCTATTTCGCCGGCGTGTCGGATGCCTTCCAGGATGGCGTGCGCGTCCTCAGCGGGCAGGCCGCCGGGCCGGCGCGCAACCCGATCGGCAGCGACGTCGCCGCGGCCCCCAATGTGCAGGCCGGGTATTACCAGAATTTCCGGGACAGCCGCTGGCTCTGGGGCGCCAAGGCCTCCTACAGCTACCTCGCTGCCACCGCGACGACGAACAACGCGCTGCTGCCGCAGTTCGGCGGCTTCACCACGGTGGATGGAACCTATGTCCCCTTCACCGGCAGCGGCGTGGCCCGCTCCTACCAGATGCGCGCGCAGCATCAGGTCACGCTCACGCCGTTCCTCGGATACACGACGGATCGCGG
>JAESGX010000511.1_pt1 | contig 13333 bp, 9 predicted proteins | sample 9269801 | NCBI WGS metagenome assembly JAESGX01 (sample SAMN16773122, study PRJNA677054) | algae metagenome | isolation source: Pleurocapsa minor GSE-CHR-MK-17-07R and co-occurring heterotrophs from wet... | place: USA: Lower Calf Creek Falls, Grand Staircase Escalante National Monument, UT ... | reverse complement strand
CGCCGCCCGCGCGCGGGGCCTCACCGGCGTGGACGGCCTCGGCATGCTGCTCCATCAGGCACGACCGGGCTTCGAAGCCTGGTTCGGCGTGGCGCCCGTTGTGGATGAGGAACTGCGCCGGATCGTCGCGGCCGATATCCCGCCGCGATGAGAGTCTCGCGATGAGAGTCTGGGGCCTCACCGGCAGCATCGGCATGGGCAAGTCCACCGCGGCCCGCGCCTTCCAGCGCCTGCGCGTGCCCATCTTCGACGCCGATGCCGCCGTGCATGCGCTGCAAGCGAAGGGCGGCCGAGCCGTGCGCCCCATCGCCCGCGCCTTCCCCGGCACCGAACGCGACGGCGCCACGGACCGCGAGGCGCTGCGCCGCGCCGTCCTCGGCCAGCCAGAGGCGCTGAAGCGGCTGGAACGCATCATCCACCCGCTGGTGCGGGACGAGCAGGCGCGCTTCCTCAAGCGCTGGCGCGGGCGAGGCGCGCGCCTCGTCGTGCTCGACATCCCCCTGCTGTTCGAAACCCGCAAGGATCTGCGGGAGTTCGACAAGATCCTCGTCGTCTCGGCGCCCGCCGCCGTGCAGCGCCAGCGCGTGCTGCTGCGCCCGGGGATGACCGAGGCCCGCCTCGCCGCCATCCGCGCCCGCCAGATGCCCGATGCCGAGAAGCGCCGCCGCGCCGATGTGGTGATCCGCACCGGCCGCTCACGCCACCACGCCCAGGCCGCCGTCAGGCGCCTGGTCCGGAGCCTTCACCATGCGTGAGATCGTCCTCGACACCGAAACCACCGGCTTCGAGCCACTGGAAGGCCACCGCGTCATCGAAGTCGCGGCGATCGAGATCGTGAACCTGATGCCCACGGGCCGCGTCTTCCACACGCTGGTGGACCCGGAGCGGGACGTGCCGCCCGAGGCCACCCGCGTGCACGGCTTCACCCGCGCCGACCTCGAGGGCAAGCCGCGCTTCCCCGAGATCGCCGACGCGATGCTGGAATTCCTGGGCGATTCGCCCATCGTCGCGCACAACGCGCCCTTCGACTTCAAGTTCCTGGACGCCGAACTGTTCCGCGCCAAGCGCCCCACGCTCAACCCCGCGCGGATGGTGGACAGCCTGGCGCTGGCCCGCGTGGCCTTCCCCGGCGCGCAGAACAGCCTGGATGCGCTGTGCCGGCGCTACAACATCGATCTCTCGCAGCGCACCACCCACAATGCGCTGCTCGACGTGAAGCTGCTGGCCGAGGTCTATCTGGAGCTGAAGGGTGGCCGGCAGCCCGGCCTCGTCCTCGGTTCCGCCCCCGTGGTGCAGACCATCCTGCGCGAGGCCGGCGCGCCCCGCACGCCGCGCCCGATGACGACGACACCCGAGCAGGAGGCGGCCTTCGAGGCCTTCCTCACGAAGGTGAAGGACCCTCTCTGGCTGCGGTGAGCGGCGCCATCGTCGCCTCGCCCACCGCATGCGTGCCCCGTCCGCGCAGCAGCACGAGGGCGCAGCGCGCGAGGATCACGAGGTCGCCCCGCAGGCTCACCGCCTCGACATAGCGCGCATCCCATTCGAGGCGGGCCGACCAGGGCACGGCGTTGCGCCCCTCGGCCTGGGCCAGGCCGCAGAGGCCGGGGCGAAGCCGCAGGCGGGTGGCCTCCCGCGGGGAGTAGAAGGGCAGGTAGTCGAGCGGCAGCGGGCGGGGACCGACCAGCGACATGCGGCCGCACAACACCAGCCAGAGCTGGGGCAATTCATCAAGCGCCAGCGCGCGCAGCAGGCGGCCGAAGCGGTCCAGCCGCTCGGCATCCGTGCCGGCGCCAGCCGCCATGCTGCGGAACTTCACGACGGCGAAGGGCACGCCACCCTGCCCCGCGCGCCATTGCCGGAACAGCACGGGCGAACCCAGCAAGAGGCGAACCGCCAGCGCCGTGCCCAGCATCAGCGGCAGCGCCGCCACCAGCAGCAGCGCGGCCCCCAGGATGTCGAAGCCCCGCTTCCCCCAGCGCTGATAGGCGGTGCGGTCAGTCATCCGGCACCTCCATCCCCAGCGAGAGGACGAGGCCGAGCGCGAACCACACCATCCGGTTGCCGAGGTCGGTCGAGACCATGGCGGTCATCGCGATGGGCAAGGTGAGGGCCAGGATCAGCGCGGCACGTTCGGGTGCCACATGCCGCATCCGCGCGAGCGCCAGCAGCAGCGCGCCCCCAAAGGCGCCGGTCCAGAGCAGGAGGCCGACGGCGCCGCCCTCCACCAGCGCCTCGATCGCGTGGTTGTGCGGGTGCAGCCCGCGATCCTGGCCGACGCCGATGGCGGGCGGAAAACCGCCGGGGCCGAGGCCCGCGACTCCCGCCAGCCGCCAGGCCTCGGCCCAGAGGATCTCGCGCGCCGAATCCTGGCCGCCATCGGGGCGGAACAGCCGCTCCAGCGTGGCGAGGCTCTCGGCCCGCTCGGGGTCGAGCAGCAGCAGGCCGAGCCCCGCCACGCCGGCCGCCGCGACCAGCCCCAGCCAGCCGAGCGCGGGCCCGGCGCGGCCCTGCAACATCCAGCGCAGCGCGGGCGCGACGGCCACGGTGGCCCCCAGCGCCAGAAGGGCCGCGCGCCCGCCCGGCAGCAGCACCCCGACCGCCAGCGCCCCCAGCAGGCCGAGCCAGCCCAGCATCCGCCAGCCGCGCGCCGCTGTGGCGCGCAGCGCGACCAGCCCGGCCGCGCAGGCGATCGCCAGCCCGGCCATCTGGTATTGCACCCGCACGCGCGAGGGATCGGCGCCCACCTGCCCGCCCAGCACCACCGCATCGGTCGCGAGGCCCCAGGCGATGGAGGCCGCGACGAAGACGCCGAGCCAGACCACCGCAGCCGCGAAGAACCGCCGCGCCGCGGGATCGGCGCCAACCAGAAGGCCGAGCAGGAGCATCAGCGGCCCGGCGAGGACGACCTCCGGCAGGCGGTCCGCCACACCCTCGCTCCAAGGGCTCCAGGCGGCCGCCAACACCCACCAGGCCCAGAAGAGGCCGCAGGCGGCGAGCGGCGGGCCGAGCCCCGGCGAGAGGCGCCATTCCCGGCCCAGCAGCAGCAGCGGCAGGAGCCCGAGCAGGGCGAGCAGGGCCAGCAGCGTGATGTCGAAGGGCAGCGCCGCCACCGCCTGGGTGGATTTCAGCGCGCCCGCGAAATGCAGCATGGCCCCGGCGAGCCCCGCCAGGGCGGCGAAAAGCGGCGCCGTCCGGATCATGCGCCGTCGCCGCCCGGCAGGCGGGTCAGCACCGGCTCCTTCCGGGGGGCGGGCGGCTCCACCGGCGGGCGCCAGGCGGCGGCCAGCGGGGGCGCCAAGACGGGCGGCAGGGCCGGCCGCAGCAGGATGCGGCAGGTGACGGCCAGGATCACCGCACCGGGAATGACGATGGCCAGCAGCACCAGCAGCAGCGGCCGGTTGGGCACCGAGGGCCGGATCTCCACCATCGGCACGGAGACGAGGCGCGCAGCGGCTGCCTCATCCGCCGCCACCACCAGCGCCGCGCGCTGCTGCTGCGCCAGCAACTCGAACAGGCTGTTGCGCAGGAAGAGATCGGGCTCGATCCGCAGCCGCGCCTCCAGCGCCGCGATGCGCCGCCCGGCCAGCTCGCCGAGCGTCTCGCGCACGCGGGTCTCGGCCTGGGCGTGCAGGCGTTGCAGCATGTCGAGCGCCGAGGCGCGGTCCCGGTGCACCAGTTCCAGCGTCCAGGTGACGGAGGTGAGCGAGGGGGTGGCGGCGAAATTGCGCTCGAGGAAGGTTAGCGCGTCATCCGTGTCGGCAACCAGGCGCAGGCCGAGCAGGCGGCGGATGGGGCCGAGCGGCAGGGCCGCGCGGCGCTCCTCGATCTGCGCCAGCAGCGGCGTCTCCCGCGCCAGCACGGCCGCCGCCTCGGGCGCGCGGAGGGCCGCGAGATACACCGCGAAATTGCCCCCCGGCCGCTGGTCGAGCAGCGAGGGCTGCAGGAAGGGCGAGGGCGTGAGCAACGAGGAGGTGGCGATGCCCGTGGTCTCGGAAGGCGCCACGATCGCGACCGCGACGAAGCTGCGCGGCCAGTTCCAGACGAGGGTGGCGGCCAGGGCATAGACGAGGGCACAGGAGAGCAGAATGCCCCCGCGCTGGCGCCACAACTCCCTCAACAAAGCGTCCAGCGCCATCCTGGCCTCATCCCAAGCCGGCAGGATGGCTGGAGGGGAGCGAAAAATGCAACCTATCCGATTATAATTTTTGGATATGGGTCGTGATGCGTGAAACCGTCTCTGGCATGCTCGCCTCCAGCACCGGCAGGGGCGAAACCGTGCCATAGGCGAGGCTTTCCCGTCCCTCGACAAGCCGCAACGTGATGGGCGCATCCGCCGCGACACGGAGCCGCATCCCCTCGCCCGCCACGCCCTCGGCGGTGCGCTCCCACGCCCCCGGGGCGAGCCGCCAGCGCAGCACGGCCGCGCGGAAGGGGCCGGAGAGGTGGTCCTCCACCCGCAGCCCGGCGGGGGCGCCGTGCAATTCCCGCGCATGGCGGCGCCCGCGATGGTCGCGCCACCAGCCGCCCGCCGGCAGCGCCCCGGTCGCGGGCCAATGGTGGAACAGGAAAGGCCCGAGGCGCGGCATCTGGTCCTCGCCGTCGAAGGCCAGCGTGTTGTGCGCGCAGGCCCCCTGGAAATAGGGCAGCCAGTCGCGGTCGGCCGGATTGTAGGCGCCGGTCCCGCCGTCGCGCAGCAGGTTCCTGCCCTCGCGCCAGAGGTCGAGATGCAGCAGGTCCGCATGGCCCGGGCGGAAGCGCAGGGGGCCCGTGCGCAGGATGGCGCGGAATGGCCCGAAGCCGCGCCCCAGCAGGCCGCCGCCCTGCCATTCCGCCGCGGCCGGGAGAACCGCCTCCGGCAGGGCGAGGCCCATCGCGGCGCAACCCGCATCCTCCGGCCAGCCGGCCGAGGCGCCACAGAAGATCCGCGCCGCGCGCTCCAGGCTGGCCCGCGCATCCTCCGGCCCCGCCCCGGAGAGATCGGCCACATGCGAGCCGTCCTGATGGCCGATGCGCGGCAGCAGGCCGGTGACGGGGCAGGCGAGCCGGTGCAGCCAGCGCGTGGCCGCCGCCATGCGCGTGAGCGTCAGGACGGAAGCGGCCGGGCCACCCGCGCGCCGGCGCAGCCATTCGGTGCAGGCCATCACATCCAGCAACAGCCGGTGATAGGCCGGGCTGGGCTGCGCGAAGCCGCCATCCTCCGCCACCAGCCGGGCGATCACGCGATCCAGCCGCCGCGCGCCGCGCCGGGCCAGCGCCGCATCCCCCAGCGCCATGCCGCACAGCAGCAGCCCCGCGGCTTCGCTGACCGGGTGGTTGTTGTCCTGTGCCCAGGCATAGGCCGGGTTCGCCCCGATTCGCCGGGCCAGCACCGCCATCACCTCCCGCGGCGGCTCGAGGCCGCCGAGGGCGCAGCCCAGCGCCAGATGAAGGGCGCGCAACGCCGCCTCCTGGCCGCAGGCCCAGTTCGCGCCGCGATAGGGCGGGTTGGCGGCCAGCCAGGCCGCGACCTCAGGCGGGATGGCGCGAGCCTCCCCCGCCAGGGCCAGGCGCGGCAGTTCCGCCCAGCGATTCGCCTCCCAGCCCGGCCGCAGGTCGGCCCCCGCCATCGGGTCGCCCAGCTCGGGCGCCAGGCCGTCGCGCAGGCGCCAGCGGACCCAGGCGCGGGCCCAGGCGCCCCGGCCGAGTAGCGCCCAGGCCACAGGGGCCGGCCCCAAACGGCGAGCGGCATCCCATTTTGCAATCCACAGGCTTGACGAATGAGGGAAGTTTCGCCGCATGGTTGCAAAACATGCACGGAATTTCCGCAAAACTAAATTTTCTTCTGTGGAGGCCAGCGTCGGTGAAGCCAGCCTACCTCCTCGCCTTGTGGATGACCGGGCTCGCCCTGGCGCTGCCGGCCGCAGCGCAAAACCTCCCGGGGTCGCTGCTGGGCCCGCCCTCGCTTCCCTCGACCCTGCCTGGCGGCGCACCCCTCCAGGCGCTGCCGCCGAGCGCGCAGCAGGATATTCTCCAGCGGCTGATGGATGCCGGCGCCGGGCGCCCCTTGGGCAGCCAGAGCCCGACCGCGCCGCAGCCGGCCCCCTTCTCCAGCCTCGGCCTGCCCGCCCCCACCCCGGCCGCGACGGAGGAGCCGCTCTCCCCCATCGAGCAGTTCTTCGACAACCGCCGGCCGCAGCCGCCCGCCCAGGCCGCCGCCACCCCGGCCGCGCGCATCCCCATGCCGCCGCAGCCGCTCAGGCAATTCGGCTATGACAGCTTCCGCACCAACCCGCCTGGCGCGCTCGCCGGCCAGGCCTTCGGCCAGCAGCTGAACCAGGCCTCCGGCGCCATCCCCGAGGATTACATCATCGGCCGCGATGACGAGCTGGTGATCAGCTTCCGCGGCCGCGCCAGCCAGGACCTGACTCTGCGCGTCTCGCGCGAGGGGATGCTGCTGCTGCCCAACCTGCCGCCCATGCAGGCCGCCGACCGCACACTGCGCGAATTCCGCGAAGAACTCGCCCGCCGCGCCCAGCGCGAGCTGGCGGGGGCCGAGGTCTTCGTCTCGGTCCGGCAGATGCGGCAGGTGACGATCTTCGTGGGTGGCGAGGTGCAGCGCCCGGGCGTGGTGGCGCTCTCGCCGCTCGCCAACGTGTTCGACGCGCTGGTGGCGGCGCAGGGCGTGCGCAAATCCGGCACGCTGCGCGCCATCCGCGTGGAAGGCCCACGCGGCCGCCGCGTGCTGGACCTCTATCCCGTGCTGGCCGGCGAGGGCGAGCCGCCCGACCTGACCCTTCGCGAGGGGGAGCGCATCCTGGTGCCGCCCATCGGCGGCGTGGTGGCGCTGGGCGGCGAGGTCTCGCGCCCCGCCATCTATGAGCTGCCGACGGGCAGCGGCTCGGCGCCGCTCGGCACCATGCTGCGCCTCGCGGGTGATGCGCTGCGCCCCTCCGGCAACCGGTTCCTGCTGGAGACGACCGATGGCGAGGGCCGCCGCGCCTTCCGTGAGATCGGACTGCAATCGCCGCTCCGCCGGGGCGACCTGCTGCTGGTGGAGCCCGGCACCGATGTCCAGGCGCATAACATCCGCCTCACCGGCCATGTGGCGCAGCCGCTGACGCGCGCGCTGGGCGGCCGGGGCGCCAGCCTGCGCGGGCTGCTCGGCGATGGCCGCATCGTCAGGCCCGATCCCTATGCCCGCATGGCCGTCATCCTGCGCACCGATGCGCGCACGCGCGGACGGCGCTTCCAGCCCTTCGACCTCTCGGCCGTGCTGGCCGGCCGCGCCGATGTGCCGCTCGCCGAGGGCGACGAGGTGATCATCCTCTCGCTGGCCGATGTGCTCTGGCTCTCCAGCCCCACGGTGCAATGGGCCCTGCTGGACGAGACGGAGCGCGGCCGGCTGAACGCGGCCCAGGCGCGCATCGCGCCCCCCGCGACGCCGCCGCCGCAGCCCGCGAGCCTCCTGGCCGGGCTGCCCAGCCTGGTGCCCGCGCCCGCGCCAGGCATGCCCACGCCGCCCGGTGCCGCGCCCGACCCGGCGCGCGGGCTGGATTGCCCGGCCCTGACCCAGCTCGAGATCGCGGCCCGCTCCTCGCCGCAGCGCTTCGCCCATGCGCGGATCGGCGGCTTCCGCCGGCTGGGCGAGACGCCCTGCCCGCAGGCCTTCCTGGATTACCCCGCGCTGCTGACCTTCCTGCTCGACAACGCGATGACACTGACGGGCGAGGCGCGGCTGCCCGGCCTCTACCCCATCACCAACGGCACGGGGCTGGATCAGGTGCTGGCCGTGGCCGGCGGGCTGACCGACACGGCGGACCTCTCCAGCGTCGAGCTCACCCGCGAACCGTCCGACCAGACCAGCGCCATCCCGCTGACCCGCACCCTGCTCGACCTCCGCTCCCGCAACTTCGCGGCCGTCCGCCTTTCGCCGCGCGATGGCGTGCGCATCCCCCGCGGCTTCGGCGACCGCGACAACGGGCCGGTCACGCTGATGGGCGAGTTCCTCAGGCCCGGCGTCTATGACATCCGCCGCGGCGAGCGCCTCTCGGAGGTCATCGCCCGCGCCGGCGGCCTGACGCCGCAGGCCTATCCCTATGGCGCCGTCTTCACGCGCGAGGCGGCGCGCGCCCGCCAGCAGGAGGGTTTCAACCGCACGGCGCGCGAGCTGGAGATGGGCCTGATGCAGGTGGCGGCCGGCACGGCCGTGGTCGGCAGCAGCGGCCGCGGCACCGACGTCTCGGGCGCCGTCGCGGCCGGGCAGCAGCTCGCCGCCAGCTTGCGTACCGTCCCGGCCGCCGGGCGCATGGTGGTGGAGGCCAATCCGGTGGTGCTGGCCGGGCGGCCCGAGCTGGATGTGCTGCTGGAGCCGGGCGACCTCATCGTCATGCCCAAGCGTCCCAATGACGTGACGGTGGTGGGCGCGGTTCAGAACCCCGGCAGCCTGCAATTCCTGACGGGCTGGCGCGCCAGCGAATATGTGCGGGCCGCCGGCGGCACGCAGCGCTTCGCCGACCCCGCGCGCGCCTTCCTGGTGCTGCCCAATGGCACCTCCATGCCGGCCGGCCTGGGCGCCTGGCAACAGGGCGGGCCGCCGGTGCCGCCGGGCAGCCTGGTGATCGTGCCCAATGACCCCTCGCCCTTCGAATCCTGGGGTTTTCTCCGGGACATGACGCAGATCGCGGGGCAGCTCGCGATCTCGGCGGCCGCGCTGGCCGTCATCTACCGGGGGGGGAATTAGTTGATGCCCTCAGACGCGTCACGCCGCAGGCGTGCTGTTCGCACGACGCGCGGGCTCCGCCCGCTTGGCTTCGCGCCGCCGCTGGCGCGCTGACGTGGCGGGCGGTCTGGGCGCGCCGGCCGCTTTGCGGCCGGATTCTCGGAAGGCGATCTTCCTTCTCGTCACGCTCTCGTTTCTGGCCGGCCCCGCCCGCGCCCTCGATGAAGTGCCCGCCACCGGCTCCAATTTCGGCCGCGTCGGCCTGCTGGAAATGCCCAATGCGCGCTTCCGCCCCGATGGCGTCATCGAGGGCGGCGGCTCCTGGCGGCGGCAGCGGGAGTTCTACTTCGTCAACTTCCAGGCGCTCCCCTTCCTCGAGACCACCTTCCGCCTGAGCGACCGGCTGAACGGCACCACCGGCCGCGGCAACACGACCGACCGCGCCTTCGACCTCAAGCTGCGCGTCTGGGAGGAGAACGCCTGGCGCCCCGCACTCGCCATCGGCCTGCAGGACGTGATCGGCACCGGCATCTACCAGGGCGAGTTCATCGCGGCATCCAAGCGCTTCTGGTCGCTCGACGCCACCATCGGCATGGGCTGGGGGCGGCTCTCCACCGGCGGGGACGTCACCAACCCGCTGAGCTATGGCGCGGCCGGCTTCGGCACGCGGCCGCGCAGCGTGGGCCAGGGCGGCACCTTCGCCTGGAACAGCCTGTTCCGTGGCCCGCAATCGGGCATCTTCGCCGGCCTCGAATACTCCGTGCCGCCCATCCCCACCCCCTGGGGGGCGATCGAGGGGCTGCGCGCCAAGGTCGAATACTCCGCCGATTCCCTGCGCGACGAGCGCGGCGGCTATCCCGCCCGCACCAGCAATCTGCGCGGCGAGGCGGCGAGCCGCTTCAATGTCGGCTTCAACTGGCAGCCCAACCCCTATCTCGATATCGGCGCCTCCTTCCTCTACGGCACGGATTTCCTGATCCGCGCCTCGCTCCGGCTCGATCCCAACGCGCCGCCGGACCTGCCGCGCGAACCGCCGCCGGCCATGCTGCCGCGCCCCACGCTGCCGAATTCAGGCGACGGCGCGCCGCCGCCCCAGCCCGAGCCCTTGCGGGGCTGGCGCGAGCGCCTGCTCGCCGCCTCCGCCGGCTTCGAGGGGCAGGTCCGCATGGGCCGCGACGACCGCGAGGGCGAGGCGACGGAAAACGCCATCCTCGCGCGCCGCCTCTTTCCCGCGCTGCGCGCGCAGAGCTTCCTGCCCATCTCGCTCGACCTGCGCGGCGAGGAGGCGCATATCGCCGTCTCCGGCGGGCAATACCGCACGCTGGCGCAGGTCGCCTCCCGCGTGGTGCGCGCCGCCCAGCCCATCCTGCCCGCCAACATCGAACGCATCCGCGTCATCTGGGAACGCGACGGCGTGGTCATCGCGCGCCTCGTCACGCTGCGCGGGGCCTTCGAGGCGCAAGCGCGCGCCATGGGCAGTGCCGAGGAGATCCTGGCCACTTCCCAGCTCCTGCCCGCCTATGACGAGACGAGCCAGACCGCGGCCTTCGCCGCACCCCCCCGCCTCACCTGGGGCATCGCGCCCGCGCTGAACATCATGGTGGGCGACCCCGAGACGGCGGTGCGCTGGCAGCTGGGTGCGACGGCGGGCGCCAGGCTCGACATCGGCTGGAACACCGCCATCGCCGGCGCGGTGCAGCAGGCCTTCGCCGGCAACCTCTCGGACGGGCTGCCGAGCGACAGCGTGCTGCCGCATGTCCGCAGCGATTTCGCCCGCTATGCCCGCGCCGCCACCACCACCATCCCCGCCCTCTACGCCGAGCGCATCTGGACGCCGACGCGCGACGTCTTCGCCCGCATCACCGCCGGCATGCTGGAGCCGATGTTCGGTGGCGTCTCGGGCGAGGTGCTCTGGCGGCCGCGCGACCGTTCCTTCGCCATCGGGCTCGACGTGAACTGGGTGGCGCAGCGGCAATACACGCAGAACATCGGCACGCTCGGCTATTCCGTGGTCACCGGCCAGGCCTCGCTCTACCTCGATCTGCCCGTGTGGAACCTCTACACCGTGCTGCGCGGGGGGCGGTATCTCGCGGGCGACTGGGGCGGCACGATCGAGGTGGGCCGCCGCTTCGACAGCGGCATCGAGGTGGGCGGCTTCGCCACCTTCACCAATGTCAGCTACTCCCGCTTCGGCGAGGGCAGCTTCGACAAGGGCATCTATGTCCGCGTGCCCTTCGACTTCTTCGGCCTCACCACGCGCAACCGCGCGGCGCTCAACATCCGCCCGGTGCAGCGCGACGGCGGGCAGCGCCTCGCCGTGGACAGTCCGCTGTGGGAGGTGACGCGCGAGGGGCGCGCCGATGCGCTGCGCCGCGGCTTTGTGGGCTTCGCGCGCTGAGGCGCCACGCGCGCGGTCACGATTGATTCACCGAAGGCGCGGCAAAAGAGGCACAGCACGCCCTCGGACTTCACCCCATGCCTGACATCGCACCGCCCGGAACCTCGCGCGCCGAGGCCTTCGAGGCGATGAGCCGCGGCTCGCCGCCGTTCAGCCTTCCCCCGGCGGCGCCCCTGCCCGCGCGCCAGGGCTTCCTGGCGCGTCGCTGGCGGCTGTTGCTCGCGCTCATCCTGGTGGGCGCGGCCATCGCGGGGGTGCTGCACCAGCACCTGACGCTCTCCACCGGGCATGCGGTGATCTCCGCCCATACCCTGCCCGTGCGCGCGCCCATCGGCGGGGAGGTGACGGACCTCGCGGGGGAACCCGGCGCCGAACTGCCCGCCGCCCTGGCCTTCGCGCGCATCGAGAACACACGGGCGGATCGCGGCCGCATGCTGGACGCCCTGCAGGAGCGGGACCGCGCGCAGATGGAGGTGGGCGCGCTGATCGGCCAGATCCGCGCGTTGGAGGCCCTGGCCGGGGAGTTGCGCGCGCGCGGCGCCCTGCACCGGGAAGTCGTCGCCGAGGAATACGAGGCCTGGCTGGGCGAGGCCGAGGCGCTGCGCGGCGCGGCGCTGGCCCGTGCCACCAGGGCCGCCCAGGATTCCGCGCGCGCGGTGGAACTCGCCCGCGGCGGACATGCGAGCCTCGCCGCGCGCGACCGCGCGGAGGCCGAGCTGCAGGCCGCCCGGCGCGAGGCGGAAGCGCAGGACATGCGGATCCTCGCCCTGCAGCGGCAGGCAGCAGCGGCGCGGCTGGGCATCCTCACCCAGCAGGGGCAGGCCGGCGCCGCCTATGCCGACCAGCGGTTGGACGAGGTCGCGCTGCGCCGCGACGAGCTGGTGCGCCAGGTCAGCCTCCAGCAGGCAGCGCTAGGCCGCGCCGAGCGGCGCCTGGCGGAGGAGCAGGAGCAGCATGAGGCGCGGCGCAGCGCCGTCATCACCCCCCCGCGCGGCCTCATCCTGTGGCGGCTGCACGCCCAGGCCGGCCAGCGCGTCCTGCCCGATGAGGTCCTGGCCGAACTGGTGGATTGCCGCAGCGCCTTCCTGCTTGCCACCGTGCCGCAAAGCGCCTTGCCGCACCTGCCGCCGGGCAGCACCGCTCGGCTGCGCCTCGCCGGCGAGGGCACGGAGCGGCAGGGGCTCGTCCTCGGGCCTCAAGGCGAGGGGCAGGCGCGCGAAGGCGGAAACCTCGCCGCGCTGCCGACCCGCCCGGCCGGCCAGACCGCGCTGCTGCGCATCGCGCTGCCGCCCTTCGAGCCGGGCATGCTCTGCCCCATCGGCCGCGCCGGACGGGTGATCTTCGAGGGCGGCGGCCTGCCGCGGCTCTGGTAGGACGGGATGCCCGAGCTCACCTGGGTGCCGGCGCTGCTGGCGCTGGGCCTGCCCCTGCTGGTCGTCTCGCTCTGCGGGCCGCGCTCGGCGCTCTCCCGCGCCGTCTGCCTCGGGCTCGCGCTGTTCTTCACGGCCCGCTACCTGGCGTGGCGCTGGGGCTCGCCGCTGCCCGAGGGCGGCGCCTTCCAGACATTCTGGGCCTGGACCTTCCTGGTGACGGAGACGCTGGCCGCCCTCTCCTCGGCACTGGTCATGATCTTCCTGCTGCGCCACCGCGACCGCAGTGCCGATGCCGGCGCCCCAGTGCCGCCCGCCCTCAGCGACGCCCCGGTGGATGTGCTGCTCTGCACCTACAATGAGGGCCCGGAGATCCTGGAGCGCAGCATCCTCTGCGCCACGCGCATCGCGCACCGGGACCTGCGCGTCTGGGTGCTGGATGACGGCGCGCGGGATTGGGTGCGCGACCTCGCGGCCGAGCTTGGCGCGCATTACGTCCGCCGCGTGAAGGGGCGGCACGCCAAGGCGGGCAATGTGAACAACGGCCTGGCGCAGGCCATCAGCACCGGCCGCCGCCCGGAGTTCATCCTGCTGCTCGATGCGGATTTCTCGGCGCACCGGAACATCCTGCGCCGCACCCTGCCGCTGTTCCGCGAGGCGGATGTCGGCATCGTCCAGACGCCGCAGCACTTCTTCAACCCGGACCCGCTGCAGGCCGGGCTGCTCTGCGCCAAGGCCCTGCCGGATGAGCAGCGCTTCTTCTTCAATCACATCCTGCCCGCCAAGGATGCCTGGGGGGCCGCCTTCTGCTGCGGCACCTCGGCCGTGTTCCGCGTCGACGCCTTGCTCCAGGCCGGCGGCATGGCG
>JAESGX010000510.1_pt1 | contig 13335 bp, 12 predicted proteins | sample 9269801 | NCBI WGS metagenome assembly JAESGX01 (sample SAMN16773122, study PRJNA677054) | algae metagenome | isolation source: Pleurocapsa minor GSE-CHR-MK-17-07R and co-occurring heterotrophs from wet... | place: USA: Lower Calf Creek Falls, Grand Staircase Escalante National Monument, UT ... | reverse complement strand
ACCCTGATGAGCTTCGGCTACGCCCGCGGGATTCCGCGCGACGCCGACCTGGTGTTCGACATGCGGTTCCTGAAGAACCCGCACTGGGTGCCGGAACTGCGCCCGTTGACAGGGCTCCACCCGGCGGTTCGTGCCCACGTCGAAAGCGATCCGGCGCACGCGCCGGCGTTTTCGGCCATCATGGGGCTTCTAACCCTGCTGTTGCCCGGCTATGCGCGCGAAGGACGTGCCTATGTGACCGTCGCTTTCGGCTGCACCGGCGGCCGCCACCGGTCGGTGGCGGTGGCCGAGGCAGCGGCCGAAGTGCTGGACGCAGCCGGCTGGGTCAATGCGGTCGTCCACCGGGACCGGGCGCGCGGCATGGATGAAACAACAGACGAAGACGACGCACCCGAGACCGACAATCCCGGTTCGGCAAGTCCGGGTGCAACGAAAGGACTGCAATGATCGGGTTGGTACTGGTGACGCATGGCCGCCTGGCGGCCGAGTTCGTCGCCGCCATGGAGCATGTCGTCGGCCCGCAGGAGAAATGCCTGTCGGTCTGCATCGAGGCCCAGGACGACATGGAGGAGAAGCGCGCCGAAATCGCGCGGGCGGCCGCCGAGGTGGACGGCGGCTCCGGGGTGATCCTGCTGACCGACATGTTCGGCGGCACGCCCTCCAACCTCGCCATCTCGCTTCTGGGGCGGCCGAACCTGGAAGTGATTGCCGGCGTCAACCTGCCGATGCTGATCAAGCTCGCCAGCGTGCGCAAGGCAAAGACCGTCAGCGAGGCCGTGGACATGGCGCAGGAAGCCGGCCGCAAATATATCAGCGTCGCCAGCCGCCTGCTTGGCGAAGCCGCATGAGCCTGTTCCCGAGCGCCAGTTGAACAGCGGCCCGGTCACCATCCTCATCACCAACAAGCGCGGGCTGCACGCCCGTGCCAGCGCCAAGTTCGTCACGCTTGCCAGCCAGTACGACGCCACCGTCACCGTTTCGAAGGACGGCTCCGACGTGCTGGGCACCTCCATCATGGGCCTCATGATGTTGGCCGCCGCGAACGGCGACAGCATCGACGTGTCGGCGGAAGGCCCGCAGGCAACGGATGCGCTTTCTGCACTCGTTGACCTGGTAGCCAACAAATTCGGTGAAGACTGAGGCCAAGGGCGGCTGCGAGTCAGTGCGCAGCACTGATCCGCAGACTCGCACGCAGTGCCCGGCCGGCCTGCGGTTGGCGGATGCCGACAACCGACAGGACCGACCCTCGCCTTCGCGAGGGCAGGCGGCACTTCGTGGCTTTGCCACGCTCTTCCTGCTTCCTTTGCGTTCCCGGCCGGACTCGGCGGCTCTGCGGCCGGCCGGCATCCCTACCGGTTATCCACCTGCGCCCGCACCAGCTCCAGCCCCCGCCGGGTGATCCGGTAGGCCATCCCCCGCTCCGACGCGATCGTCCGCCGCCGCTTCAGCTTGCGGAAAAGCGCCAGGTCGAAGCCGCTCATCCGCCACCCCTCGCGGTTGAAGCAGTCGGCCGCAACGATATGGCCACGCTCGTCCTTCACAGGGCGGATCGAGCCGCCCTGCGCCAACAGATGCAGGATGCGCTGTTCACTGCGCGATATATCCATGAGAACATGTCCGAAACTTCGGGCGGCAGGCGCTGGGCCCACACGCCACGGCCAAACGGCCCGCGCTGCCAGTGGCAGGGCAGGGGGTTCAGTCGCGCCCCATCCCCCTCGGGGACGGGGCCTTAGAGGATCTCGGACAGGTTCATATGCACCCGGTTGTCATATCAGAATGAGCGCCGCCCAAAAACCCCTCTTCCTCCAGGGGAGAGGGCGACTCGCCGCAGGCGAGCGGGGTGAGGGGAGTTCGGGCGGGTCAGGCGGCCGCAGGCAAAGCCTGCGAGTCCGCTTTGGGAGGTAGGGTAAGTGAGAAAAGGCGCGGCCAAGCCGCGCCGTCGGTCGTGTCGACACCGAGCTTCGCTCGATGCCGCACGCCGGCCGAGTCTGCGGCGAGTCTGGCGACTAGCGCTGGCGCGCTAGCTCCCAGCCGCCTCCGACTGCAACTGCAGATAATTCTGCAACCCCTGGTCCCGCACCATCTGCTGCTGCGTCTCGATGAAGTCGACATGCTCCTCTTCGGCCACCAGGATGTCCACGAACAGCTCGCGCGAGCCGAAATCGCGCACGCTCTCGCAATAGGGGATTGCCTCCTTCAGCAGGGCAACCGCCTCATGCTCAAGCTCTAGGTCGGCCTGCAGCACTTCGGGCACGGTCTCGCCGATGCGCAGCCGGTTCAGCGACTGCAGATTGGGCAGCCCGTCCAGGAACAGGATGCGCTCCATCAGCTTATCGGCATGCTTCATCTCGTCGATCGACTCGTGATACTCATACTTCGCAAGCTTCTTCACGCCCCAGTTGTCCAGCAACCGGTAGTGCATGAAATACTGGTTTATGGCGGTCAGCTCGCCCTTCAGCACGGCATTCAGATACTCGATGACCTTCTTGTCGCCCTTCATGGCAGCCCTCATCTGTTGGAGATTGGCGTAAGCCTAAGCGGCGGGTCTCTAAAAGTCAAATAATATCAGATGTTTGATTGCGAAAGTCTTTGACTAGCATTCGCAACCCGCCACCCGCGTGCCGCGCTTGCACGAACGCTCCGATGCTCTAAAGCCTCGCCCATGACCGAGATGCCCAAGGCGGCAGATTACCGCCACACCGTATTCCTGCCCGAAACCGCCTTCCCCATGAAGGCCGGCCTCGCCGCGACCGAGCCGCGCCTGCTGGGCCGCTGGAAGGCCGAGGACGCTCACGCCAAACTCCGCGAAATCCGCACCGGCGCCGCGCGCTGGATCCTGCACGATGGCCCGCCCTACGCCAACGGCGACATGCACCTGGGCCATGCGATGAACCACATCCTGAAAGACCTGGTGGTCCGCACCCGCACGATGCTGGGCTACGACAGCCCCTATATTCCCGGTTGGGACTGCCACGGCCTCCCCATCGAATGGCGCGTCGAGGAGCTGAACCGCGAAAAGGGCGTCAGGAAGGGCGAGATGGAGCCGATCGCCTTCCGCCAGCAATGCCGCGACTATGCCGCCCACTGGGTCAACGTACAGCGCGAGCAGCTGCGGCGCCTGGGCATCTGGGGAGATTGGGAAAACCCCTATCTCACCATGGACTTCAACTCGGAAGCTGTGATTGCATCCGAACTGATGAAGTTCGCCGAAACCGGCCAGGTCTACCGCGGCGCCAAGCCCGTCATGTGGTCCCCGGTGGAACAGACCGCCCTTGCCGAAGCCGAAGTCGAGTATGAAGAAATCACTTCGACGCAGGTCGATGTGGCGTTCGAGATTGTCGCGTCTGAATTCGAGAATCTCGTCGGCGCAACGCTATCTATCTGGACAACTACGCCTTGGACGCTGCCGGTCAATCGAGCAATCGCATATGGCGAAGATATTGAATATGTTCTATTAAGCCTTGTTGACGAGTATGCAGATCAGCCCAAGCCGGCATTCGTTTTGGTGGCTGAGGTGCTAACGGAATCGCTGCTCCGAAGGATGGGTTTCCCAAAACCGTATGAAGATCCGGTAGATGGTCGATCGGTGGTTCACGAACCGCTGTTTCGAGATGGACAAATGCTGGATTCAATTAAGGGTAGAGACTTAAAGGGAACAATTGCCCGCCACCCGCTGCACCACCTAGGCGGCTTCTTCGCCGAACCTCGCCCGCTCCTCCCAGGCGATTTCGTTACCACAGACCAGGGCACAGGCCTCGTCCACATGGCGCCAGACCATGGCGAGGACGATTTCTACCTCTGCAAGGCCAACGGCATCGACCCGAAGTTCGTCGTCGGCCCCGATGGCACCTACCAGTCCGACTGGCCCGTCGTCGGCGGCCAACATGTTTACAAGGTCAACGCCCCGGACGGCCCCATCTGCACCGCGCTCCGCGAAGCAGGCGCCTTGCTCTCGGCTTCCGCCGACTATCGCCACAGCTACCCGCATAGCTGGCGCTCCAAGGCCAAGCTCATCTACCGCTGCACCCCACAATGGTTCATCGCAATGGATCGCGACCTCGGCGACGGCTCCACCCTCCGCAGTCGTGCGCTGACCGCAATCGCCGCCACCAGCTGGTTCCCCGCCCAGGGCGAGAACCGCATCCGCGCCATGGTGGAAGGCCGGCCCGACTGGGTGCTCAGCCGCCAGCGCGCCTGGGGCGTCCCCATCACGCTGTTCGTGAAAAAGGGCAGCGGCGATTATCTTGTCGACCCCGAGGTCAATGCCCGCATCGCCGACGCCCTCCGCCAGGACGGCGCCGACGCCTGGTGGACCCGCGATCCGCAGTCCTTCCTGGGCAACAGCTACAATGCCGAGGATTACGAGCAGGTCACCGACATCCTCGACGTCTGGTTCGACAGCGGCTCGACCCACGCCTTCGTCACCGAAGCGCGGCTCGGCGCCGAGCAGGCCGACCTCTATCTCGAAGGCTCCGACCAACATCGCGGCTGGTTCCAGTCCTCCCTGCTGGAAAGCTGCGGCACCCGCGGCCGCGCCCCCTACAAGGGCGTGCTCACCCACGGCATGACGCTGGACGACAAGGGCCGAAAGATGTCCAAGTCGATCGGCAATGTCGTTGATCCCCAGACGATTATCAAAGAGTCCGGAGTCGATGTCTTAAGGCTGTGGGTCGCCTCCACCGACACCTCCGAAGACCAGCGCTTCGGCAAGCTCGCCATGCAGACCACGGTAGACAGCTACCGCAAGCTCCGCAACACGCTTCGCTATCTTCTCGGCGCACTGAACGGCCACACCCCGGCCGAATCCATCCCCCACGCCGACATGCCCGAGCTGGAGCGCTACATCCTCTCCCGCCTCGCCGCGCTCGACACGGAGCTCCGCGCCGCGCTCGACGTGCACGCCTACAACCGCTACACGGCCGCCATCCTGCAATTCGTCAACATCGATCTCAGCGCCTTCTTCTTCGACGTCCGCAAGGACAGCCTCTATTGCGACGCCCCCGGCACGCCCAAGCGCCGCGCCTACCGCACCGTGCTTGCGACCCTGTTCGACGCGATCGCCACCTGGCTCGCCCCGGTCCTGGTCTTCACCGCAGAAGAAGCCTGGGAGCAGCGCGGCGCCGAAGGCTCCGTCCACCACGCCACCTATCTCGCCATTCCCGCGGCGTGGCGCGACGAAGCACTAGACGCCAAGTTCGAGCGCCTGCGCGATCTCCGCGCGCTTGTCACACAAAAGATAGAGCCCATGCGCCGTGACAAGATGATTGGCTCCAGCAATGAAGTTCGACTTTCTATTGAGTTGCTGAATGATACGGATCTTGCATTAATTGAGTCTGTTGACTTTGCAGAGTTGTGCATTGTCTCCGAGGTTCGAGCTAGCCGTATAAGCCTTGAAGCATGGGGTGCTCCGGCAGACGGGACAGGAGTTCTTTTCCGCACAAGCGTCTCGACACACGCCCGCTGCGCCCGCTGCTGGCGCTACCTGCCCGATGTCGAACCCACCACCCAGCTCTGCACCCGCTGCACCGAAGCGGTCGCGGCATGAGGCACTGGCCCTACCTCCTCGCGCTGGCGGTCTTCATCCTCGACCAGCTGTCGAAATGGTGGATCATCGACATCGTCGGCCTGCAAGCCAGGGGCAGCGTCCCGGTGCTCCCCTTCTTCTCCCTCACCTGGGTTGAAAACCGCGGCGTTTCCATGGGGATGCTGACGGCCGGCAGCGATCTCGAGCGCTGGGGCCTGGTCGCCGTCACCGGTCTCATCGCCGGCGTCGTCGCCGTCTGGATCCGCCGCGAACAGCATTGGGGCGAAGCGCTGGCGCTCGGCCTCGTCCTGGGCGGCGCGCTCGGCAACATCGTGGACCGCATCCGCTTCGGCTATGTGGTCGACTTCGTCCATTTGCATGTTGGGCAATGGTCCTTCTATGTGTTCAACGTGGCCGATGCCGCGATCAGCCTCGGGGTCATCATCCTCCTGGCGCGCGCGCTCATGGGCCGTTCAGATCGCCCAAGCGAAAGTGTGCCCGATGCATAAATTTCTCATTCTCGGCGGCGCGGCCGTCCTCCTCACCGCCTGCGGTGGCAACGACATTGCAGACCGCAAGCGCCCCGACGAATTCGCCGTCGGCCGCCAGGCGCCGCTCGTGATTCCGCCGGATTTCGCGCTCAGCCCGCCCCGCCCCGGCGCGCCCCGCCCGATCGGATCGGACAGCCAGCAGCAGGCACTCGAAACCCTGTTCGGCCCCGGCGTCCAGCTCCCGCCGCGCTCCGCCATCGAGGACAAGCTGCTGCAGGATGCGAAAGCCACCCGCGTCGACCCGTCGGTGCGCAACACGGTGGACGACAACCCCGGCCCGAACGGCACCGCTACGGTCGACAAGGGCCCGTTCCTGCGCGAACTGCTCGACGCCCCCGCCGCCACGCGCAACGCAGACATCGCAAAGGTCACCGTGGGCGGCTGAAAACGGCCTACCGCCGCTTGAACAAGCCGCCAAGCAACCCGCGAATCAGGCTCCGCCCAACCTGCGTCGCCGCAACCGTTGCCGCGCCGATCGCCACCTTCTCCATCTTCCCCATGGGCGACGCCTTGTAGGCGCGCGCCGCGGCAGCCTCATCCTTCGCCTTCAGCACCGCAGCCTTGCGCGCCGCGATCTCGGCCTTGGCGGCGGCATCGGCCTCGGCCGCCGCGTTCGCCTTCACCGACAGCAGCTCGAACGCCGATTCGCGGTCCACCGTCTCCTCATATTTGCCCGCCACCGGCGACGACGCCAGCATCACCTTGCGCTCGCCCGGCGCCAGCGGCCCCATGCGCGACTGCGGCGGCCGGATGAACACCCGCTCCACCGGGCTCGGCGCGCCATCCGCCATCAGCAACGACACCAGCGCCTCCCCCGTCTTGAGCTCCAGGATATCGCGCTCCACATCCACCCCCGGGTTGGGCCGGAAGGTGGTCGCCGCCGCCTTCACGGCCTTCTGGTCGCGCGGGGTGAAGGCGCGCAGCGCATGCTGCACCCGGTTCCCGAGCTGGCCCGCGATATCGTCGGGCACGTCGATCGGGTTCTGCGTGATGAAATAGACGCCCACCCCCTTGGAGCGGATCAGGCGCACCACCTGCTCCACCTTGTCGAGCAGCGCCTTGGGCGCCTCGTCGAACAGCAGGTGCGCCTCGTCGAAGAAGAACACGAGCCTGGGCCTGTCGGGGTCACCCACTTCGGGCAGCTCCTCGAACAGCTCCGAGAGCATCCACAGCAGGAAGGTCGCATAAAGCTTCGGGCTCGCCATCAGCTTGTCGGCCGCCAGGATGTTCACCTGGCCCCGCCCATCTTCGCCGACGGCAATCAGGTCGGTGATGGCAAGCGCGGGCTCACCGAAAAACCGGTCGCCGCCCTGCGATTCCAGCCCCAGCAACTGGCGCTGGATGGCGCCGACCGACTGCGTCGTCACATTGCCATAGCTCGTCACCAGCTCCTGCGCATGGTCCGCACAATAGACCAGCATCTGCTTCAGATCCTTGAGATCGAGCAGCAGCATCCCCTGGTCGTCGGCCACCTTGAACGCGATTGCCAGCACGCCCTCCTGCGTCTCGTTCAGCCCCAGCAGCCGCGCCAGCAGCAGCGGGCCCATTTCCGACACGGTGGTGCGGATAGGGTGGCCCTGTTCGCCGAACAAATCCCAGAACACCACCGGGTTGTCGGCATAGGCAAGCGCGCCCAGCCCGAGGTCGGCAGCGCGCTTCACCAGCGCGTCATGCGCCTTGTGCGTGGCGGATCCGGGCATCGCGATCCCGGCAAGGTCGCCCTTCACATCGGCCATGAACACGGGAACGCCGGCCCGGCTGAACCCTTCCGCCATGATCTGCAGGGTGACCGTCTTGCCGGTGCCGGTCGCGCCCGCGATCAGCCCGTGCCGGTTCGCGCGCTTCAGAACCATCGCCTGTGCGGTGTCCCCGCCCAGATGCGCGCCGATGAACAGCGTTTCCTGCGTTTCGCTCATTTCCGAACCAGTCCCCCGAAGTTGTCCGGGGAACTGGTAGCGGCTCAATCAAAAGAGTTCACGCAGTTTATCCATGCGTTCGGCGGGCTACCGCCGGCGCGCGGTCGCGCTTGCCGTCCCCTTGGGAACGGAGGCTATTGGATCCTAACACCCACAAAGCTCCCCGGCCTGGTGCCGCGCTGAACGAACAGCAGTACGGTGTCGCGGCCAGCCTTGCGCGCCTCGCTCACCACATTCACCGCCTCCTGCGGCGAAGCAACGGGCTGCTGGTTCACCGACACGATGATGTCGCCCCGCTGCAGCCCTTCCTCCGCCGCGTTGGACGACGGGCTCACCCGGGCAACCACCACGCCCTTCACCGTTTCCGGAAGCCGCAGCTGCTGCCGGATTTCCGGCGTGATCGCCTGCAGCGTCAGCCCCAGCGATTTGCGGGCAGCCTCGGCGCCGGGCTGGTCCGTCTCGTCCTTGTCGGTGCTGTCGTCCCGCTCGGGCGCGCCCAGCAGCGACGCTTCTGTCGGCCGCTCGCCGATGCTCGCCATCAGCGTCAGCCGCTTGCCGCCACGCATCACCTCGATCGGCACCTTGGTGCCGATGGGCGTGTTGGCCACGATGTACGACAGGCTGTTGTCCGGAGACACGTCCTGGCCATTCACCTTCACCACCACGTCGCCCTGCAGCAGCCCGGCCGCACGCGCGGGACCCGAGGGCTCGACCGCGGCGACGATCTCGCCGCGGTCCTTGGGCAGCCCAAGCGAGGCGGCGATCGCAGGCGTCATGTTCTGGATCTGCACGCCCAGATAACCGCGGCGCACCTTGCCGGTGCCGCGCAGCTGATCCACCACCGGCTTCACCAGCTCGGCTGGGATGGCGAAGCCCACGCCCACATTGCCGCCCGTCGGCGAGAAGATGGCCGTGTTCACGCCGATGACATTGCCGTTGAGATCGAACAGCGGCCCGCCCGAATTGCCCTGGTTGATGGAGGCATCGGTCTGGATATAGCGATCGTAGGCACCGCCGCCCTGGATGCCGCGGTGCAGCGCCGAGACGATGCCGGCCGTCACGGTGCCGCCCAGGCCAAAGGGATTGCCGATCGCGATTGCCCAGTCGCCCACGCGCGTGCCCTGCGAATTGCCGAACTGCACATAGGGCAGCGCCTGGCCATCCACCTTCAGCACGGCAAGGTCCGACAGCGGGTCGCGGCCGATCACGCGCGCCTTGAACTCGCGCCGGTCGGCCAGCGTCACGGTGATGGTATCGACCAGCTTCTGGCCGTCGCGGCCCGAAATCACATGGTTGTTGGTGACGATATAGCCGTCCGGCGAAATGATGAAGCCCGAGCCCAGCGACGTCGCTTCGCGCGTGACGGGCTGGCCGTCCTCCGTCTGCTGCTCCTGAAAGCGGCGGAACAGGTCCTCGAGGTTGGTGCCCGGGCCGAAGCGGGGCAGGCGACCGATTTCCACACGCTGCGTCGTGGAGATGTTCACCACCGCCGGCTGCAGCTTGGCGGTGAGGTCGGCAAAGCTCATCGGCGCCCCGCGCGGCGGAAGCGCAACCGGCGTCTCGGACGGCACGAGAACCGGCGGCGGCGTCGCAGCCTGCGCCTGAGGTGCAGGCCGTGCGGGCTGCGCCGTCTGGGCAAGCACGGGAATGGTCGTCGCCACCAGCGCTGCAATGCCGGCAGACAGGCCGGCAGTCAGGAAACGGCTCTTGTTGTTCGAGGTGTCAGGCACCGACAAATCTCCAATTCTCTCGTCTGTAGCCGCCCATCCGACCGGGTGATTTAATCCCGGCTGAATGACGCCGCCCCGTCCCCCCCAGCCGGACCGGCGGCTTGCCCTTACTGCCGGCGACGCCCCTGGAATTCCTGCAGGAACTCGTTCGACGGGCTCAGCACGACCGAGCTGTTGCCCTGGCTGAAGCTGGTCCGGTAGGCCTGCATGGCGCGGTAGAAGGCGTAGAACTGCGGATCCTTGCCGAAGCTTTCGGCATAGACCCGCGCGGCCTGGGCATCGGCTTCCGCGCGGATGATCTGCGCGTTCTTGGCACCCTGGGCGCGGATGGTCAGCGCCTCCTGCTGGCGCGCCGTCCGCATCCGCTCGAACGCGGCTTCCAGCGGCGTGCCCGGCGGCAGGTCCGCCCGCTTGATGCGCACATCGATGATCTCGGCACCATAGGCCTTGGCCGAGCGGTTCACCGCCTCCTGGATATTCTCCATCGAGCGGCCGCGCTCGGGCGACAGCAGCAGGTCGAAGCGCTGGGCGCCCAGCTCGTTCCGGATCCGCGACGACAGGATTCGCGCCAGCTCCTCGGCCAGCCGCTCCTCCGTGCGCACGGTCTGGTACATCTTCACCGGGTCCGTGATGCGGAACCGCGCGAAGGCATCCACCACCAGCCGCAACTGGTCTGTCGAAAGCACGGTCTGGGGCGGAATATCCAAAGACATGATGCGCTTGTCGATGAAGATGGTGTTCTGGACAAACGGCGTCTTCAGCACGAGACCGGCGCCCGTTGCGCCGAACAACTGGTTGCGTTCCCAGGTATTTACCGTGGCAACGGGTCGGCCGAGCTGCAGGATGATCGCCTGCCTGTCCTCGGGAACGCGCACCACCGACACGAACAGCAGGAGCAGCAGCAGGGCCAGGACCGACCCCGCGAACATCAGGTTGCGCTGGGTCATCGGGCCGCTCCTTCGTCGGCCGCAGGCGGCGCAGCCGAGGCGCGACGCTGCAGCTCCGGCAGCGGCAGATAGGCCTGCACGCCGGGCGCCTCTATGATCGTCTTGTCGACCTTCGCCAACACGGTCTCCATCGTTTCCATGTACATCCGCTTGCGGGTGACTTCCGGCGCCAGGCGATACTGCTCGAACACCTTGTCGAACGCTGCCGTCGCCCCGTCGGCCTGCGCCGACACCTGCTGCGCATAGGCGCGCGCCTGGTTCAGGAACTGCTCCGCATCCTGTTGTGCCGCCGACACGTCCTTGAACGCCTCGTCCACAGCCGCCGGCGGGTCCGCCTTGTTGATGTCGACACCCTGAATCAGGACGCCCGCGCCATAGCTGTCCAGAACTTCCTGCACGCGCACGCGCACCTGCTCGGCAATCGCTGCGCGCTCCGGGCCGATGGCATTGTTCAGGGTGGACCGGCCGACGACTTCGCGCATGGCGGATTCCGTTGCATCGCGCACCGTCGACTCAGGCGCTGCGATCTGGAACAGGAAATCTTCCGCGTTCTTGATCCGCCAGCGCACCGCATAAACGATGTTGATGACATTGCCGTCGCCGGTGATCATCAAATTCTCCGCGTCGCCGTCCGCAGTGCCGATCAGGTCGGTGCGGATATCCTCGAAGCGGATCTTGGTGACCTGGTCGATCGGTGACGGCAGCTTCAAGTGAAAGCCTGGGCCGTTGGTGCTGGAAAACTGCCCGAAGCGCGTTACCACCGCCCGTTCGCCCGCGCCGACCTGATAGGCCGATGTGGTCGCCAGCAGGATGATGACGAGGCCGCCGGCGATCAGCCCCCAGGGGATGTTGGGCCGGCCGCGACCGCTGCCACCGCCCCCGCCCGAGCCGGTGCCGCCGCCAAGGCCGCGCAGCTTCTCCTGGCTGCGACGGATGAACTCGTCGAAATCCGGAGCACCACTGCTCTTGGGGCGATCATCGCCCGGGCCGCGTGGCTTGGGCGCGTCCCCCCATGGATTGCGCGGGCCAGCCCTGGGTGCGCCATCTTTCGGGGCGCCGCCCTTCTGTGCACCGTCCTTGCCCTGGCTTCCCCAGGGACTGCGCCGGTTGCCGCCCTGGCCTTCACCCCCATCGCCATTCCCGCCGCCGTTGCCGCCGCCGTCCCCGCCTTCATTGTTCTGCCAGGGCATGTACGTCTTTCCGTGCCTGTGTCGTGTAAGGTCGTGTCGCCGCGCTGGATTGCGGCTTTGTCTCCCGGGATATAGGGGCGTGGCGAAGAGAAAGCGAGGGGTCGGCATGGCTGTCCGGGATGTCGCACTGAAGCTGCTCGACGCGCTGCCGGACCCGAAGCGATCGGGGTCGGTTCTGGCCAGTGGCCGCGTGACCGGCGTGGTGGGCCGCGCCGACGGCAGCGTGGGCCTCGTGCTCGCGGTGGACGATCTTGCCCGCGCCGAGGCCGACAGGCTCGAGGCCGAGATCGGGCGTCGCCTGCGCGCCGATCCGGCGATAAGCTCGGTCCGCGTCATCCAGACGGCGGAACGCAGCGCTGCGCCCGCCGCCGATGCCGGGGCCATTGCCGGCGTGAAGCACATCATCGGCGTGGGCGCCGGGAAGGGCGGCGTGGGCAAATCCACCATCGCCGTGAACCTTGCGCTTGCGCTGGCGCGGCGCGGCCTCGCGGTCGGGATTCTCGATGCCGATATCCAGGGCCCCTCGGTCCAGATGCTGCTGGGCATCCACGAGCGCGCCCGCGCCAGCCCGGAAAAGCGGCTGATCCCGATCGATGCGCACGGGCTGAAGATGCTCGGCATGGGCGTCATGGCGGATCCGGACAAGGCCGTCGCCTGGCGCGGGCCGATGGTCGCGGGCGCGGTGGTGCAGATGGCGACCTCGGCCGAGTGGGGCGCGCTCGACATCCTGGTGGTCGACCTGCCGCCCGGCACCGGCGACATTCACCTCGCACTCGCGCAGAAGCTGAAGCCATCCGGCGCGCTTGTGGTCACGACGCCGCAGGCGCTCGCCAGGGCCGATGCCCGGCGCGCCATCGCCTTCTTCGAGCAGCTGATGGTCCCGGTGCTCGGCGTCGTCATGAACATGGCAGGGCTGATCGGGCCGGACGGCACGATGCTGCACCCGTTCGGAAAATCCGGAGGCGCGGACCAGCTCGGCGCCGAGACCATCGTCGACCTTCCGCTGGACCCGACCGTCGTGGCAGCATCCGACGCGGGAACGCCGCTGGCAACAGGACCGGTCGCCGCCGGCCTGGATATCGTCGCCGAACGCGTTGCGAAGCAGCTGCGCCTCTAGCTACTGCCCGGCAACCGTCATACCGTCGATCCTGACGGTCGGCGCATTGGTGGACTGGCGGAACACGAGATCGTCCGCCGGCACCAGCGCCTTGAACATCGCAAGCAGATGGCCGGCGATCGTCACCTCCGAGACAGCCTCGGCAAGCGCGCCGTCGCGGATCAGAAATCCGCCCGCGCCACGGCTGTAGTCGCCGGTCAGTGTGTTGACGCCCATACCTATCAACTCAGTGACATAAATACCGAACTTCACATCCGACATCAGCTCGTCAGACGTCTGCCGACCGGCCGCCAACCATAGGTTCGATGATGAGACACCCGGCGGCCCGGCACTCCCCCGGCTGGCATGGCCGGTGGGCGG
>JAESGX010000508.1_pt1 | contig 13392 bp, 9 predicted proteins | sample 9269801 | NCBI WGS metagenome assembly JAESGX01 (sample SAMN16773122, study PRJNA677054) | algae metagenome | isolation source: Pleurocapsa minor GSE-CHR-MK-17-07R and co-occurring heterotrophs from wet... | place: USA: Lower Calf Creek Falls, Grand Staircase Escalante National Monument, UT ... | reverse complement strand
CGTGTGATGCGCGACTTCGTGGTCGAACTTGGCGAACTCGTCCGCTGTCGGCAGTTCGCCGTTCATCAGCAGATACGCGACTTCCAGGAAACTCGACTGCTTGGCCAATTGCTCGATCGGATAGCCGCGATACAGCAGCACGCCGGCGTCGCCATCGATATAGGTGACCGCGGATTTGCAGCTGGCGGTGGCGGTGAAGCCCGAGTCGTAGGTGAAGAGACCTGTTTCCCTGGTCAATTTGGAAATATCGACGCAATCGTTGCCAAGCGTGGGCTTGAGTACCGGCATGGCCACCGACTTGTCGCCGGCAGTCAACGTGGCCTGGTCGAGTTCGGACACAGTGCGCTCCTTCGTGGGGATGCGCCGGACGGCGATGCCGCAGGGCGCGTGACGGGAGTCCAGGGAATAGTCCGTGGATAACGCGGATTATCGCACACGCGTTTTGGAGTCGTCGCTCGAAACAATACCTAGGCCTAGAACGACGCTATGCCCATGGATAGAGGTACGCCGACGGCAAGAAGATCGAAACGAAAACGGCCGCGCATGGCGCGGCCGTCGGTGTCATAACGCCTTAGCGGATTACTTCTGCTGGTAGCGTTTCTGGAACTTGTCGATGCGGCCGCCGGTGTCCATGACCTTGTGCTGGCCCGTGTAGAACGGGTGCGAGGCGGAGGAGATTTCCACCTTGATCAACGGATACTCGTTGCCGTCCTCCCACTTCACCGTGTCCTTGCTGGACAGGGTGGAACGGGTAAGGATCTTGAAGTCCGAGGTGACGTCCTGAATGACGACGTCGCGGTATGCGGGATGGATGTCGGCCTTCATGGCGGGCACCGGGGTCTGGGAGTGAAGAGCGGCATTTTAGCCCGGCGCCGGCGGCCGGCGCAACCTGCCCCTCAAATCGCCGCCAGGGCTTCCTGGATCAGGCGTTCGAAGCGGGCCTGGTCGTAACGCATCAGCACGGTCGCGTTGTCGGCGCGGCCGTGCTGCCGGTTCCAGTCCACCACGGTGGCGCCGCGGGTCAGGGTGCCGCCCAGTTCGACCGCGACCGGGCGCTGCAGCAGCTCCAGGGCGCCCTGCGGCTGCAGTGCATAAGCCATGGCCAGGGCGTCGGCCGCGTACCAGCGGTCGCCACGACGATCCAGCGACCATCTCCGGGTTTTCTCGGAAATGCCGTCATAAAAGCGCGCACGGCCTGACTCGGCCTTCAGCCAGTCCCCGACTTCGTGATGATGCAGGCCGTGGGCGATCACCGCTTCCCAATCGGCCAGGTCGAGGTGCGGGAACCCCTCGAACACGATGTGCGCCGCTTCCGGGTCGAAGGCGATGTTGAACTCGGCCGCTGCGGTGATATTGCCATGCGCGCTGACCGCGCCGCCCATCACCACCAGGCGTTTGATGCGCCGGGGCAGCGTGGGATCCAGCTTCAAAGCGAGCGCGAGATTGGTCAACGGACCAAGCGCGACCAGCAGCAGCTCGCCAGCGTACCGGTGCGACAGACGCAGGATCGCGAGCGCCGCATGTTCGGCTTCGGCAGCGCGTGCCGCCGGTTCGTAGCCGACATCACCGAAACCATCGCGACCGTGCACGTGCGCAGCATCGACGGCTGGATGCAGCAGCGGATCCGCGCAGCCGGCGTATACCGGCACATCGTCGCGGCGCGCGATCTCGCACAGTTTCAGCGCATTGCGCACCGTGTGCTCCAGTCCCACGTTGCCTGCGGCGATGGTCAGCGCCACCAGCTCGTGCTGAGGATCGTTGAACGCCATCAGCAGCGCCAGGGCATCGTCCACGCCGGGGTCGGTGTCGATCAGCAGAGGAATCTTGTCAGGCATGCGCAGTCGCTCCGTTCAATGAGTTCGAGTTTCTCATCAACAAGCGTGTTGGTGACAGCAGGCGCTCTTGCAGCGTAAGAAAATCGGCGAGGACGTGTCGAGTGACCGAAGTTTTCATGGCCAGCGGCTTCGCCCGACGCGCTGCTTGTCCGGATCAACGACTGCGATTGCCGGCGATTCGCGTACCGGGCAATCGCGAGCGCGGTGGCGACACCCATCGACACCGCTCGGTAATGAAATCCTGATTACTGGTGGAACCTCAATTCGCGCTCCAGCGTTTCATCGATTCTTTCAAAGCTGGTTGGCATGGTTTCTGCTTTAACTCCCTTTGAACAAACGATTGCACCTTCGAATCCAAGGGCTTTGGGGCCAGGAGTACAAAGCCCTTGTAGTTTGGTAGGCATTGGATTGTAAATTGATGACTATCGAAGACAGAATGTGACACAGTGCGTACATCGCCGACTTCTGGGGGAAGACCGGCGACGTTCTTGAATAGCGAGTGCTTTGCCTTCGCTGCGGCCATTACCAGCCCCAGTTGCTGGCATCGTTTTTAGTGAAACCTGGAGTCGCGCCTGCATCGGTTGCGATTCCAAGGCGCCGGGGAGACGCCCAGTTGGAATATTCCGTTGCTTTGTGCGGGCTGACCGCACGCGATGCCAGACTGCTGGAAATCGTGATCAATCGCGCGGTGCATCCTAAGCATCGCTTTCATGCTGTGGCCGCGGAGAACGCGCGGGAACCCGGCATCGTGATCGTCGACGCCAGCTCGCCCATCTCCCTGGGCCTGTATCAAAGCCTGCGCGAGCTGCACCCGAAGCTGGTATCCATCACCATCTCCGATCACGGCATGGCGGGGGACTCGCGCTACCGCATCGAGCGAAAATCGCTGTTCGTGTGCGTGATGAAAGTGCTGGACGATCTGGCCGCGACCGAATTCGCCGGCGCCAAGGTGTCCGCGCATCCGGCTACCGGGCCTGCTCCCGCACCGGCTCAGAAGCCGATGGAGAAGGAGGACGTTGCGTTCGTCAACGGCGGCGGTTCTCCGCAATCGCTCAGCGCGCTGGTGGTGGACGACAGCCTGACGGTGCGCGAACAGCTGCGCACGGCGCTGGATCGCATCGGCATCGTCTGCGACCAGGCGGAGAACGCCGAAGCGGCGATGCGCCTGCTGGAGCGCAACAGCTACAACCTGGCTTTCCTGGACGTGGTCATGCCCGGTACGGACGGCTATGAACTGTGCCGCAAGATCAAGCAGAACGCCTACATGCGGCAGATGCCGGTGCTGATGCTGACCAGCCGCAGCTCGCCGTTCGACCGTGCGCGCGGCGCGCTGTCGGGCTGCGACAGCTATCTGACCAAACCGATCACCTGGGCCACCTTCAGCCAGGCGGTGGAGAAGGCGCTGCTGAAGCATTTCCGCAACGACCGCGCGCAGATGACCGCACGCGGCTACCGCGCCTGATCCGGGCCGGCTCGCGCCTTTCCTCAACTCCGAACCCACAAAGAGAAACGAAGTGCACAAGATCCTGATTTGCGACGACTCCGCGGCCGAGCTGGCCAACCTGCGCGGCATCCTGACCGATGCCGGCTGGCATTCGGTGACCGCGTCGAACGGCGCCGAAGCCGTGCAGAAGGCCGCCGCCGAAAAGCCGGGCCTGATCTTCCTGGATATCGTGATGCCGGACATGGACGGCTACGAAGCCTGCCGCCAGCTGCAGGCCAATCCGGACACCAAGGCGATCCCGGTGGTGTTCATCTCCAGCAAGAACCAGAAGGCCGACCAGATCTGGGCCAAGATGCAGGGCGCCAAGGCGCTGATCGGCAAACCGTATTCGGCCGACCAGATTCTCGATGTGCTCAAGGCCTACGGCTGAGCCATGAGCGCAGGCGCCGCCGACACCGAGCCGCAGCACATCGACTCGGCGCATGCCGCGCCGCGCATCGCCGTGCAGCCGCATCCATCGCTACCGTGGCTGCTGATGCCTGATGGCGTGCCGGTGCAGGTGTTGATCGATACGGCGCCGGTGCGGGTGCCGAACACGCAGCCGTGGTTCTGCGGCGTGGTCAGCCAGCGCGGCAATCTGATGCCGGTGTTCGATGTCGGCTTCTGGGCGGGCTATCCGCCGGTCCGGGGCGGGCGCATGCACCTGGTCGCGGTAGGCGTGGGTGTGGGCGCCTTCGCCGTGGTCTGCGCCGTGGCGCCAGCGCTGGTGCTGCCGGAGGCACGCGCCGATCGGGCGGTCGACGCCGGTTTGCTTACGCCGTTTCTCGGCGCGGGCTACGCCAGCGCCGTGGGGACGGCGCATGCATTCGAAATGGAGCTCTGGCTCGCCGCGGCGTCGATGCAGGTGCCCGCTGCGGGATCGATCGGCGGCGCCCACTGATCCAAGCCTTCACCGATTCAACTTTTTTGCGATTCGTCTTTCAGGGGAAACTCATGGCAAGCACCAATTCTTCCTTCTTCGGCAGCATCCGCGGCCGCCTGCTTCTGGGCAGCATCGCGCTTGCGCTGGTGCCCCTGGTACTGCTGGCGCTGGTGCTGGGCTACTACGGTAGCCAGGAGTCGGCCAAGGCGCTGAACAAGCGCGCGTACGACCAGATGGCCTCGATCCGCGCGGGTAAGCAGGAGGAAATCGGCGCCTATTTCGAGAACGTCAGCAACTTGATGAAGCTGGTGTCCAACACCGCGGAAGTCCGCCAGGCGCTGACCGAAGCCACCCTCAGCCAGCCGCAGATGGTCGACTACCTCACGGTGGACCAGACCCAGGCGCGCAACGCGCTGACCAGCTACTACCGCAACGACTTCGGCAAGCAGTACGCCGCGCGCAACCCCGGTCAGCAGGCCGATATCGGCGATCTGGTCGCCGCCCTGCCGCCGCAGACCGTTGCGGCCCAGTACCAGTACATCGCCGGCAACGGCAACCCGCTGGGCAAGAAGAACGAACTAGACCAGGCGCCGGACGGCTCGGCCTACAGCGCGGTGCATGCGCGCATCCATCCGTACGCGCGGCGCATCGTGCAGGAATACGGCCTGTACGATTTCTTCCTGGTGGACGCGCAGACCGGCTTCGTGGTCTACACCTACTTCAAGGAGCTCGACTTCGGCACCAGTCTGCGCAGCGGCCCGTGGGCGCGTACCGGCCTGGGCCAAGCTTACGCCGCCGCGCTGTCCGCCAAGAACCAGGGCGCGGTGTTGATCACCGACTACGCGCCCTACCGGCCTTCGTACGACGACCAGGCTTCCTTCGTCAGCACGCCGATCATCGAGAACGGACGCACCGTGGGCGTGTTCGTGGTGCAGCTGCCGATCGACCGCATCAACCAGATCATGACCTTCCGCGGCAAGTGGCAGGACGTGGGCCTGGGCGAATCCGGCGAAACCTATCTGGTCGGCCCGGACAAGACGCCGCGCTCGATCTCGCGCTTCATGCAGGAAAACAGCGGCGGCTTCGTCGATATGATGCGCGGCCTGAAAACGCCGCAGCGCAATCTGGTGTCCATGGATTCGCGCGATTCCAACATCGGCCTGATGACCGTCGATACGCAGGGCTCGAAGGAAGCGCTGGCGGGCCGTTCCGGCACCGCCGTGTATCCGGACTATCGCGGCATTCCGGTGCTGGGTTCGTTCGCGCCAATCAATGTCTTGGGGTTGCGCTGGGCGATCCTTTCGGAAATCGACGAGTCGGAGGCCAATGCGCCGATCGCCACGCTGCAGCGCGGCATCGCGCTGGCGGCGCTGATCACCTTGGGCTTGGTGGGGCTGGTGGCGCTGCTGTCGGCGCTGCGCCTGGCGCGATCCATCAACCGCCCGCTGGCGCAGGTGCAGGACACCGTGGTCAAGGTCGGCGCGGGCGATCTGGACGCGCGCACCGGCATGACCAGCAGCGATGAAATCGGCCAGCTGGCGCAGGCCTTCGACGGCATGCTCGACGACAAGGTGGCCGAGCTGGCGCGCGCACAGAAGGAAAACGACCAGCTCAACAACTCGGTGGTGGAAATCATGATGTCGGTCGCGCAGCTGGCCCAGCGCGATCTGGACGTGCGCGTGCCGGTGTCCGAAGACGTCACCGGCGCGGTGTCGGACGCCATCAACATGATGACCGGCTCCACGGTCAAGGCGATGCGCGAGGTCAACCAGATCTCCGCGCAGGTGTCGGAAAGCTCCAACCGCGTCAGGGACCGCGCCGACACCGTCCGCAAGCTGGCCGACGACGCCAGCGACCAGGCCAATTCGGCGTCCGAGGAAATCAGCAGCACGGCGATGGCGCTGCGCCAGATCGGCGAGCAGGCGCAGACCGCCGGACAGGACGCCGAACGCGCGCTGGCCAGCACCGGCGACGCCCTGTCGGTGGTGCGCGCCACGGTGGAGGGCATCAACGCCTCGCGCGACCAGATCCGCGAAACGGAAAAGCGCGTCAAGCGACTGGCCGAGCGCTCGCAGGAGATTTCCTCGGCGGTGAACATCATCGGCCAGATCGCCGAGCGCACCTCGGTGCTGGCGCTCAACGCCTCGATGCAGGCGGTGGCCGCCGGCGAGGCGGGCCGCGGATTCGCGGTGGTGGCCGACGAAGTCAAGCGGCTCGCGGAGAACGCGCGCGAGGCCACGCAGCAGATCGCCGGCCTGGTGAGCGCCATCCAGACCGACACCACCGAAACCCTGCAGGCCATGAACGGCACCATCACCCAGGTGGTGGACATCACCCGGCTGGCGGATCGCGCGGGCACCCAGATGAACGATACCCGCGCCGCGACCGAAGCGCTGGTGAACTCGGTGCGTTCGATTTCCGTGACCACCAAGACCCAGGGCGAGGCCTCGCAGAAGCTGCTGGCGCGCGCCTACGACCTGATCAGCGCCTCGCAGCGCACGCTGGAGGAACTGGAACAGCAGCGCGGCGATACCGAACAGCTCACCGACTCCGCCAATGCGCTGGTGCGCACGGTGTCGGAATTCAAGCTGCCGGCCTGAGCGGCGCGGAGTCCGCCATGTCAGTGTCCCTCTCCAGCCCGCAAGCCGATGCGCAGGGCGACTTCCAGACCCAGCTGGAGTCGCTGGTATCGATCCTGCAGGCCGCGCTGGAAATGCCGGAAATCGCCGAACCCGCGCTGCTCGCCGACATGACCCGCAGCCTGCAGGCCGGCTCGGCCAGCGCGGGACTTTCCGGCGTGGCCGAGCTGCTGCGCAACTGGAGCGCGGCGCTCAACGATTTGGACCGCCGCGCGGGCGCGTTCGGCGCCGACGACCTGACCGAGATGACGATCTGGTTCATGTGCCTGCAGGAGCTTGCCGCAGGCCGGCTGGACAGCGACGGGCGGCGCACGCTGACCCAGCTGCCGGACAGCATCGGCTGGCTGCCCAAACTGTCTTCGGGCTTCGAACAGGAAATCGCGCGCCGGCTGGAATCGGTGGATCTGCCCGCGGTTGCCGGCTTCCTCGCCTCTGCGGGAACGCTGGACGAGGCGCTGTTCGAAATGGATATCGGCGTCGAGCATGCCGCCGATGCGCCGACGGCGCTCACACCAGCGGAAGAAGACACGATTTCCGGAATCGCCGATATTCCCGCACTTGATTTCGAAGCATTCGGCTCGGCTGTTGCCGCCGACAGCGAGCCGCGGTTCGGCGTTTCCGACGGTGCGGCTCTCTTCGAAGCGATCGCCGGCGGCGAAGCGCAAACAAACGACCTCGACGATCCGACGGAGCCCGAACGCATCTGGATCAGCCAGGACGAAATGGACCTGACCCGCCAGGCCATCGTGGAGCAGCTGCTGCCGCTGGCCCAGGCTTGGGCCGAGGCGACCGACGAGGAAGAGCGCGGCATCCTGATCGCCGAGCTGGCCTACCAGTCGCGGCTGGTGGTCAACGTCATGGAGCTGATCGGCACCGCTGCGCTGGCGCGCGGCATGGAGTCGCTGAGCGCCGCGCTGGAAGCGCGCGACCCGGCGCTGACGCCGGATGCGGTTGCCGGATGGTGCGCCGGCCTGCTGTCCATCGTCGATGAGCCCGGCCGCGATTCGGCCGAGCTGCTCAGCGCCTTCGCGGTCGACATGCCGGAGCTGGACGCCGCCTGGAGCGAAGCGCTGGGCGACGAACTGGCGCGCATCGTCATCGGCCTGGACCCGGCGCTGCTCGCGCAGCGCAAGAACATCGCCGAACCCGAGGATGTGCGGCTCAAGGTCGCCGACGACGTGCTGCCCAATGTGCTGGACGGCATGCTGCGCGAACTGCCCGGCAATGCCACGCGCTTCGGCGCGGCCGTGCGCCTGCTGGCGCAGACCGGCGCGGCCGAACCGATGGACGAAGCGCGGCGCATCGCGCACACGCTGAAGGGCGACGCCAATACCGTGGGTATCGCCGGTCTGGCCAACCTCACCCATTCGCTGGAAGACATCCTGATCGCGGTATCGAAACATCCGCACTGGCTCAATGCGGACGTTGCCGACGTGCTGACCGTCGCTGGCGACTGCGTGGAGGAGATCGCGGATCACCTGCTGGGCCGTGGCCCCGCGCCGGACTATCTGCTGGATCTGTATCAGCGCGTGCTGGATACCGCCAACGCGCTTACCGATGGCGGCATGGCGGCGCAGCGCTCGCCCGTGGGGACTGCCGAGATCGCAGAACCGCAGCTGCAGCCGCCGACGGCGCAGCAAGTGTCTGCCGAAATCGCAGGCCCGGTCGACGCGCTGCCGGCTTCGTTGGAAACCGGCATGGCGGCTTCGGGCATCCAGAGCCTCAACGTGCCCAGCGCGCTGCTGGACCAGCTGCAGGGCCTGGCCGGCGAAACCCTGGTGACCGCGCGCCAGATCGACCAGCAGCTCGATGGATTGAACCTGATGCAGCGCGAGCAGCGCCAGGGCATACGCAACACGCACGAACTGATCGGCCGCCTCGACGATTTGGTGGCGCTGCGCGGCGCGGCGCTGCAGTCCACCGCGCAGAAGGCCGGCGTCGAGGTCGATCCGCTGGAAATCGATCAATACAACGAACTGCACGTGATCTCGCGGCAGCTGCTGGAAGCGCACGCCGACAGCAGCGAGTTCATGCGCCGCATTGAGCGCGCCATGAACCTGCTGTCGGACCTGCGCAGCGAACAGGAACAGCTCAACCGCGAACTGCAGCGCACCATCCAGCGCACCCGGACCGTGCCCTTCGGCCAGGTGTCGGCGCGGCTGCAGCGCATCGTGCGCCAGACCGCCAAGCAATTGATGAAGCCGGTGCGGCTGGAGCTGATCGGCGAGGAAATCCCGCTGGACGCGGAGCTGCTGGAGCGCATCGTCGAGCCGCTGGCGCATGTATTGCGCAACGCCATCGATCACGGCATCGAAACGCCGCAGCAGCGGCTTGCCGCCGGCAAACCCGAAAGCGGGTTGATCTCGATCCGCGTCGGCGTGCAGGGCGACAGCGCGCTGATCGAAATCAACGACGATGGCCGCGGTCTGGATCTGGATGCGATCCGCGCACGCGCCCTCGGCGCCGGACTGCTGACCGCCGATCAGGCCGCGGACGACCGGCTGCTCACCCGCCTGATCCTGATGCCGGGTTTTTCGACCCGCGCCACGGCCAGCGAAGTGTCCGGTCGCGGCATCGGCATGGACGTGGTGAACCAGCGCGTGGCCGCGCTGCGCGGTTCGCTGCAGCTGCACAGCGAGCCCGGCCGCGGCATGCGCGTGCAGCTGCGCATGCCGCTGACCCAGTCGCTGGCCAACGTGATCGTGGCGCGCAGCGGGCAGCAAGTGACGGCGGTGGTGGCGACATCGGTCGAGCGGATGATCGGTTTCGCCGCAGGCGAGTGCTCGTTCGACGATGCCCGTTCAACCCTGCGGGTGCGAACCGGCGATGAAATCCTGCCGGCCCTGCCGATAAACGCGTTCTACGGCGATGCGCCGGATCCGGCAGCGTGGCTGGAGACCGGCGGCATGGGTCTGCTGGTGCGCGATGCCGACGGCAAAGGCAGCGTGGTGCTGGTGCGCGGCATCGACGAAGTACGCAGCGCCGTGGTCAAACCCATCAGCGCCTACCTGCCGCCGATTCCGGCGGTCCGCGGCATTACCCAGCTCGGCGACGGCGGCCTGGCGCCGGTGGTCGACCTGGACGTACTGCTGCAGTCCCTCGGCGATGCGCCGCTGTCCTTCGGCGGCGCATCGCTTGCGCCTGCGGCCTCAACGATCCGCGTGGTCGTCGCCGACGACTCGCTGAGCGTGCGCCGCGCGCTGGAGCAGCTGATGCTGGACGCGGGTTTCGAAGTCGCCACCGCGCGCGACGGCTTCGAAGCGCTGGCCCAAGTGCAGGCCAAACCCACGCACGCGCTGCTGGTGGATCTGGAAATGCCGCGCATGAACGGCCTGGAAGTCACCCGCAACCTGCGCAACCACATCGACACGCGCGACCTGCCGGTGGTGATGATCACTTCCCGCGCCACCGACAAGCACCAGGCCATGGCCGAACAGGCCGGCGTCACCCGCATGCTGGGCAAGCCTTTCTCCGAGGATTCGCTGGTGATGTTGGTGCGCGAGTTGATTGCGGAGCGGGATGGGGCTGGCGCATCGGCTTAGCCGCCTGCGCATTGCATGCGCCGAACGCGCACAGGGGGGACATCGCCATCAAGCCCGCTGTCGCTTTCAAGCTCGGTCTTCGATCAGTTCGACAGCGCTAGGCACCGGCATACCGCGCAGCGCCGCCGACCCAACGGGCGATGATGCGATCGGCAACATCGGGCGAATCGGACAACAGCCGGTCGGCCAGATCGCGCACCTGCGGCAGCAGGCCGGCGTCGCGCGCCAGGTCGGCCACGCGGAACGCGGCCAGACCGGTTTGACGGGTACCGAGCAGTTCGCCGGGGCCGCGCAGTTCCAGATCTTTTTCGGCGATGACGAAGCCGTCGCTGGTTTCGCGCATCGTAGCCAGGCGCTGCCGGGCCATCTGCGACAGCGGCGACTGGTACAGCAGCACGCAGTTGGAAGCGGCCGCGCCGCGCCCTACCCGGCCACGCAGCTGATGCAGCTGCGCCAGGCCCAGGCGTTCGGCGTTCTCCACGATCATCAGCGACGCATTGGGCACGTCCACGCCGACCTCGATGACCGTGGTCGCGACCAGCAGGTCGAGTTCGCCGGCCTTGAACGCGCGCATGGTGGACTGCTTTTCGGCAGACTTCATGCGTCCGTGCACCAGGCCGATGCGCAGCCCCGAAAGTTGCGCGGACAGGAATTCGTACGTGCCCTGCGCGGCCTGCGCGACCACTTCGTCGCTGTCGTCGATCAGCGTGCACACCCAATACGCCTGGCGGCCCTCGGCGCAGGCCAGGCGGATGCGCTCCACCAGCTCCGGGCGGCGCTCGGCGCTCAGCGCGACCGTCTGCACCGGGGTGCGGCCCGGCGGCAGCTCGTCGATTGCGGACACATCCAGATCCGCGTAAGCGGCCATTGCCAGCGTGCGTGGAATCGGCGTGGCGGTCATGATGAGCTGATGCGGCACGAACGCGCCGGACGCGCCCTTGTCGCGCAGCGCCAGGCGCTGGTGCACGCCGAAGCGGTGCTGTTCGTCGACGATGGCCAGGGCCAGATCGTGGAAGGTCACCGCTTCCTGCATCAGCGCATGCGTGCCGACCACGACCTGGGCCGTGCCCGAAGCGACTTCCTGCAGCACCGCCGCGCGCGCTTTGCCGGTGACCTTGCCGGCCAGCCAGGCCACGCGGATGCCCAGCGGCTCCAGCCACTGGCGCAGGTTGACCAGGTGCTGTTCGGCCAGCAGTTCGGTCGGCGCGGCCAGCGCGGCCTGCTTGCCGGCCTCCACCGCCAGCATCGCCGCCAGCGCCGCGACCACGGTCTTGCCGCTGCCCACGTCGCCCTGCACCAGGCGCAGCATCGGCATGGGCTGGGCCAGATCGTCGCGGATCTGCGCGAACACGCGCCGCTGCGCGCCGGTCAGCTGAAACGGCAGCGCGGACTGCAGCCGCGCCGCCAATTTCCCCTTGCCCGCCAGCACCGGCGCGCGATGCCGCTGCAGGGCGATGCGCTGCCGGCGCAGGCTCAGGTTGTGCGCCAGCAGCTCTTCCAGCGCCAGACGGCGCTGCGCCGGGTGCGTGCCGGCGGCCAGCGCGGACAGATCGGCGTCGCGCGCGGGGCGATGCATGCTGAGCAGCGCCTGGCGCAACGACGGCAGGCGCAGTCCGTCGAGCAGGCCGGCGGGTAAAAGCTCCAGCGTTTGCGCGTCGGGCAGTTTGTCCAGCGCCTGCGCGATCAGCTTGCGCATCGTCGCCGGGCCGATGCCTTCGACCGTGGGATACACCGGGTCCAGATCCTGCTGCAGCGAGGCGGCATCGTGTTCATCCAGCACGCGATAGCTGGGATGCACGATTTCCAGGCCCTGCTGGCCCGCTTTGGGCGTGCCGTAGCAGCGCACGCGCGCGCCGGGCGCGAACTGCGCCACCTGCGCCGCGCGGAAATGGAAGAAGCGCAGCACCAGCGTGGCGCGCGATTCGTCGCCGATGGCCACGCGCAGCAGCGGACGGTAACGGAAGCCGCGTTCCACCGCTTCCACGCGTCCTTCCACCTGCGCGGGCACGCCCGGCTGCAGGTCGCGGATGGGCGTGAGCTGGGTGCGGTCCTCATAGCGCAGCGGCAGGTGCAGCCACAGATCCTGCAGGGTCAGCAGCCCGCGTGCGGCGAGTTTTTCCGTCATGCGCGGCCCTACGCCGGTTAGCTGGCCGGCGATGAGTTGGTTGAAAGCGGGTTCTTCGCTGCGGGGCGCGGACGGCATGGGGTTAGGATGCCGACCGTGCCCGGTTATTGCCAGTCGGATTTCGCCGCGCCGAGCCGTAGGAATTCATCGCGCGTCAAAGCGCTGGGAGCGGCGTCCCGCCGCGAGCATCCCTGCTGGGATGTATCGGAAAGAAAAGCGGGTCTGAGCCAAGTCCGGTAAAGCCGAAGCTCGCGGCGGGACGCCGCTCTCACGGTGGTGATGGCCAGGGCTGATCCAGCACCATCACCGCGTCGACTTCGAACACCGCGCCCTTGGGCAGCGCGGACACGCCGACGGTGGAGCGCGCGGGAAACGGTTCGGCGAAGTATTCCTGCATCACCGCATTCACCGCGGCGAACTGGTTCAGATCGGTCAGGTACAGACCCAATCGCACGATCTGCGCGAGCGAGCCGCCCGCCGCTTCGGCCACGGCCTTGAGATTATCGAACGCGCGCCGTGCCTGCACCGCGATGTCGCCTTCCACCAACGTGCCGCTCGCCGGATCGAGCGGGATCTGCCCGGAAAAATACACGGTGTGGCCGCTGCGCACCGCCTGCGAATAGGGGCCGATGGCGGCGGGGGCGTGGTCGGTATGGATGATTTGGCGGGTCATGGTGGTTCTAGGTAGCGGAGCAAAAGCAAGTCTATTCTGTAGGAGCGGGCCTTGCCCGCGATGCTTTCTTGCAAGGCTCGATGACAAGCATCGCGGGCAAGGCCCGCTCCTTGTACCTCGACGGTGTCCTAGCGGGTATCGTTCCCGAGACGCTCGGGGGAAGGGGAGCAGGCTGTGCCCGCTCTTAGGCTTTGAGCCTGCAAGGTAGATCA
>JAESGX010000506.1_pt1 | contig 13425 bp, 13 predicted proteins | sample 9269801 | NCBI WGS metagenome assembly JAESGX01 (sample SAMN16773122, study PRJNA677054) | algae metagenome | isolation source: Pleurocapsa minor GSE-CHR-MK-17-07R and co-occurring heterotrophs from wet... | place: USA: Lower Calf Creek Falls, Grand Staircase Escalante National Monument, UT ... | reverse complement strand
GCAGACCGAGTGGACCTACTCGCTCATGATGCACATGTCGTCCTCACTCGGCGTGAACTGCACCTTCTGCCACAACAGCCGCAACTTCTCCGGCTGGCAGGACAGCACGCCGCAGCGGGTCACGGCGTGGCACGGCATCCGCATGGTGCGGGCCATCAACAACGACTACATCGAGCCGCTGCGGCCGGAGTTCCCGCCGCACCGCCTGGGCCCGCTGGGCGACACGCTCAAGGTCAACTGCACGACCTGCCACCAGGGCGTGAATGAGCCCCTGCGCGGCGCCCGTATGCTGCAGGACTATCCCGAGCTGAACCCGCCGCCGCGGCGGGCCGGCCTGGAAGAGCCCGCGCGCAACTAGGCGCGGGCCACCTCCAACCAACGACGCGGGCGGCGCAAGCTTCCCGCGTTTTTCTTTGTCTGGATCCCGGCGGCACGCAGGTGGCGGCTGAACAGGCGGATGAGAGCCTCCGGCGGCTGGGGCCGAAAGCTCCAGACCCCGTCAGCTGCCCGTGATGTCGTGTGTCGGGGTGCCCCTACCAGGCGAGCTGGAAGCGGCAGGCGCTGGCGCCGGCAGCGGCGCAGCTGGTCTGCGCGGCGACGCAATCGCGCGAGACCAGGGCGCGGAACAATCCGGCCAGGGTCTCACCGTAGTAATCGCAGAGCGGGCCGGGCTCATGCGCATCCCGGCAAATGGCGCACCCGGCCAGACTGATCGCGACCGGCCGCGCGGCCTGTGCCGAGAAGTCGGCACTGCCCGCAAAGGTCCAGGAATGCCTGGAGACGGCCCGCAACAACACACGGGCCGAGAGCCAGGCCGGCAGGCGCGGAAGCAGCAGCACCAACGGCCGCGGCACGCGGTGGCCCAGCAGGTAATGCGCGGTGCGCCGCCCGGCCTCCGCCCCCACCGCGCGCGCGGTGGTGACGCCCAGCAGCCCACGCAGGGCGCCGTGCAGCCGCGTCACCTGCGCCTCCGGCACCATGCCCCGTGGCGGATCCCGCATTGATTCAGAAAGGCCCGCCGCGGCGAAGACATCCGCCGCGACTGCCCTGCCCTGCATCGCCACCAGTGCCTCACCCACCCGGATGATGGCGTTGGGGCCGATCCGCGCCTCAGCCATCGCGCGTCTCGTTCATCTGGGCCTCGGTAATCTGCTGCTCGCCGCCGCCGCAGGCCTTCACCACCTCGCGTTTGCGGGGCGGCGCGTTCTTCCAGTCGCGCGCCTCGGCATCGAGCTTTCGCGTGTTGTCGAAGTGGAAATCCACCTTCTTCTTCGATTGCGGCCCCCAGTAGCCGACGCGGCCCAGGTCGTAGAATTTCCGCTCGAAACCGCTCTTCAGGAACGCCTTCAGGCAGCCCAGCAGATAGCTCCTTCGCCGCTTGTCGCGCGTCCAGGGATACTGGAACAGCGCCTTGTTCATGTAGAAGCGACGGTAATTGTTCATCACGCGGTCGAGCAGCGTGGCGCGGTCCATCGCATCCGGCTTCATGATGGGGGTCACGAAGTTATACTTGTCGAAGTCGAAGACCTCCACCTTGTCGCCCAGCTCACGGAACAGGTCGCTGAAAGGCCAGGGCGTGTACATGGCCCAATTCGCCATGTCGGGATTCCAGTCCCGCGCCATCTGGTAGGTTTCCTCCAGCGTCTCGACCGTCTCGTTCTCCAGCCCCACGATGAACTGCGCCTCGGAGACGATGCCGTTCCGGCGCAGGAGGTCGATCGCCTTCTTGTTCTGCGCGACCGTCGTCTCCTTGTTGAACTGGTCGAGCTTCAGCTGCGCCGCCGCCTCGGTGCCGAGCGAGACATGCACCAGGCCCGCCTTTCGGTACATCGGCAGCAACTCCTCGTCGCGGAGGATGTCGGTGACGCGCGTGTTGATGCCCCATTCCACCGGCAGGTTGCGCTCGATCATCAGCTCGCAGAACTGGATGAACTTCTTGCGGTGGATGGTGGGTTCCTCATCGGCCAGGATGAAGAAGCCGACATCATGCTCGCGCACCAGCGTCTCGATCTCGTCCACCACCTTCCTGGGGTCGCGCACGCGATAGTCGCGCCAGAATTTCCACTGGCTGCAGAAGGAGCAGGTGAAGGGGCAGCCGCGCGCCAAATTCGGGATCGCGACGCGCCGGCCCTTCGGGATGTAGATGTACTTGCTCCATTCCAGCACGCCCCAGTCGGGCGTGATCCGGTCCAGATCCTTGATGGTGGGGGCCGCCGGGGTGGCGATCACCTGCTGCCCGTCGAGGAAGGCCAGGCCCTTCACCTTGTGTCGCTCCTCCATCCAGTTTCCGCCATCCACGCAGCGCACGAGGTCGAGAAACACCTGCTCCCCCTCGCCGCGCACGATGGCGTCGATCCAGGGCGCCTCGGCCAGGACCTGCTGGTACATGAAGGTGCCGTGGATGCCGCCCAGCACAGTGACGGCATCGGGGCAGACTTCCTTGGCGATCTTCAGCAGGCTCTCGGCCTTGTAGATCGCGGGCGTGATGGCGGTGGCGCCGATCACGTCGGGCCGCGCCCGCGCGAGCATGTCGCGCACCTGCTCATCCGTCAGGTTGTTCGTCATCGCGTCGATGAAGGTGATGTCGGTGTAGCCATCCGCCTTCAGGTATCCGGCAAGGTAGGCGACCCAGGCGGGCGGCCAGTTTCCGGCGATTTCCGCGCCGCCGGAATGGTAGTTCGGATGAACGAGGACGATCCGCATGGTGCACCTTCTTTGCCTTCCTGTGGAAAGCCTAGGTGCGGCTGCGCGGCGCCTCCTTGATGTGGCGCAAAAGATGCGTCCAGCGCCGCGCAGATTTGTCACCGCGGCCGCTCTCGCGCGTTGTGCCTGCTGTGCCGGCAAGGAGGGGTGGCGATGACGCGAGGTTCGGAAGGAACCCTGGGCGCGGGGCGTGCGGAGGCGCGGGTCCAGTGCATCTGCCTCGCCGACCTCGGCGCCGCACTGCGCGCGGGCTGGGCCGATTTCACCGCGGCACCGACGCAGATCATCTTCCTCTGCCTGATCTATCCGGTCCTCGGCTTTATTCTCGGCAGTGCGGCGGCCGGAAGCCGCCTGCTGCCGCTGGTCTATCCGCTGCTGGCCGGCTTCGCGCTGCTGGGGCCGCTCGCCGCCCTCGGCATCTATGAGCTGAGCCGACGCCGTGAGGCCGGGCTGATCGTCGGCTGGGCCGATATGTTCGGCGTGCTGCGCTCACCCGCCATCCTCTCCATCACGGCGCTGGGCATCGGCCTGCTGGTCGTCTTCTTGCTCTGGCTGCTGAGCGCGCGGGGGATCTATTGGGCGACGATGGGCCATGAAGTGCCCGGCGGCCCCATGGCCCTGCTGGATGAGGTGCTGGGCACCCGCCGAGGGCTTGTGCTCATCCTCGTCGGCAATCTGGTCGGCGCCGCATTCGCCGTCCTGGTGTTGGCGCTCAGCCTCGTGTCATTCCCGATGTTGCTTGATCGCGACGTCACGGCGGGCGAGGCGCTGCGCACCTCATGGGCGGCATTCCGGACGAATTGGGGCGTCCTGCTGGTCTGGGGCGCAATCGTCGCCGCGCTTCTGGCAGCGGGCATGGCGCTGCTCTTCGTCGGCCTCGCCGTGGTGCTGCCGCTGCTGGGCCATGCAACCTGGCATCTCTACCGGCGGCTGCTCGCCTGATCAGCCGGCCTGGGGATTCTCCGCCTGGGCCAGGCGCTGCCGCTCGTCCAATTGGGCGAAGAGCTCGACCGCCCAGCCGATGCGCTCGCCCAGGCTTTGCTCGGAAATCGCGAGTTCCGTGGCGGGCACGGCCTGCACGAGATAGGCGTTGGCAGCGAGCGGCGGCTCGGGAGCTGCCGCGCGGCGTGGCATGGCGGGCAGCCAGGCACGGGCCAGCAGGGCCAGCTTGCGCTTGGAGGAGACGACGGCGCGGCGCGAGACGCTGTCATGCCCGGCACGCACCACCTCGGCACCGATCTCGGCGTAGATGTTGTGTGCGGCACGAATGGCAGGGCGGCAGTCGCGCGGCAGCATGGCGATGCCCGACTCGGCGCGGGCATAGAGGCGCGTGGCCTCGGCCAGAAGGCGGGCCGTGACGCTGGCCACGCCGGCCGAGAACACAGGTGCGGCCAGGAAGGCATCGGGGTCCACATCCGCCTCGCGCAGCCATTGGCGCGGGAGGTAGAGGCGGCCGTTGCGTGCATCCTCGCCGACATCGCGCGCGATGTTCGTGAGCTGCATGGCGGTGCCGAGGTCGGTCGCGCGGGCCAGGGCCGCGTGCCGCCGCACGCCCATCAGAAGGGTCATCATCGCGCCCACCGTGCCGGCGACGCGCGCGGCATAGGCGTGCACGTCGTCCAGCGTCTCATAGCGGCGGCCGGCCGCGTCCCAGGCGAAGCCGTCGAGCAGCGCCTCGGGCAATTCGCGCGGCATCTCGTGCACTTCGACCACATGCGCGAAGGCGCGGTCCGCCGGGTGGTTCAGGGGAGCGCCCCGATAGGCGGCATCGAGGCGATCGCGCATCTCGGCCAGGCCCTCGGCCGGGTCGGCCGCGTCATCCACGGCGTCGTCGCCCAGCCGGCAAAAGGCGTAGAGCGCCGTCGCCGGATCGCGCACGCGGCGGGGCAGCAAGAGCGAGGCGGCGTGGAAGCTCTTGGAGCCGACGCGCAGCAGATCGCGGCAGGCGGCAAGGTCCTGCTGGAACCGGTCGGTCATCATATGTCCTCCAGAATGGCATGCAGGACGCTCTGCGGCGCCTCTTCATGGGCCAGGTGGCCAAGCCCCGGCAGGGCGCGGATTTGCGCCTGCGGCAGGATACGAGAGAGGCGGCGGGCCTCGGTCGGGCGGATGGTGCGGTCCTGCTGGCCGATGACAAGCAGGAGCGGCGTCTCCAGGCGAGGCAGGTCGCGCCGCAGCGCGTGCAGATCCCAGGCGGCCATCATCCCGAGCGTGGCCGCGACATGCTCCGGCCGGCGGAAAAGGCGCGCGTAAAGCTCGATCCCGGCGTCATCGAGATGCGAGCCGGTGGCATCGAGCAGCCGGCGCACCACGACGGGGTCGGCCGCGCGGCGGGCAAAGAGGCGCGGCATGCCGGGCAGCCGCACCATGAGCCGCGCCAGCGGCGAGAAGATCTGCCCGGCCCAGCCGCCCAGCGGCAGCAGCGCGCCGTTGATGGAGACCAGACGCTCCGGCGCGACGCGCCCGTCCAGGCACATGCGGGCGCCGATGGCGGCGCCCGCCGAATGACCGATGATGATCCGAGGCTCGGCGTGCAAGGCCTGCAGGAGTTCGCCCAGCGCGCGGGACATCCCCTCCATCGAGAGCGCCTCGGCGGGCGCCGCCCCCGAAAAGCCCTGCCCGGGCAGATCGGGAGCGATGACGGTGAAGTGGCGCGCCAGCATGGGCATCAGGCCGCGCCAGGAATGGGTGGAAGCGCCGGTTCCGTGCAGGAGCAGCGCGACCGGCCCCTCGCCCATGACCTGAACATGCCAGCGCAGCCCGCCCGCATGCAGGAAACGGCTGGCGGAGCGATGCGGCCAATCCTCCGCGGCGGTCCAGTCGGCGCTTGCGGCCTCGGGCGTGAGGGCCAGGGCCAGGCTCATGCCGCCAGCATCCCGATCCGCACGGCGCCGGCCAGGGCCTGGGCGCCGGCCTGCGGCAATGGCAGGCAGCGCCCGCCACTCGCAGCGGCCAGCGTGGATGAGAAGGGCTGCGGCCGGGGGGCCGTGTCCACCACCAGGATGCTGTGCGCCTCGGCGCGGAGCAGCTTGGCGACGGCCAGAGCATCCTCCTCGGCCACGGGGCGGCCGGTACGGCCGTCGCGCGCCATGTTCGCGCGACCATCGGTAAGCACGATGATGAGGGGCGTACGCCCAGCCCGCCGCTCGAGCCGTGCCAGGGTCAGCGCCGCGTCCATGCCGGAGGCAAGGGGGCTCGCGCCGCCGCCCGGCAGCCCGGCCAGCGCACGCTTGGCGCGGACCAGGGATTGCGTGGGGGGCAGCAGCATCTCGGCCGCCTTGCCGCGAAAGGCGATGACCGCCACGCGATCCCGCCGCGAATAGCATTCGGCCAGCAACAGTTCGACCGCGCCCTTGGCCTCGGCGAGGCGGTGCAGCGCAGCGGAGCCCGAGGCGTCCACCACGAAGATCGCGGTGCTTTCGCTGTTCTCGCGGAAGCGCTTGATGCGGAAATCCTCGCGCCGGACCGCGATGGCGGCCTGCGGTGGGCGCGGGCGCAGCCTTTGCCAGGGCACCGCGGCGCGCAGCGTCTCGAGCAGCGCGATACGGGCGCCGTTGCGCGGCTCGCCGGGACGGCTGCCGATGGGCCGGCCGCGTTTGAGCGAAATGCGCTCCGCCCCCTCGCGCCCGGCGGTGGGGGCGCGGGCGCGCAACCCGGCAGCGGCGAGGCTCGCCAGCAATTGCGAGGGCAGCAAGGCGCGCTCCGCCTGGAGGACGACATCCTCCATCGCGTCGGAATTCTGCGGCTCGGCCTTCGACTCGCTCTCGGGCGGCGGCTCGGGCGGCTGATCCGGCGGAGGTTGCTCTTCCTCGGGCGGGGCGGGCAGCATGGTCGCGCGGGGGCCGAGGACGAGGCGAACCGCCAGCTGCGCGTCGGTCGAATCGGGGGCGGTGCGGCCATGCAGCGCGGCGGCGGCGCGCGCAGCCCGGAGCGCCAGCGCGGGCGCACGCAGCGAAGTGATGCCGCAGGCCATCGCGGTGCCGAGAATCGCTTCGATCAGCGCATCATCGCTGGCGACACGCGGCAGACGGTCCCGCGCGGCCGCAACCTGACCGCCGGTGAAGGGGGTGGCGGCCGGCGCCTCGCTCAGATCGGGCTGGAAAGCCAGGCGGTCGGCCAGGGCGGGCAGCGCCGCCTCATCCTCCAGCCCTTCGTCGAGCGCCACCATGGCATAGCCATGCGCCTCCTGCCCGGCGGTCAGCCGCGCGACGGTCGCGCGGGAGAGGCGCTCGGCCATCGGCATCACCAGCACCCCGGCCCGCGTCGCTTCCAGCAGGCCCGGCGCCTGCACAGGGCGCCCGCGCGCCAGCGTGGCCGTCAGATCGAGGCCGCCCAGGAGCGCGTCGTCGCCGATGCCGGGCGGCAGGCGGCGTTGCGGCATTTCGGCCGGCAGCAGCGCGCGCAGCGTGGCGAGCCAGCGATCGCGCTCGAGCCCTGGGCGGGAGCGCAGGACGGCGCCACCCAACCCCGCCGGGTCCACCGCCAGGAGGCATGCGGCCATGACCGCATCCTCAGCCGGCGATGGGGCTGTCACGGCCCGAAGACCTCCTGCACCGCGCGGGCGACGCGGGTGGTGGCCACCGCGTCGTCCAGCGGGTTGCGCCGCAGCCTGTGGCGCAGCGCCATCGCGGCAAGGCGACGCAGATGGTCAAGGGTGACCTGGGTCGCGCCCTCGAAGGCAGCAAGGGCGCGGGCGGTGCGCATCAGCGTGAGCTCGCCGCGGAGGCCGTCCGTGCCGGCGGTGATGCAGAGCTTCGCCGCCATTTCCAGCACGTCATCGGGCAGGTCCACGCGCGGCAGAAGGTCCCGGCCCGCGAGGATGCGGGCGCGCAGCCCCTCCTCCTCCGGCTGCCAGGCGGCGCAGAAGGCGGGTGGGTCGCGCTCGAAGGCGTCGCGCCGCTTGATGACCTCGATGCGGGTCGGCAGTTCGGTGGGCGTCATCACCTCGACGGAGAGGCCGAAGCGGTCCAGCAGTTGGGGCCGCAGCTCGCCCTCCTCCGGGTTGCCGCTGCCCACCAGGACGAAGCGCGCCGGATGGCGGATGCTGAGGCCATCCCGCTCGACGACATTCTCGCCGGAGGCCGCGACGTCGAGCAGGAGGTCCACCAGGTGGTCCTCCAGCAGGTTCACCTCGTCGATGTAGAGGAAGCCGCGATGGGCGCGGGCCAGCAGGCCTGGCTCGAAGGCCTTCTGACCCTGGCTCAGTGCCTTTTCCAGATCGAGCGCGCCCACCACGCGGTCCTCGGAGGCGCCGAGCGGCAAATCCACCACGGGGACGGGCACGGTGACGGCCTTGGGGCTGCGGCGGGCGCAGACCTCACAGCCTGGGCCGGGCTTCCCCGGTTCGCAGTTATAGGCGCAGCCCTGGACGGCACGCATGGGTGGCAGCAGGGCGGCCAGCGCGCGAATGGCCGTGGACTTGCCCGTGCCGCGATCACCCAGCGCCAGCACGCCGCCGATGCTGGGGTCCACGGCGCAAAGGCTCAGCGAAAGGCGCAGTTCCTCCTGGCCGACAATGGCCGTGAAGGGGAAAACCAGGCGGGGGCGTGGCGCCTCCGCCGCCTTCCGACGCGCCCGGGGGGCGCGCGGCTTGGGTCCGATGATCGAACCATCCATGCTCAGGTGACTCGGCTCGGCTGGAACCGCGCCCAGACCTGCTGCAGCGCCGACATCAGGTGGTCAATGTCGGCATCGGTGTGCGCCGGCGAGGGCGTGAAGCGCAGCCGCTCCGTGCCACGCGGAACGGTCGGGAAATTGATCGGCTGAACATAGATCCCGTGCTCCTCCAGCAGGAGGTCACTGATCTGTTTGCAGAGAACCGCGTCGTAGACCATCACGGGCACGATGTGGCTCGGATTGTCGAGATGCGGGATCTGGAGTTCATCGAGCCGCGCGCGCACCGTCGCCACCCGCTCATGCATGCGCTCGCGCTCGGCCGCGCTTTCCTTCAGATGGCGGATGCTCGCGGCCGCACCGGCGGCCACGGCGGGCGGCAGCGAGGTCGAGAAGATGAAGCCCGAAGCGAAGCTGCGGACGAAATCCACCATGTCGGTGGAGCCCGCGATATAGCCGCCGATCACACCGAAGGCCTTGGCCAGCGTGCCCTCGATCACCGTCAGGCGATGCTGCGCGCCATCCCGTTCGGAGATGCCGCCGCCGCGCGCGCCGTAGAGGCCGACCGCATGCACCTCGTCGAGATAGGTCATGGCGCCGAATTCATCGGCCAGGTCACAGATGGCGTGGATGGGAGCGACGTCGCCATCCATCGAATAGACGCTCTCGAAGGCGATCAGCTTCGGCGTCGTGGCCGGGATGGCGGCGAGCTTCGCGCGGAGGTCGTCTAGGTCATTGTGCTTCCAGACGATGCATTCGGCGCGGCTGTGGCGGATGCCCTCGATCATCGAGGCATGGTTCAGCTCATCGGACAGCACGATGCAGCCCGGCAGCCGCGAGGCGAGCGTGGAGAGCGTGGCCCAGTTGGACATATAGCCTGAGTTGAACAACAGCGCCGCTTCCTTGCCGTGCAGGTCGGCCAGCTCGCGCTCCAGCAGGATATGCTCGTGGTTGGTGCCGCCGATGTTTCGCGTGCCGCCGGCGCCCGCGCCGCTGCGGTCCAGCGCCTCATGCATCGCCGCCAGCACCTTCGGGTTCTGCCCCATGCAGAGATAGTCGTTGGAGCACCAGACGGTCACCTCGCCGACACCGCTCGAACCGTGGAACTTGGCGCGCGGGAAAGCGCCGGCCTGGCGCTCGAGGTCGGCGAAGACGCGGTAGCGACCCTCCTTGCGGAGGCCATCGAGCTGCGTGCGGAACAGGGTATCGTAATTCATCGTCTGGCCTTCCTCGTGTCCAGGGCCGCAACGGCAGCCGGGCCGTTTCCACATGCCGCGGGCATGGGATTGTGGGTGGGGGCCTGCCCCGGCCGGCTCCAGGTCCAGAGACCATCGAGCGGCAAGGGCAGCATCAAGAACCAATGTTCGATCACGGCGAGTGCCATCAACGCCGCCAGCAGGGTGTAGGCGGCCGCCTCGTAGGCGCCGGCGCCCAGGCCGTGCTGAACCAGCACCACCACGGCGATGGTGCCGCCGGTAACCGAGACCGGGAACAGCGCGTTCATCGTCCCCCGGCGAAAATAGCTCGCCAGATGGGCAAGATGGGGCGGGAGCATGCTCTCGCCCAGGTTGCGCGCGCCCAGGTAAATATTGAGTTTAGCACTCTGACGCATGATCCAGAGCACCAGATAGGTGTGCAACGCCATCTGGTTAGGGGCGTCCCACAACAAGGCGAGCAGCACCAGGCCCAGGCCCAGGATGGCCAGTTCGTGGTAGAGGATGGTCCGCAGCGCGGCGATGAAGCGGGCCCATCCTTCCGCACCGGAGGGACAGGGCTGCCGGCTAGGCCCTGTGACCAGGCCGGTCAGGAAGCCGATCTCGCTCCAGGCCCAGACCACCACGCCACAGGCGAAGCCGAGATAGGCAGCGGTGGCGCTGACATCGTCCGCCAGCGCCGCCGCCCCGTAGAGACCGCCCACGAGAGCCGCACTTGCCCCCGCCATCGTCCAGCGGAAGCTCCGCCTGGGAAGCTGGTCCAGCAGGAAGACAAGCGCCGTGCCGAACCACCAGACGAAGACCGCGAAGAGGACGGGAAGAAAGTGCTGCAGCACGTGGGGCTCCCGCTACCAGGCCGGGCTCAGGCGGATCTGCGCCGGCAGTTCCGCCTTGCGGCCGGGAATCAGGTAGAGCCGCGCGAAGACCGCCGCCGCGCCGATGCTCAGCCCGAAACGCTTCACGCTGGACAAGAAGCCCGGCTTGCGCCGCGTCTCGCCCATCGCCTCGGAGATGGCGAGCATCCGGTCGAGGTTGCGGAGGAAGGCGGGGCTTTCGATGTTGAGCGTCACCGGGAAGCACTGCTTGCAGATCTCCGCGGTGATGCGGAACACCTCCATGTCGTACTTGGTGGGCGTCATGCCCAGCGCCTTGTGGAATTCAGGCCGGGCATGGTCACGCACATACATGGTGGCGAAGACCGCGAGCTGGAAGAACTTGCACCACAGCACGTTGATGCCGCTGGTCAGCTGCGGGTTGGCGCGCATCAGCAGGGCGAAGGCCTCGCCATGGCGGAACTCGTCGTTGCACCACTCCTTGAACCAGTTGAAGATCGGGTGGAAGCGCAGCTCAGGATGCCGCTCGAACTGGCGGTAGATCGTGATGTAGCGCGCATAGCCGATCTTCTCGCTGAGATAGGTCGCGTAGAAGATGAACTTGGGCTGGAAGTAGTGATACTTCTTGGCCTTGGTCAGGAAGCCGAGATCCACGCCGACGCCAAGATCCTTCAGGCTGTCATTGATGAAGCCCGCATGGCGCGCCTCGTCACGGCTCATCACCGCAAACAGTTCCTTGATGTCGGGATTCTTGATGCGCTTCTTGATCTCGGCGTAGAGCACGCAGCCGGAGAATTCGGCCGTGACCGAGCTGACCAGGAAATCCAGCAGCTCCTTCTGGAGGGGCTCCGGCAAATCGGCCATGCGGAATTCGTCAAAGACCGCGGTGCGGACGAAATGGCCCTTGTTCGGGTCACGGCGGAATTCCGCCATCAGCTCGTCCCACTCCGTGCGGATGGAGCTGACGTCGAGTGCGTCCATCGCGGCGAAGTCGGTCGTGTAGAAGCGCGGCGAGAGCACCGTCTCGTTCGTCGCCATCCGCGTCGTTTCGTTCAGTTCGCGGACGGGGTTCGTTGAGATCGGGTTCATGCCGCGTACTCCTTCGGCTCGAAACCGCAGTGGTACAGCTCCGTCAGTTCCACGATGGCCGAAACCTCGGTCCAGAGGCGTGTCAACGGGCCGGCGCGAAAGACCGTCGCCGTGGTCTCGTAGGTGGTGTTCTCGCCATAGGCGACGTGATCAGGCGCGCCGTTCACCACCACGCGATCGCCAGGGCGCAGCATGATGCCTTCAGGAACGGCGTGAGCGTGAAAGCTATCGAAGCTCTGCTCGATCTCCACCGTGCAGGGAACCGTGATGGTACGCGGGCCGGCAATGTCTTCCCACAAACCAACAAGGGCCTTCCTCATCAATCTTCTCCTTGCGCGGTCAGCAACCGCGAAAAAACCCCGGCGTTGGTTGCGCCGAAGGCCGTCAGGTCGATCCGGCGTCCCGTCGCCGCATCGTCGAGCGTGAGCTGGCCATCCGACCAGGCGGCGAGACGAAACGGCGCTTCGCGACCCTGGCCTTCCTGCCGGCGCTCACGCGCCAACGCCCGGATGCTACCACGCACGAAGCCGCCTTCGGCTACCGGAAACCGCGCCAAAACCGCCGAATTCTGCGCATCTCGGATGACAACGGAGCCATCCGCACCATCCTCGAAACGAACAAGCCGTTCCGCCGCCGGCTGCTCGAAGCCACGGACTTCAACGGAACTCGGCTGACGCCCGCCAACGAGGAGCAGCGCGCCCCCGATGACGGCAAGGCCCGCCATCACCGGCAGGAAATTGCCGCGGTCGGTGATGGTGAACATCAGGCCACCACCGCGCCCGACAGCGCGCCCCCATGCGAAGCCCGCTCCTCGCGCAGCGGCAAGACCGGCAGCGAGGCGCTGGCGGCGAGAGCACGCCCCAGGACCTGTGCCGCCCCCGCTGTCACGGGCACGGCCCGAAGCATCGGTTCGGCCCGCGCCACGCGCCAGGGCCGCGCATGCGGCCACAGAGCGAGCCAGGCGATCTTATGCGTGGGCGAGAGCGTGAGGAGAATGTCCTCCGTGCCATCCGCATGGCTCTTCACCGCGGCGGATTCGATCGCGGTGAACGGGATGTTGATGGTCATGGGGAGAGCCACGCCCACCCGCAGCACCACGCGACGATTGGTGATGGTGTAGAAGGAGGCCTGGGCAAGCGCCCGGCCAATCACCACGAGCACCGCAAGGCACACCAAGGCGAGGCCGATGGAGCTGGCCGAGGCCAGGGCGGCATCGGCCAGGCTGTCGGCCGTGGTGGCCGCGTTGTAGATGCTCCAGCCCACCATCAGAGCGAAGTAGATGGCCAGGCCGCGCAGGTGAAGCGCGCGGCTGGCCAGGGACCACCAGCGCGGGCTCCCCTGCCAGAGGATGCCCTCGCCCTCCGGCAGCTTCTCGGGCAGGCCCGGGACCGGCTCGATCTCGTGCTCCCTCACAGGCACGGCTCCGAGCGCTCGGGCTTCGCGTAGAGCTGGCCGCCGGCGCAATAGGCCGCGACCATGTCCTCCTCGCGCAGCGTGATGGAGTCGCGGTAGCTGAGCAGCGGCGCCTTGGCGAAGTGCTTGGCCAGGAGGGTACGCACCGTCACCACGCGGCGCTCGCCATCCACGCGGATCAGCGGGACGGGGTAGAGCATCGTGCGCTCGCCCATGTCGCTCATGACAGCGACCTCGATGTAGCGGAAGATCATCTCCGACTTGTCGAGCCAGACGTCCACGCACTTGCCGGCGACGACGCCGTCGGCATCCAGCACGTCATAGCCGCGCGGGTCAGGATCGCTGGCATCCACGCTGAACTCCGGCTCAAGGCGGAGCGGCACGATGGCGGGCGTGCCGCCATCATGCAGCACGGCCGGATGCATGCCGCGCATGACATAGGCGGCGGGGCCCACACCATCCACCAGCGGATCGCCCGTCGGGATCATGGGCGAGCCGGCCGAGGGGTCCATGGGGACCATGGCGATCTGGCGCTCGCTCTCGGGCTTGGGGGCCTGGAC
>JAESGX010000505.1_pt1 | contig 13436 bp, 12 predicted proteins | sample 9269801 | NCBI WGS metagenome assembly JAESGX01 (sample SAMN16773122, study PRJNA677054) | algae metagenome | isolation source: Pleurocapsa minor GSE-CHR-MK-17-07R and co-occurring heterotrophs from wet... | place: USA: Lower Calf Creek Falls, Grand Staircase Escalante National Monument, UT ... | reverse complement strand
CGCCGCACGTTGGAGCAGGACCGGATGGTGCGTGAGCATCGCTGGAAGGAAGGCCGCCCCGCGCTGCTGCAGATCCCGCGCCTGATGGGCCAGACGCTGGGCTTCATCAGCTTCGGCCGGGTGGCCCGCGCGGTGGCCAAGCGCGCCGCCCCCTTCGGCCTGCGCATGATCGCCTATGACCCCTTCCTCGACGAGACGCTGATGAGCGAGCACGGCGTCCTGCCGGCGACGCTGAACGAGGTGATGAGCCAGTCCGACTTCGTCTCGATGCACGCGCCGGCGCGGCCGGAATGCAACAAGCTGCTGCAGGAGAAGCACTTCCGCCTGATGAAGAAGAGCGCGATCTTCCTCAATGTCGGCCGCGGCCCTACGGTGGATGAGGCCGCGCTGATCAAGGCGCTGAGCGAGGGCTGGATCGCCTATGCGGGCCTGGACGTGCTCGAGGTGGAGCCGCCGAGCCACAACAACCCGATCCTCAGCATGGACAATGTGATCCTCTCCGCGCACACGGCCTCGGCCTCGGCGCGCTTCGACGAGGCGCGCAAGCGCCGCGTGGGCAGCGAGCTCGCGTTGGTGGCGCAGGGGAAGTGGCCGATGAGCTGCGTGAACCCTGCCGTGCTGCAGAACACCAAGCTGCAGCGCTGGCAGCCGATCGGCCTCGGGCGCGGCCCGAACAGCTAAGAGTGATAAGGGTGATCCGGCGTCCCCGGATCGCCCGTCAGTCCAGCGCGATCCCCCGCGCCTGGATGATCTGCGACCATCGCCGGCGCTCCGTCGCGATCATACGGGTGAGAGCAGCTTCGTCCCGCACGGGCTGGATGAGCAGCCCCAGGCCGCCGAAGCGCTCCTGAAAGGCGTTGTCGCGCTGGACCACGGCCAGCGCCTCCCGGAGGCGCGCCTTGATCGGCGCCGGCGTGGATTGGGGGGCCGCGACGCCGAACCAGGTGGTCGCCTCGTAGTCGGGGAAGCCGAGCTCGGCGATGCTCGGGACCTGCGGCATGACGGGCACCCGGCCGCGCGTCGTCACCGCCAGGGCCCGCAGCCTGCCGGCCTGCACCAGGGGCAGGGCGGTCAGGATGACGTCGAACATCACCTGCACGTCGCCCGCCATCAGCGCGGTCAGCGCCGGCGCGCTGCCGGGATAGACGACATTCTCCATCTCGATCCCCGCCGCGCTGCGAAAAAGCTCCGCCGCCAGATGGATGGGATTGCCGATGCCGACACTCGCCGCGTTGATGCGGCGCTGCCGGGCGAGCTCCACGAATTCCCGCAGATCCGTGGCCGGCAGCGTAGGCGGCACGACCATGAGCAGCGGCGTTTCCACCATCGCGGCCAGCAGCGTCAGGTCGCGGTCGGCATCGTAGGGCAGTCGGCGGTAGAGCAGCGGGTTCAGCACCATGCTGGCGCCCGAGGCCATGAGCAGCGTGAGACCATCGCCGGCCGCCTGGGCCACCGCCTGGGTGCCGATGATGGTGTTGGCGCCGGCGCGGCTTTCGACAACCACGGCCTGGCCCAGTTCGCGCGAAAGGCGCTCGGCGATGAAGCGGCCGAGCTGGTCCGTCACGCCGCCCGGCGCATAGGGCACGACGAGGCGCAGCGGGCGGCTGGGCCAGACCTCCTGCGCGCGCAGGGTGGGGGCCGCCAGCGCCCCCGGAAGCACCAGCGCCGTGCGACGCGTCAGCATGGCCGCGCTCAATCCTCAACGAGCGGCGGGCCGGCCAGCACGCCGCCGTCGATCACCATGCTCTGCCCGGTCATGAAGCCGGAGGCGGCGCTGGCCAGGAAGACGGCGGCCCCCGCGATCTCGTCCGGCTCGCCGATGCGCAGGAGCGGCGTGTCGCGCGTGCGCTTCTTCAGGTTCACCGGATCCTCCCACAGCGCGCGGGCGAAATCGGTCCGGACCAGGCCGGGGGCGATGGCGTTCACGCGGATGCCGCGCGGCCCCCATTCGGTGGCCAGCGCCCGGGCCAGCTGCATGTCCGCCGCCTTGGAGACGCCGTAGATGCCCAGCCGCGGCGAGCCGCGGAAGCCGCCGATCGAGCTCACGATGATGACCGAGCCCTCGCCCCGCTCGGCCATGCCCGGGATGGTCATCTGGCAGAGCCAGAGATTGCTCCGGACGTTGGAGTTCATGATGCGGTCGTAGGACTCGTCGGGGATGTCCTGCGAGGGCCCGAAATAGGGGTTCACCGCCGCGTTGCAGACCAGCACGTCCACCTGGCCATAGGCGGCGATGGTGGCGTCCACCAGCGCCTGCAATTCCGGCTTGCGGCCGATGTTGCAGGCCACCGCCATGGCCGTGCCGCCCTGCGCCGTGATGCTGTCCACCACCTCCTGGCAGGCGTCCAGCTTGCGGGAGCTGACGACGACCTTGGCACCGTGCTGCGCCAGCCGCTCGCAGATGGCGCGGCCGATGCCCCGGCTGCCGCCGGTGACGATCGCGACCTTGCCGGTCAGGTCGAACAGGTTCTTCAAGACGCTTCCTCCGTGTTGTTGGAGGCAAGTCTAGGCGCGGCGCCGGCCCAGCGGAAAGGCCCCTCAGGCCGCCAAGGGGAGCTCCTCCAGCAGCTGCTCCACCACGGCGCAACTGGCCGCCTCGGTGAAGACCACGGCCAGGACGCCGCCCACGCTGCGCACCACGCGGGCGAGGACGGCGCCATCGCGGGTTTCGCCGAAGGCAATGCGGATGGGCGTGCCGGCGGCCAGCGCGCGCGTCGTCTCCAGCGCCACGCCACCGAGCGAAATGTCGCGGATCACGACGCGCTCCTCGCCATGCTCGCCCAGCAGCCAGGCGCACCGGCCCCGTCCGTCACGCCGGTCGAAGCGGCGGCGTTCATCCTCGGCGGAGGTGAGGTTGGCGAGGAAGCCATCCACCTCCGCACGCAGCCTTGCGGCCTGGCTTTGCACCTGCTCGGCGGCGCCCTGCACCATGCTGCTGGTCTGCCCCGCCTGCTGCGCCGTCTCGGCGACGGCTTGCATCGCCTGGCTGACGCCGGACGTGGCGGTGGAGACCGATTGGAGCCGGCCGGTGATCTCGCGCGTCGCAGCGCTCTGCTGCTCCACAGCGGCGGCGATGGCGGAGGTGGATTCATCCACGCGCGCGATCGTCCCCGCGATGCCGCGCATGGCCTCCGCCGCCTCGGCCGCGGCCTGGCGCATCGCGTGGATCTGCCCGCCGATGTCTTCCGTCGCCTTCGCGGTCTGCGCTGCCAGCGCCTTCACCTCGCTCGCGACCACGGCGAAGCCCTTGCCGGCCTCCCCCGCGCGGGCCGCCTCGATCGTCGCGTTGAGAGCGAGGAGGTTGGTGCGGTTGGCCACGTCCGAGATGAGGCCCAGCACATCCCCGATGCGGTCCGCGCTGCCGGTCAGTGCGCGCATCCGGGCATCGCTCTCTCCCGCCTCGCGCACCGCATCCGCGGCGATGGTGGTCGCGCCGGCGATCTGGCGGCTGATCTCGCCCACCGTGGCGGAAAGCTCCTCCACCGCCGCGGCCACGGCGCTCAGATTCTCGGAGGACCCGGCCGAGCCCGCCGCCGCGTCATCCACCTGCGCCCGCGTGCGCGCGGCCGCGCGCGACATGTCGCCGGCGGCCGCCTGCATGACCTCGGCCGCGGTGCGGAAGCGCTCCATCACGCCACCGACCGACGTGCCGAAATCCTCCGTGTAGCGCTGCATGGCGCCGCTGCGCCGCTCGCGCAGGCGATGCCCGACCTCGGCCTCGGCTTCCAGGCGCTTCTTGTCGCGCGCCTGTTCCTGGAAGACGCCCAGCGCCGCGGCCATGGCGCCGATCTCATCGCGCCGGCCGGCGCCGGGGATCACGGCGTCGAGCTTTCCACCGGCGATTTCCCCCATGGCCGTGGTCATGCCTTCGAGCGGCTGGGCGATGCGGCGCGCCACGAGGAGCGCAACCGGGAGGGCCACCAGCAGGACCAGCACCGCCGCCAGCAGCGTGGTCAGCATCGCGGCGTTCTGCGCGGCATACCAGGCGGCCTTGGGCAGGGCGATCACGGTCGCGCCGCTCTGCTGCCCGGCCACATCGGTCACCGGCAGCACGCGCACCCGGTAATCCCCGCGTCCGGGCAGGGCGAAGGTCACGCCCTCCGGCTGGCGCGCGGCGGAGCCGGGGGCGAGCAGCGGGAGGATGATGGCGGGATCGAGCCCCTTGATGGTGGAGGCGCTGAGCCGGCCATTGCCAAAGAGCATCACCTCGCCATCCACCAACCGGCTGATCTGGCGCGCGGTGTTGACCTCCATGCGGCCCGCCACCTTGAGGGTGCCGACAAGGCGCCCCTCCTGCCGGAGCGGTACCACGGCGCCATAGGCCAGCTCGCCCGAAGCGGGTGAGAGGGTGATGCCGGGCGCCACCTCGCCGCGCAGCGCGCGCGCCACGTCGGGGACGGCGGATTTGTCGTCGCCGGCCTGGTTGGGGTTGTGGCCGCGTAGCAGGACGCGGCCCTGCGCATCGGTCACTTCCAGCACCGAGACACGGGGATCGCTGGCGCGCAGCATCTCCATGGAGGTGAGGATGCGGCTGCGGATCAGGCCCATATCGCCGCTGGCGATGGCGTTCACGAGGGCGGCCTGCTGCGCGAGCGCGACGGCATAGGTGCCCATGCGCACCTGGCCTTCGCTCAGCATGTTCTCGGCGCGGAAGGCGGCGCCGTCGAGTGCGGCCAGCAGGCGCGCCTCACGCAGTTGCCAGAGCGAATAGACGCCGGCGGCGGAGGCCAGGATGGCCACCGCCAGCATGGGCAGCAGCGCAAGCAGGGTGATGCGGCCCTTCAGGCCGCGGAGGAAGGTGATGCGGGACACGGGGCGACTCCAGGCTTCGCCTCCATTCAATCCCGCAAGAATGAAGGCTTTATTGCCGCCCGCTCAGCCAGCGCGCGAAAGCGCCTCCATCTCGCGCCGCACGCGCACCGCATCGAGACTTCCATCCAGCGCCACGTCGGACTGGCGCAGCACGGCGCCCGCGGGGATATCGCGCAGCAGCGTCACACCATGGGCAAGGCCGATCGGCAGCGCGTTCTCGGAGAGGCTGCGCGCGGCGGGAATGCACTTGCCCCAGACCATGGCGCCGCCCTCGCCATCCAGGATCTCGCCGGCCTTCAGCGCTCGCTTGGCGGTGGCGACCGCGTCGCCGCGCCATGCCTCGCCGCAGCCGGTCGGCTCGCGCCGCAGGGCGACCGAGGCGACGGAGACGGCGAGTTCCAGGCCGATCAGGTGGTAGGGGCGCCAGAGCGCGGCGTAGTGGCCCGTGCTGTCGGTGTGGACGCCATATTCGGAGAAGCAGCGGCGGATATAGTCCGTCTCGCCCTCGAAGACCGCATAGACGCCCCAGCGCAGGTCTCCGACCACCTGGCGCGAATCACGCTCCAGGCTGCTGATCACTTCCACCATGCCCTTCCGCGGCAGGATGCCGCCCTCGGCGCGGGGGCGGAGGATGTGCGGCAGATCCTGCACGCCGCAGGGCGGGAAGGCGAGGCCATCCTCGGGCGGGAGGAGGCCCGTGGCATTGGCGATCGCGGCCATCTCGATGCTCGACTTCGTGCCATCGAGGAAGGAATTGAACATTTGCGGGTTCATGCCGCCCGCTGCCGCCTGCTCGGGCGTCAGGCCGTAATGGCCCCAGACCGTCTCGGGCGTGGAGGCGTGGAAGACGGGCAGGTATTTCGTGCCCTTGCCGGCGGCGATGATGGGCAGGCCCATGGCGCGGATGGTGTCCACCATCTCACAGACCAGGGCCGGCTGGTCGCCATAGGCCATGGAATAGACGACGCCCGCCTCGGCCGCCTTGGCGGCGAGAAGCGGGCCGGCGAGGACATCGGCCTCCACATTCACCATGACGATGTGCTGGCGGGCGGCGATGGCGGCCAGCGCGTGGCGGATGCCGGCGGCGGGGTTGCCGGTGGATTCCACCACCACCTCGATGCGCGGGTCATTCACCAGGGCCGCGTCGTCGGTCACGAATGTCGCGCCGCCGGCCAGGGCGTGATCGAGGCTGGTGGCGGCGGATCGCTCGGCCTCCCAGCCGATGCGCGTCAGATTCTCGCGCGCCCTGGCGGGAGCGAGGTCGGCGATCACGGCGACATGGATGCCGGGCGAGCGGGCCGCCATGGCGAGGAACATGGCGCCGAACTTGCCCGCGCCGATGACGCCGACGGTGACGGGCTTGCCGGCGGCCGCGCGTGCCGCGAGGAGGCGGGCGAGGTTCATGGCGTTTCGTTCCCTTGCAGCCGGATCGCGACACTTGCCGCATGCGCGCCCAGGCCCTCGGCCTCGGCCAGCTGGACGGCGGCCGGGCCGATGGCGGCGAGGCCGGCGGCATTGGCTTCCACCCAGGTGGTGCGCTTGAGGAAATCATAGACCGAGAGGCCCGAGGCGAAGCGGCTGGTGCGCCCGGTCGGCAGCACATGGTTCGGCCCGGCGACGTAATCGCCGATCGCCTCCGGCGTGTGGCGGCCCAGGAAGGCGGCGCCGGCATGGCGGATGCGGGCAAACAGCGCCTGGGGGTCGGGCGTCATGATCTGCAGGTGCTCGGGCGCCAGGCGGTTGGTCAGGGCCACCGCCTCATCCCAGTCGCGCACCAGGATCACGGCGCCGTGCTTTGCCCAGCTTTCGCCGGCGATGGCGCGGCGGGGCAGGGTGGTCAGCGCGGCTTCGACCTCGCGCGCCACGGCCTCGGCGAAACCCGCGTCATCGGTGATGAGGATGGATTGCGCGGCCTCGTCATGCTCGGCCTGGGCCATCAGGTCCATGGCGACATGCGCGGGATTGTTGCTGCCATCGGCGAGGATCAGCACCTCGGAGGGGCCGGCGATGGAGTCGATGCCCACGCGGCCGAAGACCTGGCGCTTGGCCTCGGCCACATAGGCGTTGCCGGGGCCGACGACGCGGTCCACCGGGGCGATGCTCCCCGTGCCCCAGGCGAGTGCGGCCACGGCCTGCGCGCCGCCGATGCGCCAGACTTCCGTGACGCCGGCGCGGCGGGCCGCCGCCAGGACAAGCGGGTTCAGCGCACCGCCCGGTGTCGGCACCACCATGGCGAGGCGCGCGACACCCGCGACGCGCGCGGGGATGGCGTTCATCAGCACGGAGGAGGGGTAGGCCGCCTTGCCGCCGGGCACATAGAGGCCGACCGCATCCAGCGCGTTCCAGCGCAGCCCGAGGGCGACGCCATCCGCGCCGGGCAGCGCCAGGTCGGCCGGGAGTTGCGCGCGGTGGAAGGCTTCGATGCGGGTGGCGGCGAGGTCGAGCGCCTGCATCAGCGCGGGCTCGATGCTGGCTACGGCTTCGTCCATCTCGGCTGGGGTCACGCGGAGGGCGGTGGTGTCGGCGGGCGCCCAGCCATCGAAGCGTGTGGTCAGGCGGAGGAGGGCTGCGTCGCCCTCGGCGCGGATTTCGCCGATGATGGCGGAGACGGCCGCATCCACGCGCGTGGTGGTATCGCGCCCATCTTCCAGGATGGCGCTGAAGGCGGCGTCGAAATTTGCGTCGGTCGTGCGGATGAATTGCATATCTGACTCATGGTTTCCAAAGGCCAATGGCCTTTGGCGGGGTCCAGGGGCAGCGCCCCTGGGTCTCAGGTGAGTGCCGCCCGAAACCGCGCAATCCAGGCGGCGATTTCTTCCGGCCGGGTCTTCAACGCGGTGCGGTTGACGATGAGTCGCGAGGTGACATGCGCGATCACCTCCGTCTCGACCAGGCCATTGGCCTTCAGCGTGGAGCCCGTCTGCACGAGGTCCACGATGACGCGGGAGAGCCCCAGCGAAGGCGCCAGTTCCATCGCGCCGTTCAGATGCACCACCTCGGCCTGCACGCCGCGCGCGGAGAAGTGGCGGCGCGCGATGTTCGGGTATTTGGTGGCGACGCGGATGCGCGACCAGCGCGAGGGATCATCCTGCCCCGCCGTCACCGCCTGTTCCGCCACCGAGACGCGGCAGCGGCCGAGGCCGAGGTCGAGCGGCGCGTAGATCTGGTCCGTGTCGTATTCCATCAGCACATCGCCGCCGCAGACGCCGATCTGCGCGCCGCCATGGGCCACGAAGGTCGCGACATCGAAGGGGCGCACGCGCACCACATCGAGCATCGGGTCGTTGGTCTCGAAGCGCAGCCGGCGGCTGTCCTCGTCGAGGAAATCCTCGGCCGGGACGATGCCGGCGCGCGCCAGGACGGGCCTGAGCTCCTTCAGGATGCGGCCCTTGGGCAGCGCCAGGATCAGGCCGGTGCCGCTCTGGCTTTCCGTGAGCGCCATGGGCATGTCCATCACGCCGGCAGCCGGGCGATATCGGCGCCGACGGCCGCCAGCTTTTCCTCGACATGCTCATAGCCGCGGTCGAGGTGGTACACGCGATTCACGATGGTCTCTCCCTCGGCGGCTAGGCCCGCCAGGATGAGGCTGACGGAGGCGCGCAGATCGGTCGCCATGACGGGCGCGCCGGCCAGCTTCGGCACGCCGCGCACGATGGCCGAGGTGCCGTGGAAATTGATCCGCGCGCCCATGCGCATCAGCTCCGGCACATGCATGAAGCGGTTCTCGAAGATGGTCTCGGTGATCATGGCGGCACCCTCGGCCACGCACATCAGCGCCATGAACTGCGCCTGCATGTCGGTCGCGAAGCCGGGGAAGGGCTCGGTGACGACATCCACGCCGCGCAGCCCGTTCATGCGGCTGACGGTCAGGCCGGTATGGGTTTCGGCCACGTCCACGCCGGCATCGCGCAGCACGCGGGCGACGGCGCCCAGATGCTCCATCTTGGCGCCCTGGAGGTGCAGCGTGCCGCCGGTGATGGCGGCGGCGCAGGCATAGGTGCCGGCCTCGATCCGGTCGGGCACGATGGGGTGCGTCGCTGGCATCAGGGTCGCACCGCCCTCGATGCGCAGCGTGCCGGTGCCGATGCCCTCGATCCGCGCGCCCATGCGCATCAGGCACATGGCGAGGTCGCTGATCTCCGGCTCGCGCGCGGCATTGACCAATTCGGTTTCGCCCTCGGCCAGGCAGGCGGCCATCAGGAGATTTTCGGTCGCACCCACGCTGACCTGCGGAAAGATGATCTTGGATCCCCGCAGCTTGCCCTGCGGCGCGCGGGCCTCGATGTAGCCGGCATTGATCTCGATCTCGGCGCCGAGCTGTTCCAGGCCCTTGATGTGCAGATCCACCGGCCGCGTGCCGATGGCGCAGCCGCCGGGCAGGGAGACGCGCGCCTTGCCATAGCGCGCCAGCAGCGGCCCCAGCACGAGCACCGAGGCGCGCATCTTCCGCACGATGTCATAGGGCGCTTCGAGGTTGGTCGCGGCCCCCGAAAGCGTCAGGGTGCGGGCCTGCTTGTCATGCGCGACCGTGAGCCCGTGCTGCACCAGCAGGGCGCGCATGGTGGCGATATCGGCCAGGTCCGGCGCATTGGTGAGCACCAGTGGCCCGTCGGAGAGCAGGGCGGCCGCCATCAGGGGCAGGGTCGCGTTCTTGGCGCCCGAGACCGGCACCGTGCCGTTCAGCTTCACGCCGCCGCGGATGCGTATCCGGTCCATCTGGGTTTCAGTCCCATCCTCAAACTCCGGGTCATCTGCCACCACCCCCCGCCCAAGACAACCGCCTGGACCGCATGGGAGGGTTCAGTACCCCGACAGCACCAGCGCCTTGAAGGGCAGCAGAAGCGTCTGGATCCGCAGCAGGATGGCATGCACCAGGCCCACCGCATCAATCCCGTGCAGGACGATGGCCTTGAAACTGCCTGTGGCCGGGTCGCCCAGCGCCTCATGGTTCGAGGTGTAGGCATTGGCGATGCAGTTGCTGCCGGGGATCACCTTGTCGAGCCCGCCTGGGTAGAGAGGCTCCAGGATGGCCAGCACCGTGCCGGGGCGGCTGAACTGCTGGGCATCCAGCAGCTGGTCGCCGCCGCGCAGCTGCCCGCCCGCGACGAAGCCCTGCACCTGCGTCACCACCATCGGGATGATGGTCCAGGGCAGGGAGGCGCAGCTCGCCTCGGCCAGCATGCCCGGTCGCAGTACGCGCGCCTCGATCTGGCCGAAACCGGCGGCGAGGCGCGGGCTGCGCTGGCCGAGATCATCGGGCACCAGCACGCCGGCGGGGCGGGCGAAGGGGTTCACCACATCGCCCACCTGCAGGACGAACTGCTCCACGCGGCCGGAAACTCCGGCGCGGATGAGCGTCTTGTCCAGCTCGGCCTCGGCCTGGGCCAGCGCGGCCAGCGCGCTGGCGCGCTCGGCGGGAATCTGCTCGGTGATGCGGGCGGCCACGGCCTGGCGCGCCGCCTGGGCGGCGGCCACGCCGGCCTCGCGGGTCTGCACCATCACCTGCAGGCGCTCCACCTCGCGCCGGGAGGCCACGTCCCGGAGGGCGACCTTGGTGGCCAGCTCGTCCGCTGCCTGTTGCAGCGCGCCCTGGGCCTCCAGGACCCGCGCCTCGGAGGCGGCGAGATCGGCCAGCGCCACCATCCGCGCCGCATCCACCTCCGCCACCGCGCGGCGGGCGGTTTCCACCGCAGTGCGCTGCGTTTCGTCCGCCAGGCGGAAGAGGGGCGCGCCGGCCTGCACGGGCTCGCTCCCGCGCACGAAGATCTCGGCGACCCGGCCATTGATCTGCGGCACGATCGGCACGGTGCGGAAGACCGAGCTGACATGCACGCTGGTCGGGTGGAAATAGAAGACCGCGGTGATCAGGCTGATCGCCAGCAGCAGGCAGGTGACGATGCCCCAGCGCAGCTCGAACCAGACCGAGAAGAGCGTGATCTCATGCCCAAACCGCTTGCCCTGCGCGTAGCGGCGGAACAGGTAGTCCGGCAGGATGGTCACCATCGAGCAGAGGATGATTTCCAGCACGGCTCAGTGCGCCCGCTTCTTGGCGGGCGGATTGGCGTGGGGCCGCATCGCCTCCGGCGTATCCCCACTGCCCGGCGGCAGGCCCGCGATCCGCTCGCTCGACCCCGCGATGCGCCGGATCGGGCCCAGGATGTCCGGGAAATCCACCAGGGCCAGCAGCAGCCCGGCCACCCAGAAGGCGTGGTTGTGGGTAAAGAGGGCGAGCAGGCCGAGCACGGCCACGATCTCGAATTGCAGCTTGTGGGTGCGGTGCGCCATCCGCTCCGGCAGGGTGTGCAGCCGCAGGAAAAGCAGGCCGAAGCTGATCGTCGAAACCAGCAGGATCCCACCGGTGATCCACATCAGCCCGTCGCTGCCATCCGCGCCGGGGATGAAGACCGGCAGATGGTGCGGGGCCGCGGGATGGATCGGTGCGGGCGCGCTCATGGCATTTCCTCACGGAAGGTTCCGCACCAGCATGTCCCGCTCGGGCGGGCCAGGGAAGGGGCGGGGCCGGCGGCCGCGCGGGCTCTCGTCCGTGACCGCCCTCAGCACCCCCTCACGGCCCGCCGCAGATGCCAGCGCTGGATCCGGGCGATCACGGCGTTGCGCAGACCCGGCGGCAAGGCGCCGACGAGCCGCATGCCCAGATGGACCCGACGCGGAAAGGACACGCGCGTGCGGCCCGCCGCAATCCCCTCGAGCGCCAGGCGCGCGGCGCGGGCCGGGCGCATGATCAGTGGCATGGGCATCGGGTTCGTCGTGACCAGGCCGGTGCGGATATATCCGGGGCAGATCACATGCAGGCGGATGCCGCGGGCGCGCTCATTGCCGTCCATCGCCTCCGCCCAGGCCTGGACGGCGGCCTTGCTGGCGGAATAGGCGGGGGCCATCGGCGCCGGGACGAAAGCGAGGATCGAGGAGACCACCGCGATCCGCCCTCGCACCCCATCCGGCCCGGGCGGCTGCCCCGCCATCGCGGCGATGGCCGGCAGGGCCGTGTTGATCGTGCCGGTGAGATTGATCTCCAGGATCCGACGCGTCTGCTCCGGGCATTCGAAGGCGGCGCCGATCTCCGGCAGGATGCCGGCATTCGCGATGACGAGGTCGAGCCGCCCGGCGCCGCCGATCCAGGCTGCCATGGCCGCCGCGTCGCCCACATCCATGACGACGCTGGACACGCATGCGCCCCGTGCGGCGCAGATTTCCTCGATCTCGGCGAGGCCCGACGCATCCAGGTCCGAGAGGTGAAGCGTGACGCCCGCTGCCGCGCAGGCCTCCGCGAGCGCCTTGCCGAGCCCGGCCGCGGCGCCGGTGATCAGCACATTCCGCCAGGGGTAGCCGGTCATGCGTCCACTCCGGCACCGGCGGCGTGGGCGTCCAGGCCGATCACGCCGATGAACCCTGCGTCACAGCTTGGGGAGCGCCACACCCCGCTGGCCCATGTATTTGCCGGCCCGGTCGGCATAGCTCACCTCCGGCGCGCCGGCGCCCTGGAGGAAGAGGAACTGGCAGATCCCCTCATTGGCATAGACCTTGGCGGGCAGGGGGGTGGTGTTGCTGATCTCGATGGTGACCTGCCCCTCCCATTCCGGCTCCAGCGGCGTGACGTTCACGATCAGCCCGCAGCGCGCATAGGTGGATTTGCCGAGGCAGACGACCAGGATGTCGCGCGGGACCTTGAACACCTCGATGGTGTGGGTCAGCACGAAGGAATTGGGCGGGATGATGCAGACCGGCCCCTTGCGGGTGACGAAGCCCGTCTCCGAGAACTCCTTCGGGTCCACCACCGCATTGTCCACATTGGTGAAGACCTTGAATTCCTCGGCCGCGCGCGCGTCATAGCCGTAGGAGGAGAGGCCGTAGGAGATCACGCCCTCGCGCTTCTGCGCCTCGATGAAGGGCGAGATCATGCCGTGCTCGGTCGCCATGCGGCGGATCCAGTGGTCGGGCATGATGGACATTCAGGGCTCTTTCGGCTGGGGCTCGGAGGAGGGGGGTCTAGCCTCCTTCGGGGCCTCGCGTCCATCTTGCGGCGCCTCCTCGGCCCTGGCGCGCTGCTGGGCCTTCCGCTTGCGGAGGTTGGCCCGCAGCGCGGCGGCGCGGCGCGCTTCCTTGTCGTCGCTCATGCGGCCTCAGCCCGCATCCATCTGCAGCCCTTCGCGGCGGATCACCTCGGCCCATTTGCGGGTCTCGGTGGCGACGAAACCCGCGAATTCCTCCGGGCTGAGGCGCAGCGGAACTCCGCCCAGCTCGGCGAAGCGGGATTTGGTGTCATCGAGGTCGAGCCAGGCATTCACCTCCGCATTGACCGAGGTGACCACGCCAGCAGGCAGGCCGGCGGGGCCGAAGATGCCGAACCAGGTGTTCACCTCATAGGCCGCCAGCTCGGGCAGGGTTTCGCGCATCGCGGGCACGTCGGGCAGCTGCGGGCTGCGTTCGGCGCTGGTGACGGCGAGTGCGCGCACACGGCCAGCGCGGATATGCTCCATCACGCCGGTCAGGTTGTCGATCATGAAGCTGACATGCCCGGCCAGCAGGTCCACCTGGGCGGGGCCGGAGCCGCGGAAGGGCACATGGATCGCCTGGGCGTTCAGCATCTGCAGCATCAGCACGGG
>JAESGX010000504.1_pt1 | contig 13518 bp, 12 predicted proteins | sample 9269801 | NCBI WGS metagenome assembly JAESGX01 (sample SAMN16773122, study PRJNA677054) | algae metagenome | isolation source: Pleurocapsa minor GSE-CHR-MK-17-07R and co-occurring heterotrophs from wet... | place: USA: Lower Calf Creek Falls, Grand Staircase Escalante National Monument, UT ... | reverse complement strand
GCAAGGCGGGGACATCGGCCGTCTCCGGCAAGGGCAGCGGCAGGGTGCCGCTCTCGCCCGTGCCCAATGTCACGTCGAGCCAGGCTTCGCCCAGGCGCACCGGCACCGGCGCGCGGGCGAGAAAGCCGCGCCCACCCTCGCCATCCCAGGCCATGGTGTCGAGCCAGGCGCCGGGCTTGAGCGGCCAGGCCGTCTCCCCCGAGCGCAGCCGGATGCTGGCGACGGCGCCGCGCGGATCATGCAGCCAGCCCTGCAGCAGCAGCCCCTCCGGCGTGCGCAGGCAGCGCGCCACGCGCATCCGCACCGGCGCCGAAAGCCAGGAGAGCGTGTCCCGCCCGGTGAAGCCGCGCGCCATCAGCCGCTCCAGCTCGCGCTTGGCGGGGCCCTCCGCGGTGGCGAGGCGGGCGATGAATTCCGCCGGCATGGGGCGCGGCGCCTCGGCCAGGCCGCGCGCGGGCACCAGGTTCAGCGGCGGGCGGCCGGGGGGCAGCAGCTCGGCGCCCGTCACCGGCGCCTCGCCGGGGCTCGGGATGGCGGCCAGCAGGCCCTGGCCCTCGGGCAGGGCGCAGAACCAGGCGGCGGCGGCAGAGCCGACGCCCGTGGCTTCGCGCAGCCGCATCGGCGCCTGGGCCTGCACCAGCGCCGCCTCCAGCCCCGCATCGGCAAGCCGCAGCAGCAGCAGCCGATGGCCGGTGCCGGGCAGGCTCGAGGCCGCCTCGATGATCCCGTCCCCCTGGATCGGCGCTGCCGCGGGCGCGGTCACCGCCGGCATCGCGGCGGCCCCCACCGTGATGTCCGGCCCATGGCGCGGCAGCAGGGATTGCGGCGGCGCGGCCCCCGGCCGGAAGGGGACCGGCGCCTCGCCCAGGATCTGGACCAGGATGCCCGCGCCGGTGAAGGCGACCTCGACCGTGGGGGAGAGCGCTTCCTCCGGCGTCAGCGGCAGGCGCAGCTCCTCGCCCCATTGCCCGCCCATGCAGTCATTCACGATGAGGCAGGGCCGCCCCTCATGCCCGCGCACCACCAGATGCAGGCGGATATCCTCGCCCTGGTGGTAATTGGCGCTCTCCGAGCGCGCCACGGCGCGCGGGCTGAAGCGCAGGGATTGCGCGGCGGGCGGGTGGATCAGCTCCGGCATGGCTCAGATCCTCGAGGGGGACGCGAGGCAGGCGGGGTCGGCCGCCCAGGCGCGGTAGCGGGCGAAGAGCGCCGCCGCCGCGCCGGCCGGGGCCTGCAGCGTCCCGCCCATGGCCGAGACCTGCCCGGGCGCCTCGGCGAGGTCGAGCAGGAGATGCGCCAGCGCCGTCGGGGTCATCGCGGCATGCCAGCCATCGCGGCCCGCCTGCACCTGCCGCGCGGCGGGCCCCTGCGCGGCGGTGATGACCGGCCGGCCCATCGCCAGCGCCAGCGGGGCCAGCCCCTCGGGGTCCGCGCCCTCGGCATCGGGCAGCAGCAGCAGGTGTGCCGCCGGAAGCGCCGCCTCGGCCGCGGCCGGGGCGTGGATCTGGAGCAGGGGCGCATCCGGGAAGCGCGCCAGCAGGCCAGAGGCGGCGGTCAGCAGTGCGTGCTGGGCCGCATCCCTGGGGAAGCAGGCCACGACCAGGAAGCGCCCCGTCGGCGGGATCGGGCTTGGCGGGCTCGGCGGCGGCAGCGCCGGCTGCACCGCCAGCCGCGACGGCTCCAGCCCGAAATCCAGGCAGGCGGGGATCAGGCTCTCGCAGGGCAGCAGCAGCGTGGTCTCGGCCAGGAAGCGGCGCAGCGGCGCCTGGTGCAGGAAGCCGCGCGGCGCGCCCAGGATGCCCAGCCGCCCCGCCAATTCGGGCGTGAGGGAGAGCAGCAGCCGCGCCGCGGGGCAGCACCGGCGCACGAGGCCGATGAACTCCATCCCGAAGGGCGAGAAGTCATGCAGGTGGACGAGATCGGGCGCCCAATCGGTGAGCCATTGGCCCAGGCGGCGCAGCAGGTCGGCGTCGTTCTGGCTCAGCTCGGCGGCGTCATGGCCGGGCTCGGCCTCGGCCAGGAAGGCGCCATCGGCGAAGGGCTGGAATATGCGGGTGCCGGGCGGCGGCTCCCGCCCCGCAGCGCCGCAGAGGAGCCGGGCCTCGAAGCCCGGTTCGGCGGCGGCCCCCACGGCGACGAGGATGCGGGCGGCCGGCGCCGCGGGATCATGCCGGGCCGCCACCAGGAGGAGGCGGAGCGGCGTGGCGGCGGCAGGCGCGGGCTGGTCCAGGACAAAACCCTTTCGTCGGTGGTCTGGCAGCGGCGTCTCCTGGTTTATCCCCGCGCGCGCCGCCGCTCAAGCGCGCGCCCGGCCGCGCATGCTTCCTTGGCCCCGGCGCCGATGCTATGCGATCCGGGCCGACATGCACGCGAAGGTGGCATCACAGCCGATGGATGGCAGCCCCGAGACCCGACAGGCCGAACCGGAATCCCTGCCCGCGACCGGCGCCGCCTCCGGGGAGGTCTCGCCGACGGCGCAGCCCCCGGGGCTGGTGGGCTGGGCCGTGGCCGACCCGCTGGCGCCCGAGGAGCCGCCGGAAATCGGCCTGGATATCGAGGGCTTCTCCACCAGCATCGTCACGGCCGAGCCGCAGCGCGACGCCGCCGGCCGCTTCCGCCTGGCCTGGCCGCTGCCGCCCAGCCTGCGTGACGGCGTCGCGCGCCGGGTCCGCGCCTTCCACATGATCTCGGGGCGCGAGCTGGAGGGCTCGCCCCTGCTGCTCGCGGCCGCGCCGGTCGCGGCGCCCGCGCCGGCGGAAGCCCTGGCCGGCGCCGCCGCCGACACCGGGCTGCACTGGCCGGAAGGCCTGGCCGGCACCCGCGCCACCGCCGTCATCCTCGAGATCGCCGTGGGCGTCCTGGCCGAGGCCCCGGCCCCGGCGCGGAGCCTGCGCTTCGAATTGCTGGCGGATGCGCCCCTGGGCCCCGAGGCCCCGCGCCGCGGTGTCCGCCTTCTGGCGGATGCCGTCACCGCCGGCGTGCGGCTGCATGTCCGCCTGGGCGAGGCCGTGGCCGGCACGCCCCTGGCCTGGACGGTCACGGCCTGGCTGCCCGAGGCGAATGAGGCGCATGTGACCTCGCGCTTCGACCTCACGCTGGAGCAGCGGGAGGGGCCGGTCTTCCACCCGCTGCGGCGGCTCAGGCGCGGCACGCTGTTCCGCCGCCCCTCGGACCATCCGGTCGAATTCACCCTGACGCCCGGGGAAGCCGCGCTGCTGGCCGAGGGGGGCGTCTGGCTCGGGCTCACCGCGCATGCGGCCAAGGGTCTTTCCGCCTGGCTGCCCAGCCCGGGCCCGCCGCCGCTGCCCGCCGCGCCGCGCTTCGAGGATGCGCGGCTGGACGGCGCCTTCGCGGAAGCCGTCGAATTCCTCCGCGTGCATGGCGAGGCCCGGCGCGAGGCGCACCCCCTGCTGCCGGGGCTGTGGCAGGCGCCGCCGCGCGCCAGCATCGCCGCCAGCCCGGCCGGCGGGGCGCATCCCTTCACCCAGGTGATCCTGCCCATCTACAACGGCCATGACGAGGTGCGGGAATGCCTGCACGCGCTGCGCGCCGCGGCCACCGGCCCGATGCAGGTGGTGATGGTGGATGATGGCAGCCGCGACTTCACGGCCGAGATGCTGCGCGCCGAGGCCGCCGCCGACCCGCGCTTCATCCTGCACCGGCGCGACGTCAATCGCGGCTACACCAAATCCATCAATGAGGGCGTGCTGCTGACCGGCGCCGATTGGGTGGTGGTGCTGAATTCCGACACGCTGGTGCCCAGGGGCTGGCTGGACCGGCTGCACGCCGCCGCCCGCGCCCGCCCCGGCACCGGCATGGTCGGCCCCCTCTCCAACGCCGCGACCTGGCAGAGCATCCCCGCGGCCAAGCGCCCCGATGGCAGCTGGTCCACCAATGACATGATCGCGCCGCACCACCTGGCGCGCATGCAGGCCATCCTCGACGAGGTCTCGGAGCGCGCCTATCCGGAATTCCCGGTGCTGAACGGCTTCTGCACCATGATCGCGCGCGAGGTGTTCGACCGCATCGGCCTCTATGACGAGGATGCCTTCCCGATGGGCTATGGCGAGGAGACCGACCTCTGCCTGCGCGCCCGCCGGGCCGGCTTCCGGCTGACGCTGGCGGATGACTGCTTCGTCTATCACCACAAGAGTGTGAGTTTCGGGCAGGCCGCGCGCGCGCGCCTCTCGCGGGCGGGGGGGCTCGAGATGACCAACAAGCATTCCGGCGTGATCGTGCCGGCGCTGGAGCGCATCATGCAGGATTGCGCCCCGCTCGGGCGGCTGCGCGCCCGGCTGACGCGGCTGGCGGCGGAACTGAACTGACGATGGCACGGGTTTCCTTTGTCCTTCCGGTCGGCGGCGGCGGTGGCGGCGCGCATTCCGTGGTGCAGGAGGTGGACGCCATGCGCGCCCTCGGCATCGAGGCGCGGGTGCTGGTGAACCGCGCCAATGCCGAATATTTCCGCGCCGGCTATGACCGTTTCCCCTGGGTGGAGGAGGGCGGCATGGCGGTCTTCGACGGCCCCCGGGAACTCGCCGCCCTGTTGGCCGAGGCCGATGTGGCGATCGCCACCACCAACACCTCGGCCCATTCCATCGCCGAGACGCAGAAGACCACCCGCGGGCTTGCCTTCCGCAGCGGCTATTACGTGCAGGATTACGAGCCGCTCTTCTACGGCGCCGGCAGCACCGAGCACGCGCTGGCCATCGCCAGCTATTCGGTCCTGCGGGACTGCACCTATTTCGCGAAGACGCGCTGGCTGGCCGGCATGGTCGAGGCGGCGCATGGCCACCCGACGGAGCTGGTGGTTCCCAGCATCGACCACGGCATCTACCGCCCGGCGCGGCGCCCCGCCGGCGCGGCCCGGCTGGTGGCGGCGATGGTGCGCCCGGCCACGCCCCGGCGCGCCCCGCGCCGCACGCTCCGCCTGCTGGCCCGCCTGGCTGAGGGCGAGTTCGGCCCGGTGACGGTCGCCGCCTTCGGCTGCACCGCCGAGGAGCTGGAGGCCGCCGGCCTCGCTTTGCCCGAGGGGGTCACCCTGCTCGGCCGGCTGAAGCAGCTGGAGGTGGCGGAGCTGATGCGCGCCACGGACGCCTTCCTGGACCTGTCGGACTACCAGGGTTTCGGCCGCACCGCCGCCGAGGCGATGGCCTGCGGCGCCCTGGTGCTGGCGCCCGCGCTGGGCGGTGCCGGCGATTTCATCACCGACGGCGTGAGCGGCTTCCTCGCCAACACCACCGATGACGCGGCGGTGGCCGAGGCGATCCGCCGCATGCTCTCCCTCTCGGAGGCCGAGCACCGCCGGATGCGCTTCGCGGCGCTGGACGCGGTGGCGGGCTTCACGCCGGTGCGGGCGGCGATCTCGGAATTGCGGGCGCTCGGCCTCGCCTAGGAGTCAGGCCGGCAGCGTCCGCTCGCCCTCGCCCAGCGGGCGCTGCATGGTCACCACGTCCACCCACCGGCCGAACTTCAGGCCCACGGCCTTCATCGTCCCCACCTGGCGGAAGCCGAGCGAGGAATGCAGCCCGATGGAGCCGACATTCTCGCTGTCGCCGATGACGGCGATCATCTGGCGGAAGCCCTTCGCCGTCGCGTGCTCGATCAGCGCCTGGACCAGCGCCTTGCCGACGCCCATGCCGCGCACGTCGTCGCGGACATAGATGCTGTCCTCGGCCGTGAAGCGATAGGCGCTGCGGTCGCGGATCTGGGCGTAGTAGCCATAGCCCACGATCAGCCCGTCATTCTCGGCCACCAGCCAGGCGCAGCCGGCCCCCTGGACCTTGGCCATGCGCTGGCCGATCTCCGCCTGATCGGGCGGCGTCTCTTCGAAGGTGCCCGTGCCGGTTCGGACATGGTGCGCGTAGATGGCGGTGATGGCGGGCAGATCGGCCGCCGTGGCGTCCCGGATGATCATGCGAGGCCGAGCTCCGCGGCCACGCGCGTGGCCAGCGCCAGCAGCGCGCGGTCCCGCCCGGGGGCGGCGGCCAGCGAGAGGCCGACCGGCGCGCCATCCACCCGCGCCGCGGGAATGCTGACCTCGCAAAGCCCGGCGAGGCCCGAGATCGCGGTCACGCCCATGCTGCGCTCGCGCACCGCATTCTGCTCCGCGGCCGAGGCAGATAGCAGCGGCGCCGGGAAGGGCGAGGTCGGGAAGACGAAGACCGCACCCCCCGCGAGCAGCGAGCGCACGCGCACCGCGAAGCGCTTGCGATAGGCCCGGCCGGCGGCGGCCTTGGCCGGGTCCATGTCGCGCGCACCCTCGAAGCGCTCCTTCACGCCGGGGCCGAATTTCGGCTGCGTCGCCGTGATCCAGCTGCCGAGCGTGGCCCAGGCCTCCTGCGCCTGGGCGCAGCGGAAATTCTCATAGGCCTGCGCCAGGATATCCGTCGGCCCCTCGACCCGCACGGCGGGCCCGGTGCCCAAAACGCGCTCCACCGCCTCCAGCGCCGGCTGCAGGGCATGGGCGGTCGCGGGGTCGGCGTTCATCCAGACGCTCTGCGGCTTCAGCATCGGCGCCAGCTGGCCGACATTGGGCAGCGCATCCTCGGGCAGCAGCACATCGCCCACCCTCTCCAGCACGCGGGCCGAGCGCGCGAACCAGCCGCAGGTGTCGAAGCTCGGCCCCAACCCGCAGGCGCCGGCAAGGCTGACGGCCCCCCAGCTCGGCCGTATCCCGAAGACGCCGCAATAGCTGGCCGGGATGCGCACGCTGCCGCCGGTGTCGGACCCCAGCGCGAAATCCACGAGCCCCGCGCCCACCGCCGCGGCCGAGCCGCAGGAGGAGCCGCCGGGGAAGCGATCGGGCGCGTTGGGGTTGATCGGCGTGCCATGCCAGACATTCTCGCCCGTCAGGCCGTAGGCGAGCTCGACCGTCTTGGTCTTGCCGGCCAGCGCGCCGCCCGCCTCCAGCAGCGCCATGACGGCGGGCGCGGTGGCGGCGGCGACGGGATGGGTGCGGCCCCAATCCGGATTGCCATAGGTGGTGACCGAACCCGCCACATCGAACAGGTCCTTCACCGCGAAGCTCAGCCCATCGAGCACGCCCGAGCCGAGCGGCGCATGCGTCACCCGCTCGCCGGGGATGAAGGCCTGGACGTCATCGGGAAGGGACATGGCGGGAACCTTGAAAGAACCCTGCCATGCTAAATGCGCGGCCGGGGCGCGCAAGCCCGCCCCGGCACCACCCTCATTCAGCGCGCGCGGAGGAATTCCGGCACGTGCAGCAGGATCAGCTCATTGTCATCCGTCCGGCTCAAATGGCGGCCGGCCGAGAAGGGCAGGTTGTTGTCATTGCCGACGATGATGTGGTCCGCATCCACCATCGCCACATTCTCGATGGTGAAGAAGGGGAAGGTGAAGACGGTGTCGGGGGCACCCGCCGCCCGGTCGCCCCGCTGGCGCGCGATGCGCTCGGGGTCCTGGATGGCCATCAGGTCGATATGGCCGATCTTGCGGACGAAGCCCTCGGCATCCACCGCGCCCATATCCACGAGGTAGATGCGCTTGAGGCGCGCCGGCATGGCGAAGCAGGGGGCGGCATGCGTGCTCTCGACGCCCTGGGCGCAGGCGCGGCCGGCATCGCCCTCACCATTGTCGCGCTCGATGATCAGGGCGCGGCGCTCGTCGATCATGTTGAAATCGCCGATGGCGGTCGCCCCCGGCTCCAGCCGGTAGCGCACATTGCGGCCGGTCCAGGCCATGCGCGCCACGTCGAACTCGATCACGCGCAGGAAGGCGCCCTCGGCCTGGTTGCTGTTCGGCGCGAAGATCGGCTGCTCCAGCAGCGCCCAGATCGTGGCGCCATCCGGCGTCATCGCCATGCCCTCATACCCGCCCGAGCGGCGCACGCGGTGCGGCACGCCGGCGGTGGGGTTGGCCGGGATCATCTGCGCGGGATGGTCGGGCGAGCGCAGCGGCTGGCCGTCCAGCTGCGTCTCGACCACGGCCATCAGCCGGCCCTGCGCGTCGAAGCGCAGCAGGAAGGGGCCGAATTCCTCGCCCATCATGAAGCTGCCATCGGGCAAAGGCTGGATGCTCTCCAGGTCGAAATCGGCGCCGGTCAAATAGCGCGTCGGCGTCGCCTCGTTCTGGATGACGAAGCTCGCCACGCGGTTGGGGTCGGAGAGGAAGATGGTGTTCTCCACCGCCACCGCCCCGCTGCGGAAATCGGGCCGCACGCGATGGATCATCAGCAGCGCGTCGGGGCTGTTGCGGCGGTTGCCGAAGCCATTGTCGCCCGTCACCCAATAGCTGCCATCACCCACCGGCTTGATGCCGGAGAAGCCCTGCAGCGGCTGGCCGGGGAAGGGCATGGCGAGCCCGGTGGCGCGCGGGCCATAGCCCGGCAGAGTCACGCCGGGGATGCTGCCGGCCTGCTCGTTGCGGGCATTGCCCGGGCCGGTGAAGCGGCCGGAGAGCCGGAAATACTCGGGCGCATCGGCGGGGGGCGCCACGAAGGTCGCGGCCGGCAGGATGGCCTGGCCCACCAGGCGCGCCTCGAAGCGGGTATCGGCGGCGGCCGGCAGCGCAAGGCTGACGGCGGCAACAGTGGCAAGCAAAAGGCGGCGCATGGCGGATCCCTCCAGGATGGAGAGCGCCGCCTAGCAGCCCCGCATGTCAGTTCACGGTCGGATTTATTGCAGGCGCGTCAAACGAAGCCGACCAAAGCTCCCTTGGTCACCATCGCCGCCAGCGCGGCCGCGGCGAGCGCAGCGCCCACCGGCATGCGGCGCGCCGTCAGCGCCCAGGCGGCGCCGGCTGCGATCAGGGCCCAGGCCACCACGTCTCCCGAATCAATTCCCGTCATCTGACGTCTCCCGTGTGACGTTGCGATGACGCAATCTAGGACGAACCCCGCCTCTCCGCCAGTTTAATCGGGGGTCATGAGGGAGCGCTTCGGCCGGCCCGCCGCATCCCAGTTGGAATCATCCAGCCAGGCCTGGATGGCCGCCGCCCGCGCCGGCCATTCCTCGGCCAGGATGGAGAACCAGGCCGTGTCCCGCCGGCGGCCCTTGATGGTCATCACCGCGCGCAGCGTGCCCTCATAGGTGAAGCCGAGGCGCTTGGCCGCCCGGCGCGAAGGCGCGTTCAGCGCGTTGCACTTCCAGGTGAGGCGCCGGTAGCCGAGGTCCTCCATGGCGTGGCGCATCAGCAGGAACATGGCTTCCGTCGCCGCCCGCGTGCGCTGCATGCGCGGCGAGAACCAGATATGGCCGATCTCGATATGCGCATTGGCCGGCTGGATCTCCATGAGCGTCAGCCAGCCATCCACCGTGCCGCTGCGATGCGGCCGGACCGCCCAGGCGATCGGGTCATGCGTCGTCGAAAACCCGCCGACGAACTGGGTGAGTGCCGCTTCCGAGGCGAAGGGGCCATAGCCCATATAGGCCCAGCTCGCCTCGCTCTGGTCGCTCTGGGCGGCCTGCCAGAGGTCCGGCGCGTGGCGCGGGTGCAGCACCTCCAGATCCACGCTGCGGCCCTTGTGCGGGATCCGCGCGGGCAGCGGGCGGGGCATGGTGTCCACGCGCTCGCCCACGGGCGGGTTGGTGTCGGGGTCATGCGGGGGGATGAAATCAGCCATGCGGCATCATTCCCCGCTTGCGCGCCGTTGTCACGGGCCGCAAAACGCGCCGCATGGACACGAACACCCAACCCATCCTCACCGCGCCCCCGGGCTTCTATGCCGAAGAAGTCACCTGGGTGCATCACTGGACCGAGAGCCTGTTCAGCTTCAAATGCACGCGCGACACCGCGCTGCGCTTCACCTCCGGCCAGTTCGCGATGATCGGCCTGATGGTGGACGGCAAGCCGCTGACCCGCGCCTATTCCATGGTGAGCCCCGCCTGGGAGGACCATCTGGAGTTCCTCTCCATCAAGGTGCAGAACGGCCCCCTCACCTCGCGCCTGCAGCACATCAAGGTCGGCGAGCGCGTGCTGATCGGCCGCAAGCCCGTGGGCACGCTGATCCCCGACAATTTGCTGCCCGGCCGGAACCTCTGGTTCCTCGCGACCGGCACCGGCCTCGCCCCCTTCATGTCCCTCATGCGGGACCCCGAAGTGTATGACCGCTACGAGCGCGTCATCGTCGCGCACACCGTGCGCGAGGTGAAGGAGCTCGCCTATCGCGACTACATCACGGGCGAGCTGCGGGACCACGAGTTGCTCGGCGAGATGGTCTCGGAGAAGCTGATCTACCTCCCCGCCGTGACGCGCGAGGCCTTCCCCGTGCAGGGCCGCATCACCACGCGCCTCGAGACCGGCGAGGCCGAGCGCCAGGCCGGCGTGGCCGCCCTCGACCCCGCCCATGACCGCGTGATGATCTGCGGCAGCGAGGCGATGAACGCCGACTGTAAGGCGATGCTCGAAGCCCGCGGCTTCATCGAGGGCACCAACAACGCCCCCGGCAGCTACGTCGTCGAGAAAGCCTTCGTGACAAAATAATCCCCACGAAAACGCCGAAGAGGCGTTTTCGCGAGGACCCCGATTGGCGCCGACCCTGTGAGGTGGGCTCATCCTGTCGTGGCAAAGCCACGACAGGGCGCCGGGGGGCGGCCACGGGGCGAGGCTGGACAGCCTTGCCAGCGCGCGCGACGTTGGGAGGGGAAGTGACGCGCTCTGAGAATCCGGCCGCACAGCGGCCGGCGCGCCGCGACCGCCCTGCCAACCAGCGCACGCTCCCGCGGCGCGAAGCCAAGCCGGCGGAGCCGGCGCCGGCGTTTGAGGACCCAAACATGTTCGTTGAAGAGCGGATCTACACGATGCATCCCGGCACGATCGGGAACTACATCAAGGCCTATGCGGCGGAGGGGCTCGCGATCCAGAAGCCCATCCTGGGCCGGCTGGTCGGCTACTACTCCACCGAATTCGGCCCGCTGAACCAGGTGATCCACATGTGGGCCTATGAGACGCTGGCCGAGCGCGCCGAGCGCCGCACCAAGCTCTTCGCCAACCAGGCCTGGCTCGACTACCTCGCCAAGGTGCGCCCCTTCATCGCGACGCAGGAGAGCAAGCTGCTGGTGCCCGCGCCCTTCCTGCAGGTGAAGTGGCAGGATTGAGCGCTCAGGGGGGGGCACATGTCCGGGCGCGTCGCCTATATCGCGGCCAGCCTGGACGGCTTCATCGCGGCCGAGGACGGCTCGGTCGGCTGGCTCGAGGCCTTCCAGGCGACCGACTACGGCTATGCCGATTTCTTCGCGGGCATCGGCACGCTGGTCATGGGGCGCTCGACCTATGACCAGGTGCTGCGCTTCGGCCCATGGCCCTATGCGGGCAAGCCCTGCCTGGTGCTGAGCCGCCGCGGCATCGCCCACCCGCCCGCGGGCGTGGAAGCCTGGAAGGGCGACCTCGCCTCCCTCGCCGCGCATCTGCGCGAGGCGAAGGAGCGTGTGTGGGTGGTGGGCGGCGGGCAGCTCATCGCGGGGCTGCTGGCGGAAGGCGCCATCACCGAGCTCGATCTCTTCACCATGCCGGTGCTGCTGGGGCGCGGCATCCCCCTTTTCGCCGGCGGCCACCCACCCGCGCAGCAGCTGACCCTGCTGGACACCCAGACCTGGCCCAACGGCGTGGTGCGGCTGCGCTACGGGATCGCCAAAGCGACGCCGGCCAAGGAATAGCGCCGCGCCCGGAGAATCCGGCCGCACAGCGGCCGGCGCGCCCAGACCGACTGCACGCCCAGCGCACCCGTCGCGGCGCGAAGCCAAGCCGGCGGAGCCGGCGCCCGGCGCCTGAGGCAAAGGATCATCCGGCCGCACAGCGGCCGGCGCGCCCAGACTGTTCTTCCCATCGGCGCACCAGCGGCGGCGCGAAGCCAAGCGGCCGGAGGCCGCGCCCGGCGTCTGAGGGCGTCAGAAAAACTCCTTCCAACTACTGCTGCAGGAGATAATCCGGCAGCCAGGTCACGATGGCGGGGAACACCGTGATCAGCACCACCGTCAGCACCAGCATCGCGAAGAAGGGCAGCGAGGCCCAGGCGACTTCCGTCTGTTCCTTCCCCGTCATCGTCTGCATGACGAAGAGGTTGAACCCCAGTGGTGGCGAGATCTCCGCGATCTCCACCAGCAGGATGATGAAGATCCCGAACCACACGAGGTCGAAGCCCGCATGCTGCACCATCGGAACGACGACCGAGGTGGTCAGCACGATCATGGACACGCCATCCAGCGCCGTCCCCAGGATCAGATAGACCACGGTGAGGATCGCGATGATCGCGTAGGGCCCGAGATCGGCGGCGGCGACGGCGGCGGCGAGCGCGCCAGGAATGCCCGTCAGCGCCATCGCCTTGGTGAGGAAGGCCGCACCCGCCAGGATGAACATGATCATGCAGGAGAGGCGCGTGGCCCCCGCCAGGCTGTCGATGAAGCTGCGCCAGGTGAGGCAGCGCGTCACGGCGGCGAGGAAGAGGCTGCCGAACACGCCGAAGGCCGCGGCCTCGGTCGCCGTCGCCCAGCCCACGAACATGGTGCCGATGACGCCGATGATGAGCAGCGCGCAGGGGATGAGCTGCGCGGATTGCCGCAGCTTCTCCATGAAGCTCAGGCGCGGCTCGGCCGCCGGCTGCTTCGCGGGGTTCAGGATGGCCCAGACGATGATGTAGAGGCTGAACAGCCCCATCACGATGCCGCCCGGGATCATGCCCGCGATGAAGACCCGCACGATCGAGACCTCGGCCGCCACGGCATAGACCACCATGATGATCGAGGGCGGAATGAGGATGCCGAGCGTGCCGGCGGTGGCGAGGCTGCCGATCGCGACGCCCTCGTCATAGCCGCGGCGCTTCAGCTCCGGCAGCGCGATCTTGCTGACGGTGGCGCAGGTGGCGGCCGAGGAGCCGGAGACGCTGCCGAAGATGCCGCAGGCCAGGATGTTCACATGCAGCAGGCGCCCGGGGATGCGCCGCACCCAGGGGGCGAGGCCGTTGAACAACTCCTCCGAGAGCTTGGTGCGGAACAGGATCTCGCCCATCCAGATGAACATGGGCAGCGCCGCCAACGTCCAGGAGCCGGTGCTCTCCCAATAGGCCGAGGCGAGGAAGAGCCCCGGCGTCGGGTTCACGATGGACATGGCGACATAGCCGGTGCCGGCGAGTGCCAGCGCGATCCAGAGCCCGCTGCCCAGCAGCAGGCAGAGCATGACCAGCAGCAGCAGGGCGATGTGAAGCAGTTCCATGATCAGACTTCCGCCGAGAAATCGCCGCGCGCCGCGCGCTCTTCGGCGGCGCGGACGTAGCTGGGTTTCTCGCCGCGCAGCACGATCACCAGCTCATCCAGGATGGCGATGAGCAGGATGCCCGAGCCTGCGGGGATGGCGAGCTTGGGGATCCAGATCAGGAAGGGCACGCTGCCCTGCGCCACCTCCTCGATCTCGAGCGAGAACATGGCGTCCGAGAAGGTCCAATAGACGATGTAGCTGACCAGCACGGCAGCGAGCGTGAGCACGGCCATCTCGATCCACCGGCGCAGCGCGGGCCCGGCCTTGTCGATGAAGAGACCGACGCGGATCAGCTCGCCCCGCTTGAAG
>JAESGX010000503.1_pt1 | contig 13572 bp, 11 predicted proteins | sample 9269801 | NCBI WGS metagenome assembly JAESGX01 (sample SAMN16773122, study PRJNA677054) | algae metagenome | isolation source: Pleurocapsa minor GSE-CHR-MK-17-07R and co-occurring heterotrophs from wet... | place: USA: Lower Calf Creek Falls, Grand Staircase Escalante National Monument, UT ... | reverse complement strand
GATGGACCGCAGATCGCAACTGTGCGCGCCGGCAACGTGTTCGGTGGCGGCGACTGGGCGGCGGACCGGCTGGTCCCCGACATCGTGCGCGCCACCCTGGCGGGCAATCCGGCCTTCATCCGCAACCCGGCAAGCGTCCGCCCGTGGCAGCATGTGCTGGAGCCGCTGGCGGGCTATCTGCTGGTGCTGGCGGCGCTACTGGAGGGGGATGCGTCGGCAGCCGAAGCCTGGAACTTCGGCCCTTCACCCGCCGACTGCGTCGACGTAGCAGCACTGGCCGGGATGATCTCGGCCGCGTGGAGCGCCGACCGGAACGGGAGCGGCCCGCGCTTCCGCTTCGGCGCGCCGGACGCATCCGCGCCGCCGGAGGCGGTGATGCTGGCGCTCGACAGCGCGAAGGCGCGCGCCAAGCTGGGCTGGCAGCCCCGGCTGGATCTGCCGGACGCCATCGCCCTGACGGTGGCGTGGTACCGGCGCTGGGCAGCGGGCGACACCGACATGGCCGCCTACACGCTGCACCAGATCGAGGACTATTCCATGCCCGGCCGGAGGGCGGCCGACGCAGCGGACACAGCAGACACAGCCGATACAGGGGATTTGCAACAATGCGCGTGAATTATGGCCAGACAGTCCATGGCGAACCGGAAATCGCCGCAGTGGTCGCAGTGCTACGCAATTCCACCCAGATGGGCGGCAGCGTGCGCGAGATGCAGCGGCGTGTCGCGCGCCTGTTCGACAAGCGCCACGGCATCATGGTGAACTCCGGCAGCTCGGCCAATTTCCTGGCGGTGAAGCTGCTGGACCTGCCGCCGGGCAGCGAGGTCATCACGCCCGCCCTCACCTTCGCGACCACGGTGGCGCCCATCGTCCAGAACGGGCTGGTGCCGGTGTTCGTCGACGTGACGCCCGGCACCTACAACATCGACGTGGACGCCATCGAGGCGATGATCGGCCCCGACACGAAGGCCATGATGATCCCCTCCCTCATCGGCAATCTCCCCGACTGGGACCGCATCCGCGCCATCGCCGACGCGCACGGGCTGCTGGTGATCGAGGACAGCGCCGACACGCTCGGCGCCACGCTGCACGGGCTCAGCACGGGGTCCCGCGCGCACATCAGCACCACCAGCTTCTACGGCAGCCATGTCATCAACGCCGGCGGCAACGGCGGGATGCTGTGCGTGGACACGCCCGAGCATCTGCGCCGCGGCATGCTGCTCAGGTCCTGGGGGCGGACCTCCTCGTTGTTCCAGCAATCGGAATCGATCGAGAACCGATTCAACGTCGAGCTGGACGGTATCGAATATGATGCGAAGTTCCTGTTCGAGGAGCTGGGCTATAACTTCGAGCCGAGCGAAATGGGCGCAGCCTTCGGCCTCGTGCAGCTGGACAAGCTGGAGGCGAACATTGCCGCGCGCGAAGCCAATTTCGCCAGCCACCTCGCCTATTTCCGCAGCTTCGAGAGCTGGTTCGAGATGCCGCGGCAGCTGCCGCAGGCGCGCACCGGCTGGCTCGCCTTTCCGCTCACCATCCGCAAGGGCGCGCCGTTCAGCCGGCGCGACATGCAGATCTTCCTGGAGCGGCACGACATCCAGACCCGACCGGTGTTCACCGGCAACATCCTGCGCCAGCCGGCGATGAAGGCGGTGAAGGTGCGCACGGACCCAGCCGGCTACCCCGTTGCCGACGAGGTGATGCGCGGCGGCATCCTGCTCGCCTGCCACCATGGCCTCGATGCAGCGCAGATCGGCTTCATGCACGCCACGTTCGACGATTTCGCTGCCCAGTACGGCGCCCGCGCCGCGCTGGCAGCAGCCGAGTAGCCCGGCCAAGTCTCCCGACCCGGAAGGACCAGACACCATGACAACGCTCGAAGCCTGCCGTGCCTGTGGCGCCCCGGACCCCTATGTGTTCCTGCCGATGGGCAATCACCCGCCGGCCAACATGTTCGTGGCGCCCGCCGACGCAGGCAAGGTGCAGCCCGCCTTCTCGCTCGACACCGCGGCCTGCCTCGAGTGCGGCCTCATCCAGGTCGCGGACCAGATCCCGGCGGATTTCTTCCGCCACTACCTCTATGTCCCCTCGGGCGCGCAGACGATGCACGGCCACTTCGAGCAAACCGCAGCCGTGATCGCGCTCGCGGCCGGCGACGGCCTGGTGGTCGATATCGGCGCGAACGACGGGCTGCTTCTGTCGCACTGCAACCGGCTGGGGTGCCGCACGCTCGGCGTCGACCCGGCGGCCAATCTCGCGCCGCTCGCCATCGAGCGCGGCGTCCAGATCCACATCGGCTATTTCGGGCCGGAGAGCGCGCGCGAGCTGCTCGCGAAGCACGGTCCCGCCAGGGTCATCGTCACCACCAACACCTTCAACCATATCGGCGACCTCGACGCCTTCATGACCGGGGTGGAAACGCTGCTCTCGCCAGACGGCAGCTTCTTCATCGAAGTGCCGATGGCGATCGAGCTGCTGCACCTGAACCGGTTCGACAATATCTACCAGGAGCATGTGTCCGAGTTCAGCCTGACCTCGCTGCTGGTGCTGGGCGCCCGCTTCGGGCTGGATGTGACCCATGTTGACCGCCTCAAGGTGCATGGTGGCTCGATGCGGGTCCAGCTGCAGCGCCAGTCGCTTGGCGTCCGGCCGAGCCCGGTCGTCGGCGAGATGCTGGAGGCGGAGCGCGCCGCCGGCCTGCACGACAAGGCAACCTATGATGCCTTTGCAAAGCGCATCGCGGGCGTCCGCAAGGCGCTGGTCGCAATGATCGACGAGCTGCGGGCAAAGGGGCTGAAGGTTGCCGGCTATGGCGCGCCGGCCAAGGGCAACACGCTGCTCAACTATTTCGACATCGGGCCGGACCGGCTGGACTTCCTGGTGGACAAGAACCCGCTGAAACAGGGGCTGCTGTCGCCGGGCATGCAGATCCCGGTGCATTCGACGGACGCCATCGCGCGGGAAAAACCCGACGTGCTGCTGGTACTGGCGTGGAACTTCTTCGACGAGATCCGCGGCCAGCAGCACGCGTTCGAGGCACAGGGCGGCCGGTTCCTCGTTCCCCTGCCGGACCCTGTGCTGGTCCCCTGAATGACCATGGACTGCCCCCGCACGCTCGTGATCGGCGGTGCCGGGTTCATCGGATATCATCTGGTGGCAGCTCTGTTGGCCGAGGGACGGGCCGTCCATGTGGTTGCCAGGCCCGGTAGCGATTGCAGCCGGCTGGCGCTGCTGCCGGCAGACGTCGTGCTTCACAGGATCGAGCTTTCGGACCGGCAGGCGCTTCGCCGGGTGATCGTCGAGGCACGCCCGCAGCAGGTCTTCCACCTCGCCGCCGGCGACCATCGTGCCGCAGCCCCCGATCTCGGCGACCTCCGGCGCGCGGTGGGCCAGGATGTCGGCGGCCTTCTCGACCTGCTGGCGGCGCTGGCGGAAGCGCGCGAGCCCCCCGACGTCCTTGTTCGTGCGGCAAGCCTCGCCGAATATGGCGCAGTGCCGGCGCCCTACCGGGAGTGCCAGCGCGAGGCGCCGGGGAGCGCCTATGGTGTCGCCGGGCTGGCCTGCACCCACATGGTCACGATGCTGCGGGAGCGGCTGCCGTTCCTGCTGGTCAATGCGCGGCTGGCCTTGATCTACGGGCCCGGGCAGTCCGACCGGTTCCTGGTGCCCCAGCTTATCCGCCGGTGCCTTGCGGGCCAGCCCAGCCACATCGCGCGCCCGGGAGACCGGCGCGACCTCATGCATGTGTCCGATGCCGTCGCCGGGCTGCAGGTGCTGGCCAGATATCCGTTCGCACCGGTCGTGAACCTGTGCACCGGCTATGCCCCCTGCATGGCGGATGTCGCGCAGATGATTGCAACGGGCACCGGCGCGGACCCGGCGCTGCTGACGTTCGGCGCCAACCCCGCGCCCGGCGGGACTCCGAACCTTGTCGGCCTCGCCGATTTCGCGCGACAGGGATGTGGCTGGCAGGCGCGCGTCCAGCTTGCAGACGGGCTTGCCCAGACCATCGCTGCAGAGACCATCGCAGCCGAGACCATCGCGGCCGAGACGATCGCAGCAGAACGACAGCCGATCCCGGTGGAGCAGGCCGCATGAGCCTGCCACCGCCTGCCCCCACATCCGTGCCCGCCCTCGTTTCCGTGCTGGTGCCCGCCTACAACGAGGAGGCCAATGTCGAGCGGGCCTATGCCGCCATCACCCGCGTCTTCGAGGCGCTTCCAGGCTTTGCGCTGGAGATCATCTTCACCGACAACCACTCGACGGATGCGACCTACGAGCGCCTGGCAGCCATTGCAGCCGACGATCCGCGCGTGAAGATCATCCGCTTTGCGCGCAACTTCGGCTATCATCGCTCGGTCCTGTTCGCCTACCAGGCCGCCACCGGCGCCTGCGCCATCCAGGTCGACTGCGACCTGCAGGATCCGCCCGCGCTGATTCCCCAGATGCTGGCCTTGTGGCAACAGGGCCACCAGGTGGTCTATGGCGTGCGGCGAAGCCTGCCGGATGGCGCGCTCACGCGCACGGCCCGCCGGATGTTCTATCGCCTGATCAGCCTGATGTCGGACGACGACCTGCCGCTCGATGCCGGCGAGTTCCGGCTGGTCGACCGGCAGGTGCTAGACGAGCTGCGAAAGGTCGAGGACACCTCGCCCTATGTCCGCGGGCTGATCAGCGCGATGGGGTTCTCCCAGGTCGGCTTCCTCTACGATCGCCAGGACCGCATCGCGGGGTCCAGCAAATTCCCGTTCCGCCGCATGGTGTCGATGGCGCTGGACGGGCTCCTGAACCACTCGCTGGTGCCGCTGCGCCTTGCCTCGGGCATTGCGCTCACCGTCGGCACGCTCACCTTCCTGCTGCTCTGCGCCTACCTCGTCGGCCGGCTGGTGTTCGGGCAGGACTGGCCGGCGGGCTTCGCCACCACGACGCTGCTGCTGCTGCTCTCGATCACGCTCAACGCCATGTGCTTCGGCATCCTGGGCGAGTATGTCGGGCGCATCTTCATGCAGGCCAAGCGGCGGCCGCTTCCCATCGTCGAGCGGATGGTCAATTTCGATCGCCCGGCGAGGCCCGCTTCCCCGCCAGCGACCGGCGCGCCGCAGCCAGCGGAAAGGCTGCACGCTGTGCCCGAACCAGCTGGCGGTGGCGCCAGTCGAGGAAATTCTCGAGGTTGAACCAGCCATCTCCGTCGCTGTCGACCCAGGGGTCGGGCAGGCGCGGATCGCTGCCATGGCGGACCTCCCAGCTGTCGGCCATGCCGTCGCGGTCGCGGTCGGGATAGGGCATGCCGCCGGCAATCGGCGGCAGGACACCCGGGGCGGAGACGATCCGGCCGGTGCGGGTCATCACCTCCTGCATGATCCTTGTGTCGACCGCATCGCGCGGCAGGGCGCCGGCTTCCGCCAGCACGCGATCATAGGCAAGTGGTGCCGGCATGGCGCGGGTCGCCGGCGCGCAGGGGGGAGACGCAACCATGGCGGCCGCGGTCGGCGCCGAGGCCAGCAGCATGTTGCCATCCACCAGATTGTCCGCGGCGTGGATCCGCGCAGGCCCACGCGACCCCACCAGCACCCGGTCGATGGCGACCGCCGCGCCGCTGGTGTTGGGCCCGCGCCGGAACACATTGCCCACCAGGCTGACCGGCGTGCCGCCCGCGCTCTCCCAGATTTCCGCGAACTGGGACTGGGCGTTGTAGAAGACGTTGTTGGTCACCTCCACGCAGGAGCGCGGCGGGAAATTCGCATCGGGATTGCGATCCCCGTTGTGCGCACACAGCGACTGTATCAGGCTGAAACGCTGTGGAATTTTCGGATGGCTGGCAAGCAGCGCACATTTGTCGTGGCGCTGGATTCCCTCAGCGAAGACGGACCACGACACGGTGACCGCGTCGTTTGCATCGTAGCCGCTCAGATTCTGGTCCAGCGCCCAGCTTCCGCTGACATGGTCCAGAACGACATTGCGGCTGCGCTCGATGGTAAAGGCCCCGTTGGCGCCGCGATCGTCGCCCCGGAGATCGGTCCGCACCCGGACGTGGCGAATCACGACGTCGTGCGTGCCCACCATTGCAATCGGGGTATAGCCCTCTGGGCCCCCCGAATGCGTGATGAGGATACCCCCGCCGGGCGCGGTTTCCCCGGCGATGGTGATGCGCGGATTGCGGATCAGCGGCCGCCGCTTCACGAACCGGATCACGCCGCCCACGCGGAAGATGCACACCCGGGGCCCCGTCGCGTCGATGCAGGCCCTGAGCGAGCCGGCCCCGGAATCAGCAAGCGTGGTGACAGCGATCACACGGCCGCCCCGACCGCCGAGCGACTGCGCCCCATGCCCTTCCGCGCCGGGAAAGGCGGGCTTTGCAACCGCCCCCGTGCTTGCCAGAAGGATCGCCAGCACCAGGGGCGCAACCAGCTGCGCCGGCATCACGCGCCCTGCCCCCTGAGCCCCCGCCGGCACCAGAAGATCATGAGGCCGGATGCCAGGAGGCCCAGCACGATATGGGCGATGTTGGCGCCCATCGGGCCGATCATGGGGATCATTGCAAAGGCCGTGATGTGGAAGGCGGCCGTTCCGGTCAGCACGGCCCTCAGCACCAGGTCTTCCTTTCCCATCGCCAGCAGCCCGGAGCGCGCGCCGGCGCCCGACATCGACAAGGTCACCGCCAGCATCTGCACCACCAGCAGCGTGGCGGCCGGGGCGAAATCAGCGCCGGCAGCAAGCCGGATGATGGGCTCTGCCGCAAGCATGAAAAAGAGCGTGGCACCGAGCCCGAAGAACAGCAACATGATATCCAGTTGAAAAATGGCGCGGCGCATCTCCGCGAACTGCCCGGAGGCCCACAGCCGGGCGACATCCGGGAACAGCACCGCCTGTGCCTGGGTCGAGACCTGCTCCGCGAGGCGCCCGGCGCGCTTGGCGATGCTGTAGAAGCCCGCCGCTTCGGTGCCGGCCAGCGCGCCCACCAGCAGGATGTCGAACTGGTCGGCGCTGGAGCGGACCGTCAGCGAGATGTTGCTGAGCCAGGCAAAGCGCCAGATGCCCTGGAAGCGGGCCGGAACCCCCCTCGCCGAGGCCCGCAACAGGCCGGTGATGCCGCGACTGCGGAGCACGCCAAGCGCCAGCCCAAGGAAGATCATGTAGGCAACCGCCTGGCTTGCCGCCCAGATGGCGGCATAGGTCGCCAGGCCCGCACCCGCCAGCAGCGCCAGTGCACAGCCCGCCAGGCGCAGGATTGAGGCCGCGACCGGGCCCCACGCCGCCAACCGGTAGCGGCCGAAGATGCGCACGATCGCGGTCGGCGTGCCGTTGATGTTGAAGGGGAGCATTGCGCAGCAGATGAGAAGCGTCTGCACCACATCGTCGGACCAGCCGAACAACGGCTTGCCCGCCACCACGAGGACGGCGCCGACCGCAGCCGCGAGCAGCGCCCCGGCACCGTCGAGCAGCAGCCCGAACTTCAGCAGCGACTTAAGGTCTTCCGCCTGCTCCGGTGTATCGAGCGCGGCACCATAGCGGATGATGGGCTGCCACGACTGGAAGGTGACCAGCCGTTCGACCGCCCGGGCATAGGCGAACGCAATCGCGAGTATCCCGTAGGCCGCTGGCCCCAGCCCGCGCGCGGTCAGTGCTATGGCGACGAGCGCAATGACCGCGTTCGCCATGTTGCCCGTCAGCAGGTGCGCGATGTTGCGCAGCCGGCCGCGAAGCGAGCGATAGCGTTCGTCGCGCGCCAGTCCTGCCAGCCACCGCATGGGGGCCATGGACGCCGGCGACCGGCTCAACTGCGCAGCCGGATGCCGAAGCCGACGGCGGTGCGATTGAACCGGTCCAGCGGGTTGGTCGCCCGCCTGGTTTCGTGGTCGATGCCGGCGAAGGCCGACAATGTCCGGCTGATCAGATACTCCACCTCGGCATCCGCGCCCAGAGACGTCAGCCGGCTGCCGTCGGAGTCGCGGTAGCTGGTGCGGCGCCAGCCCACGCCGGCGTTTGCAAGGAGGTTGTGGCGGATTTCCTGGTCGAGCCTCAGCTGGAGCCGGGTGTCGATACGGCCGCTTGCCCCGGCGCGGACCGTCGCGACATCGCCCCGAAAGGCCGACAGGTTCACGCCGGTGCGCGGGTCCGGGCTCCAGCGGACATTGCCGTTGACGGCAAGGCCGGAGAAGCTTTCGAGCGCCGGGTCGTCGGGATTGGCGCGGAACCCGCCGACCCCCATGGAGCCGGTCCAGCGCTCGGCGATGTCGAGCGTGACGCCGGTCAGGACGCCATAGGTCGTGACATCGCGGTCGATGCCGGTCCGGTCCCTGGCCGGTCGGGCGTCTCGGCGGTTGAGATAGGGTTCCACGAAGACGGAGAGGCGGGGCGATGCGATCCAGCTGAGCCTCACCGGTAGGCGATAGCTCGCGAGGTCGCGGTCATCGAGCTGGGCGGCAAGGTCAGGATCGGTTTCGCCGCCTGTCAGATAATCGGTCCATTGCGCGCCACCGTTGAGCGAAACGCCCCAGCGCGCGCCGCGATAGCCCACCCCCAGATCGGCCCGCAGGCTGTTGTAGAGCGCAGGGCTTTGAAGTTGCGTGCTGGTTTCAGGGTCCGAGCGCGGCTCGGCACCGCGATCGAAGCGGATGCCGCCCGAGATCGTGGTGCGCCGACTCCCCGCGTAGGTCGCGGCCGTGCCGCCGCCGAAGGTGATGCGGTCCTCGCTCGTGAAGCGGGAGTGCAGCCGCGCGTCGGCGTAGAGGTCGGTTTCCAGCACCAGCCGGCCGCGTTCCGTGCGGGCGTCGATCCGCGGCGTCAGCCTGAACTGCACGGTGGACTGGGCGTCGGTCGCAGTCGCGAACAGGTTGTTGTCCAGGGCGGCAGCGGCCGTGAACACCGGATAAAGCGTCGTGCTGCCCAGCCGCCAACGGCCCGTTTCGAACCCGGGCCGCGGCAGGTCGCGCACCGATGTGCCCCGGCGCGGCTCCTGCGCAAGTGCAGGGGCAGCCAGGCACAGAACGGCGCAGGCTGCCCACGCCAGCGTTCCTCCCCTCCCCAAAAGACTGTTCGGCCCACTCAAGCTGAACCCCCGCCCTCTACTGCCAGATTTATAGTCTAGCCCTGTGCCGAGACAATGCGAACACGCCTTTCCGGGTATCGCTTCGGCGCATTCGGGTTAGGTCCGGCGCGCGCGCCGTGCCGGACCTCGCACGCCACCAGGTGGTATAGCCGTAATTGCCACACCCGTCCGGCACCAAGGGGCGCTATGACCGGACCGTGCAGAGCGCGATCGACATGCAGCACCCGCGCGCTGGCGGGCACGCCCAGCGGGGGCCGCCGCCGGCCAGGATCCTGTTTCCGTTCGAGGGCGGAATGGTCGGCGGGAGCCATCTTTCGGCGCTGCTGCTCGCCGAGCATCTCGACCGGCGCCAGTTCCAGCCGGTCATCCTGCTGCACAGAGGCGATGGACCGCTGCAGCGCCACCTCGCGGACCGCGGACTGGAGGCTGTGGTGGCGCCACCAGGCATCGCCCCAGTCGGGAAGCGTGCCATCTTCAGACTGTTGGGCGCCCGGGCGCGCTTCCTGCGCGAGGCCGGCATCGACATCGTGCACAGCAACGAAGGCCTCATGCACGTGTTGTGGAGCCCGGCCGCACGGCTGGGCGGCGTGCGCAGCATCTGGCACCATCGGGGCAATCCCGGGGCACGCGGGCTGCGGCTGCTGGCGCCGGTCACGGCAGACCGCGTGCTTGCCGTGTCGCAGTTCGCCGCGCCGCGCGCCGGCATGTTCTCGGCCGCCGGAAAGGCGCGGGTCATCCACAGCCCCTTCGACACCGCCCCCGATCTCGACAAGGCAAAGCGCGACGCACAGGCGTGCCTGGCCGCGCTCGACGTGGCGCCGGGCACCATGGTGCTGGGGTTCTTCGCGCATTTCTCAAAGCGCAAGCGGCCGCTGGTGTTCGTCGACGCCATTGCTGCAGCGCGATCCAGCCTCGGACGACGTCCGGTGCTGGGGCTGATGTTCGGCGACATGCTTGAGCCAGGCCTCGACGTCGCGGTGGACGCAGCCATTGCCCGGCACGGGCTTCAGCGCCACGTGCTCCGCATGGGGTTCCGCCAGCCTATCGAGCCCTGGATCGCGGCGTGCCACGCCAATGTCGTGCCGGCAGTCGACGAGCCGTTGGGGCGCACCCTCATCGAGGCCATGCTGATCGGCACGCCGGTGATTGCCAGCCGCTCGGGCGGAAACCCCGAAGCGATCCGCGACAACGAAACCGGGCTGCTGGTTCGCCCGGACGATCCGGATGCGATGGCGCGGGCCATCGTGCATCTGACGCAGCCCGGCGTCGCGGCCCGGCTGGCGCGGGCGGCTTCACGCGATGCCCGCGCGCGGTTCGGAATTGCCCGGCATGTGTCGGCGATCAGCGACGTCTATCGCGAGTTGCTGCCAAACCCCGCCACCCGGATGGCGGCACGATGCTGACGGGCGGGCCGCAGGCAGCGCAGATGCGCACGCTGGGCGATATCGCGACCATGCTGAAGCCGGCCAGCGAGCGCGCGCAGTTTGCGCGGATACGCCTGCCCGGCGGCATCTTCAAGACAACGATCGCCGGCCGCCTGCCCGATGTCGACTGCGCCACCACGGCCGCACTGGGCGCGCAGCCGCGCAAGATCGATGCAATCGACGTGGGCGCTTCATCCGGCAGCACCACCGTCGATCTTCTGCGCGCGCTGCGGTCGGCCGGCCACACCCCAGCCATGCTGCTCACCGACATCGCGCTGAAGGCGCGCCTGGTGCAGCTGACGCCAGGCCATGCCGTGCTGCTGACGAAGGACGGAGAGCTGCTGCAGCACGTCCTGCACGGCGTGCCGGTCCGGCCCTGGCGGCGACGGCTCGACCATCTGACCCAGTATTGGGTGGTGACGGAGCTTGCGAATGCCCGGTTCCGCCGGCTGCGCGCAGCCGGCGCGCTTGCCGCGCCGCGCCGGTCCGAAGACATCTGGATGGTCGTGCCCGAGATCGCCCAGGAGCCTGCGATCAGCTGCGAGGAAGGCGATGTCTTCGCCGATCCCCCTGCCGCACATCTTCGCCGGTTCGATCTCGTGCGGGCGGCGAACCTCCTCATCCCCGGCGTGTTTTCACCCGAGCGCATCGGGGTCGCGATTGCCGGGCTCGTGGCCCGCCTGCGCGGGCCCGGCGCGGTCCTGGTGCTGGCGCGAAGCCCCGCGCCCGGGCAGCCCGGCGAAAACCGCGCGACGCTCTATCGGGTTGAGGAGTCCGGCGCACTGGCCATTGCCGGCAGGGTCGGCGCCGGGATCGACATCGAGGCGCTGGTGCCGCCGGGCCTCGCCGCCGGCACGAACAGTTCCAGCCGCCCGTAGCGCGTGTCGGCGTCGGCCAGCGGCCGCTCGACATAGCCCCGCGCGCGCGCATAGGCCCGGAACGCATCGTCCAGCGCGCCGTCGGTGCCGACCAGCACGGCGCCGGGCGGGTCGGCATCGAGCAGCGCCGGCAGCGTGGCCGCCGACACCAGCCGATAATGGCGACGGTCCCCGGCGGGGATGATGTCGGCGACCCGGTAGATGAACTGCCCTGCCGCAAGCTCGGGATAGACCCGACCGCCGGCCTCCAGCGCATAGATGGGGGCAAGCGTCGCGATCGGGCGCCCGGCCGCAGCCTCCACCACCGCGGTCGACAGCCGGTGAACGTCGTTGCCGGTCCATCCGCCGGGGTCGGCAAGCGCGGGCAGGTCCCGCACCAGCCGCGGGCCGTCCACGACGACCGCCATCAGACCAAGCGCCAGCAGAAGCGGGCGTATCGCCGATCGCTGCGCGGGCGGAAGCTCTCCCACCATCAGCAGCAGAAGCAGGATGACGAACGCGACGGGCGGGCTGTAATATTGCGGGAAGGCCGGTGTCGGCACGAACGAGACCAGCATGGCAAGGAGGACGAGGGCGGCGGTCGTCCAAACTTTCCATCCCGGCCGCCAGCCGCCGCCGGCCCGCGCGATAACGATGGTGACGATGACAAGCACCGTCAGCACCATCCCGCCGCTGCCCCAGAGACCCTGCGCCAGCATGACACGATCCGCAACCGACACGACCAGCTCTTCCGACGATTGCGCCGCCCAGGCGCCGTGCGGGCCGGTGTGGTAGCCAACGACATGGGCGAGAAAGCCCTGGGGGTCGGCGATCAGATGGCCCAGTGTCGGAATGCCCCCGACAAGCCCGCCAGCGAGGAGCGGCAGCGTCACCCGTCGCAACCGGGCGGTGAACGGCAGGGCGGCCGGCACGAGCAGCGACGCGACGGCGAACGGCGGGATCGCGAAGATGTAGTTGCCCTTCAGCCCGACCGCGAGCGAGAGCAGGACCCCCGACAGGCCCACCAGCAGCACCCCCCGCGTCGACGCAGGCGGCATGCGGTCTAGCGCGATGAAGAAGGCGAGCGCGCCACCAAGAACGAACGGGATGGGCAGAAAATTGTTGGAGATGGAGGTGCCGGTCTGGTTGACCAGCAGGGGCGAGGTCAGAAGCAGCAGGACCGACAGCCCCGCCATCCCGGCGCTGCCGGTTGCACGCCGGGCATGCACCGCCATCAGCGCCGCGGTGACGAGCCAGGCGGCGAAGATGAACGCCCGCCCTGCGAGGAACGGCTGGTCGGCCGATTGCAGCAGCGGCCCAAGCAGCAGCGCCAGGTTTGGCAGGTGGTTGAACCCGAAATCGCGATAGATGTCCCCCTCGCCTGCCAGCAGGGGGATGGAGAAGAACATCTGCTCGTCCCGGCGGACCGGGTCCGACATGATCCGCGCGAACAAGGCAGCCGACAGGCCGAAGGCAAGACCCGCCCAGAGCAACGCCGGCCGCAGGCTCGACGCCATCGAAGCCGGGTGGCCGGAATCGGCTGCAGGGCGCGTCCCCGCAAGCGGCACGGCCGCCTGCATCAGAACCATGCTTCCGGGATCACCACGGTGTCACCGGGAAGAACGCGCCCCTCCGGCTTCGCGGTTCCCTTCTGCGTGGTTCCCGCCGTGTTGCGCGTGATCGTCGCCTTCTTGGTGTTGGCGCGAAACGTGTATCCACCGGCGATGGACACGGCATTCAGCACCGTCATTCCAGGCACATAGGCGTATTGGCCGGGCTTCTGCACCTCGCCCAGGATGTAGAAGGGGCGGTATTTCACCACCTGGACGCTGACGCTCGGCTCCCGCAGGATCTGCTTTTCCTTCAGCGCGGCCGCGAGCACCACCTCCACCTCGGCCACGGTCTTGCCGTCCGCCGGGATCGGCCCCACCAGCGGCATCGAGACGGTACCCGAATCGCCGATGATATAGCTGTTGGACACAGCATCCAGCCCGAACACCGCCACCCGGACCTCGTCTCCGGTGCCGAGTCGGTAGGGGCCGGGCGCTGCCTCCGGCATCGGCCCCTGCGCCGGCGCGGCCGCAGGCATCAGGGCAAGGAAGGCAAGGCACAGCATCAGCAGGCGTTTCATGATCGGTCCTCCCCCGGCAGGTGTGACGCCGGAAATCGGCGGGTTGCAAGGATGGCAAAGCCGGCGGCCAGCATCACCGGCACGAACCACAGGCGTGCATACATGTGCGGACTTGCA
>JAESGX010000501.1_pt1 | contig 13650 bp, 10 predicted proteins | sample 9269801 | NCBI WGS metagenome assembly JAESGX01 (sample SAMN16773122, study PRJNA677054) | algae metagenome | isolation source: Pleurocapsa minor GSE-CHR-MK-17-07R and co-occurring heterotrophs from wet... | place: USA: Lower Calf Creek Falls, Grand Staircase Escalante National Monument, UT ... | reverse complement strand
AGCATGGCCGGCAGCGCGTATTCCACGACCATCACGCGGTTCAGCGTCGAGGTCGTCAGCACGATGATGGCGCCCAGCGCCGTCTGCACCAGCCCGAGGCGGACAATGCTGATCCAGGACAGACCGGCCGCGCTCATGCCATCCCCCGCAGCGCGAAGGCGGTGGCCAGCATGCCCAGCACATACATCCCGATGCCGGTCGCATTGTACCAGGGCGCCAGCTTCTTCGGGTCGCGCAGCATCTTCACCATCGCCGCCACCTGGCCGGCGAGGAGCAGCACGACCACCAGCGCGTGGATGGGCGCGTCCCAGGCGAAGAGCAGGCCGATCACCGCCACCTGCGGGATCGCCATCATCCAGCAGGCGACCAGCGCCGCGCGCTCGGCGCCAAGCTGTACGGGCAGGCTGCGCACGCCGGTGCGCGTGTCACCCTCGATGGACTTGAAGTCGTTCAGCGTCATGATCCCATGCGCGCCGAGCCCGTAGAGCAGCGCCATGACCATGACGGGCAGGGCGGGCGCTCCGCCGGAGATCACGGCCGCAGCGGTGATCCAAGGAAGCGATTCGTAGCTGAGCCCGCAGGCGAGGTTGCCCCACCAGCCATTGAGCTTCAGGCGCAGCGGCGGCGCCGAATAGGCCCAGGCCAGCGCCAGCGCCACAACCGTGGCGGCGAAGCCCCAGGCGCCCAGGGTCGCGCCCACCAGCAGCGAGGCGAAGCTCCAGAAGATCGCGATGTAGAGTCCAAGGCGGCCCGGGATCCGGCCCGAGGGAATCGGACGGTGCGGCTCGTTGATTGCGTCCACATGCCGGTCGAACCAGTCATTCACCGCCTGGCTGGTGGCGCAGACCATGGGCCCCGCCAGCAGCAGGCCAAGGGCCGCGAAACCCCACTTGCCCTGCATGGGGGCGCCGGAAGCCACGACGCCGCAGAGGAAGGCCCAGACCGGCGGGAACCAGGTGACGGGCTTGAACAGCTCCAGCACGGCGGAGGGGTCGGGGCGGGTGATGGCCGAGTCGGACATGCGGCTAGCCCTCATCATCCGCATCGGCTTCGCCGATGCCGTAGCGACGCAGCTTCACGTAAAGCGACTGGCGCGAGAGGCCGAGCATCTCGGCCGCCGAGGCGCGATTGTTGCCGGTCAGTTCGAGGGCCGCCTCGATCGCCAGCTTCTCGATCACATCTGTCGCCTCGCGGACCAGCTCCTTCAGGGGCACGCGCCCCACGAGGTCGGTGAGCTGGCCGGCGGCGGGCAGGGCGGAGGTCGCCTCGGCCTGCAGCGCCGGGCGGGTGCCGATGTCGCGGATGGTGAAGCCGAAGCAGGCCTGCCCGCCATCCAGCACGGAGACGGCCGAGACCTCGACCTCCGCCTGGGAACCCTGGTCGCCACGCATGATCGTGCGGAACATGCGAACAGGCCCGCGGCCCCGCACCTGCGCGAGCAGAACGTCGAGCTCGATGGATTGCCGGCCCAGGAAGCGCGAAAGCTCCTCGCCCCGCGCCTGCCCCTCATTCGGCAGTTCGGCCAGATCGAGGAAGGCCGGATTCGCGGTGATGATCCGCCCATCGGCGCCGATCAGCACGAAGGCATCGGGCGTGCTCTCGACGAAGCCGGCCAGTCGCGCACTGGCCGTGGGGGAGGCGACCGGCTCGCGCTCGGCGCCGAGGAAGGCGAGTCGAACCAGGAACAGGGCGCTGCGCTCATGTCGCAGCAGCGAGGCGGAAAGCAGCACCTCTCGGCCGGAGCCGGACAGCGTCACGCGCCGCTCCTCGGCCGTGCCGGCGCTGCGGACGGCAGCGAGCAGCGCCTCGATCTTGGGCCGCTCCTCGCTCGCGAAGGCGTCGAGGAAGCTCGGCTCGGCGCCGAAGAGGCGATCAGCCGCGAGGTTGGCCTCGAGCACGCGAAGGCTTGCGGCATCCAGCACCAGCACGGGCTCGCCCGACATCTGAAAGAGGAGGCGGTAGCGCGTCTCGGCCTGGCGCAGCCGGCCATATTCGCGCTCCATCGCCTGCTGTGCCTCGACCAGGCGTTGCTGCAGGGAGGCGAGGAGGCGCAGATCGCGCGCGAAGACGACGCTGCGATCCGAGCCGGTGACTTGGTTCGCGGCGCAGAGCAGCGGCAGCGTCACGCCGTCCATGCCGCGCAGATTGAGGTGGCGCCAGCGCGGCGCTTCATGGCCCGCTGCGCTGGTGAGCATGTCCTGGACCTTGGCGCGGCTGTCCTCGGCGACCGAATCGACGAGCGCACGCCCCACCCATGCCTTCCGCCCGCCCAGGGCGGCAGCAAGGTCGGCATTGCCAAAAGCCATGTCGCGGATCACGCCATCACCATCGACCACCAGCGTCGCGTCAGCGGCGGCGGCAATCAGGCGCGATGCGGCTTCCGCATCCACGTCTCCCAGCGACTGGCCCGGGGTGCCAAATCCCAACACGCGATGTCTGATCCTTCCAACTGAGGGGTAGGCGGAGCGGGGCTGTTATCATGGAGCCCCGGTCATGAGAGCCACCAAGGCCTCCGCCCGCCGCAGCGCCTCGGCCGCGTCGGCGGCGGTTGCGTCGGCGCCGGCGCCGGCCGCGGCGGCCAGGCTGGGCTCGGCCAGCAGGGCAGGGCCGCCGAGCATGACGGCCACATCGGGGTTGCGAGAATGCTTGCGAATGGCCGTGACCTGCGCGGCCAAGCCCGAGGCAGCGTCCGATGAGCCGACCGAGATCGCCACCAGGCCGAACCACTGCTGGCTGACCCGGGCGATCAGGCTCTCCATGCTGTCTACGCTGTCATCCACGATGGCCCAGCCGCCGGCGCGGAAGAACTCCGCCACCATGGCAATGCCCATGCTGTGCTGACTGCCGATCGTGGTCATCATGAGAGCGGAGCGCCCACCGCCGATCTTCGTGGCCGGCGCCATGCCCGGCGCGAGCGCGCGGAGCTGCTCGTGCAGGACAATCATGCCGAGCGTCACCTCGACGAAGGAGCAGCGGTCCTGCTCCCACCACTCACCCAGGCGACGTGCCAGGAGTGTCAACAAAGTCAGACACAGCTGCTCGGATGATTGGCCTTCCGAACGGCGCTGCTCGATGGTCCGGGCCAGGGCCTGGCTCTCGCCACGGGTGAGGGAGGCGGTCAGTCGCTCCACCTCGGCCACGTCCATGGACTGCCGGAGATCGGTGAGAAGAGGAATGACGTTCTGTCCCACGGCCAGCTCGATCTGGCGGGAGATGACGCCCAGACGTCGGCCGAAAATGGACTGGGCGATAGGCTTTTCCATGGATCTGATCCCGGATCTGGGGGCCGCCAGTCTCGCCGCGCTGTGCAACATGGTTTCGGCTTCCTCAAAGACCCATCGGCACGGATCATCATCCGACCCGCCGCCGATTGTCAATTCATCTTTACGTCAATCTTGCTTGACACCGAGGAGGGCCCTCACCTAGCTTTCACTCATCCTAAGGGAGCCGAGACAGCCGGGTGATGCGAATGGATCGGACCAGATTCCCGACCCCCTCCGCAGCCTGGCCCCGTCTTCCCGCAACGGAGGGGTAGTCCACGATGCTTTCCGATCCAGTGCTCGACCGGCTGATCAATGCGGTGGATTCCTGTCCCTACGGCATGGCCTCGGGCCGCAAGCACAAGCATGCGCCGACACGCCCCGCGCTCTACACCGCCGAGGAAAAGGCGCGCCGCGACGCCACGCCCTGGACGCTGGTGCAGGGCATCCTCGCACCCGTCCAGTTCCTGGTCTTCATGGTCAGCGTGGGCCTCGTCATCCGCTATCTCGGCAGCGGCGAAGGCCTTGCCTGGGCCGAGGGCTCGATCGTCCTCAAGACCCTGCTGCTCTACACGATCATGATCACCGGCTGCATCTGGGAGCATGAGGTCTACGGCAAGTACCTCTTCGCCCCCGCCTTCTTCTGGGAGGACGTGTTCAGCATGCTGGTGCTGGCGCTGCACACGGCCTATCTCGGCGCGCTCTTCTCCGGGTGGGGCGACACGCATTTCCAGATGTGGCTCGCGCTGGCCGCCTACGCCGCCTACGTCATCAACGCGACCCAGTTCATCCTGAAGCTGCGCGCCGCGCGCCTGCAGGCGCAGGGCGCATGAGCGTCACACTCGATCGCCCGGCCGCCCAGGCCCCCGTCGAGGCCGGCTGCGACACGCGGCCCATCCTGCGCGAGCGTGGTCAGCGCGAGGTGTTCTGCGGGTTGACCGGCATCGTCTGGATGCACCGCAAGATCCAGGACGCCTTCTTCCTCGTCGTCGGCAGCCGCACCTGCGCCCATCTGCTACAATCCGCCGCCGGCGTCATGATCTTCGCCGAGCCGCGCTTCGCCACCGCCATCCTCGATGAGCGCGATCTCGCCGGCCTCGCCGACGCGCAGGAGGAGCTGGACCGCAACGTGGCGCGGCTGCTGGAGCGTCGCCCGGACATCAAGCTTCTCTTTCTTGTGGGTTCCTGCCCGTCGGAGGTCATCAAGCTCGACCTCAACCGCGCGGCGCAGCGCCTCGATCGCCGCTTCAATGGCGTGCGTGTCCTGAATTACTCGGGCTCGGGAATCGAAACCACCTTCACCCAGGGCGAGGATGCCTGCCTCGCCGCCCTGGTGCCCGAGCTGCCGCAGTCCGACGTGGCGCAGCTCATGGTCGTCGGCGCGCTCGCCGATGTGGTCGAGGATCAGTTCATCCGCCTCTTCGCCGCCATGGGAATCGAGCGGGTGGCGTTCCTGCCGGCGCGGCGCGCGGGCGGCATGCCGGCCGTGGGCGCAGGTACCAAGTTCCTGCTCGCCCAACCCTTCCTGGCCGAAACCGGCCGGCTTCTCGAAGCGCGCGGCGCGGCCCATCTCGCAGCGCCCTTTCCGCTGGGTGCCGAGGGCACCACCCTCTGGCTCCGCGCCGCGGCCGAGGCCTTCGGCGTGAGTCCGCAGCGCTTCGCCGAGGTGACGGCCCCGGGCGAGGCGCGGGCCCGCCAGGCGCTGGCCGCGCCGCGCGCGCGGCTCGCCGGCAAGTCCGTCTTCTTCTTCCCGGATTCGCAGCTCGAAGTGCCGATGGCGCGCTTCCTGACGCGCGAATGCGGCATGGAAGCGATCGAGATCGGCACGCCCTATCTGCACCGCCAGCACCTTGCCGCCGAAATGCCGCTGCTCCCCGAATCGGCGCTCATCTCCGAGGGCCAGGACGTCGAAAAGCAGCTCGACCGCTGCCACGCCGCGCGCCCCGATCTCGTGGTCTGCGGCCTCGGTCTTGCCAATCCGCTCGAGGCGCAGGGCATCACGACCAAGTGGTCCATCGAGCTCGTCTTCACCCCCGTGCAGGGCTACGATCAGGCGGGCGACCTCGCCGGCCTCTTCGCGCGCCCCTTCGCGCGGCGCGACCTGTTGAAGGTCTGAGGCGATGCAGCTGACCCTCTGGACCTATGAAGGCCCGCCGCATGTGGGAGCGATGCGAATCGCCGCCGCCATGGAAGGCCTGCACTACGTGCTGCACGCCCCTCAGGGCGACACCTACGCGGACCTGCTCTTCACCATGATCGAGCGGCGCAATTCGCGCCCGCCGGTGACCTACACCACATTCCAGGCGCGCGATCTGGGCGGCGACACGGCGGAATTGTTCAAGTCCTCGCTGCGCGATGCTTATGAGCGCTTCCGCCCCGAGGCGATGCTCGTCGGCGCATCCTGCACGGCCGAGCTGATCCAGGATGATCCAGGCGGCCTCGCTGCCACGTCCGGGGTGCCGGTTCCCATCGTTCCGCTGGAGCTGCCGGCTTACCAGAAGAAGGAGAACTGGGGGGCGGCGGAAACGCTCTACCAGCTGGTTCGTCGCTTTGCGGTGAAGATGGAGCGTCCAACCGGTGCGCGCCCGCGCTGCAACATCCTGGGTCCGACCGCGCTCGGCTTCCGCCACCGTGACGACATCAAGGAAGTGCGCGGCCTGCTCGCGCGACTCGGCGTCGAGGTGAATGTGGTCGCGCCGCTCGGCGCACGCCCGTCCGATCTCGCTCGGCTTGGTGACGCTGACTTCAATGTGGTGCTCTACCCCGAGATCGCCGGACAGGCGGCAGCGTGGATGCAGCGAAACCTCGGCCAGAACTTCACCCGCTGCATACCGATCGGCGTCGGCGCAACGCGCGACTTCATTGCCGAGGTCGCGGGCCTTGCCGGCGTTGATGCCAGTGCCTTCCTCGCCGAGGAGAGCTCGCGCCTGCCCTGGTATTCGCGCAGCGTGGACAGCACCTACCTCACCGGCAAGCGGGTCTTCATCTTCGCCGACGCCACCCATTCCGTCGCCGCGGCGCGCGTCGCGGCCGAGGAGCTGGGCTTCCAGGTCGTGGGCCTCGGCACTTATTCCCGCGAGCAGGCTCGCGATGTGCGCGAGGCCGCCAAGCGCTACGGCCTTGAGGCGCTGATCACCGACGACTACCTGGAGGTCGAGGCCGCGATCGCCGCCGCCCAGCCCGAGCTGGTGCTGGGCACGCAGATGGAGCGCCATGTCGCCAAGCGACTGGGCGTGCCCTGCGCGGTGATCTCCGCGCCCGTGCATGTGCAGGACTTTCCCGCACGCAACTCGCCGCAGATGGGCTTCGAAGGGGCGAATGTCCTCTTCGACACCTGGGTCCATCCCCTGATGATGGGGCTCGAGGAACACCTGATCGGCATGTTCCGCGAGGATTTCGAATTCCACGCGGAGGCGGCGCCCTCGCATCTCGGCCACGCGGCATCGCCGCGCGCGGAAGTGGCGGAGGTGGCCGTCCTGGAAACCCCCGTCGTCGCGCTTCCGGGCGAGATCACCTGGACCGCCGAGGGCGAGAAAGAGCTGAAGAAGATCCCGTTCTTCGTTCGCGGCAAGGCCAAGCGCAACACGGAGCGCTTCGCTGAAATGAACGGCATCCGGACCATCACCGTAGAGACCCTGTATGACGCAAAAGCACACTTCTCCCGCTAAGGGGGGGCAACCCCTCAATTTCGTCGTCGTGACCATGGATGGTCACTTCGGCGCGGCGGTTGAGCGTGCACAGGCCGAACTCGCGGCCGAGATGCCGGGGCTGCGCCTCATCGTCCATTCGGCCGATGAATGGGCGAGTGACGCGCACGCGCTCGCCGCCTGCCATGCGGATATCGCGAAGGCCGACATCATCGTCGCCTCCATGCTCTTCCTCGACGATCACGTGCGCATGGTGATGCCCGCGCTCGAGGCGCGCCGCCCGGATTGCGCCGCGATGGTCGCCATGATGTCGGCTGGCGAGGTGGTGAAGCTGACGCGGTTGAAGCGCTTCGACATGTCGGCCGAGGCGAAGGGCGTGCTGGGCATGCTCAAGAAGCTGCGCGGCTCGAAGGGCCCGAAATCTTCCGGCGCCGGGCAGATGAAGATGCTGCGCGAATTGCCCAAGTTCCTGCGCTTCATCCCGGGTGTCGCGCAGGATCTGCGGGCCTACATGCTGTGCCTCCAATACTGGCTGGCGGGTTCGTCGGAGAACCTGGCCAACATGGTGCGCCTCCTGGCGCAGCGTTACGCCGATGCGCCGGTCGCCAAGCCGGCCGCTCCCATCGAATATCCCGAGATCGGGCTGTATCACCCGCGCCTTGCCAGCCGCTTCGCCGATGATGTGGAGGCCCTGCCGCGCCAGGCGGGCAGCCAGGGCAGGGTGGGGCTCCTGGTGCTGCGCTCCTACGTGCTGGCCGGCAATGCCGGGCATTATGATGGCGTCATCGCCGAATTCGAAAAGCGCGGTATCCAGGTGGTGCCGGCCTTCGCCTCCGGCCTCGACCAGCGTCCGGCTGTCGAGCGCTTCTTCATGAAGGATGGCAAGGCGACGGTGGATGCCGTGGTCTCACTCACCGGCTTCTCTTTGGTGGGTGGCCCCGCCTACAACGACGCAAGGGCTGCGGAAAGCATTCTGGCCGCGCTCGACGTGCCCTATGTCGGCGCGCATCCGCTGGAGTTCCAGCCGATCTTCCAGTGGCGGAAGGATCCGCGCGGGCTGACGCCGGTCGAGGCCACGATGATGGTGGCACTGCCCGAACTGGATGGCGCCATCATGCCGATGACATTCGGCGGGCGTTGCGGCGCCACCACACCGGGTGACCGCTGCCCGGGTTGCGACGGCGTTTCCTGTGGCCGTGACATGGTGGCCCATTACGAGCGCGCCGGGATGCTGGCCCAGCGCGTGCTCAAGATGATCGCGCTTCGCCGCAAGGAGCGCGCTGAGCGTCGGATCGGCATCGTGCTGTTCAACTTCCCGCCCAATGCCGGCAACACCGGCACCGCCGCCTATCTCTCGGTGTTCGAGAGCCTGCACGCCACGCTGCTCGGCATGCGGGATCAGGGCTACACGGTCGAGGTGCCGGAGAGCGTGGATGCGCTTCGTGAGCACATCATCAACGGCAATCGCGAGCGCTTCGGCGCACTGGCGAATGTCGGCGCCCGCGTCACCACCGATGATCACGTCCGCAAGCAGCGCTGGCTGGGCGAGATCGAGAAATCCTGGGGCCCGGCGCCCGGCCGCCAGCAGAGCGATGGCGCCAGCATCCATGTGCTGGGCGAGCGCTTCGGCAATGTCTTCGTCGGCGTCCAGCCCGGCTTCGGCTATGAAGGCGACCCGATGCGCCTGCTCTTCGAGCATGGCTTCGCCCCCACTCACGCATTCGCCGCCTTCTATCGCTGGCTGAGCGAAGATTTCCAGGCCGACGCTGTCCTGCATTTCGGGACGCATGGCGCGTTGGAGTTCATGCCTGGCAAGCAGGCCGGCATGTCGGCCGAGTGCTGGCCCGATCGCCTCATCGGCGATCTCCCGAATTTCTACCTCTATGCCTCCAACAACCCGTCCGAGGGCATGCTCGCCAAGCGACGGGCAGGGGCGACGCTGATCAGCTACCTCACGCCGCCGGTGGCGAGTGCTGGCCTGTATCGTGGACTGATGGACCTCAAGGGCAGCCTGGATCGCTGGCGCGCGCTGGAGCCCGATGCCGACCCCGCGATGCGCGCCAACATGGCGCAGCTGGTGCAGGCCCAAGCCGCGGCCGTCGAACTCGCGGAGGCCGAGCCCGCCTGGGAGGCGGAGGCGTGCGAAGTGCGCATGATGAAGCTCACCGCCGAATTGCTGGAGCTCGAATACACCCTCATCCCCTACGGCCTGCATGCGCTTGGCCAGCCGATGGGCGCGCAGCAGCGCCATGAGATGCTGGACGCGGCCGGCGTGACCGACGTGGCCGAGCGCGAACGGCTGGATCTGCTGCTGGCGACCGAGCATGAGATCCCCGCGATCCTGCACGCGCTGGATGGCGGCTACACCAAGCCCGCACCAGGTGGGGATCTGCTGCGCACCACGGACGTGCTCCCCACCGGCCGCAATCTGCATGGCTTCGACCCCTTCGCCATTCCCTCCGCCTTTGCGATCCGCGATGGCGCGCAGCAGGCGGACCGGCTGCTGGAGCGTCATGCCTCGCAGGGGGCGGCCCTGCCCGAGACCATCGCGATGGTTCTCTGGGGCACGGACAATCTGAAGACGGAGGGCGGCCCGATCGCGCAGGCTCTCTGGCTGATGGGCGCCGAGCCGCGGCACGATGCCTATGGCCGGCTTTGCGGCGCGCAACTCGTGCCCCTGGAACGTCTGGGGCGCCCGCGCATCGACGTGATGATCAGCCTCTCCGGCATCTTCCGCGACCTCCTGCCGTTGCAGACCAAGCTGCTCGCCGAGGCTGCGCTGCTGGCGGCACAGGCGGACGAGCCGGAGGCGATGAACTTCATCCGCAAACACGTCATGGCCTTCATGGCGAAGAATGGCGGCAACATCGAAGACGCGGCGCTGCGCATCTTCGGCAATGCGGACGGCACCTACGGCGCCAATGTCAACCAGATCGTCGACAATGGCGGCTGGCAGGATGAGGACGAGCTGGCCGAGGCCTATCTGAAGCGCAAGGGCTTCGCCTATGGCGCCGATGGCCGCCCGCGCCGGCAGGATGCGGTGATGAACGACGTGCTGGCCACGGTGGAATGCACCTACCAGAACCTGGACAGCGTCGAGAGCGGCATCACCACCATCAGCCATTACTTCGACAGCCTGGGCGGCATGAGCCGCGCCGTCCTGCGCGTCCGCGGGCAGGAGCCCTCGGTCTATATCGGTGACCAGACCAAGGGCGCCGGCACCGTCCGTTCGCTGGCCGAGCAGGTGAGCCTGGAGACACGGACCCGCGCGCTGAACCCGAAATGGTTCGAAGCGATGCTAAGCCACGGTTACGAGGGCGTGCGCCAGATCGAGGAGCACGTGACGAACACGATGGGGTGGTCGGCCACCACGGGGCAGGTACAGCCCTGGGTCTACCAGCACCTCGCGCAGACCTACATGCTGGATGCCGAGATGCGCGCGCGCCTGGCCAATCTCAACCCGACCGCATCCGCAAAGATCGCAAACCGCCTGATCGAAGCCACCGAACGTTCCTACTGGACGCCCGATGCAGCCACGCTCGAAGCGCTGCGCCGTGCCGGCGAGGAACTCGAAGACAGGCTCGAAGGCATCACCCCGGAGATGGCTGCATGAACATCGTGACGCGCAAGGAATTGATCCGCGGGGCCAACACCGAAAAGGTGGGAGACGGCGTCGGCAGTGTCCAGGTCCATATGGATCAGATGGCGAAGATCGAGACGGCAAAGGTCTTCGCCGTTTACGGCAAGGGCGGCATCGGGAAGAGCACGACCAGCTCCAACCTCTCGGCCGCCTTCGCCAAGCTCGGCAAGCGCGTGCTGCAGATCGGCTGCGATCCGAAGCATGACAGCACATTCACCCTCACCAAGCGGATGATCCCGACGGTCATCGACGTGCTGGAGAGCGTGGACTTCCATGCGGAAGAACTGCGCGCCGAAGATTTCGTCGTCGAAGGCTATGGCGGCGTGATGTGCGTGGAGGCGGGCGGCCCGCCCGCCGGCACGGGCTGCGGCGGCTATGTGGTCGGCCAGACGGTGAAGCTGCTCAAGGAGCATCACCTGTTGGAAGATACCGACGTCGTCGTCTTCGACGTTCTGGGCGACGTGGTCTGCGGCGGCTTCGCGGCCCCGCTGCTGCATGCCGATCGCGGCCTGATCGTCGCCGCCAATGACTTCGACAGCATCTTCGCGATGAACCGGATCGTGGCCGCCATCCACGCGAAGGCGAAGAATTACGGCGTGCGGATCGGTGGCGTCATCGCCAACCGCTCCAAGGATGTGGACCAGATCCAGCGCTACAATGACGCGACGGGCATGAAGCTGCTGGGCCACTTCCCTGACCTCGACGTCATCCGCCGCTCGCGCCTCAAGAAGGCCACGCTGTTCGAGATGGATGACAGTCCCGAAGTGGAGGCGGTGCGCGCTGAGTATCTGCGTCTCGCCGCCAGCCTTTGGTCTGGTGTGGACCCGCTGGAGGCGGAGCCGCTGAAGGACCGCGAGATCTTCGACCTGCTGGGTTACGATTGATGCAAAGCGCCACTTACGCCGAGCGCCGCAGCAAGCTCGAAGCCTATTTCGACCGGACCGCGGCCGCCGCCTGGCAGCGTCTGACCTCTGATGCCCCGGTGAGCGGCATCCGCGCCACGGTGCGCGCGGGGCGGGAGGAGATGCGGAACACGCTCCTCTCCTGGCTGCCGGACGACATGACCGGCTTGCGTATCCTCGATGCCGGTTGCGGCACGGGCGCGCTGGCGAGCGAGGCCGCGCTGCGCGGAGCGGACGTGGTGGCGGTGGACCTCTCGCCCACGCTGATCGATTGCGCGCGGGAGCGGGCGCTGGAGATCGGGGGGCCGCAGCCGGAATTTCATGCCGGCGACATGCTGGGCGAGGAGCATGGCGAGTTCGACCACATCGTCGCGATGGACAGCCTGATCCATTATGACGCGCCCGACATCGTGGCGGCCCTCGCAAGGGCGGCCAAGCGTTGCCGGCGCTCCCTGCTGTTCACTGTAGCCCCCAATTCGCCCATGCTCAGCGCGATGATCACCGTGGGGCGGCTGTTCCCGCGCGGCGACCGGGCGCCCTTCATCGCGCCGCTCGCCGAGTCGAAGCTGCGGCGCCTGATTGCGGCGGAGCCCGCGCTTCGCGACTTTACGGCCGGGCGTCACAAGAAGATCCAGCGGGGCTTCTACACCTCGCAGGCCTATGAGTGGGTGCGCCGATGAAGGGCTTCAGCCTCGCCAAGCAGTGGATGCGGCTGAGCCCCTCCATGTTGCCTTTCGCCGATGCGGCGACGGCGGAGCTGCCGCTTTCCCGCCTGCTGCGCCTCTCGCTCTTCCAGATTTCGGTGGGCATGGCGGCGGTGCTGCTGATCGGCACGCTCAACCGCGTGATGATCGTGGAGCTGCAGGTGCCGGCCGGCCTGGTGGCCGTGATGGTCGCGCTGCCGCTGGTGTTTGCCCCGCTGCGCGCCCTGATCGGCTTCCGGTCGGACAATTATGCTTCGGCGCTTGGTTGGCGGCGCGTGCCCTATATCTGGTTCGGCACCATCTTCCAGTTCAGCGGCTTCGCGATGATGCCCTTCGCGCTGATCCTGCTTTCCGGCGACACGACAGGCCCGATGTGGGCCGGGCAGGTGGCCGCCGCCATTTCCTTCCTGCTGGTCGGTGCCGGCATGCACATGGTGCAGACGGCGGGCCTGGCGCTGGCCACCGACATCGCGCCGCCCAAGGCGCAGGCCAAGGTGGTGGCGCTGCTTTCCGTCATGTTCCTGCTCGGCATGCTTCTGAGCTCGATCGTCTTCGGGGCGCTGCTCAGCCCCTTTAGCCAGGTGAAGCTGATTCAGGTGATCCAGGGTGCCGCGGCCATCACGATGGTGATCAACTTCATCGCCGTCTGGAAGCAGGAACCGCGCGTCCCCAACCGCAACATGGACCGCACGGAGGAGCCGAGCTTCATGGCCGCCTGGCGGGAGCTGCGGCAGACCGGCCCCTGGGGGCGGCGCCTGCTGGCCACAGGCCTCGGCACCTTTGCCTTCTCGGCGCAGGACATTCTGCTGGAGCCCTATGGTGGGCAGATCCTGGGGCTTTCCGTCGGCACGACGACGCTCCTCACGGCGCTTTTCGCCTCGGGCGGGATCCTGGGCTTCTGGCTTGCCGCGAAGCGGATCGGTGACGGTTCGGACGCCAACCGTATCGCGGGTTTCGGCGCCATGTTCGGCACCCTGGGCTTTGCCGGCGTTCTGCTGGCGGCACCGCTCAGCAGCGCGGGCCTCTTCGCGTGCGGCATCGCGGTGATCGGCTTCGGCGCCGGACTCTTCGGCCATGGCACGCTGACCAGCTGCATGCAGGCGGCTCCGTCCGACAAGGTCGGCCTGGCGCTCGGCACTTGGGGTGCCGTGCAGGCGACCGCCGCGGGCCTTGCGATCGCCAGCGGCGGCCTGCTGCGGGACACGCTGGCCGGCCTCGCGACGAGCGGGCTGCTGGGCGATGTGCTGACTGGTCCCGCCGTCGGCTATTGCGCCGTCTATCTCATCGAAATCGCGCTTCTCTTCGCGACCCTCGTGGTGATCGGACCCCTGGTCCAGACGCCACGACGCCTCGACTCACCGCTCGGACTTCCCGAGCCGCAGACTGCAACCTGAAGCCAAGAGGAGGTCCGCCATGCAGGCAGGCACCTATCTGACCAGTATCGATTACGCCACCGTCTCGATCTATGCTTTCTGGCTCTTCTTCGCGGGGCTGGTG
>JAESGX010000499.1_pt1 | contig 13701 bp, 13 predicted proteins | sample 9269801 | NCBI WGS metagenome assembly JAESGX01 (sample SAMN16773122, study PRJNA677054) | algae metagenome | isolation source: Pleurocapsa minor GSE-CHR-MK-17-07R and co-occurring heterotrophs from wet... | place: USA: Lower Calf Creek Falls, Grand Staircase Escalante National Monument, UT ... | reverse complement strand
CCGGGCCTGCTGGGCGGCGACGCTGGCGCGCAGGATATAGACGCTGGACGTGTCGGCCAGCAGCGGATCCACCTCGATGTAGTCGAGCACGTTGCAGAGCTGCGCGTCGCGATCCATGACGAGCACGGAGGGGCCGATGCGGCTGCCCTCGACCGTCACGCGCACCGTCTGCATCGGCCGGTCGGTGATGAAGGTCACCACGTCCTGGTCGGAGAGGCGCTGGCCCTGCAATTCGCTGAGCGTGCTGTAGCGCGAGAAGGGCCGGCCGTCGCGCGTGCCCTGGATCACCGCGTTGGTGGCACTCGGCAGGGGGCGGGCATATTCGATCAGCTCGCGCCCTGTCATGAGCTGGCCGGGCACCTCGAAGAGGAAGTTGTTGCGGACGCCGCCCGTCGCGCCCACGAGGGCGCGCTGGCGGCCGACCACGACCGTGTCGCCCTCCTGCAGGCGCAGCGCGGGCAGGCGCCCGTCGAGGAGGAAGCGGTAGAGGTCCACGCTCGCCGCCTGGCGGCCGCCGCGCAGGATGGAGATCTCGCGGAAGCTGCCGCGCGAGGGGTCCACGCCGCCGGCGCGCACGAGGAAGTCGAGCACGGAATCGGCGGCGCTGCCGGCGAAGCGGCCGGGCGTGCGGACGAAGCCGGTGACGAAGACGCCGATGCGCTGGGCCGAGAGGACGGTCGCATAGACCTGGACCTGCTGGGTGTAGAGGCGCCGGACCTCCTGTTCCACGCGGGTCTGGATATCGCCCGAGCGGGTGCCGGCCAGCGGGATGGGCCCGACATTGGGCAGGAAGAAATTGCCGGCGGGGTCGATGACGCCGCTCTGGTCGGAATCCACCGCGCCCCAGACGCGCACGGCGACGCGGTCACCCGGCGTCAGGACGTAGTTGGGGTTGGGCGCCTCGGAGGAGGCGGAGGCCTGCTGCGTGAAGAGCGAAGCGCCGAAGACGGCGGTGGGGCGGCCACCGGCGCGGCTCAGCTCGCCCAGCGGCAGGGCGGCCATGGCGCCGGCCTCCGCCTCGGTCGTGCTGCCCAGGCGGTTGGTGCCGGGATCGCCGGGCGCGGCCGCGAGCCCGCCGGCGGGCGGGGCGGCGGGTGCGGGGTTCCCCATGCTGGCCGCGGCGGCGGCGAGGTTCGGGGGGATTCCGCCGCCGAACAGGTTCTGGGCCTGGACCCCCGCTGGGCCCCCCCCGGGGATCAGCCAGGCAAGACCGGCCGCGACAACCAGGGGGCGGAGGAAATCAGCGCGCATGTTCTCTCATTCCGGTCAGGATCAGCCAGGCCATGCCGTAGAGGATGGAGAGGCTGAGGAAGACATAGAGACTGGCCCAATAGGGCAGGGGAAACAGGGACCGCTCGGCGAGGTTGGGATCCACCACGCGCGAGAGGAAGACGGCCTGCCGCGCGGCATCCGAATTGGCGCGGTCGAGCACGATCACATTCGCCTCGAGCTGGTTCTGCGCCAGCTGGACCTCGGCGCTGAGCCGCGCGAAGGTCTCCATCTGCTCGGTCACGCCGGTCGCGGCGGTGGCGATGCGGCTCCGCTCCTCGGCCACCTGCGCCTCGAGCCCGCGGATCCGGTTTTCGAGGTTGATGATCTGCGGGCTGCCGGGCCGGGCGAAGCCCTGCAGGGTCTGCAATTCGCTGCGGGCCCGCGCCAGGTCGTTCTGCAGGCTGCTGATGGTGGCTACGGCGGCGGAGGCCGTGGCCGAGGGGTCCACCTCGCGCTCCTGCTGGCGGAACATGGTGAGCGCCACGCGGGCATCGGTCAGCCGCGTCTCGGCCCGGCGCAGCTCCGTCCGGGCGACGCGAAGGGCTTCCTCGCGGATCTTGCCGTTCATGTCGTTGACCAGCTCCTCGCTCAGTTCGAGCAGCCGGTTCGACAGCTCCAGGCTGTCGGTGGGGCGGAAGGTCCAGACGCGAAGGTCGGAAATGCCGGTGGTGGGGTCGATCGTCACCGTCACCTGCCAGCGGTAGAACCAGCGCAGGCGCTCGGCCGTCGGCTTGGGCCACCAGAGGCGGAACAGGGGGTCGGCCTCCGGGCGGCGGAAGACCTCGACGAGATCGATCTTCTCCCGCGTCTTGCGGATGGCGTCGTGCGAGAGGAGGAAGTCGCGCACCGCGGCCACGTTCTCGGGCGAGGGGATGAAGCCCGCCGAACCCAGGATTTCGCCGCCGAGGCCCGTCGCGGCGGAGATGCGGGGCATCTGGGCGCGCACGGTGAAGCGGGATTCGCTCACATATTGCGGGGCGGCGACGAAGAAGAGGTAGAAGGCCGCGATCAGGCTGGGCACGACCACCCACATGGTGAAGGGGTGTTCGCGCATCCAGTCGCGCCAGCTGCGGCGGCCGCCCATGCTGCCCACAGGGGGCAGCGTCCGGCCGGAAAACCGGTCCGTCATGCCGGTGTTGGCGCGCAGCGCGGGCGTGCGCGCGGTCGGCGTCCGGGCGGCCGGGGTCCGCGCGGACTTGTCCCGCGGGGCGCCGCCGCCCGGCAGCCGGGCCGGAGGCGCGCTCGCCGCCGGTGCCGCCGCCGGGCGATACACGGGGGTGGCCGAGCTAGAGTTGCTCGTATTCGGCGAAAGCCTGGTCCAGATCTTCATGGAAAATCAGCCTCCCTTCGTGGAGGATCGCGGCGTGGGAACAGAGCTGGCGCACCGTATTCGTCTGGTGCGAGACAAGAATCAAGGCGCTGCGGCCGCGCCGGGCCAGCAGGGCCTGCCGGCAGCGCTCGGCGAAGCGGGCATCGCCCGCCGCGATCACCTCGTCAATCAGGTAGCAGTCGAAATCCACGGCCATGGAGAGCGCGAAGATGAGGCGCGCCTTCATGCCGTCCGAGTAGGTCTTGACCGGCTTGCGGAACTCGTCGCCGATCTCGGAGAATTCCTGGACGAAGCTCTCCACCCAGCCGACCGGGCGATCGTAGAGGCGCGCGATGAAGCGCGCATTGTCCGCACCCGTCAACGCGCCGTGCACGGCCGCGTCGTAGCCCATGGGCCAGGAGACGCTCATCCGGCGGCGGACGCGGCCGCGCGTCGGGTGCTCGACGCCGGCCAGGATCTTCATCAGCGTGCTCTTGCCCGCGCCGTTGCGGCCGAGGATGCCGACCGCGTCGCCCGGCAGGAAGGTGGCGTCGATGCCCGACAGCACCTCGCGCGTGATGCCGTTCTTGGTGAAGCTCTTGGTGACGCCTTCCAGCTGCAGCATGGCGTGCTCAGTGCTCCATGTGGGGCTTGGCCGCCTTCAGCGCGCAGAGCCCGATGAAGTTCACGACGATGATCCAGCCGATGGTGTAGGGCAGGTCATAGGTGTAGGGCACGCGGCGGCCGAACTGCCCTTCGCGCGTGAATTCCATGATGTGGATCAGCGGCGACCAGAGAACGACCTCCTGCATCGGGCCCGGCAGCCACCACACCATGAAGAACATCCCCGAGAAGGGGATGGAGAGATAGGTGAAGGGGTGGACGATGCGGTCCACCAGTTGCGAGTTGAGCCCGGTGGCCGCCAGGAAGATCAGCCCCGTGCCATGCGAGAGCAGCGTCATCATGACGACGCCCCACATGATCTGCAGGGGATCGTCGGGCCAGTCGCCCAGGGCCATGCCGATGGCGACCAGGAAGATCGAGATGCAGATGGCGACCGCCGCGCCGTCGAGCATGCTGCGGGCCCACATCACGGCCTCGATCGTGACGCGCGAGTGGTAGAGCAGCTGGTAATTGGCGGCGATGCCGTGCGGCGAACGGCCGACCAGCGTCCGGAACAGGTAGAAGAGGATGTAGCCGATCAGGAAGAAGCTGAACTTGTTGAGGTCGCCCGGCATGGCCGAGCTGCCGCGCACCGCCCATTGCCACAGGGCCACGCCGACGCCCAGCATCGCCGGCTCCATGAAGAGCCAGACATAACCCAGGTTTTCGCGGCCGAAGCGCGTGTGCAGCTCGCGGATCATCAGCGCGGCCGTGACCCGCATGCGGGCACGGATGGCCCGTATCAGGCCAGGATCCTTGCCCACGAGGTCCATGGCGGAGCCTACCTGAAGCTTCCGCGCAGCAGGGGCGTCGAGGAGACGAACTGGCCCGATGCGTTGCGGCAGGCGACGGCCGCGCGTTCGCTGCCGCCGGAGCCCAGGATGATCTCCCGGCATTCGCGGCCGCTGGCCGCGTTATAGGAGCGCACGACGCGTGCCCGCTCGCCGTTCACCGTGCCGAAGCTGCCGGGGGTCGCGGTCGTGGCGAAATCGCCCAGCGGGTCGGGGCCGCGGGGGACGGTGCTGACGACCGGCTCAGGCGCGGCGGTTCCCGTCGAGAAATCAGGCATTTGCAGGCCACAGCCCGGCAAGAGGGCCAGGCCGAGAAAGCCGATCATCCATCTCGTATGCGGCAAAGGCGAGAGACCTTTCTTCATGGCGATCCATCATGGCGAAGCCTGATGGGGACGGGGCCCGGGCTGGCGGTTTTCGCCTTCGATGCGGCGGCCCCCACTTGGCTTACCCGGGGATCAGCGCCGCTATATACGCGGCACGGCGGCGATTGACACCGCAAAAAGATTTCTCTGTCAAATCATCGAATCAGGACAGTGGGTTACCCGAGGGGTCACCCGGGCGGGTCACCGGATGGGTCAGGCCCGCCAGCCCAGCGCCGCCGAACGGTATCCAGCCCGGCGCTCGGGGGGCGTGGGCCAACGGCCGCTGACGCGCTCCAGCAGCATCGCGGCATCGGCCTGGAGGCCCGCCGCGACCGCGCAATCCAGGAAGAGCTGCTCCAGCACGTCCTGCTGGGCGTGGCTGCCGCCCAGCTCATGCATGCCGCCGAGTGCGGGGCGCATCACCGCCACCGCGCTGGCGGGGTCGCCCTTGGCGCGCAGCAGCAGCGCCTCGCAGCAGGGCAGCGCCGCGTCGCGCACCACGCGGGGATTTTCGCCGGAATTGCCCATGGCGTATTCGCGCATCGCATCCAGCATGCGCTCCGCCGCCGCGAAGCGGCCGGTGGCGCAGAGCGCCATCATCCAGTGCGGCAGGGTGAAGGCCGAGAGGCAATCGCCGATCCGCGCCTCGGCCTTCTCGGCCAGCTCCTCCCAGCGGGCGCCGACATCCACACCCTGGCGTTCCAGCCGGAACAGCATGGAAGCGGCGTTCTGGCAGTCGATATAGAGGTCGGGCTGCATCTGGGTGACGGGGCTGTCCAGGTTGCGGAAGCCCTGGTCGTAGAGGCGCAGCACCTCTTCATGCTCGCCGCGCTCCAGATGGAACATGGCCTGGTGCCAGTCGATATGGTGCATCAGGTTGTTGCCGCCCTCGAAATGCGGGCGGAGGCCGGTGATCCAGGCGATGCCCTCGGCCCGGCGGCCCTGCATCTCCAGGACGTGCGCCACGGCATGGGCGGCCCAGAGATCGGCGGGGTCGCGGCGGATGGCCTCGCGGCCGGCATGCTCGGCCAGCAGCAGATTGCCCGCCTCCTCATTGGCGAAGGCGCGGCAGGCAAGGACGGAGCCGAAGCCCGGCACGTCGCCATCCCAATGCGGCATGATGCCCTCGACGGCGCTCCACATGGCCGGCGCCTTGCCCATCCAGAAGGCGGCGAAATGGTGGAAGCGGAAGGCCAGGATGTCGCGCGGGTGTTCGGCGATGATGCGCTCCCAGATCGCGATGGCGCGGTCCTGGCCGCCCTCGGCCCAGGCGTCGAGAGCGGCCAGGTGCAGCTGCTCGCGCGCATTGCCGCCGAGCTTGCGGGCCTGGTCGAGGGCGGATTTCGCCGCGGGCACATGCGCCGCCTTGTAGGCCAGCATGGCGAAGCCCGCCTTCATCATGACGGGCAGCGGCGCCTCGGGGTCGGCCTGGAGGGTCGCCTTCAGGCGCAGCGGCGTGTCGAGGCGGTATTTGAGGAAGCCCTCCACCATGTGGTCGAAGGCGCGGACGGCCTCCTCCGAGGCGAAGGTGGCGCGGTTGCCCTGGGCGTCGTGTGCCATGCTCAAATTCCCCATTCGGCGAGAAGGGCTTCCGTATCCTCGCCCAGCGCGGGCGCGGGTCGCTCCCAGGGGCCGAAGCCCGGGATGGCCGGGAAGGGCAGGGCGCCCAGCTCCGGCTGGTGCAGGAGGGGGGCGGCGCCCACGGCCTGGACATGCGGGTCCGCCAGGAATTCGAGCGGCGTGTTCACGCGGTCGCAGAGCAGGCGGGCGGCTTGCAGCAGCGCCACCCATTCGGCGGCGTCGCGCGTCAGGAACTCCGCGCGCAGGATGGCGATGAGTTCGGGCTTGTGGGCGAAGCGCGTCTTGAAGTCGGTGAAGCGGGGGTCTTCGAGCAGGTCGGTGCGGCCGATGGTGCGGCAGAGGTTCACCCACTCCTCCTCGCGCACCAGGGCGAACATGATCCAGGCGCCGTCCTTCGTCGGGTAGCTGCCGGCGGGCGTGTTCAGCTCGCCCGGCATGCGGCCGAGCAGGCCGGATTCCGAGATGGGCAGCACCATCAGCGCGGCGGCCGTCTGCATGAGCGAAACATCGAGGTGGCGGCGGCGCGCGGGGCGGCCGGCGGCGGCGTCCTGCGCGCGCTCGGCCAGTGCCGCCTGGCAGGCGGCGAAGGCGGAGATGCCGGTGACGACATCCACCACCAGCGTGCCCGCCTTGTGCGGCACGCCATCGGCGCCGGCGTTGACGGCGACGAGGCCCGAGAAGGCCTGGGCGATGCCATCCGTGCAGGGGCGCTCGCGATAGGGGCCGGATTGGCCGAAGCCCGAGACGGAGACGCAGACGGCGTCTTCCTTGGCGGCCTCGGGGGCGAGGCCGATGCGGGCGGCGACGCCGGGGCGGAAGGCCTCGATCAGGATGTCGGCGCGTGCCGCGAGCTTCGCCACGCGGGCCTGGCCTTCGGGGGTCGCCAAGTCGAGCACGAGGCTGCGCTTGCCGCGGTTGAAGGCGGTGTGCATCACGCTGTGGCTGCCGGCGCGCGAGGTGAGGCCGCGCGACCAGTCGCCCTTGGGCGGCTCCAGCTTGATGACGGTGGCGCCGGCCTGGGCGAGGAGCATGCCGCAATAGGGGCCGGCGATGCCCTGCGCGGCGTCCAGCACGACCAGGCCTTCATAGGGCTTCAAGGGTTGGGACATGGCGTTCCTCTGTGTTGCCCCTATCATCGCCCAAAATCCAAGGCTGGAAAGGGAGGGCGGATGATCGCGACACGACGGGCCATGCTGGCCATGCCGGCGCTGGGCTTTGGCACGGCCGTACAGGCGCAGGAACGCCCGGTGCGCTTCATCGTGCCCTATCCGCCGGGCGGGCCGACCGACCTGGTGGGCCGCGTGGCCTCGGCGGGCATGCAGCCCTCGCTGGTGGAGAACCGGCCGGGGGCGGGCGGGTCCATCGGCGCGGGGGAGGTGGCGCGGGCGGCGCCGGATGGGACCACGCTGCTGGTGAACGCCTCGGCCCATGTCATCGTGCCGCATCTCCAGCGCAACATGCCCTTCGACTCGCTGGCGGATTTCACGCCGATCTCGGAGATCGTGAAGGTGCCGCTGGTGCTGGTGGTGAACGAGGCGGTGCCGGCGCGGAATGTGGCGGAGCTGATCGCGCTGGCGCGGGCGCAGCCGGGGCGGCTGTCCTACGCCTCCTCCTCCATCGGCGGCGCGCCGCATCTGGCGGGCGAGCTGTTCAAGCTGATGACGCGAACCGACATGGTGCATGTGCCCTATCGTGGCTCCGGCCCCGCGCTGCAGGACCTGCTGGGCGGCACGGTGCAGGTGATGTTCGACAGCTTGGCGTCCTCGGCCGGGCATGTGCGGGCGGGGCGGTTGCGGGCACTGGCGGTGACGACCTCGGCGCGGCTGCCCACGCATCCCGATCTGCCGACGGTGGCCGAGACGGTGCCGGGCTATGAGATGACGACGTGGTACGGGATGTGGGGGCCGCCGCGCATGGCGCCGGCCCTGGCCACGCGCATCCAGGAGAGTGTCGCGCGCATGGCGGCGACGCCAGAAGCGCAGGCGCGCTTCGCCTCGCTGGGCGCGGAGCCGGTGGCGAGCTCGCCCGAAGCCTTCGGGCGCTTCGTGCGGGCGGAGTATGAGCGCTTCGGCAAGCTGATCCGCGACGCCGATATCAAGGGTGAGTGAGATGATGCGTGCGCTGATCTGCGAGTCCTGGCGGGATTTCGACGCGCTGGAGGTGAAGGAGGTGCCCCGCCCGCCGATGCGGCCGGGTGCGGTGCGGATCAAGGTGGCGGCGGTGGGCGTCTCCTTCGCGGTGCAGCTCGTCGTCGCCGGGAAATACCAGCGCAAGCCGCCGCTGCCCTTCGCGCCGGGGACGGAGGTGGTGGGGACGGTGCTGGAAGGGCCGCTGCCGGTGGGGACGCGCGTGTTTGCCGCGCTCGACTGGGGCGGCTTCGCGGAGGAGGCGGTGGTGGATGCCATCCATGTGGTGCCCATCCCGGATGGGCTGCCGCTGGAGCCGGCTGTCGCCTTCCCGATCAGCTATCCGACCGCGGCCTCGGCGCTGATGTGGCGGGGGCGGGTGCAGGCGGGGGATTGGGTGCTGGTGCATGGCGCGGCCGGTGGCGTCGGGCTGGCGGGCGTGGAGATCCTGAAGGCGCTGGGGGCCCGGGTGATCGCGCGGGCCGGGGCGGCGAAGCACGCGATGCTGCATGCGCGCGGGGCGGATGCGGTGCTGGACAGCGCGGAACCCTTCCGGGATGCGGTGCGTGACGTGACGGGGGGCGTGGGCGTCGCCTGCGTGCTGGACACGCTGGGCGGCGATGTCTTCGACGAATCGCTGCGCTGCCTGGCCGATGGCGGCACGCTGGTGACGGTGGGTTATGCGGCGGGGCGCATCCCGACCGTGCCGGCCAATATCCTGCTGCTGAAGAACATCGCGGTGGCGGGGCTGAACTGGGGCACCTATCTCGGCTGGTCGCCGGGGGATGGGCGCGAGGGGCATGCGGCCCGGGTGCGGGCGCTGTGGGACCAGCTGATGGCGTGGTGGGCCGAGGGGAAGCTTCGGCCCGAGGTGCATGCGGGCTTTCCGCTCGCGCAGTTCCGCGAGGCGATGGCGGAAGTGCGCGGGCGGCGGGCCGTGGGGCGGGTGGTGTTGCGCCCTTAGAGGCGGACGCCCGTGGTGGCGAAGCGCTCATCCACCGTTTCCTGCACGCGCGTGTCGAGGACGAAGGCGGCGGCGGCGGCGAAGATGGTGGCGGCGAGGATGCCGGTGATGACGGATTTCATGTTGTTGTCTCCCGGAAGAATCTCACGCTGCGTTACGGCGAAACGCCCCGGTTGAGCAAGAGCCTCTCCGCTTCCGCCAGTTCCTCGGGGGTATTGGCGTTGAAGAAGGGGTCGAAGGGCGTGGTGGGCCATTCGGCATGGGCGACGCCGTGGCGGGCGGTCCAGCGGTCGATCTTGCGTTCGCCTTCGGTGACGGCCTGGCGCAGGGCGGGGGCGAGGTCGCGCGGCCAGAGGGCGATGGGCGGGTGGGTGAAGCTGCCGGAGGCCGCGCAGGCCATGGGGGTTCCGGCGGCCTCGCGCGCGGCGTGGAGGCGGGCGACGAGGTCCATCGGCAGCAGGGGCGAATCGCCGGGGACGGTCACGACCCAGGGCAGGGGCGAGGCCTCCATGGCGGCGAGGATGCCGGCGAGCGGGCCGGGGTGGTCGGGCAGGGTGTCGGGCAGGACGGGCAGGCCGTGGGCGGCGAAGCGGGCGGGGTCGCCATTCGCGTTCAGGGCGAGCGCCGCGCATTGCGGGCCGATGCGGGCGATGACGTGGTCGAGCATCGGCTTGCCGGCGAGGAGCCGCAGCGGCTTGTCGCCGCCTCCCATGCGTCGGGCCAGGCCCCCGGCCAGAATGACGCCATAGGTCTCGTGCATGTGGCGTTTGTCCGGCGGCCGGGCCGGCGCGTCAATTGTTGGGGTCTGGGGCCAATGGCCCCAGCCGCCGGAGGCCTCTTTTACCCTTCGACCCTGACGTTCGCCTCGCGTGCGACGTTGGCCCAACGCGCGACTTCCGAGGCGACGAAGGCGGTGTACTCCGCCGGGGACATCCGCCCTTCCGGCTGCATCGCCATCCCCCGCAGCAGCTCCTGCGCCTCGGGTGTCGCGAGCCAGGCGGCGAGGCTGGCGTTGAGGCGCTGGGTGAGAGCGGGCGGCAGGCCCGCGGGGCCGGAGAAGCCGTACCAGGCGCTGGCGACCATCTGGGGGTAGCCCTGCTCGGCCCAGGTGGGGGCGTCGGGGAAGGCGGGCATGCGCTGGGGCGCCGCGACGGCGAGGCAGCGGATGCGCCCGGCCTGCATCGGCCCGCTGTGCGAGGAGGGGTTGTCGGAGACGAGTTCGAGCTGGCCGGCGAGCATGTCGATCTGCGCGGGGGCGGAGCCGCGATAGGAGACGTGCTGGACGGGGATGCCGAGGGTGCGGCCGGCGAGTTCGCCGGTGAGGTGGCCGAGGCTGCCGATGCCGGGCGAGCCGAAATTGATGGGCGTGCCGCGCGCGCGGGCGGAGGCGACGAGGCCGGCCAGGTCCCGGTAGGGGGCGTTGCCGCTGGTCAGCAGCACCATGGGCGCGGTGCCGACCAGGCCGATATGGGTGAAGTCGTTCATGGGGTGATAGGGCAGGTCCGGGTAGAGGCCCGGGGCCACGCCATGGGCCGCGCTGCTGGTGACCAGCAGCGTGTAGCCATCGCCGGGCGAGCGGCCGACATGCGCGGTGCCGATGCGCCCGCCGGCGCCGCTGCGCGCATCGGTCACGAAGGGCTGGCCGTATTCGCGCTCCAGGTGGCGGCCCATGGAGCGGGCGATGGCGTCGAGCGCGCCGCCGGCGGCGAAGGCGATGACCAGGCGGACCGGGCGGTTGGGCCAGCCCTCCACGGTCTGCGCGGTCGCGAGGGCGGGCAGGGCGAGGGGCGCGGCGAGCAGGGAGCGGCGGGGCAGCGTCATGCGGGGGTCTCCTGGGCGGGGTGGCGGGGGCGCGGCAGGCCGAGATGCTCGCGCAGCGTCGTGCCGGTGTAGTCCTGCCGGAACAGGCCGCGGCGCTGGAGTTCGGGCACCACCTTGTCCACGAAATCCTGCAGGCCCCGGGGCATGACGGGGAAGGTGACCATGAAGCCGTCGCAGGCGCCGGCCTCCATCCATTCCTGCATGAGGTCGGCGATCTGCACGGGCGTGCCGCAGAGGGTGGCCTTGCTGCGGTTGTAGCGTTGGGCGACCTGGCGGAGCGTCAGGCCCTCGCGGATCAGGCCCGCGATCTCGGCGAAATAGGCCTGGTGGTGGTTGCTGGCGGCGGGGATGCGGGATTCGGGCACGGGCTCGTCGAGGGGGAGGTCGCTGAGGTCCGTCTCGAGATCCTGGCCCAGGCGCATGACGCCGACGGCGGGGTGGAGAAGTTCCTGGTATTCGCGGTTGAGCGCCTCGGCTTCGGCGGCGGTGTCGCCGACGATGACGGTGATGCCGCCGAGGATCTTCAGGTGCTCGGGCGCGCGGCCGTATTTGGCCATGCGGCCCTTGAGGTCCTTGTAGAAGGCGACGGCGCTCTGGATGGTGGCGGAAGTGCCAAAGACGACCTCGGCCGTCGCGGCGGCGAGTTCCTTGCCGGTGTCCGACGCGCCGGCCTGGATGATGACGGGGTGGCCCTGCGGGGCGGGGGCGATGTTGAGGCCGCCATGGACGCGGAAATGCTTGCCCTCATGCTGGACGAGGTGGAATTTCGCGGGATCGAAGGTGAGCTTTTCCTGGGTGTCGTAGACGAACGCATCCGGCTCCCAGCTGTTCCAGAGTTTCTTCACGACCTCCACGAATTCGGCGGCGCGCTCGTAGCGCTCGCCATGCGGCGGGAGCTTGGCGTGGCCGAAGTTTTTCGCCGCGTAGTCGTTGGCGGAGGTCACGACATTCCAGGCGGCGCGGCCATGCGAGATGTGGTCGAGCGAGGCGAAGAAGCGGGCGACGTTATAGGGCTCGCTGAAGCTGGTGGAGACGGTGGCGCCGAGGCCGATGCGCTTCGTGGCGCCGGCGACGGCGGAGAGCAGCGTCAGCGGCTCCAGCTGGTTCATGAAGACCGGCGCGTGGCTCCAGACCCGCATGGCGTCGGTGCGGACGGTGGGCGTGTCGGCGATGAAGAAGAGGTCGAACTTGCCGAGCTCGGCGATCTCCGCGATGCGCTGCCACCACGCGATGTCGGTGCCGGCATCGGGCTGGGCCCCGGGGGCAAGCCAGGCGGCGAGATGGTTGCCATTCGGCTGGACGAGGGTGGCGAGGGCCATCTGGGTCATGCGCGGATCATGCGCCGCCCGTATCGAAAGAAAAGTGGGCCGCGCGGGCCGCGCGGCGTTTTGACCGGACGAATTGCCGGTTTGTCGGGCAGCTGCCCGCTATTCGGCCTCGGCCGAGTTCTTGCGCCAGTGTTTCGCGCTTTCTTCCTCGACGTAACGGGGGTCGGCGTCGAAGACCATGCGGCTCTCGCCCGCCAGCACGGTGAAGCGCTTCCCCTTGCAGCGGCCGATGAGGGTGAGGTTCGCCTCCCGCGCCAGTTCCACGCCCCAGGCGGTGAAGCCCGAGCGGGAGAGGAGGATGGGAATGCCCATCCGCACCGTCTTGATCACCATCTCCGAGGTCAGGCGTCCCGTGGTGTAGAAGATCTTGTCGGCGCCGGAGACGCTGGCGCGGAACATCCAGCCGGCGATCTTGTCCACCGCGTTGTGGCGGCCGACATCCTCCATGTAGCAGAGCGGCTGGTCGGCCAGGGCCAGCGCGCAGCCATGGATGGCGCCCGCCTCGAGGTAGAGGCTCGGGATGGTGTTGATCCGGTGCAGCAGGCGATAGAGGTCGCTGGTGCGCAGCTTCACCTCGGTGGAGAGGGTGACGGAAGCGAAGCCCTCCATCAGGTCGCCGAAGGCGGTGCCCTGGGCGCAGCCGGAGGTCAGCGTCTTCTTCTTCAGCTTCTCCTCGAAATCCGTGCGCGCCTCGGTCCGGACGACGACGACGCCGAGGTCGTCATCGTAATCCACGGCGGTCAGCCGGTCCTCGGCGCGGAGCATGCCCTGGTTGAGCAGGTAGCCGACGGCGAGATCCTCGGGCCGGTCGAGGATCGTCATCATCGTCACGATCTCCTGCCCGTTCAGGTAGAGCGTGAGGGGCCGCTCCATCGTGACGCTCGTCTCCACCTCGGCGCCGGTGTGGTCGAGGCCGGTGACGCGGCGGGTCAGGCGGGGGTCGGCGGGGTCCGGGCGGACCTGGAGGTCGGGCGTGTCCATGCCCGCCATATGGCGGTTCAGCCGCGCACCGCGAAGGGGCGCAGGAGGAAGACCGTGCCGAAGCCGAAGGTGCCGTTGAGGATCACGGCCCGGATCAGGGCGGGCTCATTCGCGCTGTTCAGGATGGGCAGGCCGATGAGGCCGGGCAGGGCGGTGGTTTCCGCCGCCGTGATGGCGATGCCGCCGAAGAGAAGGCCAAGCGGCAGGTCGAAACTGCCGATGCGGGTGACGCGCACGAGGATCGCGATGATGATGCCCCAGAACCCGCCCCAGATCGCCAGCAGGGCCAGGATGGGCAGGCCGAGCGGCGGCACGGGCCGGAAATCGAAGGCCATGGGGAAACGGCCCACGGCCTCGGTCAGGTTGGGCACCTTGTCCGCGTGGTGATGCAGAACGTGCAGGAAGGCCTGGTGGAAGGCCATCATGGCGCAGACGCCGACGATGAAACCGATGAGCCAGATCTTGCTGCTCGTTGATTTCGCCATCGCAATCCCCCCGTC
>JAESGX010000498.1_pt1 | contig 13725 bp, 12 predicted proteins | sample 9269801 | NCBI WGS metagenome assembly JAESGX01 (sample SAMN16773122, study PRJNA677054) | algae metagenome | isolation source: Pleurocapsa minor GSE-CHR-MK-17-07R and co-occurring heterotrophs from wet... | place: USA: Lower Calf Creek Falls, Grand Staircase Escalante National Monument, UT ... | reverse complement strand
GCGCCGCCCCCCCTCCCGCCGACTTCGTCGGCGTCCTCCCCCGCGAGGGGGGAGGGTTTAGGTCGTTATGCCGCCTTGGCGACGTCGATGCGCGGGTCCAGCGCGCCGGAGCGGTAGCGCTTGGCCATCTCGGCGAGCGAGACGGGGGTGATGCGTGAGGCGTTGCCGGCGGTGCCGAAGTCCTCGAAGCGCTGCTTGCAGAGCGCCATCATCGACTCAAGAGATGGGGCGAGGAACTTGCGCGGATCGAACTCGCTGCGCTTCTCAGCGGCCACCTTGCGGAACACCGCCGTCATCGCCAGCCGGCAGTCGGTGTCGATGTTGACCTTGCGCACGCCGTGGCAGATGCCGGTCTGGATCTCCGAGACCGGCACGCCCCAGGTCTGTGGCATCTCCCCGCCGTGCTCGTTGAAGAGGTCCTGCAGTTCCTGCGGCACCGACGACGAGCCGTGCATGACCAAGTGGATGTTCGGCAGGCGGTCGTTGATCGCCTTGATGACGTTCATGGCGAGAATGTCGCCGTCCGGCTGGCGGGAGAACTTGTAGGCGCCGTGCGAGGTGCCCATGGCGATCGCCAGCGCGTCGACCTTGGTGCGGGCGACGAAATCGACGGCCTGGTCTGGGTCGGTGAGGAGCTGGTCGGGCGACAGTGTCCCCTCGGCGCCGTGGCCGTCTTCCTTGTCGCCCTGGCCGGTCTCGAGCGAGCCGAGCACGCCGAGCTCGCCCTCCACCGAGACGCCGATCGCATGCGCCATGCGGGCGACGCGGGCGGTGATCTCGAGGTTGTAGTCGTAGCTCGCCGGCGTCGAGGCGTCGGCCTCGAGCGAGCCGTCCATCATCACCGAGGTGAAGCCGTGCTGCATCGCCGACAGGCAGGTCGCCTCGTCGTTGCCGTGGTCCTGGTGCAGGCAGATCGGGATGCCCGGATACATCTGTTCGGCGGCTTCGACTATCTTCGACAGCATGATGTCGCCGGCATAGGTGCGGGCGCCGCGGCTTACCTGCAGGATCACCGGCGCATCGACCCTCTGGGCCGCCCGCATGATCGCGATCACTTGTTCCATGTTGTTGATGTTGAAGGCGGGCACGCCGTAGCCACGCTCGGCGGCGTGGTCGAGGAGCTGGCGGAGGGTGATGCGGGCCATCGGATTTCCTCGGCTGATCGGAAGCGGTCGGCGGCGGACTGCCCTGGTTGGGCGGTGCCCGCGGCGCCTCAGTTGGACTTGTGGGTGACGGCGAGCGCCGCGGCGACGACGGCGTCCTCGGTGATGCCGAACTTCTCGAACAGCACGTCGGCGGGGGCGCTGGCGCCGAAGCCGTGCATGCCGACGAAGATGCCGTCGTCGCCGAGCCAGCGCGCCCAGTCGCCCTCCACCGCCGCCTCGATGCCGACACGCGGGGCGCGGCCGAGGACGGAGTGGCGATAGTCGGCGTCCTGCTCGCGGAAGAGGTCGAGGCAGGGGGCGGAGACAACGGCGGCGCGCACGCCGTGGGTGCTGAGGGCGTCGGCCGCCGCCACCGCCAGCGAGACTTCCGAGCCGGTGGCGATCAGCGTGACGTCGCGCCAGCCCTCCGGCTCGAGCAGCACATAGGCGCCGCGGGCCGTGCGGTTGGCGCCGGCACCGTCGCGCCGGAGCGTCGGCAGCGCCTGCCGCGACAGGCAAAGGACGGACGGACGCTTGGCCGCCCTCAGCGCGCACTCCCAGCTCTCCGCCGTCTCGACCGCATCGGCCGGGCGGAAGACCAAGAGGTTCGGGATCGCCCGCAGTGCGGCCAGATGCTCGACCGGCTGATGGGTCGGGCCGTCCTCGCCGAGGCCGATGCTATCGTGCGTCATCACATGGACGACGCGCACGCCCATCAGCGCAGCGAGGCGAATGGCGGGGCGGGAATAGTCGGCAAAGCACAGGAAGGTGCCGCCATAGGGCACGAACCCGCCGTGCAGCGCCATGCCGTTCAGCGCCGCCGCCATGCCGAGCTCGCGGATGCCGAAGTGGATGTAGGAGCCGGAGAAGTCGGCCGCCGACACCGGCATCTGGCCCTTGGCGTGGGTGAGGTTCGAGTGCGTCAGGTCGGCCGAGCCGCCGGCGAGCACCGGCGTCGCCGGCACGATGGCGTCGAGCACCTCGCGCGAGGCCTGGCGGGTGGCGATCGACGGCGCCTTCGTTGCAAAGCCCGACTTCACTGCCGCCATGGCGCGATCGAATTCGGCGCCGAGCGCGCCGGTCACGGCGGCCGCGAAGGCGGTACCGATGCGGGTGCCCTTGGACGCGAAGCGGCCCTCCCAGGCGTGGCGGGCGTCGCTGCCGCGGCTACCGGCGGCGGCCCAGGCGGTGCGCACGTCTTCCGGGATCTCGAAGGCCGGCCACGGCCAGTCGAGCACGGACCGGGCGGCGGCGATCTCGGCGGCCCCGAGCGGCGCACCGTGCACCTTCTCGGTGCCCTGCTTGGTCGGCGCGCCGAAGCCGATGATGGTCCGGCAGGCAATCAGCGACGGACGGTCGGACGTGCGGGCAGCCTCGATCGCGGCGGCGACCGCGGCCTGGTCGTGGCCGTCGACGCGGGTGACGGCCCAGCCGGAGGCGGCAAAGCGCGCCAGCTGGTCGTCGGAACACGACAGTGACGTGCGGCCGTCGATGGAGATCTCGTTGTCGTCGAACAGCACGATCAGCTTGGAAAGCTTGAGATGCCCGGCGAGCGAGATCGCCTCGTGGCTGATGCCCTCCATCAGGCAGCCGTCGCCGCACAGCACATAGGTGTGGTGGTCGACGAGGTCGTCGCCGAAGCGGGCGTTCATCATGCGCTCGGCGAGCGCCATGCCGACGGCGCTGGCGAGACCCTGGCCGAGTGGCCCGGTGGTGACCTCGACGCCCGGCGTGTGGCCGTATTCCGGGTGGCCGGCGGTCTTCGAGCCCCACTGGCGGAACTGCTTCAGCTCCTCGATGTCCATGCCCGGCGTGCCGGTGAGATGGAGCAGCGCATAGAGCAGCATCGAACCGTGGCCGGCCGACAGCACGAAGCGGTCGCGGTCCGCCCAATCGGGGGCCGCCGCGTCGTAGCGCAGGAAGCGGGTGAACAGCACGGTGGCGACGTCGGCCATGCCCATCGGCAGGCCGGGATGGCCGGACTTCGCCTTCTCCACTGCATCCATCGCGAGCGCCCGGATGGCGTTCGCCATGTCGCGGGAGAGGTCGCGGGGAGCGGGGGGGGCGGAAGAGGTGGGGCGGTCGACCATGTTCATCTTGCGACTCTCCCGTCGAGGGCGGTTCCCGTCCTCCCCAAGGAAAAGACGGCCGTTTGAGTGTCCCTCCCCTGCCAGGGGGAGGGACAGCCGGCGAAGCCGGCAGGGTGGGGCCCGTCAATCCAGACTCCAGCCCGCGATTGACAGGCCCCCACCTGCCGCGCCTGCGGCGCGGCTGTCCTCCCCCCTGGCAGGGGGAGGACGAGCGTCTCCATCCCCCTCACAGCACCCGCCTCCGCCGCTCGACGAGCTGCAGGATCAAGGGCGTCAGGATCAGCTGCATGGCGAGGTCGAGCTTGTTGCCCGGGATGACGATGGAATTCGCCCGCGACATGAAGCTGTCGTGGATCATCGACACCAGGTAGGGGAAGTCGATGCCGCGCGGGCTCTTGAAACGGATCACGACGAGCGATTCGTCCGGCGTCGGGATCCAGCGGGCGATGAACGGATTGGACGTATCGACCGTCGGCACGCGCTGGAAGTTCACGTCGGTCTCGGTGAACTGCGGGCAGATGTAGTTGATGTAGTCGGGCATCCGCCGCAGGATCGTGTCGGTGACGGCTTCCGTCGAATAACCGCGCGTCGAGCGGTCGCGGTGGATCTTCTGGATCCACTCGAGATTGATCACCGGCACGACGCCGATCTTCAGGTCGGCGTGGCGGGCGACGTCCACCTCGGGCGTGACGACGGCGCCGTGCAGGCCCTCGTAGAAGAGGAGGTCCGTCGGGCCGGTCAGCCGCTCCCATTCGGTGAAGGTGCCCGGGCTGCCGCCGTAGAGGTCGGCCTCGACGGCATCGTGGATGTAGTGACGGAAGGTGCCGGTGCCGCTCGCGCCATATTCGGCGAACAGCTGCTCCAGCTCCCGGAAGAGGTTCGCCTCCGGGCCGAAGTGGCTGTAGTGGCGGTTGCCCTTCGCCTGCTCCTCGGCCATCTCGCGCTTCATGGCGAGGCGGTCGAAGCGGTGGAAGGCGTCGCCCTCCACATAGGCCGCCTCGACCTGCTCGCGGCGGAAGATCTGCTCGAAGGTGCGGCGCACCGAGGTGGTGCCGGCGCCGGACGAGCCGGTGACCGAAATGATCGGATGCTTGACGGACATGAGTGTGCCTCCGGGCTCGTCTTCAGGCCCTGAGGAGACCACGATGGCCGAACAGCGGCGACCTCTGTGCCGCCGGCTCGCGCACGACGCGCTCGAAGTGCGCCACCTCGTGCGCCGAGCCGAAGACGAGCGGCACGCGCTGGTGCAGCCCGGTCGGGGCGACATCGAGCATGCGCTCGGTTCCGGTGGTGCAGCCGCCGCCGGCCTGCTCGATCAGCATGCCGATCGGGTTTGCCTCGTAGATCGGCCGCAAGCGGCCTGTCTCGTAGCCGCGCCGCGCGTCGCCCGGATAGAGATAGATGCCGCCGCGCGTCAGGATGCGGTGCGCCTCCGCCACCATCGAGGCGATCCAGCGGGTGTTGAAGTCGCGGCCGCGCGGCCCGGCGGCCCCGGCCAGGCACTCGTCGATATAGGCCCGGAAGGCCGGGTCCCAGTGGCGATAGTTGGAGGCGTTGACTGCGAACTCCGACGTCCGCTCGGGCACCCGCACCCGCCGCGCCGTCTGCACGAAGGCGTCGGTGTCGGGGTCGAGCGTATAGATGTCGGTGCCGTCGCCGACGGACAGAACCAGAGAACACTGCGGCCCGTAGAGCAGGTAGCCGGCGGCGCGTTGGCGGTTGCCAGGCTGCAGGAAGGCGTCACCCCCGGACGTCGCCGGAAGGACGGAGAAGATCGTGCCGACCGAGACGTTGGTGTCGATGTTGGAGGAGCCGTCGAGCGGGTCGACCGCGACGACGAGCGGAGCGCCGGGCTTCATCGGCACCGCGGCATCCATTTCCTCGGAACAGAAGGCGGCGACCGGTGCGGCGGCGAGCGCCTCGAGCAGCAGATCATTGGCCGCGACGTCGAGCGCCTTCTGGTCGTCGCCAGTGGCGGAGGCGCGGGTGACGGCGGCGAGCCCGCCCTCGATGGCGCCGCGCCGCACCACGGCGGCGATGCGGCGGCCGGCGGCGGCGAGCGCCACCACCGTCTCGGCGACGGCGACGCGACCGGCATCGTCGCCCGACCAGGCTTCGAGAGCGGAGTCGAGGCGCGGGTGCGCCATCGCGGTGTGCGGCATGTCTTCCCTCCTGGGCCGCCGGCAAAAGGAGCGGGGGCGGCCGGTCGTTTCCTCGACGCTCGGAAGGTTGATCCCCGCCTCGGTTGGCCGGTCTAGTCCGGCGCGGCGACGGGTGCTCCGATCGATGTTGTTGGCGCGCGAACTCGAAGGGTCCGCTTGTCATCAGGTCCGCTGGCAGCCCACACCGGTCGGCGCGGCTGGCGTTCTGATGTCGCGACTGTGCCGCCGGCTCATCAGAAAGTAAATTTGTTTCTTCTTGCGCATCCCTTCAAAAAAAGTGAATATCACTGATGCGCTCCGTCACCCTCAAGCAATTGCGCGCCCTCTCGGCGGTGGAACGGACCGGGGCCATCACAGCGGCGGCGAACGAGCTCGCTGTGACGCCGCCGGCAGTGACGGCGCAGATCCAGCTGCTCGAGCGGCTGGTCGGCCTGCCGGTGCTGGAGCGGGTGGGCTCCACCTTCCGGCCGACGGTCGCCGGCCGCGAGCTTCTCGACGCGGCGGCACGCATCGAACAGGCACTCGCCGAATGCGGCGGCGCGCTCGACGCCCTCAAGAGCCTCGATGTCGGCCAGGTGGCGGTCGGGGTCGTCTCGACCGCGAAATACTTCGCCCCGCACGCACTCGCCGCCTTCGCCCGCGCCAACCCGCGCATCGATCTCAAGCTCGTCGTCGGCAACCGCGCCGAGATCATCGCCGGCCTCGAGCGGCTCGACCTCGACGTCGCCATCATGGGTCGCCCGCCGGAGGCGCTCGACGTCGAGGCGGAGGCGATCGGCAACCACCCGCATGTCGTCATCGCCGATCCCGACCATCCTTTGGCCGGGCGGCGGAAGATCCCGGCGGCGACGATCGCCGGCGAGCGGCTGATCTCGCGCGAGGACGGTTCTGGCACCCGGGCGCTCACCGAGCGGCTGTTCGATTCGCTCGACGAGCGGCCACGCTATGCCCTCGAGATGGGCTCCAACGAGACGATCAAGCAGGCGGTCATCGCCGGCCTCGGCATCTCGCTGATCTCCGCCCACACCGTCGCCGCCGAGGTCGCCGACGGGCGGCTCTCCATCCTCGACGTCGCCGGGTTGCCGATCGTCCGCCAGTGGTACGTGGTGCGCATGCGCGGCAAGCGATTCCTGCCGGCGGCACGGCGCCTGCACGTCTTCCTGAAGGAGGAGGCGAACCGCTTCCTGCCGGTGGTGCCTGGCCTGGACGGGGCGGAGCCCGTGCGGCGGCGCGCGCGAAACTGATCCCCGCGCCCGCCGTCGGCGGGAAAGTCCTTCCCGCAGACCGCCTCGCGGCGGCGAAGCCCGCCTGCTTCACCTATCCGTCACAGGGTGAATTGTCTCCGCCGCCTCGGCTTGCTACAGGTGATGAAAATCACCCTTCGCCCAGCCGCCACTCAGAGCGGCGCCGCGAGCGGGTCGGTCCTTCCAGGGGCGCGCGAAGACAATATGGAATATTTCCTTCAGCAGCTCATCAATGGGATCACGCTGGGCTCGATCTATGGGCTCATCGCCATCGGTTACACGATGGTCTACGGCATCATCGGCATGATCAACTTCGCCCACGGTGACATCTTCATGGTGGGCTCGTTCATCGCCCTGATCATGATCATCGCACTGGGGCTGACCGCCGGTTCGGCGATCGCCGTGATCATCCTCTCTCTCTTGCTGGTGCTGGTGCTGGCGATGGTGCTGACCTCGGCGTGGGGCTGGTCGGTCGAGCGCATCGCCTACCGGCCGCTGCGCGGCTCCTTCCGCCTCGCGCCGCTGATCACCGCCATCGGCATGTCGATCATCCTGCAGAACTTCGTGCAGATCGCTCAAGGAGCGCGCGTGAAGCCGCTGCAGCCGATCATCACCGGCGGCTACACGGTGATGGACAGCGGTGGCTTCGCCGTCCAGGTCTCCAACATCCAGATCCTCATCGTCATGACGACGGTGATCCTGATGGTGGCGTTCTCGCTGCTGATCGGGCGCACCTCGCTCGGCCGCGCCCAGCGCGCCTGCGAGCAGGACCGGCGGATGGCCTCGCTCCTCGGCATCGACGTCGACCGGACGATCTCGCTCACCTTCGTCATGGGGGCAGCACTCGCCGCCGTCGCCGGCCTGATGTACCTGCTCTATTACGGCGTCATCGACTTCTTCATTGGCTTCGTCGCCGGCGTGAAGGCGTTCACCGCCGCCGTCCTCGGCGGCATCGGCTCGCTGCCCGGCGCCATGCTCGGCGGCCTGCTGCTCGGCCTTATCGAGACGTTCTGGTCCGGCTATTTCTCGGCCGAGTACAAGGACGTCGCGGCCTTCTCCATCCTCGCCATCGTGTTGATCTTCATGCCTTCCGGGCTGCTCGGGCGGCCGGAAGTCGAGAAGGTGTGACAGACATGGCGGCTCGTCCCGAGCATTCCTTCGCGGCCTCCTTCAAGGACGCCGCGATCGCCGCGGTGATTGCGCTAGCGCTGTTCGGCCCGCTCGTCGGGCTGCGCACCGAGGTGACGACCGGTGGCCTGTTCCTCTCCCAGCGCTGGGGCGACGTGGCGGTCGCGGTGGCGGTCGTCTTCGTCGGCCGACTGCTCCTCAACTTGTTCGTCTTCAAGACCGACCGCCCGGCGACCGGCTGGCTCTCCGGGCTGAAGCCGCCGGCGGGTGCGTTCGCCCGCATCTCACCGGTGCTGGGGCCGCTGCTGCTCGGCCTCGCCGTGACGATGCCGTTCCTGCTCCTCTATGGCGCACCGAGCCAGAGCCGCTACTACATCGACCTCGGCATTCTCGTGCTCACTTATGTGATGCTCGGCTGGGGCCTCAACATCGTCGTCGGCATGGCCGGCCTGCTCGATCTCGGCTACGTCGCCTTCTACGCCGTCGGCGCCTATTCCTATGCGCTGCTCGCCTTGAACTTCGGCTGGTCGTTCTGGCTCTGCCTGCCGCTCGCCGGTGTGCTCGCGGCGTTGTGGGGCATCACGCTGGGCTTCCCGGTGCTGCGACTGCGCGGCGATTACCTCGCCATCGTGACGCTCGCCTTCGGCGAGATCATCCGCATCGTGCTGCTCAACTGGTACGAGTTCACCGGTGGTCCGAACGGCCTCAACAACATCCCGCGGCCGAGCTTCTTCGGCCTCGAGTTCGACCGCGGCGAGGACGGCTTCGCCGCCACCTTCGGCCTCGAATTCGCGGCCATCCACCGCATCATCTTCCTTTACTACCTGATCCTGGCGCTCGCCTTGCTCACCGCCTTCGTCACCGTCCGTCTGCGAAGACTACCGGTCGGGCGCGCCTGGGAGGCCTTGCGCGAGGACGAGATCGCCTGCCGTTCGCTCGGCATCAACACGACGACGACGAAGCTGACGGCGTTTGCCATCGGCGCGATGTTCGGTGGCTTCGCCGGGTCGTTCTTCGCGACGCGGCAGGGGTTCATCTCGCCGGAATCCTTCACCTTCATCGAATCGGCGGTGATTCTCGCGATCGTCGTGCTCGGTGGCCTCGGCAGCCAGATCGGCGTCGTCATCGCTGCCGTCGTGCTGATCGGCGGCTTCGAGATCTTCCGCGACTTCGCCGAATACCGCATGCTGGTGTTCGGCATGGCGATGGTCCTGATCATGGTCTGGCGGCCGCGCGGCCTCGTCTCCACCCGCCGCCCCACCATCGCCCTCGGCAAGAAGGCCAAGGCGATCGGCGGCGAGCTCATCGGGGAGGGCCGGGGATGACGCGCTGGACGAAGGATCCGGTGCTCACCGTCGAGCACCTCACCATGCGCTTCGGCGGCCTCACCGCCGTCAACGACCTGACCTTCCAGGCCGGGCGCGGCGACATCACCGCGCTGATCGGCCCGAACGGCGCCGGCAAGACCACCGTCTTCAACTGCATCACCGGCTTCTACAAGCCGACCGAGGGCCGGCTGACGGCCCGCCACGCCGACGGCAAGACCTATCTGCTCGAGCGCAAGCCCGACCACGCCATCTCCGGCGAGGCGAAGGTGGCGCGCACCTTCCAGAACATCCGCCTGTTCGGCGGCATGACGCTGCTCGAAAACCTGCTGGTGGCGCAGCACCGGCCGCTGATGCGCGCCTCGGTGTTCGGCATCGGCGGCCTGCTCGGCATCGGCAGCTACCGCAGGGCCGAGCGGGCGGCGATCGCCAAGGCGCGTGACTGGCTCGACCGCGTCGGCCTGATCGCCCGCGCCGACGATCCCGCCGGCGACCTGCCCTATGGCGCCCAGCGCCGTCTCGAGATCGCCCGCGCCATGTGTACCGAGCCGGAGCTTCTCTGCCTCGACGAACCGGCCGCCGGCCTCAATCCGCGCGAATCGGCCGAGCTCAACGCGTTGTTGCTCGCCATCCGCCGCGATCTGGGCACCTCGCTGCTGCTCATCGAGCACGACATGAGCGTCGTCATGGAGATCTCCGACCACGTCGTCGTGCTCGACTATGGCGTCAAGATCTCCGACGACGAGCCGGAGGCGGTGCGCAACGACCCGAAGGTCATCGCCGCCTATCTCGGCGTCGACGACGAGGAGGTCGCCGCGGTGGAGGAAGAGGTCGAGGCGGTCGAGCGCGAGGTGGCGCGATGAGCGAGACCGTCACCGCCCCGGCACCGGTGGCGCCGGCCGCCGCCCGCGGCATGCCGATGCTGTCCGTGCGCGGCGTCAAGACCTACTACGGCAAGATCATCGCGCTGAAGGGTGTCGACGTCGATGTTCACCCCGGCGAGATCGTCACGCTGATCGGCGCCAACGGCGCCGGCAAGTCGACGCTGATGATGACGATCTTCGGCAATCCGCGGGCCCGCGAGGGCACGATCATCTATGAGGGCCAGGACATCACCGGCCTGCCCACCCACGAGATCGCCCGGCTGAAGATCGCCCAGTCGCCCGAGGGCCGGCGCATCTTCCCGCGCATGACCGTCTACGAGAACCTGCAGATGGGGGCGGCCGTCACCGGCGGCGAGCACCTCGAGGCTGACCTCGAGCGCATCTTCACGCTGTTTCCCCGCCTGAAGGAGCGCCTGCCGCAGCGCGGCGGCACGCTGTCGGGCGGCGAGCAGCAGATGCTGGCGATCGCGCGCGCCCTGATGAGCCGGCCGAAGCTGCTTCTCCTCGACGAGCCCTCCCTCGGGCTGGCGCCGCTGATCGTCAAGCAGATCTTCGGGGCGATCAAGGCCTTGAACGAGACCGAGGGCCTGACGGTGTTCCTGGTCGAGCAGAACGCCTACCACGCGCTGAAGCTCGCCCACCGCGGCTACGTCATGGTCAACGGCGTCATCACCCTGCAGGGCACCGGGCGCGAGCTGCTCGCCCGCGAGGAGGTGCGCGCCGCCTATCTCGAGGGCGGACGGCACTGACGCCCCCAGGGGCCGACGAGGACACGCAATGAGCTTTCTCTTCGAAGAGACGCTGGGGGTCTTCCTGCTCCTGCAACTCGTGCTCGGCGGCGGCGCCGCCTGGATGACCGGCCGCGCCATCGCCATGTCATGGCGGCCGGCCTGGTCGCTGTTCTTCTATCTCTTTCTGCTCACCTTCGCCGTTCGCTTCCTCGACTTCGCGCTGTTCGGCGGAACGCTGTTGTCGGTATATTACTTCCTCGTCGATTTCATCATCCTGCTGATCATCGGCTATTTCGGCATGCGGGTGACGCGCGCCGGCCAGATGGTGAAGCAGTATCCGTGGCTCTATGAGCGTGCGGGGCCGGTCTCTTGGCGGGATCGCAAGCCCGGCGCGGCATGAGATTGCCGGCGTCGCGGATGGCAACGGACAACAAAATGACGATACCGTTCCATCCGGATTGCAGGCAGTATGCGGCCAAGCGGGGTCTCCCCGTGGCCATTTTCGGTTCGTCTTCCTAGCTTCCGGAGGAGTAAGCAATGAAGAAGGCTCTCTTAGCGAGCGTCGCGCTCGCGTTCGGCGCGACGATGTCGTCGGCCGCTTTCGCCGACATCATCATCGCCACGGCCGGCCCGATGACGGGGCAGTACGCCTCGTTCGGCGCGCAGATGAAGGCGGGCGCCGAGCAGGCGGTCGAGGACATCAACGCCGCCGGTGGCGTCAATGGCGAGAAGCTGGTGCTCGAGATCGGCGACGACGCCTGTGATCCGAAGCAGGCGGTCGCGGTCGCCAACCAGATGGCGTCGAAGGGCGTCAAGCTGATGGCCGGCCACTTCTGCTCGGGCTCGTCGATCCCGGCCAGCGCCGTCTATGCCGAGGAAGGCATCATCCAGATCTCGCCGGCCTCCACCAATCCGAAGTTCACCGACGAGCGTCCGGGCGAGGGCATCTTCCGCGTCTGCGGTCGTGACGACCAGCAGGGCCAGGTCGCCGGCAGGTTCATGGCCGAGACCTTCAAGGACAAGAAGGTCGCGATCCTTCACGACAAGTCGGCCTACGGCAAGGGTCTCGCCGACGAGACCAAGAAGTACATGAACGAAGCCGGCCTCAACGAGGCCGTCTACGAGGCCTACACCGCCGGTGAGAAGGACTACACGGCGATCGTGTCGAAGCTGAAGTCGGAAGGCGTCGACGTCGTCTATGTCGGCGGCTACCACACCGAGGCCGGCCTGATCCTGCGCCAGATGCGCGACCAGGGCCTGAACGCGCTGCTGATCTCCGGCGATGCGCTCGTCACCGACGAGTTCTGGACGATCACCGGCCCGGCCGGCGAAGGCACGCTGATGACGTTCTCGCCCGATCCGCGCAAGAACGAAGTCGCCAAGCCCGTCGTCGACGCCCTGCGCGCCAAGGGCATCGAGCCGGAAGGCTACGTCCTCTACACCTACGCCGCCATCCAGGCGTGGGCCGAGGCCGTGAAGAACGCCGGTTCCACCGACACCGAAGCGGTGACGAAGGCCCTTGACGAGGGCTCCTTCTTCACCGTGCTGGGCGAGCTCGAGTTCAACGACAAGGGCGACGTGACGCTGCCGGGCTACGTCTTCTACGAGTGGAAGGACGGCAAGTACGACTACTACACGCCCTGATCGGCAGCCCTGACGGGCAGCCCCGATCAGCAGCGGTTGTCTCCCTTCTCCCACCGCAGGTGGGAGAAGGTGCCCCCGAAGGGGGCGGATGAGGGCCGCGCCGCGCCAGCGGTGCGGAAGCCCCAGCCAGAGACCAGAACCACCCGAAGCCCCGGCGCTTGCGCCGGGGCTTCTCTTTTGCGCCACCGCGGGAGAGGCTGCGCTCCGGGATTCGCCACCGGAGGACCGCCGTGCGACCGGGACCGCTCAACCTGATCACCGACGTGCCGGGCCTTGCGATCGGCCACGCCGATGACGCCCGCCTCAAGTCCGGCGTCACCGTCATCGTCCCCGATCAGCCCGCCGTCGCCTCGGTGATGGTGCTCGGCGGCGCGCCCGGCTCGCGCGACACCGAGCTCCTCGCCCCCGACCAGACGGTGCCGGCGGTTGACGCGATCGTGCTCTCGGGCGGCTCCGCCTTCGGTCTCGACGCCGCCGGCGGCGTGCAGGCGCGCTTCGCCGAGATCGGCCGCGGCTTTGCCATCGGCCCGGCGGTAGTGCCGATCGTGCCCGGTGCCATCCTGTTCGATCTCCTGAACGGCGGCGACAAGGCCTGGGGCCGCTACGCGCCCTACCGCGAGCTCGGCTACCAGGCCGCGACCGCCGCAGCCCCCGGCGACTTTCCCCTCGGCACCATCGGGGCCGGCGCCGGCTGCAGCATCTCCGGCCCGAACGGTGGGGCGCTGAAGGGCGGCCTCGGCTCGGCCTCGGTGGTGCTGCCGAACGGCATCACGGTCGGCGCCATCGTCGCGGTGAATGCGTTGGGCGCCGCCACCATCGGCGACGGCCCGCACTTCTGGGCTGCCGCCTTCGAGGCGGGCGACGAGTTCGGCGGCCTCGGCTGGCCGTCGCCGATCCCGGCCGCGGCGCGGGCGATCCGCACCAAGTTCGGCGCCGTCTCCTCGCTCGCCAACACCACGATCGGCCTCGTCGCCACCGACGCGACGCTGACCAAGGCCGAGGCCCGCCGTCTCGCCGTGATGGCCCACGACGGCTTTGCGCGGGCGCTGTGGCCCTCGCACACGCCCTATGACGGCGACACCATCTTCGCGCTCTCGACCGCCCGCCGGTCGCTCGGCACTGAGGCGACCGACTTCCTCGAGCTCGGCGCCGCGGCTGCCGCCGTGATGGCCCGCGCCGTCGCCCGCGGGGTGTTCGCAGCGAGCCCGGCCGACGGCGACCCGTGGCCGACATGGGCGCGGGCGTTCGGGCGCGGGTGAGGGGAGGTTTTCTCCTTCTCCCGCAGAGCGGGAGAAGGAGCCCGAAGGGCGGATGAGGGCCGCGCGGCGAAGCCGTGCGGAATGCCCCATACTCTCCGCGTCGATCGCCCGCC
>JAESGX010000497.1_pt1 | contig 13758 bp, 10 predicted proteins | sample 9269801 | NCBI WGS metagenome assembly JAESGX01 (sample SAMN16773122, study PRJNA677054) | algae metagenome | isolation source: Pleurocapsa minor GSE-CHR-MK-17-07R and co-occurring heterotrophs from wet... | place: USA: Lower Calf Creek Falls, Grand Staircase Escalante National Monument, UT ... | reverse complement strand
CCACCAGCACGTTGGTGCGCAGGCCCGCCGTGCGCTGCCGGTACTGGCGCTCGGCGCCGATCAGCGTGCCGAGCACGAAGGCGAAGCCGAGGCTCGCGAACGTGTCGAGAAGGCTCGCCGCATCGAAATTTCGAATGAACTCCACGCCTTCCCCCTGCCCTGACCTGGGCCGACGCTGCCATTCCTGCGCGACGTTCCGGTGAAGCCCGGCCGATCGGACGGCGTCGCGGCGGCAGGGGCGCGCGGCGATGCCGTCCGGAGCCTCTCCTGCGATTGCACATTCGACTTATTTGAGAAACTTGTTGACAGCGGTTCGCAGGAAGGGTTTCATGCAGATGCGAACTACTTGCAATCCAGACAGGTAGTTCAGCCGTATCGTGTCAGAGGTTTGCAACCGTGCTCAGTCTCAGTCGCCGCTCCCTGATCGCCGCTGCCGCCGCCCTCGTCGTGTTCGGCGGCACGCTTTCAGTGCCGGCCCGGGCGGCCGAGCCGCTGAAGCTCGTCGCCACCACCGGCATGATCGCCGACACCGTTTCCCGCGTCGCCGGCGACCGTGCCGAGGTGACGGCGCTGATGGGTCCGGGCGTCGACCCGCACACCTATCGCCAGACCCGCTCCGACATCGCCAAGATGACGTCCGCCGACGCCGTCTTCTGGAACGGCCTCTATCTCGAGGCGCAGCTCGAGGACTTCTTCGCGAGCCTCGCCAAGCGCAAGCCGGTGTTCGCCGTCGGCGAGGGCGTGCCGGTCGACCGACGCCTCGCCCACGACGACTACCAGGATCGCTATGACCCGCACGTCTGGATGGACCCGACGCTGTGGCGCTTTGTCGTGGAATCGACGCGCGACGCGCTGATCGAGCTCGATGCCGAGGGGGCGGACACCTATCGCGCCAATGCCGACGCGATGCTGGCAGACCTCGACCGCCTCGACGCCTACTCGCGCAAGGTGCTCGGCGAAGTGCCGCCGACCGCCCGCGTCGTCGTCACCGCCCACGACGCCTTCCGCTATTTCGGCCGGGCCTACGACTTCGAGGTGCTGGGCGTGCAGGGCATGTCGACCGAGAGCGAGGCCGGCCTCAAGCACATCGAGGACATGGTCGCCGTGCTGGTCGACCGGAAGATCGGCGCCATCTTCGTGGAATCGTCCGTATCAGACCGCAACGTCAAGGCGCTCATCGAGGGTGCCGCGGCGCAGGGCTGGACGGTGAAGATTGGTGGCCAGCTGTTCTCCGACGCGATGGGCCCGCCCGGCACCTATGAGGGCACCTATCTCGGCATGATCGACCACAACGTCACCACCATCGCCGGCGCCCTCGGCGCGCCCGTGCCGCGCGGCGGCCTCGACGGCCGCCTCGCCACCACCAACTGAGGACGCGCCCCGTGCACCCCGCCGAGCTCGTCGCCATCGACGGCCGCACGCTGAAGCGCGGCGACACAGCCAGCCCGCTGTCGATCACCGGCCTCACCGTCACCTACAGCGGCAAGCCGGTGGTGTTCTCCGTCGACGTCACGGTGCCGGCGGGCGCGATGATGGCGATCGTCGGCCCGAACGGCGCCGGCAAGTCGACGCTGATCCGCGCCGCGCTCGGCATCGTGCCGCGGCTGTCGGGCGACGTCACCGCCTTCGGCCAGCCGGTGGCGACGGTGCGCGACCGCATCGCCTATGTGCCGCAGCGCGCCAGCGTCGACTGGGACTTCCCGGCGACCGTCCTCGACGTCGTGGTGATGGGGCTCTATCGCCGCATCGGCCTGCTGCGCTTCGCCGGTCGCCGCCACCGCGCCACCGCGATGGCCTGCCTCGAGCGCGTCGGCATGGCGGGCTTTGCCGGCCGCCAGATCGGTCAGCTCTCCGGCGGCCAGCAGCAGCGCGTCTTCCTCGCCCGGGCGCTTGCCCAGGACGCTGATCTCTACGTCATGGACGAGCCGTTCGCCGGGGTGGATGCGGCGACCGAGCGGGCGATCATCGATGTGCTGCGCACTCTGCAGGCGGAGGGCAAGACGATCGTCGCCGTCCACCACGACCTCGCGACCGTGCCGGTCTATTTCGACCACGTTCTCCTGATGAACGTGCGCGCCGTCGCCGACGGACCGGTGGCGACGACGTTCACGCCCGAGCACCTGCAGACCACCTATGGCGGCCGCCTCGCGCCGGCGCAGCTCGACGATATCGCCGCCGCACTCGCCGGCCGGCGCACCGCCGCCGCCTCCTGAGGCGGGAGAAATGGAAACCTTCCTCGCCGCGCTGATGCTGTCGGCCGGCTACAACACGGCGGTGGTGTCGATCGGTGCAGGCTTCCTCGGCGCCGCCGCCGGCGCCGTCGGCGCCTTCGTGCTGTTGCGCAAGCGCTCGCTCGTCTCCGACGCCGTCGGTCACGCGACGCTGCCCGGGCTCGCGGCCGCCTTCATCATCATGGCGCTGACGCTGGGCGATGGTCGCATCCTGCCGGGCCTGCTCGCCGGCGCGGCGGTCAGCGCCGCGCTCGGCCTGTTCGCCGTCGACTGGATCACCCACAACACGAGGCTGCGCGAGGACGCCGCCATCGGCGCCGTGCTGTCGGTGTTCTTCGCCTTCGGCATCGTGCTGCTGACGGTCATCCAGTCGCTCGACACCGGCCGCCAGGCGGGCATCGCCGGCTACCTGCTCGGCTCGACCGCCGGGATGCTGCGCTCGGAGGCTGAGACGATCGCCGTCGCCGCCTTCGCCGTCGCGCTCGCCGTCTTCATCCTGCGCCGGCCGTTCACGCTCGTCGCCTTCGACCCGGAATACGCCGCGGTACGCGGCGTCAACGTCCGCCGCACCGACCTGCTGCTGATGGCGATCCTGCTCGCCGTCACCGTCATCGGCCTCAAGGTCGCCGGCCTCGTGTTGATCGTCGCGCTCACCATCATCCCGCCGGTCGCCGCCCGCTTCTGGACCGAGCGGGCGCCGCACATGGTGATGATCGCCGCGGCGCTCGGCGCCGTCGCCGGCTTCGTCGGCACGTCGATCTCCGCCAGCGCCGCGAATCTGCCGACCGGCGCCGTCATCGTGCTTTCGGCCTTCGCGCTGTTCGTCGTCTCGCTGCTCGTCTCGCCGGTGCGCGGTGTCGTCGCCGGCGGCATCGAGCGGATGCGGCTGTCGCGCAAGGTGCACGAGCGGCAGGGCCTGCTGGCGCTCGCCCGCAGCGAGCCGATCTATGACGGCCTGACGCTCCGGGTGCTGCGCCGCGCCGGCCACATCCGCGCCGACGGCGTCGCGACGCTGCAGGGCCGGGCCGCGGCCGCGGCCGCCCAGCGCGAGGAGGCGCTGTGGTCGCTCTATCGCCGCGAGCATCCGCACTCGGCCGCGGTGTCGCCGGCCCTCGAGCTCAATCCCATCGCCGAGGTGCTGCCGCCCGAGACGGTGGCCGCCCTCGACCGCGCGCTGCCGCGCGTCACTGCTCCCGCGGGGCAGCCGTCATGAGCGCGGAATTCCTGCAGCTGAGCCTGGTGCCGCTTCTGGTCGGGACGCTCGCCTGCATCGCCTGCGCGCTGCCGGGCAACTTCCTGGTGCTGCGCCGCCAGAGCCTGATCGGCGACGCCGTCAGCCACGTCGTGCTGCCCGGCATCGTCGCCGCCTTCCTCGTCACCGGTACGGTGGCGGCGACCGCCATGCTGGTCGGAGCCGCCGCCGCGGCCGTGGTCGCCGTGGTGCTGATCGAGTTCGTCCGCCGCGTCGGCCGCATCGAGCCGGGGGCGGCGATGGGGGTGATCTTCACGACGATGTTCGCTGCCGGCGTGCTGATGATCGAGCAGTCCGACACCAGCGGCGTCCACCTCGACGTCGAGCACGCGCTCTACGGCAACCTCGAGAGCCTCGTCTGGTTCGCCGCCGAGGACTGGGGCTCGCTCGTCGACCCGGTGGCGCTCGCCGACCTGCCGCCGCAGCTGGCAAGGCTCGCCGTCGTCACCGTCGCGATGGTCGCCTTCACCATCGTCGCCTGGAAGGAGCTGGTGCTGTCGACCTTCGACGCGGGCTTTGCCGAGAGCGTCGGGGCGCGCCCCACCCTCACCGGCTTCCTGCTCGTCGTCGCGGTGGCGGTCGCCGCCGTCGCCGCCTTCGACGCGGTCGGCTCGATCATCGTCATCGCCATGTTCATCTGCCCGCCGGCGGCGGCGCGCCTGATGACCGACCGACTGCTGCCGCAGATCGCCTGGTCTATCGGCTTCGCGGCGCTGTCGGGCGTCGCCGGCTACGTGCTCGCCGGCTACGGGCCGCTGTGGCTCGGCTTCGACGCCTCCGTCAGCGCCGCCGGCATGATCGCCACCGTCTCGGGCCTGCTACTTGCCGTCGCCTGCCTCACCGGGCCGCGCCGCCGCGGCAGCGGGGGGAGCAGCGCTGCCGCCTGAGGTCGTGCCGCCGAGCGGGGCGGTGATGAGGCTGCCGGTGGCGCCGGCGGTGCCGGAGACGGAGTTGCCGAACTCGTTGACGCGGTTGCCGTAGTTCTCGCGGGTGCGGCCGTCGAAGATGGCGATCGGCGCCGTCAGCACGAGGCCGGCTGCCGATCCGACGGCCGTCGCCGCGCCGGTGGTGATGTTGCCGATGGTGTCGCCGAGCCCTTCGCGGTTGTCGGTCAGCTGCTGGCCGGCGAGGCGCTGGCCGATGAGCCGCACGACCTCCGGGCTCTCGGCGAACTTGCCGTGATCGAGTGCATCGCTCGTCTTCACCTCGGTGAGGTCGACGACGACGATATGCTCGCCTTCGAGCTCGGTCCTGAAGGGCTCGACACGCGGATCGATGGCGCCGAGCCGGACTGCCGTGCCCCAGACACGGCGCGACACGGCGAGCGCCTTGTCGTCACGCGAGACGAACAGCGTGAACTCCGGCCGCGGATGACCGATCGCCTGGATCTGGGTCCGGAAGACGTCGACGTCGACGTCGGGGGCGGCCAGCATGACGGTGTTGATCTTCGCCGGGATGCGGCCGTTGCGGATCGCCATCTGACGGAGCGCCTCGAGCGCCACCCAGTTGCCCATCGAGTGGGCGAGGACGGAGATCTCATCGATCGACTTGTTGCGCACCAGCGCCATCAGCACCGCCTCGAGGGCGTCGCGGGAGAAGTTCGAGCTCTCCCGATCGTAGCCGTAGGCGAAGAGCTGGCCGCGGGAGGGCCACGTGAACAGAACCGGCGCGGCGTCCACGCCGGAGTCATGGACGATCTGCGCGAAGCGGTAGACCGCATCCTCGAAGGTGTTGTTGAAGCCGTGCACGAACACGAGCACGCGCCGCGGCTTCGATTTCGCCGACGCGGCATCGACGAGCGCCACAGCCTGGTCGGCGCTGACGAGATCGGCGCGGATGGTGACGAAGTTCTTCGTCGGGTCGCCGGGCAACTGCGTCGGCCACTGCACTTCACCGATCTTGCGGGCGGAGTCGGGCGGCAACGACACCGTGATGTCGGCGAAGGCAAGCCGCGCCCCGCGCTCGCCGGAGAACATCTCTGCCCGGCTGACGCCGTCATTGGAGCGGGTCGTCGCTACGACGATGTTGACGAGGTTGGTCCCCGGGGCCGTCGAGGCGACCGGCTCCAGAACACCTTGTGGGCGCCCGCCGCACCCGCCGGCGAGGAGTGTGGCCATCGCCACCGCCGCGATCGTGAAAGCACGCATGTCGGACCTTCAACCGCCGGCCCCGAGCGCCGACAGCGCGCCTATAGCATATCCGGGCTGTGCCGTGTCTGGCGCGTCTGCAACAGGGTGAAGGGCATCGCTGCGCCGGTTCGCCGCCGTGGCCGATCAGAACGAGCGGTAGGCGCGCAGCAGGCCGGACAAGCCTTCGTCACCGAAGCTCGGCTGGCCGGGCGGGCCGTTGTGGTCCCAGACATACTTGCCCTCGGCGCCGATGTAGAAGCCGTCATAAGGTTGCCAGACCAAGTTGGCAGCGGTCTCCACATAGGTGCGGTCGCCCTGGCCGGAGCGGCCCGAGCGGTTGAGCTGGCCGGCGGCGACGGTGGCGGCCGACCACCAGGTTTCGTCCCACCAGTGCTGCAGCGAGACGATGCCGGAATAGCCGGTGCTGCCGTCGAAGCGGTTGGCGGCTGCGAAGCCGTCGATGTCGTCGTCGAAGCCGATATAGGACGCCGCGCCGGTGCCGACGACGGCGGCGAGGCCGAGGCGGTCGCGGCCGCCGCCGGAGGGCAGCTCCGCCGTCAGCGAGGCGCGCGCGGCGAAGCCGTATTCGGTGTCGAACTTGTTGGGGTTGCGCGGCCGCACCTCGCGGAAGGCGCCGGCGAGCTTGGCATAGTAGCCCTCGCCGTCCTGGCCGACGGCGGCAACGATGTCGGGGATCAGGGCGCCGCCATAGTCGTGGCTGCGGCGGCGGCCCTGGATCGAGCCGCGGCGGTTCGTGCCGTCCTCCAGCGAGCCGGCGATGAAGAAGCCGTTCGGCAGGAAGTAGGTGTAGGTCATCAGCAGCGTGTTGCGGTCGGCCGCCCGCGAGCCGAAGAAGTTCCAGTTGACGTCGAGGTCGAACAGCGACTTCGTCAGGCCGAACGTCCAGCCGGCATAGTTGATGTAGGCGCGGTCGAGGCGCGTCTGCGTCGTCTCGCGGCCGTCGTCGGTGCCGCGCAGGGTCGAGCTTTCGGCGCGGACGGAGGCATAGGTCTGCAAGGTGCCGAGCTCGGTCGCCGTGCGGGCGTCATAGAGCATGACGGTGCGGGTCTGGAAGTCGTAGTGGCTGCCGCGCAATTCGGGCTCCGCCACCGTGTAGTCGGCGCGCACGTAGCCGCCGATGCGGATGCAGGTGTTGCCGCCGTCGATGTTGAGGTAGCGGTTGCCATAGAGCTCGCAGGTGCGGACGTAGCGGGTCGGCTCCGCCGGCAAAGGCTGGGCCGGCTGCGCATCGGCCGCCCGCGCCGCGGGGCTCGCGGCACACAGCAAAACCAGAGCGCCGATGACCCGCCGATCCATGTCCACCCACTCGACCCCGACCCGCGACAGTGCGAGCCCCGCATGGTTAACGGCGGACTGCTTAATGCGACGTTAAGCATACTTTTCCGATGCTTGCGGCCCGTGAGCGGGGGCGGCCCGACATCCCGCCTTGACGGATGCGAGTGTTGCGGTCTTCGTGCGGGCGGGGGAACGACGCGATGCCCGGCGCGAGCGTGGGCATCGGCGAGGGGTATGGGAACGCGAATGATGCGGCCGGGGAGAGCGTGCGGAGGGTCGTCCGCCGGACGGTGGGCCGTCGCTGCTGCGCTGGTGCTGGCCGGTCTCGGCGCCGCCGCGCCGGCGGCCGCCGTCGAGCCGTCCTATCGCTGTGATCGCCTCGAGGCGCAGGCGGCCCTCAGCGGCGAGGAGGACGCTGTGCTGTCCCAGGGCCGGGACGGCTGGTTCTTCCGCGCCGCCAACACCGACCTCGACGAGTTCTTCGTGCTGGACCGCGAGAGCGTCGCCGCCATGGCACGCCTCGGCGCCGCCCTGCGCGACCGGGGCACCCGCCTGCTGCTGCTGCCCGTGCCGACCCGCGCCCTCGTCGCCTACGACCAGATGAACACCGCGGTACCGCTGCAGGCCCGCTACGCCCGCCGCGACGCGCTCGCCGAATACAGGGCCACGGTGAAAGGCTTCCGCGCCGTCGGCCTCGACGTCGTCGACCTCGATCCGGAGATGATCCGCGCCCGCATCGGCCCGGCCTTCTACCTCAAGCGCGACCTTCACTGGACGCCGCAAGGGGCGAAGTTCACGGCGGAAATCGCTGCCGCAGACATCGACCGCCTGCTCGGGGCGACCGCCGCCGAGGGCCGCGCCCGCTTCACGACGCGCCAGGTGCGCACCGAGCCGATGACCGGACGGCTGCAGTCGATGATCAACCAGTACTGCGACGATCCGGTGCCGGCACAGCAACTCGCGGTGTTCCAGACGACGCGCGAGGGCGGCGCCGGCGGGCCGAGCGACGACGCCGAGCAGGCGCTGTTCGGCGATGCCGCCAGCGGCGGGCCGCAGGTGGTCCTCGCCGGCACCAGCTTCAGCGCCACCACGACGTTCAATTTCCCCGGCTTCCTCTCCGAGGCGCTCGGGCGCAGCATCCTCGACTACTCGATCAGCGCCGGCGGCCTGTCGACGTCCCTGCTCTCCTATCTGGAGACCAGCGATTTCGACCGCGACCCGCCGCAGGTGTTGCTGTGGGAGTTCCTCGCCTACCATTCCTTCGCCGAGGACACCGTCGCGTTCCGCCAGATGATCGGCGCCGCCAACGGCACCTGTACCGGCAGCGAGCGCCTCGTCGCCGAGAGCCTCGTCGACATCACCGGCGCCGGCGAGGTCATCGCGGTGCCGCAGGATGCGCCGCCGGTGATCGGCCAGGCGGGCTACCTCGCGCTCGAGATCCCCGACCGCACGGTCCGCCGCTTCACCGTCGAGATCGAGTACGCCGACCGCGACGCCGACATCGTCACCATCGACCAGGCGCCGCCCTATGCGTCGTCCTCGCGCTTCTTCCTTGAATTCTCCGGGGATTTCAGTGCGCCGGTGCGCGCGGTGCGGGTGCGCGGGCTGCCGAACGATCGTGCCTTGCCGATCAGCGCCTCGATCTGCCGGGCACGACAGGGAGCCTCGTGATGCGCCGACAGCCGAAAACCCACGCCTTCGCCTCGCTCTGCCTCGCCCTGCTCTGCCTCGGTGGCCTCGCTCTGGCGCCCGTGGTTCCCGCCGCCGCGCAGGACGCCGGCCTCTATGACGCGCCGATCCCGGCCGATGCCGGCTTCGTGCGCATTCTCGCCGGCGACGGCCGGGCGGGCGCGACGGTGCAGATCGAGGATCGCACCCTGACGACCGGCGCCGACGGCGTCTCGCCCTATCTGATCTTCAAGGCCGGCCGCTATCCCGCCGGCGAGACGGAGATCGCCGTGGCGGCCGGCTCGTTCACCACACTCGTGCTCGGCGCGGACGGCCGCCTCCAGACGCTCGCCGACGAGCCGCTGGCGAGCCCGAAGGCGTCGGGCATCCACGTCTACAACCTCTCCGCCCTGCCCGCGGTGACGCTCTTCGCGCCCGAATTCGGCCGCGCGGTCGTCGAGGATGTCGCATCCGGCACCACCAAGGGCCGCGCCTTCGGCGAGGGCGCACTGGTACTGGAAGTGCGCGCCGGCGATCGCAGCCTCGCCGCGTTCCCGAAGCGGAGCATCAACCGCCGCCAGGCGGTCTCGGTGATCGTCACCGGCCCCGCCGACGCGCCGCGTGCGGTTCTCGTCGACAACACGGTCGTCCGGCGATGATGGTCGCCGTGCGCCGCCATGCCCGGTCGATGACCGTGCGGGGCACCGTCGCCGGGCTGGCGATGCTGCTCGCGGCCGGCAGCGCGCACGCCGACATCGTACCGGGCGAGCTGCGCTTCGAGCCGGGCGCCCTCGACGTCGCCGCCTTGTGCAAGCCGTGGGTCTACGAGCCGCCGTCGCGCGACTGGACGACATGGACCGACGGGCCACCCGGCGCCTCGACGCTCACGATGATCGAGGACGCCGACCGGCTGCAGACGATCAACCCCGAGCAGCCCGTCGACATCCCGACGGCGAAGCGGCTGCTCGAATACGTCATCGAGCAGGACGGGCCGGAGGCCGCCAAGGCGCGCCGGATGCTCGGCGAGATCCTGATCGACGACAAGCTCGACCCCGATCAGGTGGTGCGCGGGACAGCGCTGCTCGAGCGCTCCCTCGATCAGGGCCAGGTGCGCGCCGCGATGCCGCTCGCCGGCGTCTTCGAGCGCGGCGGCGCCGTCGAGGCCGACATGAACCGCGCCGAGACGCTCTACAAGCGCGCGCTCGCCGGCGGTAGCGGCCGCGCCGCCATCGCGCTGTCGCGCCTCTACCGCCAGGGTGCGGTGGCCTCGCCGACCCCCGACGCCGCCGAGCGCTTCTGGAAGGTCGGCGTGACGCTGCTGATGAGCGACGTCGCCGCCGGGCGCTGCAACGAGCTCTATTCCATCGGCGCCGCCTATCTCGACGACTTCGCCGTGTTCCGCGACGTCGGCCTCGGCATGGACTGGCAGCAGAAGAGCGTCGACGCGCTGATCTACCAGGCGATGGTCTCCGCCTCGCAGATGGCGCGCAGGCTCACCACCGGCGACGAGGTGACGCTCGACCTGCCGCGCGGCCTGGCCTTGCTCGACTTCGCCTCGCGACGCGGCAACCTGCAGGCAACGCACGAGCTCGGCGAACTCTATCTCGGTGGCGAGCGGGCGGCCGTCGACCTCGCCAAGGCGTCGGAGATCTACCAGCGCGGCATCAAGATCCTCGACGGCTTCTCGATGATCCAGCGCGGGCGCATCGCCCGCGGCGACTTCGGCGGCACGCCGGCCTATGGCGAAGCGGTGGCGCTGTTCACCGCCGCCACCGAGCTGCCGCGGCCGCTGCCGGAGGCCTATATCGAGCTGGCCCGCATGTATTCCGACGGCCTCGGCGTCGCGACCGATCCGAGCCGCGCCGCGGGGCTGCTGGCGCGCGCCGTCGACCTCGGCGACGGCCTCGCCATGCTGACGCTGGCCGACGCCTACATTGCCGGCGACGGCGTGCCGGTCGACCCCCGCCTCGCCGTCCGCCTGCTGCGCCAGGCCGCCTATGCGGGTCCGGAAGAGGCACGCGAACGGCTCGCCGATGTCTTTCGCTGCGGCCTCGGTGTCGCGCCGGACGGCCGCGTCGCCGACCTGTGGAGCGAGCGTGCCGCCGCCGGCGGCAGCGAGCGCTTCCTGATGGAGTTCGCCGACCGCGCCGTCATGGAGGCCTCGGCCGAAGGTGACGAGGCGCGTTTCCGCTATCTGAAGCGCGCCGCCGCGGCCGGAAGCCGACGGGCGATGGTGCAGCTCGGCTTCGCCTACGACCAGGGTCGCGGCACGGAGCGCGATCCGGAGCGCGGCCGGCTGTGGCTCGACCGCGCCATCGAGCCCGGCGAGGACGCCGGCAAGGGCTATGTCGCCCTCGCCCGCGCCTATCTCGACGGGCTCGGCGGACAGCTCGATCCGAACAAGGCGCAGGCCCTGCTCGAACAGGGCGCGGCGGGTGGCGATCCCGCCGCCATGCTGGAGCTCGGCGAATTCCTGCTCTCCGACGATTTCGGCCCGCCGCGCGATCCGCCGCGCGGCGTCCGCCTGATCAGGGACGCCGCCGGCGCCGGTCTCGCCGAGGCGGCCGAAAGCCTGCGCGACCTTCTCGACGAGGGCGTCTCGGGTGGTGATCTCACGGCTGCCGAATTGATCGCCGAGGCGATGCAGAAGGGCACCGCCGTCGAGGTCGTGACCGGTTCCGAGAACCAGCGCAGCGAACAGGAACTGCTCGCCGACCTCGCCCGTCGCGAGATCAAGGCCGGCTGCGACGGCGAGGCGCTCGTCGGCGTGGCGGATGCCTATGCCAAGCTCGCCGACCTCGTGCCGATGGCGCGCGAGAAGGCGTCGGTGCTCTATGCCCGCGCGCTGCTGGCGGCGCCGGACGTCCCGGAGGTCGTCTACAGGGTCGCCATGGGCATCCGCGAGGGCGTCCTGACGGCCGAGCGACCCGACCAGGCGGCGACGCTGTTGCGCATCGCCGCCGACGCGGGCTACGTGCCGGCCATGAAGGCCTATGCCGAGGTGCTGGTGGCGGGCGACGGTGTCCCCGCCGACATCCGCGCGGCGATCGGCTGGTACGAGCGGGCGGCCGACGCCGGCGACGGCGGTGCGGCGGCGGACCTCTTCCGCCTCGTCGTCATCGACCAGACCGCCACCGAGGAGGACCGGGCCCGCGCCTGGGCGCGGCTCCTGAAGGCGGCGGAGGGCGGCGCGCCGGAAGCCATGCGCGAGGTCGGCGTGCGCCTGCAGCTCGGCTCCGCCGTGCCGGCCGATCCGGCCGGCGGCGCAGCCTGGCTGAAGCGCGCGGCGGAAGCCGGCGACGGCCAGGCAATGCGCGAGATCGCCCGTTCCTATGCCGCCGGCTTCGGCGTGCCGCTGTCACCCGCCGACAGCGTGATGTGGCTCGAGAAGGCCGCCGCCCGCGGCGAGGCCCGCGCCATGTACGAGCTCGCCCTCGTCTACCAGACCGGCTTCGGCGGTCGCACCGATCCGCAACGGGCGGAGGAACTGCTCGAAGCGGCCCAGCGCGCGGGGTACAGCCCATGACAGACAGCCGTCGCCAGGCCACGACGAACCGCCGGATCTCGGCCGGAGCGCTCGTCGCCGCAACGCTCGTCGCCGCCGCACTGACCGCCGGCACATTCGTCGCCGCCCTGCCGCCGCCCGCGGCCCACGCCGCCGAGCCGCAGGGACTGTCGGCGCGCGACTACATCGTGCGCGCCTATGTGCTGCAGCAGCGCGGCGATGCCGCCGGCGCCTACGAGGCCTTGCAGGCCGCCGCCCGCAACGCCGGTGATCGCCGTGACAAGGGCGAGGCGCTCTACACGCTCGCCACCGGCGAACTGTCAGGGCGTTTTCCCGGCGGCGCCGCCAAGGGCTGGGCGACTCTCGAGCAAGCCGCCTATGCCGGCTGGCGGCCGGCCATCCGCGACCTCGCGGCGGCACAGCAGGCCGGCCGCTACCGGCCGAGCGATCTTCCCCGCCTGGTCAAAGCCTACGAGATCGCCGCCAGCAGCGGCTCGGGCTCGATCGCGGTGCTGCTCGGCGACCTGCAGCGCTCCGGCGCCCTCGGCCGCCCCGACGCCGCCGCCGCCGAGCGCTGGTATGCCAAGGCCGCTGCCGGCGACAGCATCACGGGCGGCAAGCGGCTGGCGGTGATGCAGGCCGCCCGCGGCGACGAGACAGCGGCGCTCGCCACCGCGGCGCGGCTGCCGGCGGCCGATCGCCCGGCCGCCTACCGCGAGATCGCCACAGCCCTCGCCACCGGCGCCGGCGTGCCCCGCAACGCGCGCGCCGCCGCCCAGTGGGCAGCCCGCGGCGGGGTGGTGCGGACGGCGCGAGCCGACGGGCGTGCTGCCAGCGGAAAGTCGCGCAGCACCGGCTCGACGAAGCGGAACGAGACCGCCTCCCGCCGCGGCCTGCCCGGGCTCGACGATCTCGCCACCAGCCCGGAGGCGCTCGCGCGGCTGCAGCGCGCGGCCGCAAGCGGCGACGCCGCCGCGGCCGCCCGACTCGCCGACGCCATCGAGGCCGGCCTCGCCGCCGGCTCGCCGGCGGAGATCGTCACCTTGCGCATCACCGCCGTCGGCGGCGGGCGCCCCGACGTCAGCGACGGGCTGGTGCGGGCGGTCGGCACTGTCGCACCGACCGACCCCGCCGCCGCCACGGCGGTGACGACACTGAAGACCGCCGCCGACAAAGGCAGCGCCGATGCGATGGCGGCGCTCGGGCGGCTCTACACGTCCGGGGGTCCCGTCGACGCCGACCTGACGGTGTCGACCGACTGGTACCGCCGTGCCGCCGAAGCCGGCAACGCCGACGCGCAGTTCCGCACCGGAATGGCCTATTCGGGCGGGGTCGGCGTGCCGACCGACCCGGCCGCCGCCCGCCAGTGGCTGCAAAGGGCCGCCGCGGCCGGGCATCTGGTGGCGAAGACGACGCTGCAGCAGCTCGGCCCGGACACGCCGGGCAGTGCGGCCCAGCCGCCCGCCGCGCCGGCGACGCAGTGAGGCAGCGGTGACAGGGCGGTAAGCTTCTTTCCAGCCGCAGCTTGCGCCCCTGCCGGCACCGTCTAACGAGTGGGCCTCGGGGGAGGCCGGTTGTCGGTTCGTCCCTGTCGTCCACCGCACCGCGGTGGACGACAGGGACGATCGCCAAGGCGCTGGAGAGGAGAGTTCGGCGCTTCGCTGGGAAGAGCGGGAC
>JAESGX010000496.1_pt1 | contig 13862 bp, 14 predicted proteins | sample 9269801 | NCBI WGS metagenome assembly JAESGX01 (sample SAMN16773122, study PRJNA677054) | algae metagenome | isolation source: Pleurocapsa minor GSE-CHR-MK-17-07R and co-occurring heterotrophs from wet... | place: USA: Lower Calf Creek Falls, Grand Staircase Escalante National Monument, UT ... | reverse complement strand
CTCTCCTCGCCCTGCTCCTGCTGCCCGCTCCCGCCCGCGCCACCATCTGCGACGTGCCGGCCGAGGTGGTGAGCGCGGCCCGCCCGCTCCCTGCCACGGCGCGCGCCTTGCAGCGCGGCAGCCTGCGAATCCTGATCCTGGGCTCCGGCTCCATCACCGGACCCGGCGCCTCCGGGCCCGACGCCTCCTGGCCGGCGCGGCTGCAGACCCTGCTGGCGGCGCGCTTCCCCGGGCGGCCGGTGGATGTGGCGCTGCGCGGCGGCCGGGGGGTGAGCGTGCATGACCATCTGGCTTTGCTGCGCGAGGGGCTTGCTGCCGAGACGCCCGCCCTCGTGCTCTGGCAGGCCGGCACGGTGGAGGCGGTCCGCGGCCTCGACCCCGACGACATGGGCGAGACGATGCGCCAGGGGCTGGAGCGCATCCGCCGCAGCGGCGCGGACATCATCATCCTCGACCAGCAATATTCCCGCTTTCTGCGGGCCAATACGAATATCGAGCCCTATCGGGACAAGCTGCGGCTGGTGGCCGCCGCCGCCGGCGCGCCGCTCTTTCGCCGCTACGACCTCATGCAGCATTGGGTGGATAGCGGCGCGCTGGACCTGGAGCGCACCGCGCGGGGGGATCGAGGTGCCGCGACGGACCGGCTGAATGACTGCCTGGCGAAGGCACTGGTGGAGCTGATTGCCCAAGGCGTCGCCGAGGCCCGGTGAGGGATCAGCCCCAGCGCATCTCGCCCTTGGCGACCTTGGCGCCGATCTCGAGCGCGATGCCCAGCCCCGCCGCCGGATAGCGGGCGCGCATGGCGGCGATGAGCGCAGCGCCATCCCCTGCTTTGGCCAATTCCTCCTCAAAGGCCAGCAGGTAGTCGCGCGTGAAGTGCAACGCGCCGGCATCCATCATGGCGCCGGGTGCCATATGGCCGGGCACGACGACGCCGGGGTTGCGGGCCGCCATGGCGGTCAGATTGGCCACCCAGGCGGCGCGTTCGGCGGGGCTCTGCGTATCGGCCGTCCAGACATGCAGGCCGGAGAAGACCAGCACGCCGCCCAGGATCGCGCCGAGCGAGGGCACCCAGACGTGGCGCCGGTTGGCCAGGCCCAGGGCGGGGATGATCTCGATGGCCTCGCCATCCAGGCGCAGATGCGTCTCGTCCGAGGCGTCGGGCATGACGACTTCGGCCAGGCTTCGCGGGCCGTTTTCCCGCAGCTGCGGCCCCCAGGTCTCGAGCTTCTTCTGGACGGTGGCGCGAATGGCGGCGAGGGTTTCCGGCGCGGCGATGATCCGGGCAGTGGGGAAGGCGGCACGGATCGGGCCGAGGCCGAAGTAATAATCCGGGTCGCTCTGGGTCACGAGGATGGTGGTGAGCCGCTTGCCGCTGGCCTGGATGGCCGCGGCCACGGCGCGCCCATCGGAGAGGGTGAAGCCGCCATCGATCAGCATGGCCTCGCTCGGGCCGGTGAGCAGGACCGGCGCACGGAAGAAGCCGTCGGGGCCGGCCGGGAAGGCCTGCCAGCGCAGCGGGGCAGCCGCATGCGCCCAGGGGGCGGCCAGGGTGAGGGCGGTCAGGGCATGTCGGCGGGCAAGCATGGCAAAACTCCGTTGCGGTCTTGGGGTCAGGTGGTTTCGAGGGCGGCGCGCAGATCGGCGGGGGGGGCGAGCAGAAGGCGGTTGGGCAACAGGCGGCCCGTGTCGCCCTCGGGGATCGCGAGGCTCGGCACGCCCTGGGCGCCCAGGCGGCGCATCCAGGCCGCACCGCGGCGGGTCCGGGCGAGGGTCGCCGCCGTCAGCTCGGGGTCGTCCGTGGCGAGGCGCCGGGCCGCGTCCACCAGGCCGAGTTCCGCCAGAAGGGCGGCCAGGTCGGAGGGGGAAGTGATGTCGCGTCCCTCGACGAAGCGCGCCTGCTGGATGGCGCGCAGCGCCTCGGGCTCGCGCTCGGGCGCGGTGAGATGCACGGCGGTCAGGGCGGCATTGGCCGCGCCGGAGTCGAAGCCGGCACCGATGGCGAGCGATGTGCGGCGATAGGCCTCGGTGAAGCGCTGGCCCGTCTGTTCGGCGACGCGCTGGTCATGGCTGCGCGCATGGAGGGCGAAGGCGGCGTCGATACGCCGGGCGCCTGGCCCGGAGAACAGGCCGGTCGGCAGCAGTTCGACGTCGGGTTCGCGCAGGGCGGCCAGGGCAGGTGCGGCACCGTAGCACCAGCCGCAAAGGGGATCGAAGAGATAGAGCAGGCGGGGCATGGGTGGGTCTCCAATGCCGCGGATCATCTGCCGCTGGGTCTGTCAGAGAAAGACAAACGATCAAGACACTATGTATGTTAAAGCCGGACAATCCCGACGGAGATCCCAGGCCATGCGGGCGCCGATCAATCTCAATCGCCTCGCTTATTTCGCAGCCGTGGTGGAAGCCGGTTCCTTCACCGCCGCCGCCGCCCGCCTGGGCGTGACAAAGGCGGTCGTCAGCCAGCAGATCGCCCGGCTGGAGGAAGCGACGGGCAGCGCCCTGCTGCTGCGCACGACCCGCCGGGTGCAGCCTTCCGAGGCGGGGCGCCTGCTGCATGCCCGCTGCGCCGTGATCCTGGGCGAGGCCGAGCGTGCCTTCGACGAACTGGCGCAAGGCGCCGCCGAGCCCACCGGCACCCTGCGCATCACGGCCCCCTTCGACCTCGGCACCGCGGTCATCGTCCCCGTCGTCACGGCCTTCAGCCGGCGCCATCCGGCCTGTTCGGTGGTGCTGAACCTGACGGATCGCACGCTGGACCTGACGGCGGAGGGCTTTGACCTCGGCATCCGCGTCGGCTGGCTGGCGGATTCCGCCTTGCAGACGCGCCGGATCGGCGGCTTTCGGCAGGTTCTGGTGGCAGGCCGCGCCTGGCGGGAGGCGACCGCGGATCTCCCGGGGCCGGAGGGACTGCCCGCGCTCCCCTTCGTGGCGAACCTCGCGCTGCGCGAGCCGGATCGCTGGGAATTCACGCGTGGTGACGAGCGCCGCGCGGTGCAGCTTCGCCCGGCCATTTCCATCGACGCGACCCTGGCCGTGCGTGAGGCGCTCTTGGCCGGCGCCGGCCTCTCCGTCCTGCCCGATTTCCTCCTGGGCGATGACCTGGCCAAGGGGCGCCTGCACACGGTGCTGCCCGAATGGAGCCTGCCGGAGGGGGGCATCCACGCCGTCTTTCCCGCCACGCGCTTCCGCCCGACCAAGGTGAGCGCCTTCGTCGAAATGCTGGTCGCGGCCGCGCGGCATCCGGGTGGCCTGGCCGCACCCTTCCCAGCAACGCGGCTTCCGCCTTAGCCTCCCGCCCCATGATCAATCCCGCATCGCTCTCCGCCCCCGAAGCCGCCCAGCGCATTGCCGCCGGCAGCCTCTCCGCCACCGCCCTCGCCGAGGTCATGCTCGCGCGCATCGCCGAGCGCGAGCCGGTGCTGCGCGCCTTCACCCATCACGATCCGGCGCTGGTCATCAAGCAGGCGGCGCGGGTGGATGCGGCGGTGAAGGCCGGCGCCAAGCTGCCGCTCGCCGGCCTCTTCCTCGGCGTGAAGGACGTGATCGACACGGGCGACCAGCCGTCGCAGTACGGCTCGCCCATCTGGGGCGGGCACCGGCCGCGCAGCGACGCCGCCTGCGTGGCACTCGCCCGGCGCGCGGGGGCAATCATCGCGGGCAAGACGGTCACCACCGAATTCGCCACGCGCTTCCCGGGGCCCACCACCAACCCCCACAATCCCGGCCACACGCCGGGCGGTTCCTCCTCCGGCTCGGCGGCTGGCGTGGGCGCGGGCGTGCTGCATCTCGGCTTCGGCACGCAGACCGCGGGCTCCATCGTGCGCCCGGCCGCCTATTGCGGCGCGGTCGGCTTCAAGCCGAGCTACGGCGCCTTCCACCGCGCCGGCATGAAGGTGATGAGCGAGAGCCTCGACACCATCGGCCTGATGGGTGCGACCATCGCCGATGTGGCGCTGGGCATGACGGCGATGACCGGCTTCGACCACCACCTGCCCCAGCCCGGCCGTGCGCCGAAGCTCGCTTTGGTGCTGGCCCCTGGCCTCGCCGGCACGCCGGAGACGGCCGCGCTGATGGAGCGCGTGAGCGAGGCCGCGCGCAAGGCCGGCGCCACCGTCACGTTGATCGAACTCGGCGCGCCCTTCACCGATGCGGTGGCGCTGCACCCGCATGTCATGAACATGGAATCCGCCGAGGCGCTGGGCTGGGAGATCGACCACGCCCGCGCCCAGCTCAGCCCCATCCTGCGCGAGAAGATGGAATGGGGCCTGGCCGAGCCGCGTGTGAAGCTGGCCGAGGGCCGCGCCGCCTTCGCCGCCGCCCAGCTCGCCTTCAACGACGCCATCGCGGGTTATGACGCGGTGCTGACGCCTTCCGCCCCGGATGAGGCGCCGGCCGGGACCGAGTACACGGGCGATCCCATGTTCAACACGCTCTGGACCCTGCTGCACACGCCCTGCGTCACCGTGCCCGTCGGCAAGGGGCCGAAGGGCCTGCCGCTCGGCGCGCAGATCGTGACGCGGCGCGGCGAGGATGCCGCCTGCCTGATGTGGGGCGAGTGGCTGCACGGGGCGGTCCATGGCTGAGATCCTCGTCGCCGGCGGCGGCATTGGCGGCCTGGTCGCCGCGCTTTCGCTCCAGGCGGCGGGCTTCGCGCCGCGCGTCTTCGAGGCGGTGGCGGAGTACAAGCCGCTCGGCGTCGGCATCAACGTCTTGCCGCACGCCGTGCGCGAACTGACCGAGCTGGGCCTGGCCGAGAAGCTGGCCGCCACGGGCATCGCCACGCGGGAGCTCTGCTACATCAGCGCCCATGGCCAGGAGATCTGGCGCGAGGATCGTGGCCTTGCCGCCGGCTATCGCTGGCCGCAATACAGCATCCATCGCGGCATGCTGCAGATGCTGCTGGTGGAGGAGTGCCGTGCGCGCGGCATTCCGCTGCACACCGGCCATCGCGTGGCGGGCTTCGCGCAGGATGCCGATGGCGTGATCGCGCGCTTCGAAAACGGCGCCGAGGCGAAGGGTGCCGCGCTGATCGGCGCAGATGGCATCCATTCCGCCATCCGCCGGCATTTCGCGCCGGGCGAGGGCGCGCCCTCCTGGCAGGGGGCGATCCTCTGGCGCGCCACGACGGTGGCACCCCCCTTCCTGACCGGCGCCAGCATGGTGCAGGCCGGGCACCACGACCAGAAATTCGTCGTCTACCCGATCCGCCGCATGCCCGATGGCCGCATGCTGACCAACTGGATCGCCGAGATGCGCGTGGACCCCGCGAAGGGCTTCAACCGCGAGGACTGGAATCGCGGCGCCGACCGAGACGTCTTCCTGCCGCATTACGAATCCTGGAACTGGGGCTGGCTCGACGTGCCCGGCCTGATCCGCGGCGCCGAGCAGGTGCTGGAATACCCGATGGTGGATCGCGACCCGCTGGAGCGCTGGACAGAGGGCCGCGTCACCCTGCTGGGCGATGCCGCGCACCCGATGTACCCGATCGGCTCCAACGGCGCGTCCCAGGCCATCCTGGATGCGCGGCAACTCGCGCTGCATCTGGCGCAGGCTGGCGATATCGCGGACGGGCTGAAGCGGTACGAGGCAGCGCGCCTGCCGCCGACGGCGAAGCTGACGCTCGCCAATCGGGCGCTGGGCCCGGACCTCATCCTCGAGGAGGTGCATCGCCGCGCGCCCGATGGCTTCACCGACCTGCATGCGGTGATCAGCCGGCAGGAACTCGTGGACACGGCGGCGAACTACAAGCGTCTGGCCGGATTCGATCCGGCGCTGCTGAATGAGCGCGAAAGCTGGTCCGTGGCGCGGTGAGCGGAGGTTGCGCCATCGCCACGATGCGGGCGGTCGGAAAGGGCTAGTCTCCCGCCCATGACGCGCCTGCATGCGGCGAGAAGCCGACGGCGCCGGGAGTCTCAAATGTCACTGAAAACCGTGTTGTTCGCCGCGGCGGCCCTGGGCCTGGCGGCCCTGCCGGCCGAGGCAGTCGTCTATTGCACCTATGTCGGCGTCCCCGATGGATGCGTTGCCCGCCGGGGCGTGGCGCTGCGCGCGGCACCCGGCGTGGGCGCTCCGGGTGTGGGCGCGCCTGGCGTCGGCGTGGCCCCGGGCGTTGGCGCCGGCGCGGCCGGTCCTGGCCTGCGGGCGGGCACACCGACCAACCGGGGCGGGCCCGTGGACCGCGCCGGCCGGCGCTAGCCGAGGAACTCGTCCAGCAGATCCAGCCGGTCATTGCCGAAGAAGAGCTTGCCGTCCGCCGTGACCATGGGCAGGCCGAAGACGCCGGCGGCGATCGCCTCCTCCGTGTTCGCGGCGAGCTGGGCTTTCCACCGGCCGTCGGAGGTGGCGGCCATCACCGCCTCCGGGTCCAGCCCCGCCTCCGCGCCGAGGCGGCCCAGGAGGGCGAGATCCTCGATATCCCCCTCCTCGCTCCAATAGGCGCGCAGCACGGCGCGGGCGAAGACGCCGCCCCGGCCTTCGGCGCTCGCGTAGCAGGCCGCGCGCAGGGCGCGGGCGGGGCGCAGGGGGTAGCGCGGGTGGTAGCGCAGCGTGACGCCGCCGCGCGCGGCCCAGTCCTGCAGATCCTGCCTGTACCAGGCGAGGAAGGCCCCGTTCGCCTCCAGCGGGCGGCGCCCGTCAATCGCGTCGATCAGCCGCGCGAGGTAGACGGGGCGCCATTCCACCTCGCGGCCATGCTTCGCCGCGATGCCCTCGATGCGCAGCGCGGCCAGATAGCACCAAGGGCTGTGCACGTCGTAGCGGAAGAGCAGGGGGCTCATGCGAAGCGCTCCAGCCGGCCCGCCTCGGCCATGGCGCGCAGCTCCGTCTTGCGGATCTTGCCCGAGGCGGTGAGCGGATAGGCGGTGACGGTGAACCAGGCCGCCGGCACCTTGAAGCGGGCGATGCGCGCGGCGCAGAAGGCGGCGAGGTCGGCGCTCGGCACGGCATGGCGCAGGCGCAGTGCCGCGGCGGGGATCTCGCCATAATAGGTATCGGCGATGCCGAAGACGGCGACCTCCGCCACCGCCGAGTGCTGGGCGAGGACCGCCTCGATCTCCACGGGATAGATGTTCTCGCCCCCGCGGATCAGCATGTCCCGCAGGCGGCCGCCGGCCATGCGGATGCGCCCGGTCGGGGTGATGCAGCCGAGGTCGCCGCTGCGCAGCCAGCCCTCGGGCGTGATGGTCTCGGCATTCGCCTCCGGCCGCTCGAAATAGCCCAGCATGACCATGGGGCCGCGCGCCTGGATTTCGCCGATCTCGCCTGGAGACAGCACCGCGCCGGATTGCGGATCCACGATGCGGACCTCCATGCCCGGCAGCGGCTCGCCCGCCGTCTCCAGGCGCTCGGGGTCTTCGCAATCGGCGCAGGCGATCAGCGTGCTGGCCTCGGTCTGGCCATAGACCTGCACGAGGCCGGGGATGGGGAAGTCCCGCACGCAATCGGCGAGGATTTCGGGGTTCGCATCGGCGCCGCCGCAGGTGCCGGTGCGCAGGCTCGAGAGGTCGTGGTGCTTGCGCGCCGGCAGGTCGCGCATGGCGAGCCAGGAGGTGGGAACGCCGGAGAGCGCCGTGCAGCGCTCGGCCGCGATCACGCGGCACATCTCCTCCGCGTCGAAGGCGGGCACGCCGACATAGGCGGCACCCGCCTGCAGGCAGGCGAGGATGCCCATGATGCAGCCCGCGCAATGAAACAGCGGGATGATGGAGGTCAGGCGATCCTGCTGGGTCAAGCGCAGGCGCTGGGCCGTTCCCCAGGCATTCATCAGCATGCCCTCATGCGTCAGTAGTGCGCCCTTCGGCACGCCCGTGGTGCCGGAGGTGAATTGCAGGCTGGCCGGGGCGCGGGGCGATACCCTCGGCAGGGTGATGTCCGTGGCGCGCAGCGCGGAGACATGCGTCTCGCCCGGCACCTCGTCGAACAGCACGAGGTGGCGCAGCGCAGGCAGGCCAGGGCGCAGCACGCGCACCATCTCGAGATAGGCGTTGCTGCGGAAGCGCGCGCTCAGCAGCAGCGCTTCCGCCCGGCTGGTGACCAGCGCGGCGCCCAGATCCTCCGCGCGGTAATGCGTGTTGAGCGGCACCAGCACCATGCCGGCCGCGGCCACCGCGAGCTGCGCGATGGGCCATTCGATCCGGTTCTCGGCCAGCAGCGCCACATGCGCGCCGGGCCGCAAGCCCAGGCCCAGAAGGCCTTGCGCCAAAGCTTCCGCTTCGGCCAGCCAGGCCGCGAAGGAGAGGCGGCGGTCCTGGTGCGGAAAGACCAGCGCCTCGCGCGCGCCGTGCGCGGCGGCGGCGGCGCGGAGCGCATCCAGGGGGGTGGCGAAGGGCGTGTGCATGGTTTTCGCGTTCGCACGCCATGCCTGCCCTGCCAAGCCTGACATTCTTGGCACGCCGTTTGGAAGGGCCAGCGAGCCATTCCCCGCCGGACCAGGGTTGGCGCCCCGCAAGCCTTCCCATCCTGCCCATGGCGGTGTCAGGCTGCGCGGCGCCGTGCCTGTTTCGTCAACATCTTCTGCCTGATCGGAGACGTCCATGAACGCCACCAGCCGCCGCAGCCTCCTCGCCACCGGGCCCGCGCTGCTCGCTGCCCCCAACACGCTGCGCGCTCAGGGCTCTGGCACGCCGGTCACCATCGTCACCGCATTGCGCCTCGCCAATTGGACGCCGGCCTTCGTGGCGCAGCGGCGCGGCCTCTTCGCCAAGCACGGGCTGCGCGTGGAAATCCAGCCGGCGGGCTCCATCGCCGAGCCCGTGGCCGTGCTCAACGCCCGCCGCGCGCAGATCGCGCTGACCGGCACGGGCATGAGCGTGAACGCGACGGTGGAGGGCGCCAGCATCAAAGTGATCGGCCTGCTCGCCGGCGCCATCGGGCTCTGGTTCATCCACAAGCCCGGCGTCACGCTGAACGCGCTGGCCGATCTCCGCGGCAAGAGCATCGCCTCGCTGCGCTTCCCCTCCAACACCGTCTCTTCGCCCACCTATGCGATGCGCTCGCGCGCCAACATGGACCCGGCGGCGGCCGGCGTGCGCTTCGTCGAGGGGCCGCCGGGCTCCATCATCGCGGCCGTCCGCGATGGCCGGGCCGATCTGGGCTGCGTCTTTGAGTGGGATGCCTCCATCGCGGAATCGCAGGGCCTGGCGGTCTCGCTGCCGCTCGCCCCCGTCATCGGCCCCATCGCCTTCAGCACCGCCATGGTGCGCGAGGATTGGCTGGCGTCCAATCGCAGCCAGGCGCAGGCCTTCAGCAACGCCCTGGCCGAGGCCCTGAAGCTCATCCGCACCGATGCCTCGGTCTATGAGGAAGTCAGCCGCGAGGAATTTGCGCAGGTGCCGCCGGATGCGGTGAAGGCGGGTGCGGCGCGGCTGCTCGGCACCGCGGGCGTGGTGCCCCTCTCGCCCGTCGTCACGCGCGAGCAATGGGATGCGATCATCGCGCATGAGCTGGGTGCCGGCACCATGCGGCAGGCGCTGCCCTATGAGCGGATCGTGGACAATTCCCTCGCCGAGGCGGCGGCGCGCGCGGCCGGCATCGCGTGACGCGCGGCTTCAGCCCGGGCCTGCTGGCGAAGCAATTGCTGCTCGTCGCCGGCATCCTCGGCGCGTGGGAGTGGGGTGTCCGCTCGGGCGTGATGGCCGCCTATATCTACGGCCAGCCCAGCGGCATCTTCGCCAAGGCCAAGGGCCTCATCGCCTCGGGCGAATTGCTGACTCACACCTGGGTGACGGCGCAGGAGGCGGTGGCGGGCTTCCTCATCGGCTCCACGCTGGGCAGCCTTTGCGGGCTGCTGCTCTGGCTTTCGCCGGGCTTCGCGGCCGTGGTGCGGCCGGTGATGATCGCGATCAACGGCGTGCCGAAGATCGCGCTGGCCCCGCTCATCATCGTGTGGTTCGGCATCGGGATGGAGGCGAAGATCGCCATCGCCGCCATCCTCACCTTCATCGTCAGCCTGATCGCCACCTTCGCCGGCACGCGCGAGGTGGACCAGGACCTGATCCGGCTGATGCGCAGCCTGGGTGCGACGCGCTTCCAGACCTGGCGCAAGGTGGTCGCGCCCGCGACGCTGCCCTGGATCGTCTCCGCACTCCGGCTCAATGTCGGCTTCGCGCTGATCGGCGCCGTGGTGGGCGAATACATCTCGGCGCGGGAGGGGCTGGGTTACCTCGTGTATTTCTCCGGCACGCTCTACGACCTCAACGCCGTCTGGACCGGCATCTTCGCGCTGATGGCGCTGGCCCTGGTGCTGGACCGCTGCGTCACCTTCATCGAGAGCAAGGCGCGCTGGGCATGAGCGAGGATGTGGTCCTGCGCGCGGAGGGTCTGTCCCTCAGCTTCCCCGGCGTCGTCGCCTTCACCGGCATTTCCTTCGCGCTGCACCGGCGCGAGGTGCTGGCCATCGTCGGCCCCTCGGGCTGCGGCAAATCCTCGCTCTTCAACGTGATTGCGGGATTGCAGGCGCCGAGCGAGGGCCGCGTCGAGGTGCTGGGCCAGCCCGTGGCGGGGGCGGCGGGCCATGTCGGCTACATGCTGCAGAAGGACCTGCTGCTGCCCTGGCGCAACGTGCTGGACAATGTGCTGCTCGGCCTCGAAATCCGCGGGATGAAGCGCGCCGAGGCGGAGGCGCGGGCGCGCGGCCTGATCGAGGCCTATGGGCTGAAGGGTTTCGAGCATGCCAAGCCCGGCACGCTCTCGGGCGGCATGCGCCAGCGCGTGGCCTTCATGCGCACCCTTGCCCCCGACCCCGAGGTGGTGCTGCTGGACGAGCCGTTCTCGGCGCTGGATTTCCAGACCAAGCTTCTGCTCCAGCGCGAGGTGCAGTCCATCATCCGCGAACGGGCCAAGAGCGCCATCCTGGTGACGCATGACATCGGCGAGGCAATCGTCATGGCGGACCGGGTCGTGGTGCTGAGCCGGCGGCCCGGCACCATCAAGTCCATCCATGTCATCGCGTTGCCGGATGCGGTGCGCGACCCTGTTGCGGCGCGCCGGACGCCGGAATTCCAGGCCTATTTCGACGCGATCTGGAGCGAGTTGGACCAGCCGATCGAAGCGCCGGGCCGGGGGTGAGCGGCGCCGCCCCCGCTCAGGGGCCGGCCACCACGACATAGACCACATTCGTGCCCTCCATATAGGGCTGCAGCCAGGCATTGCCGCAGCGGAACACCGTCCCGCGCGAGCCCTGCTGCGAGACGCAGCCGCCGGGCAGGCTGCTGTATTCCGCGCCGATCGGCAGCGGCGTCGGGCCTGGTGCCGCCGGTGCGGGCGGGCGGGCGGCCGCCGAGGCCACGGCCGCACCGGCCACGGCCCCCACCGCGACTCCGGCGGCCACCGCCCCGGCGGAGGGGGCGACATAGCCTGGATAGACCGGCACGGGTCGCACGACCGCGACCGGCGGGCGCGCCGCGGGATAGACCGGATAGGCGGGGTAGCCCGGCCGAACCACGTTCACATTGTTGTTGTTGACCGTGACATTGCCGGCCGGGCCGCGCACGGCCGTGTTGCCATAGCGGCCGCTGACCGCCGCATTGCCCTGGGGCCCGCGCACCGCCGCATTGCCACGCGGGCCGGTCGCCGCGACACCGCCGCGTGGCCCCTCGGCCACGCCGCCGCGCGGCCCGGCCGCATAGCTGCCGCCGCGCGGGCCGCTGCCGCTGGACCAGGCCTGGGCCTCGGCTGTGATGCCAAGCCCGAGCAGCGCCACGGCAAGGCGAGGGAGGAGATGGGGCATCATGGCGTGTTGCTCCGCATGGGCGCGCCTGCGCGCGGGGTCAGCGCTTCTTCGCGCGGGACGAAACTGGCACGCGCCGCATCGCGCGGCGGCGTGAAGGCGAAGGTGGCGGCGGGCAGGCGGGGGCGCAGGTTCCATTCCTGGAAATCCAGGATGGTGCGCAGCCGATCAGGGCCAGGCTCCACGTAGGAGACGCGGAGCGGCAGCGCGCTGGGTGCTGCCTCCAGCCAGATTTCCCAATGGCCCGTCGGCCCGTTCATGGCGAAGTGATCCACCACCACGTCGCGGATGATGGAACGGCCGAGGAAGCGGCCCGTCGTGCCCGTCGGCGTCAGCGTGGCGTAGGGGTCGTCGGCCAGCAGCGGCAGGATGGGCAGCGTGACGCCGAGCCGCGCCTCCACCGCCTTCAGCGCCGCCTCGATCCCGCCGGCCAGCGGTGTCACGGCATAGACATTCTGCTGCGTGTTGAGGGCCGTGAATTCCCGCCCGTCATACCAGAGGCTGAAGCTGCCGAGGTCGCTGCCGACGGCGGCATAGAGGCGATCGGGACGGCTGGCCGCCACCACGCCGCTGCCGCTGAGGAGGATGGATTGGCCGGGGCCCGCCGGCGCCTCACGCAGGGTCGTGAAGGCGAGGGTGAAGGCGGGCGCGTTGGTCAGCGTCATGGCCATCCGGCGCAGCGCCCCGCTGACATCCTCCTCCAGCACGGCGGCCGGTGGCGTGGTGACCGGGGATGCGACCGGTGCCGGGTCGGCGCAGGCGGCGAGCAGGGCCGCAAGGCCCAGGGCCGCGCCCCGCCGGGAAGGGACAAGCGATCGGGGCATGGGCGCGCTTCCTCTTTGATGCTGTGGGCATCGTCGCGCCGATGCTGCGCGCGGTAAAGGCCTCTGCTGGTGCGGCCTGCCGCGCAATGCGGCAAAGCGCGCGCGGTCGCTGCATTTGGGGGGACGAATCCGGATTGAGCGGGCGGGCCATGCGCCGCAGCCTCGCTTGACCCTCCGGAGGAGAACCGCCCATGAGCCTCACCCGCCGCGCTGCGCTGGCAGCCCCCTTCATCCTCGCCGCCGGCGCCGCTGCCGCGCAATCCGGCCCGCTGACGCTCGCGCAGATCCGCGCCAACGGAAAGCTACGGATCGGCTGCGAGGCGACCTACCCGCCCTTCACCTTCCGCGAGAGCGGCGTGATCGTCGGCTATGACGTGGAGCTGGCCACCGCGGTCTGCCGCAGCATCGGTGTCACGCCCGAGTTCATTGATACGCAATGGTCGGGCGTGATCCCGGCCCTTTATGCCGGCCGCTTCGACATCATCATGTCCTCGATGAGCTACACCCGCGCCCGCATGGAGCGCGTGGCCTTCACCATTCCCTATGCCGAGGCCGGGCAATCGCTGCTGATCCGCGCGCGGGATGCGAACAGCATCCGCACGATCAACGACATGGGGGGCAAGAGCCTGGGTGTGAAGCTGGGCTCGCCGGGCGAGACGCTGCATCCGCGCCTCGCCGAGCGCATGCGGGCCGCGGGCGGCCAACCCTTCTCGGGCGTCCGCACCTATGACGACCATCCGGCGGCCTATCTGGCGCTGATGCAGGGCACGGTGGATGGCGTGCTGAATACGCTGCCCACGCTGGCCTATGTGATGCGCAGCCAGCCCAACCGCTTTGCCATCGTGCGCGGCATCGGCGCCGACAACTGGGCCGGCATCGCGCTCCGCCGCGAGGATCCGGAGGTGCTGGCCTGGCTGAATGAGCGGCTGCGCGCCATGCGCGCCGATGGCTCGTTGAAGGCCCTGCAGGAGAAGTGGTTCGGCATCGAGTTCAACCTGCCCGACACCATCCCCGAGCCCGCGGCGTAAGCCGGGCGGGCGCCCCTTTTGAAGACGGGCACGCCCACGCCGAATCCGAGCCGAATAGGCGAGGCGGAATGCGCCAGCATTCCGAAGCCAAGCGCGCGGATGCGCGCGCGTCGTGCCGAAGGCACGCCTGCGGCGTGACGCGTCTGAGGGCCTGAAACATGTATTTTGACTGGAATGTCGTTACCTATGCCGCGCCCTTGCTGGCGCATGGCGTGGTGATGACCTTGCAGGTGAGTTCCGTCGCCGCCGTGCTGGGGCTTGCCATCGGGCTGGCGGCGGGGCTCG
>JAESGX010000493.1_pt1 | contig 13892 bp, 14 predicted proteins | sample 9269801 | NCBI WGS metagenome assembly JAESGX01 (sample SAMN16773122, study PRJNA677054) | algae metagenome | isolation source: Pleurocapsa minor GSE-CHR-MK-17-07R and co-occurring heterotrophs from wet... | place: USA: Lower Calf Creek Falls, Grand Staircase Escalante National Monument, UT ... | reverse complement strand
GCCTTCGGCCTTTGGGGAACCGAGCCCGGCAAGTCCAACGGCGATTCAGGTATTCATTTGGGGCACACTGTTATCGACGAGCGCTTGACTGTGCAGCAGGACGGCCGAACGGGAGCGGTTCGTCTCATCGTCGTCGACAATATGCTGCACAATTCGTTCGGTGCATGGCTGATGGACGGTGAATCGGCACCCGGCGGCTGGGCGGTGGATGGCGCGACAATCGTTCAGGTTCGTCCGCGCTATCTCATGTTAGTTGATGGCTATGCGCGCCTCGCGCAACCAGGTCCCGCCAGGGAACGGGCCGAGGCCGAGGCAGAGGCGCTTCGGGGGTCCGACCGGCTGACCGCCACCAGGACGCCGCTCGCGTTTCTGCCGGGCGTACGTGCACGGCTGAGGCTGCGCGGCATCGATACGCTTGCGACGAAAGTTCGACGCGAGACGTTGGCGGGACAGGACTTCGAACGCGCCTTCCGTCGCGCGTATTTGGACGCGCTCGTGGCCAGCAGCATCGTCGCTCACGAAGGCAGACATGTGCTCGATCAGGCGTCTTATTCGGCGGCATGCGCGCTTTCAAATCCAGAGCTCGAGTACAGGGCCAAGCTCTCCGAAATCCGCTTCGCGCCAGTCCCGAGGCTCGCGTTGTCATCGATCTACAGTCCGCTGTTTGGCGGCGAGAGCGGCCACGGCATCGCAAATAGGCGTCTCGCCAGCGACCTCTCCGCCTGGATCGCGAGCCACACTTCAGAAGTCGCAAACTACGACCCGAGCCTCACCCCACTCGAGCAGCTTGATCTTCTCACCGACCAGCAGCTCATCGACATCGCCAAGTCGCTAGAGCCTGACGACGAACCCTGCAACGAATAACGGGCGCCAGAGGTTCTGGACACTGATCTCGACCGCCGCGCACTTCGATCGCTCGGCTAAAGCTGCACGTTCATAGCGCCCGCCGCAGCTTTCGCCAACCAAGCCGACGTTCGCGGCACGGCGTGAGTGCCCTCCAATGAACGAAGGGTCGCTAAGCGCCTCGACGGCTCGATAGCGGACTGTCGCCACTGTCCAACAATGTGGCCAGATGGAGCCTGCTGATACGATGTCTGCTTTTTGGCGATCGCCGACGAAGCTTCGATGACCGAAATGCAGGCGCAAAGCGGACTGGCAGCTTCGATGGTGCAACGATGTCCATCGGATCCGCAGGCGCATTGCGAACTTAGGTCTCGAAATGCGCGAGTGCTAACGGCGGGCGATTACTTCCTCTCCACCAATCGGAACACTTGGCCTGATCCGGAGTCGCGAATGAGGTCGACCCTTTGTCCGTCCCAATGATAGTCCAGATGGCGGCCCTGCAAAGGACCGGACGCGCCGTCGGGATAGAAGAGAGCGGCGCACTCGCCGTCGGCGTGGCGAACGCTTGGATAGACCAGGCCGCTGGAACCGGAGCGTTTCAGCGCTTCTCCGAGGATCTGCGAGGCCGAGAAGCTGTCAGGGTTCAGGGCCGGATGGTTCAAACCGTTCGGGCTGCGCAGATCGTGCAGTTCGGCGTCAATCGACAGCAGGATCTCGCGGAACTGGGAGGTCCAGCCCGGCGGTTCTGCTGTGCGGGTCATGAACTGGGCGTGGTGGTGGATCGTTTCGAACAAGGCGGTCTCGAAGGTCTTGCCCGCGTAGAGCACGCCGTACGTGCCGTCGGTGAAGCGACTTGGACGATCGGCGCTCACGTGCGTGAACGGGGCCATGAGATGAGAAGCGCCTGTGCCTCCGACCCGCCTTGCCGGGGGCACCAGGTCAAGATTGCCGATGGACATCATGATTCGCGGGTTGGTCTTCTGTACGGCCGAGATCAGCCGCGGCCAATCGGCCGGGTCGGCGATGTCCTCGAACAGGTCGATAGGCGGGAACTGGCTGCGGATGATCCTGACCGCATTGGCCCACCTGACCCGCGCAATTGGCAGGTCGTCGGCTGTTGTCACCAAGCGCCGCGCTCGGCATCAAGGTAACGGCGTACGCGCATGATATCGGTCAGTTCACCACCCAGCATCACATCCAACGCTGTGGAACCTTCAAATGCCTGGTTGGCGGCCTTGATCCAGCTGTAACCGCGCTGTGGTTCGGAGAATATGATCCGGAGCGCCTTGTGGATTCCCATCAGATTGGAAAGCCGCGCCTGTCCATCGCGCGACATCCGGCCCGGCCCCTCCGCCTTCCAGCGGCGGTAGGTGCGGACGGTCAAGTCGAGCAGCGTCGCGGCCTGCTCGTCAGTCAGGCCCCAGCGTGCGAACAGCTGGACGGCTGCCCGAAACAACGCGCCCGCTTCGGCATCGGTGATCGGATCGGCGCGAAATTCATTGGCGATAGTGTCAACAGGTTGCAGAGCAAGCATGGGAGGTCTCCATATGGCCGTGTTTAACCAAAACTGTGCCAAATGGCAATAGCGGATCGCCCTCGCCGGCTACCAGGCGTTCGAGTTCATCTGCCCACAATCGCAGCGCATGTCGCTTTTCGTCGAGATAGGCATGGCGTTGATAAACGACCACAATCCCACCGCGACTGACTGCATGCGTGAGTGTCTTGCGCTGGTGCCGGACACCTTTCTGTCCGGCCAGCTGGTGGCGCGGGAACTCGATACCATCGTCCGCGAGAGCGGATGCCGCCCGGACACGATCGTCAGCGACAACGGCACCGAATATACCTCGAATGCGATCCTGGTCTGGGCAGACGAAAGCTTTCAGTCCGTCGCGGATGCAGTCTGGGCCGCGGGCTCCAACAGGGCGAGGCGCGCCCGCCTGTCCCACCCTGCGGGCCCGATCGCCTGATCGATCCAGGCCTTGTGCAGCCGCAGCGCCCGGACACCGGTTTCGATGTCGCTTGCGATCTGACTTTCGCCCGTCGGCGCGGAAAAGGATATCCCATTGTTGTAGAGGCCGTAGATCTGGACGGAAGCCCCCGGCCACGACGTATGCGGCCGCCGGGGGCATCCGGCGGCCGCTGCACGGCTCTGCAGGGGTCTCAGGCCGTGGCTGACACGAGGCGGCGCCGGCGCATCGCCTGGCCGACGAGGCCGAAGCCGGCGATCATCATCGCCCAGCTATGGGCTTCGGGCACCGCTGAGGTGAAGTTATCGCTGGTGAAGCGCGGCAGGGCGTCCGTCGCACCGAGGCCGACGGGGCCGGTGAAACGGGCGACGATCTTGAGATCGGACAACGGCGAGCTGAGATCCGGCGAGAACACCAGGCGGTTCACCCCCAACCCGGAGTTGAAGTAGACGAAGAACCCGGGGGCGGGCGTATCCAATTGTGCTGCGATGAGGTCGGCCGAGAGGGCGGCATTGTTCAGGACGCCGTTCGAGAGGTCGCCGTCTGCATCGACATCCAGCAGGACGATGAAGTCGGCCCCCTGGTCGGGAAGGTCGCTTGCAAGCCCACTGAAGAAGCTGGTCGAGGCCGGAAGCCCGAAGACCCGCCCATTGACCAGGATGCTGTCGTTCGCGAAGTCGAAGACCGGAATGAACAGCTCGCTGCCGACGAACTGGCGCCCGGGGGTTTCCAGAACGGTCGTGCCCGCGAAGGGATCGGTGTCGAACTTGAAGACGGCGGCGTCGGCCGCAGTCCCGCCCAAAACGAGGGCGGCGAGCAGGCTGAGGCGCAGGGAACGGTCGAGGGTTGCGATGTGCATTAAATGATCCTTTGTCTGCGGGGGGAGTCAGGCCGCGTGCAACGCGCGGGTCGATCGGCGGGCGAATGCGCCCACCAGCCCGAACCCGGCGATCAGCATCGCCCAGGTGGCGGGCTCGGGAACCGCGCTTACCCGCGCGTTGGAATTGTCGGGCGCGAAATCCGAGATGGTTGCGGTGCCGGCGCCGGGGCTGCGCGGCCAGAGATTGAAGGTGTAGGCGTCCGGGTCGAAGCCTGCGCTTGGTAGCAGTGCGGCGCCAACGTCGGCCGTCAGGCTGCTGCCGTCGAAGGAAATGGCCGAGGCGTCCAGGATCGTGGTGATTCCGGCGAGCAGATCGCGCGTGAAGCCGGTTCCGTCGTTGTTGATGACGACGACGGAATCGAACAGCACATTGCTGGCGAGCGGCCCGAACCTGGCGGTTCCGGCGCCGCGGTCGATCCCGAACACGTAGAATCCGCCAGCGGTCGTGCCGATTTCACCGGCAAGCGTTGCATGGAAACTGAAGATGCCGCCGGCCAGCGTTGCGCTTGTGGACAGCACGTCGAGATCTGCCCCGAGCGGCCCGGTGTAGGTGGGGAGAAAATCGCCCTGCGGATCGATGGCAAGCGCCGCAGCAGCCGGCGATGCCAGCAATATTGCTGTCAGTGTTGCAGTTCTGAGCATGGAAAAACCTCCTGTTGGTGAGGGAATGACCCTGTTGCAGCCGGTCCAGTCATGCGATTGCGCCCCGCCCCTTCCGCGCCCGATCGGGCAGACAGTCGTTCCATGAGATTTCCGGTTGAGCCCGGGCTGCGTGCCGTCGCTCCCCGGTAGATGCCCGGGCTCGTGCCGGCGGTTCAACGCGTTTGAAATTGTTTGCGGTTCAGAAGTTCCAGGATGCGCCCACGACAATGGCGTCGCGCACCTGGAGCCTCTGGGCCAGGAACTCCCGCCCGGCGCCGCTGCGCACAAAAGCGACGCTGATATCGTGGCGGCCGAGATCGGCGGCGGCGGCAAGCCTGAGGTCGTAGCGAGCGCGCGGCAACACGCCGGCGTTGGCGGCGCCCAGCGGAACCAAGAGCCCGAAGTGCCCCGACAGCCGCAGCCGCTCGGCAGGGGACAGGGTACCGTTCAGATCGAGGTAGAGCGTGTGCAGCCCCGAGGCGAGGAAATCGCGTGAGACGAACAGCCTTGCACTGGCGGATTCCGTGCTCAGGCCGCCGTAGAACTCGGCGTAGTTGCCGGAAACGCGCGTGAAGACATTGGAATGGACCTGCGTCCGCGAGAAGCCCGCTTCCCACGAGATTCGCTCGTCGATCCGCGCGGCATACCCGACGTTCACGACATGGCTGAGGAACTGCGGGCCGAACCGGCGGGTGTCTCCCACCGTCGCAGAGGCGCCCGCATAGATGCCATCTCGACGATCATGGAACAGGCTGGCCGTGACTGCGAGTCCGCCGCCGTTCAGAGAAAGACCCCGCAGCCGGTAGTCGGTTGCGACGGCGAGGCTGCCGGCGAGCTGCGCCCGGCCGGGCGCAGCCGACAACGCGGCGGTTGCAACGATCATGGCCACACCGGCCCCCCGGCCGAACCACATCTATCTTGGGCTTTCCGGCATGCCGGATGCCGGTCCGCAACCGCAGACGCAGCCGGCGCCTGCTGGTGCCAGGGTGGCACAGCTGTCGATGACCTGCCTTTCCGGTCCGAGGGTCGCCAACCGGATCGGCGGTCTGACCGGTGGAGAGCGGCTCCGGACGAGAGCCATAAGCCCGCTGACATGGGCGGCGGCATAGGAGCTGCCGCTCACGATGCCCCAGCCACCCTTTCCCGTGGCGGTCGGGACACCCCGGCCGGGAGCGACATAGGCCCGTTCGGCCGGACGGCCGCTTGCGCTGTCCGACACTGCGATGACTCCCGCATGAGAGGCAGGGAAGCCACCCCCGACGCGCCCGGGATCCGTTGCAGCAACCACGGTCACGCCCCGGTTCAGGGCTGCTCCGAGCAGCCGCTCCAGAAGCAGGTCGCGCGGTCCGCCGAGGCTCATGTTGACGACCTTCGCCCCGCGGTCGACAGCGGCGTGCAGCGCCTTGGCCAGGCTGAGGCTGTCACACACCGTCGTCTGCGCGCTCTGTTCCCAGCAGGCCCGCAACCCCAGCAGGCGGGCGCGCGGTGCCACGCCCACGATTCCGACTCCGTTTCCGGACACGGCGGCGATGATGGCGGCGACCGCCGTTCCATGCCGTTCGGGGCGACGTGCCGGTTGCGGCGCGAAATCCAGCTGGACGTCGAGCTGGCCCCGCAGATCCGGGTGGCGCGCATCGATCTCGCTGTCGATCACGGCGATCCGCACGCCCCGCCCATCGGCCAGCCGGTGCAGATCGGCAAGGTGCCAGGAGACCGCCGCCGGCTGCGCCTGGAACAGCGGATCGGTCCGGGCTCCGGCAGCCGACTGTGCGAGGAACTGCCTGACCGGCTGCGCCCAGGCGACGCCGGCCATCGCTGCGACCTCGGTCGACGCGCCCAGCGTCGAACGCTCCGCCGGAACTGACATCACGAAGCAGTCGACGCCGATCAGCGGCATCGGCCAGTCCTCGGTAAGGACAAGTCCCGCCCGGCGCGCGATCGATGCTGCCTGGCGACGGCGCGCGGCAAGCCCCGGCCCGTCGCCATAGCTTCCTGCATAGTCGCGACCGACGCGCAGGTGCGGGGGCGGCATCGCAAGCAGGACCAGGATATGCCCGCCCGTCGCGTGGGTGGCATACGCTGCTGCCGCAGCCTGCGACGGGGCGGCAGGTGAAGCCGGATCGGCAACCGGCGTGGCGGCTTGCGCCGGGGCAACCACGCCCTCCCCCGCCCACGCGCCGTCCGCATGTGCCGGAAGCGCGGCGAACGCGGTTGCGGCAACGACGATCCGGCCCAACCTTGCAAGCCTCGCGATCACCCGCCGTCGCCTTGCGTCACCGGCTCCGCCAGCAGCACGTGCGGATGCTGCCGCAGCCGGGCCACCTGCGATGGACGCGTGTCCTCGGGCACCGCGATGACATAGGCGTTCGCATCGGTCGGGCCGTCGACGAAGCGGGCGCCACCGGCGGCAAGCGCAGCTCGAAGCACGGCCTCGCTGGTGTCGGGCCGGAACATCACCAGGATAGTATCGGCGGTTTCCCGTCCCTCCGCCCCGAGCACCCGGTACAGCCGGTCCGGGGGCGCTGGCTGCACCATCACCGCCAGCACGAGGATGGCAGCCGCCTGCGCGCCGATGACCCAACCGGGCCAGCCCAGGCTCCTCGCCGGCCTTCGTGCGCCCGATGCGGCGTACAAGGGAGGCGCCGGCTGCGGGCGTCCGTCGCGCGCCCCGGCAGAGCCGACGCGCAGTTGCTGCTGTATGCGGGACCAGCCTTCGTCGGCAGACATCGGGTCGCGCTTGAGAGCGTCCACCAGGCCCCGTTCGAGGTTGAGTTCGGCGCGGCATGCCTCGCAGTCTGACAGATGGGCCTCAACCGTCTGCAGATCGTTTGCGTCCAGTTGCCCCAACACATACCAGGGTAGCAGCCGGATCGTTTCGGCGTGTCGGTCGCGGGGCCATGAAATAAGGTTTCCGGTCATAGCTTTCTCACAACCAATCCTGGGACGCGCCTGGCAGCAGCCGGGCCAGATGCCGCCGCGCATGGAACATCCGCGTCTTCACGGTGTCCACCGGGCAATCCATGATCCGGGCGATTTCCCGGTATCCGAACTCCTGGAAATAGGTCAGCTCCACCACCGCCTGATGGTCGGCGGACAGGTGCCGAAGGGCGTCCCGCAGGGCGACCGCCGAACGCCGCCCTCCTTCCTGCTGCTCGGGGTCCGGTCCGGGCGCCACGCGCGCCTCGGCTCCGCTGTCCTCGACTGGCAGGTCTTCCCGGCGCATGCCCTTCAGGGCCTTGCGATAGGCGATTCCGAAAATCCAGCTCGACAACCTGCTGGAACCGTCGAACCGTGCAGCATCCGTCCATACGATCATCATGGTCTCGCTCAGCACATCGTCCACCAGCGACGGGCGGCGGATCATTCCCATCAGGAACCGCGACAGCCGGGGATGATATATTCTGTATAACTCCTCGAACGCCCGCACGTCGCCATCGACGATGCGCGCGACGAGCGCGGTTTCGGCATCTTCCGGCCGCCGTGCCCGCTCCGGGCCGGTGTCCCCCGACTTGTTCAGCACGCCAGCCCGGCTCCTTTTCCACGACGTATATGCCATCAGGCCGCCGCGCGGTTCAATTCCGCCGGCACCGGGACCGAAGAACGAACCCGCTTCGCGGGAGGGGTACCTGCGGTGAGGTTGCGCTGACGACTGCGAGTTGGGGTTGAGTGGTGATGGGGTGAGGCGGACGATGGAGGCTTCCATCAACATCACTTTTAGCTGTCCGAGGCTCAGATGGCCGGCATGGGCACGGCGATAATCGGGACCTGTGATGCGGAAGATATCGGCGACCTCGAGGGAGGCGCGCACCGGCTCAGCCCGGCGGCGCAACCTTTGCTTCGATGTGCGCCGAGAGCCGGTCCAGCGGGCTGATGACGGTGCGCACCGTGCGCGTCACAACGCGGGTAGAGCGCGGTGTTCGCCAGCTTTGCGTGCCCCAGCAGCACCTGGATCACCCGGATGTCCACGCCATCCTCCAGCAGGTGGGTCGCGAAGCTGTGGCGCAGCGTGTGCGGCCCGACCCGGCGGATGATGCCAGCCGCTGTTGCCGCCTCGACCACGATCCTGTGCAACTGGCGGGCACTCATCGGGTTGAGCGCGTTCTGGCCCGGGAACAGCCAGCCCTCCGGGTGCATCACCCCCTGCTGGCGACCCTCCTTCCACCAGGCCCGGAGCAGGGTCTGCAGCTCGGCCGGCAGCATGGCATTGCGCGGCCGATCCCCCTTGGCGCGCTCGACCCGGATCAGCATCCGTTCGCTGTCGATGTCCCGGACCTTCAGTGCACGGACCTCGCCGATGCGCAGGCCAGCACCGTAAGCCACCGATGGGGCTGCGCGATGCTTGAGGCAGCGGGTGGCATCCAGCAGCCGGCCCACTTCCTCCGGGCTCAGCACACTGGGTAACTTGCGGGGATGCGACACCCGCACCAGCCGCTCCGCCAGATCCGGGCGGTCCAGCGACTGGGTGAAGAAGAAGCGCAACGCCGAGACGATGCTGTTCATCGCCGGCGCCGGCATGCCCGCCGTCCGCGCCTCCACCTGGAAACGACGGATATTCTCGCCGGTCGCCGTGTCCGGTGGACGACCAAGGAACGCGGCAATGCGCGCGACATCGCTGATATAGTTGCGCTGCGTCGCGCGAGGAAACCCGCGCACCGCTATGTCCTCGATCAGCCGCTTCCGCAGACGGTTCGGAGGGGGAGAGAGAGGACCGTTCATGATGAGGCTGCTCGGAGGCAGCGATCGAGACCTGCCGCACGGCAGCACTTGGTGGCCATGTCGAGGGATGCGAGGACTGTGGGCACCTGCGCATCGCCTACAACAGCTGCCGCAACCGGCACTGCCCACGGTGCCAGGGCGCAGCCGCGCGGACCTGGCTGGCCGAGCGGGAGGCGGATCTGCTGCCGGTTGGATACTTCCATGTCGTGTTCACCCTGCCGGCCGAGGTCGCCGAGGTGGCATTGCAGAACAAGGCGGCGGTCTATGACCTGCTGTTCAAGGTGGCGGCGGAGACCATGCTGACCATTGCGGCGGACCGCAAGCATCTGGGCGTCGACGACCATGCGCCAGAGCCTCTCTCTGATGCTTCCTGGATCGTCGCCTTGCTGAACCCAGCTCTTGCTCTGTTGCCGGATCTTGAACGGTGACAGCAGACCGCAACGCAATGGGTAAGATCGCGCCAGAGAATGGAGGTGGGGGTGTCGCGACCATAAAGATTGAGGGCGATCGGAACAGCGAGCCCTCCCTGCCTCCAGCTAGGATTGGTTGGCGAGCGAAATGCCGCTCGCGAAGGGGCTGGCCTGGTTGATGCTGACGACGGCAACGAACGAAATCTACCCTCAGAGCACCTCGCTCGAAGCTTTATCGGAAGACCCCTACCCGATCTTCGAGCGGATGCGCGCCAGCCAGCGGCTTGGCCATGTTCTGACCGCCGATATGTGGCTGGTCACGCGGCATGCCGACGTTGTCAGGGTTCTCTCGGACCAGGAGAACTTCATCGTCGGGTCGGAGAGGTCGCTCCTCACCGACACTTTCGGCAGCCACATGTTGTCCGTAGAGGGACCCGACCATGTTCGGTACAAGTCGGCATTTCGGCCCTGGTTTGCGCCGTCAGCGGCGCCGAGGCAGATGCAGCAGATGCTGGAAGACCTGAGCGCAAAGCTGGTTGACGGTTTTTTCTCGGCCGGGGAGGCGGATCTGCGACCGGCATTCGCCGCCCGCCTGCCGATCCTCGCGATGCTGGTCCTTTTCGGACTGCCGGTTGACGAGGAGCAGAGCTTCCGGCGCTGGTACGACACATTCGAGGCCGCGCTTTCCAATTTCGATCGGCACGCAGAGGTCAGGCTGAATGCGCAGCAGTGCGCGGCGGAACTCCGGCAGCTGCTTGCCGATCAGATCCGAACCGTCCGAGAGCGATCGCGGCAGCCCTCGTCATCCAGCAGCCTGCTCGTGGAGCTCTGCCGATCTGGCGCCAACGATCTGGAGGACGGCGAGGTGCTCGACAACCTCTTGATCACCCTGTTCGGCGGCATCTCGACAGTCGAGGCCATTATTCTGAACACGCTGTTCGTCCTATTGGGAGACGAGGAGCTTCTGGCCAGCGTGCGCGACGATGAAGGTCTTGTGCCGGCTGTCGTCGAAGAGACCATCCGGCTGCATAGCCCGGTTCAGTCCGCAACGCGCCATTTCGCAAGGCCGGTAACCTTTTTGGGGCAACGGCTTGAGCCGGGCGAAACCATCAACTGCATGCTGGGGTCGGCCAACCGTGACCCCGATGTCTTTGAGGATCCCGATCGCTTTCGACTCGGGCGACGAAGGCTCAACAGGCATCTTGGGTTTGCCATGGGGTCGCACTTCTGCCTCGGTGCGCATCTGGCACGCGCCGAGGCGGCGGTCGCCGTGAGAACGCTTGTAAAGAGGCTGCCAGGGCTCCGTCTTGTGCCAGGGCTCCGTCTTGTGCCAGGACGCGCTCCGCACATGCAAGGCCATGAGTTCAGGCAGCCAGATGCGATGTGGGTGTGTTGGGAAAGGCCCTCCTCATGAGCGGGATGGATTCGGGGTCGGCCACACTGAGCCTTCACGCCGGCGCAAGTGCGCCCGTGGTGGGTGAGCCTGTCGCGGCGCGCCTGATTGCTTCGACGAACTTCCACGCCGAACCGGGCGGTGTCGGTTTTTTCGGCGATAGACGTGACCGACGCTTCGCCGCATTTCTACGCTCGGTGGAGCAATCCCACCGTCGGCCTGTTGGAGAGGCGACTGGCCGCCCTCGATGGCACCGTCGGCCATTTCGTCCTGACGCCGCACATCAACGCCTTCCTCGAACGCTATCCGGATCTGCGCATCGAAATCTACGTGCGCGACTCGATCGGCGACTTCATCGGCGATGCGATGGATGTCGCGGTGCGCTTCGGCGATTTGAGCAGCCGCTCGCTCCACGCCGAGGTGCTGCTCCAGACGCGCGTGATCACCTGTGCCTCGCGCGCCTATCTCGCCGCGCACGGAACGCCGGCGACGCCCGCCGATCTCCTCGAAGGCCACCAATGCGTGACAATTCGCGACCCGGCGACGGGGCGCCCGTTCGAGTGGGAGTTTCGCCGGGGTGACAAGATCATCCCGTTCGAGCCCACCGGGCGCCTGAAGGTCAACGACAGCGGATCGCGGATCGGCGCGTGCCGGTCGGGGGCGGGGATCGCCCAGCTGCTCGACGTCTATGTCGATGATTTGGGGGATGACATCGTCCCCATACTGACCAACTGGTCGGACGAAACTTTTTCGCTCCACGCCTATTACCGCAAGACCGAATGGATGCCGGCAAAGACGCGGGCATTTCTCGATTTTGTCCGCAACCTCGCGTCCGAGACCAGTCGCGGACGCAGCTCATGACGCGCATGCCGTTTGCCGGCCATGTCCGCTCTGTAGGCACGGATCGCACGGATCGTCATGCACGGTCCACCACTTGTTGCTCAACGCGGCGACTGCTGCTGCCCCACTGGCCGCGCCCGGCGTGCGCGCCGCCCTCGTTTGCCTGCCACCATCAGCCCCATGGACTTCGAGCGGCGAGCCAAGCTAGCCTAACCGCGTGTCCAATAAGCCGGTGCAGGCCAATCACTCAACTTACGGATAAGGAATAAATGTTCCAATGCGGAGGGAGACACCTAACCTGGACTGGCTGCGCGTGTTCGCTGAAACAGCTGCAACCGAAAGCTTCGTGGTGGCCGCGACGCGGCTGAGCGTGACCCCAGGTGCAGTGAGCCAGCGGATCAAGGCGCTCGAATCCTTTCTGCGCGTCGAACTGTTTCAGCGCTATTCCCAAGGTGTTAAATTGACCGAGGCGGGACGGCGCTATGCCCAGCGCATCTCTCCGGCGCTGGATCTTCTGGTAACCGCCACCAGCGAAATCGCGTCGAGCGGTGGCGCCAAGACGATCCGCATCACCATTCTTCCGGCCCTCGCGCAACTCTGGCTCGGTCCGCGGATGGAGGACTTTCATGCCCGCCATCCCAACATGAATGTCGAGATCTGGGCCGACGCGACGGTCGTCGACATGCGCACGTCCAATTTTGACATCGCGATCCGCTATGGTCAGCCGCCGTTTCCTGGATGCGAGCATCGCGCCCTGTTTTTCGATGAGCTTGTACCGGTTGCCAGTCCCAAGCTCGTGCACGCAGCAGATGTTGACCGGATCGGCCTGCCGATCGGAGCGCCACTGATGCTCGATACCTTCTGGGAGCATGATTTTGCCGATTGGCTCAATCGGACCGGCCAGATCCGACCCGAGACCCTGAACACGCAGACCTTCTCGCTCTATTCCATGACGGTCGACGCGACTGTTCAAGGCAGAGGTTTCGTGATCGGGCACACGGCGCTGATCGGAGGGCTGCTTGATGAGGGCAAGCTGCAGCAGCTTTCCTCGATGCGGATACCAGCCAACAATCAGTTCTACCTGCTGGTGAAATCAGGCTCACCGCTGTCCGAGGCGGCGGAGACCTTCCTAAACTGGATACTGGAACAGGCCAAGGTGGTGGAAGAGAAGCGGGTTAAGGACGTTGCAAAGCCGGATAATAATGCCGATGACGGCGGACCGGAGGTTGGCAATCCGTCGCCATTCTGAGGGCGTGGGCTGGTGGCAAGCACATGCGCACCGGCGGTTGCGGCGCATGCCGGAAACTCTGTATTGCACATCAGGTCGAGCGTCGCTTCAGCGACGGCCGCCATGGCGCAAAAGGCAGATTGAGCGCTTCGGCCACGGCGCGATTGGTGACCTGACCCGCGTGGATGTTCAGCCCGTCGAGCAGATGGGGATCCTCCTGAACGGCCCGCAGTCCGTTCGCAGCCAGGGCCAAGCCGAAGGGCAATGTGGCGTTGTTGAGCGCTTCGCTCGAGGTCAACGGCACGGCGCCCGGCATGTTGGCGACGCAATAGTGGATAATGCCATCTACTTCGAAGGTAGGCTGCTCATGGGTCGTCGCACGCGAAGATTCGAAGCATCCGCCTTGATCGATAGCGACATCGACCAGCACTGTGCGAGGCTTCATCGTCTTCAGAGTTTCGCGCGTGACCAATCTGGGCGCGCTCGCGCCCGGCACGAGCACTGCGCCGATCGTTGCATCCGCCTCGACGATTTCGTCCTCGATGTTCCGGATGGTCGACATCCGTGTTCGGACCCGTCCCCTGAAGAGTTCGTCCAGTTGGCGGAGCCGGGGGACCGAGCGGTCGATGATCGTGACCTCCGCGCCGAGGCCGACTGCCATGCGTGCCGCGTGGGTGCCGACCACGCCGCCGCCGATGACGAGGACGCGAGCAGGTACGACACCCGGCACGCCGCCGAGCAGCAAGCCGCGGCCACCGGCATGTCTGCGCAGCGCCGAGCCAGCGGCCTCGATCGAAAGGCGACCTGCAACTTCACTCATGGGCGCCAGCAGCGGCAACGCGCCCTGCCGGTCGGTCACCGTTTCATAGGCGATCGCCGTACAGCCTGAATCGATCAGACCCCTTGCCTGTTCGGGGTCTGGAGCCAGATGAAGATAGGTGAAAAGGATCTGCCCCTCGCGCAGTCGCACCCA
>JAESGX010000490.1_pt1 | contig 14041 bp, 12 predicted proteins | sample 9269801 | NCBI WGS metagenome assembly JAESGX01 (sample SAMN16773122, study PRJNA677054) | algae metagenome | isolation source: Pleurocapsa minor GSE-CHR-MK-17-07R and co-occurring heterotrophs from wet... | place: USA: Lower Calf Creek Falls, Grand Staircase Escalante National Monument, UT ... | reverse complement strand
CGGCGCGACGGGCGGGCGGCGCTGTCCGATCTGGCCGAGCGTCTGGGGCTGAGCCGGGCCACGGTGCGGGCGCGGATGGAACGGTTGACGGCGCGGGGGGATATCGCGGGGTTCACCGTGCTGACGCGGGGCGATGTGACGCCGCAGCCGGTGCGCGGGCTGATGATGATCGGGATCGAGGGGCGGGGCGGCGAGAAGATCATGGCGCGGCTGGGCGGGCTGCCGCAGGTGCAGGCAGTGCATTCGACCAACGGGCGGTGGGACGTGATCGTGGAGTTGGGAACGCAGACGCTGCTGGAGCTGGATGAGACGATTCACCGAATCCGGGCGATGGACGGGGTGACGGTGTCGGAGACGAACCTGCTGTTGTCCACCCGCAAGGCCGGGCGGCGGTAGAGTGTGGATTGGGTATTTGGGCCACGGTGCATGGGGAAGGCCTGCGCATGGCTGATCAATCCTGCGTATGCGCCTGCGTCAGGGGCGCGCAGGCCATTGGAGCGGGCGCGGAATGCGCCTATTGTCTGCGTCAAAGTACATGGGAGGCCTGCCGGTGATCGTTGAGCTTGGGCATTTTGCGCTGATCCTGGCGTTGGCGGTGGCGGTGATCCAGTCGATCGTGCCGCTGGTTGGGGCGCAGCGGCGCAATGCGGCATGGATGGCGGTGGGCGATCCGGCGGCGGTGACGCAGTTCCTGCTGATCGGGTTTTCCTTTGCGGCACTGACCTATGCCTTTGTGGTGTCAGACTTTTCGCTGTCGCTGGTGGTGGGCAATTCGCACACCCTGAAGCCCATGCTCTACAAGATTTCGGGTGTCTGGGGGAACCATGAGGGGTCGCTTCTGCTCTGGGTGCTGATCTTGGCGCTGTTCGGGGCCTGCGCGGTGTGGTTCGGGAAGAACCTGCCGCCGCAATTGAAGGCGCGGGTGCTGGCGGTTCAGGGGATGATCGGGGTGGCGTTCTTGCTGTTCATGCTGCTGACATCGAACCCGTTCCTGCGGCTGGCCGTGCCGCCGCTGGATGGGCAGGATCTGAACCCGCTGTTGCAGGATCCGGGTTTGGCCTTCCATCCGCCGTTCCTGTATCTGGGCTATGTCGGGCTTTCGATGTCGTTCAGTTTTGCGGTGGCGGCGCTGATCGAGGGGCGGGTGGATGCGGCCTGGGGGCGCTGGGTGCGGCCCTGGACGCTGGCGGCCTGGGTGTTTCTGACGATCGGGATCGGGCTGGGGTCGTGGTGGGCCTACTATGAGCTTGGCTGGGGCGGGTTCTGGTTCTGGGACCCGGTGGAGAATGCCAGTTTCATGCCGTGGCTGATTGCGGCGGCGCTGCTGCATTCGGCGATTGTGGTGGAAAAGCGGGAAAGCCTGAAAGCCTGGACGATCCTGCTGGCCATCCTTGCCTTTGGCTTTTCGCTGATTGGCACGTTCATTGTGCGGTCGGGGGTGATCACATCCGTCCATGCCTTTGCCAATGATCCGGAGCGGGGGGTGTTCATCCTGCTGATCCTGGGCGTGTTCATGGGCGGGGCGCTGACGCTGTTTGCCGCGCGGGCGGGAGCGCTGGAGGCGAAGGGGGTGTTCGGCATGGTCAGCCGCGAGAGCGCGCTGGTGGCCAACAACATCTTGCTGGCGGTATCGGCCTTCGTGGTGTTTTTCGGAACGATCTGGCCGCTGGTGGCGGAACTGCTTTTTGACCGCAAGCTGAGTGTGGGCGAGCCGTTCTTCAACGCGGCCTTTTCGCCTTTCGTGGTGGGGCTGGCGATGATCCTGCCCTTTGGCGCGATGATGCCGTGGAAGCGGGGCGATGTGGGGCGGGCGATGCGGCCGCTGTGGCCGGTGCTGTTGCTGTCTGTGTCGCTGGGGGCGCTGGTCTGGGCGATGCAGACCGGGCGGTCGGCGTTGGGGCCGGTCGGGGTGATCCTGGGTGTCTGGGTGCTGGGCGGCGCGCTGGTTGATTTGTGGACGCGGACAGGACGCGGGGCGCTTGCCGGACGGTTCGGAAGGCTGGCCCGGTTGCCGCGCGCGGACTGGGGTAAGGCTGTTTCGCATGGTGGGCTGGGCATCACGATCTTTGCCGTGTCGGCCATGCTGGCCTGGAAGACCGAGGATATCCGCGTGGTGCCGGTGGGGGGCAGCTATGCGCTTGGCCCATATGAGGTGACGCTGGTCGATGTGCGTGAGGTGGAGGGGCCGAACTTCCGGTCGACCACGGCCGAGATGCGGGTGATGCGCGATGGGGCCGAAGTGGCGACGCTGTTCCCCGAAAAGCGCGTCTATCCGGTGGCGGGCATGCCTACCACAGAGGCGGCGATCGACTATGGCTTGTTGCGCGACATCTATCTGGTGATCGGTGATCCGCAGGACAATGGCGGCTGGGCAGTGCGATCCTATATCGAGCCCTTTGCCAACTGGTTGTGGGGCGGGTGTTTGCTGATGGCGTTCGGGGGCGTGCTGAGCCTGACGGACCGGCGCTATCGCGTGGCGGCGGGGGCGCGACGGACGCCTGCGGCGGGCGGAGTGCCTGCGGAATGAAGGTATTGTGGGATGGCGGGATCAAGCCCGCCCTACAGACCACCGCAGTGGCGCTGGCCTTGCTGGCCGCGCCGCCTGTCATGGCGGTGCAGCCCGATGAGATGCTGGCCGATCCGGCGATGGAAGCACGGGCGCGCGTGCTGTCGAAGGGGTTGCGCTGTCTGGTTTGCCGGAATGAGAATATCGACGACAGCGATGCGCAGCTTGCGCGCGACCTGCGCATCCTGCTGCGCGAGCGGTTGGTGGCGGGCGACACGGATGAAGAAGCGGTGGCCTTTCTGGTGGATCGCTACGGCGAATATGTGCTGCTGAACCCACCTGCGACGGGGGCCAATATCCTGCTGTGGTTTGCTGGCCCTGCCATGTTGTTGGCAGGGGCCGGGATTGCCTTTGTCACCTTTCGGCGGCGGGGAACGGCGGTGCCGGATGGGTTGAACGCGGAAGAAGCGGCGCGGGTCGCCGAGATTATGAAAGAGTGACGCGCCGTCGCGCTTTTGCTTTGCCCTGAGCTGCCGCTACGCTGTGGGCAACAGGGAGGCGCGACATGGGCTATGAGACGATCACCGTAACAGAGGCGGATGGGGTAGCGACGATCACCCTGAACCGGGCCGAGGTGATGAATGCGCTGTCATCGCGCCTTCGGGGCGAGTTGCTGGCGGCGATCCAGGCGGCATCCGGGACTGCCCGCTGTATCGTGCTGACGGGGGCAGGGCGGGCCTTTTGTTCAGGGCAGGATCTGCAGGATGCGATGGCGCTGGGGCAGACCGATCTGGGCCGGATTCTGGCCGAGGAGTATGAGCCGCTTTTGAAGGCCATTTATGATTGCCCGGTCCCAACGATTGCCGCCGTGAACGGGGCGGCGGCGGGGGCGGGGGCCAATCTGGCGCTGGCCTGCGATGTGGTGATCGCCTGCGAAAGCGCGAGTTTCATTCAGGCTTTCACGCGGATCGGGCTGATTCCGGATGCAGGCGGCACCTATTGGTTGCCGCGTCAGGTGGGGATGGCACGCGCAATGGGGGCGGCGCTGTTTGCCGAGAAGATCAGCGCGCGGCAGGCGGTGGACTGGGGGATGATCTGGGAGGCGGTGCCGGATGAAGGCTTTGCCGCCCATGTGGCGGCGCGGGCAGGGGCGCTGGCGGCGGGGCCGACGGTGGCTTATCGGCTGGTGAAAGAGGCGTTGCGCGCCTCACCCGCGAACGGGCTGGAGGCGCAGCTTGCGCTGGAGGCGCGGTTGCAGAGCGAGGCCGGGGCGACAGTGGATTTCCGCGAAGGGGTGGCGGCGTTTCTGGAGAAACGCCCGGCGCGGTTTCAGGGGGCGTAGGCGGGGGCGGAATTTGACGCAAATTCCGCTACGGTTTCTGGCGCAGAAACCGGGTGCCTGACGGCATGGCGCAGCTTCGGGGCAAGGGGTCGCAGCGGCGCAGCCGCACCGGAATTTGCGTCAAATTCCGGTGCGATTCTTGCGTCAAAATTCGCCTCAGGCGCCGCGCGACAGGGCGGCGACGCCGGTGCGGGCGATTTCGCGCAGGCCCAATGGACGCATCAGTTCAGCGAAGGCGTCGATCTTTTCGGGGGTTCCCGTCATCTCGAAGATGAAGCTTTCAAGCGTGGAATCCACCACATTGGCGCGGAAAATCTCGGCCAGGCGCAGCGCTTCGATCCGGGCATCGCCTTTGCCTGCCACCTTGAACAGAGCCAGTTCGCGCTGCACGGCGGGGCCTTCGGCGGTGAGGTCATGCACCTCATAGACCGAAACGATGCGGCCAAGCTGTGCCTCGATCTGATCAATCACCGCCGGGGTGCCGGAGGTGACGATGGTGATGCGCGAACGGTGGCCAGTATGATCGACCTCGGCCACGGTGAGGCTGTCGATATTGTAGCCCCGGCCGGCGAAGAGGCCGATCACGCGGGCAAGGACGCCGGGTTCGTTTTCGACGATCACCGCCAGGGTATGGCTTTCGATGACGCTGCTGTTGTGATCGCGCAGGTCATAGGCGGAATGGCTGGTGGAGCCTCGTTTGATATTGAGCGCGGACATCCGTCACTCCCTTCCTTGTCTGTCGTAAGTGGTGCTGCGGGGGGCCGGGGGACCGTTGCCCCCCGGAGCGTTCAAGATCAGACCAGCACCGCGCCCTTGGCGCCGATGGCACCTTGGGTATCGGCCTCGCCCAGCAGCATTTCGTTATGCGGCTTGCCCGACGGGATCATCGGGAAACAGTTTTCGTGCTTTTCGACAAGGCAATCAAAGATCACCGGGCCGTCATAGCGCAGCATCTCCAAAATCGCGTCATCCAGATCGGCGGGATCGGAGCATTTGATGCCTTTGCAGCCAAACGCCTCGGCCAGTTTCACGAAATCGGGGAGGCTTTCGCTCCAGCTATGGGAATAGCGTTCGCCGTGCAGCAATTCCTGCCACTGGCGCACCATGCCGAGCCGTTCGTTGTTCAGAATGAACTGCTTGACCGGCGCGCGGAACTGGATCGCGGTGCCCATTTCCTGCATGTTCATCAGCCAGGATGCCTCGCCCGCCACGTTGATGACCAGCGCGTCGGGATGGGCGATCTGCACGCCGATGGAGGCGGGCAGGCCGTAACCCATGGTGCCGAGGCCACCGGACGTCATCCAGCGGTTGGGGTCTTCGAACCCAATGAATTGCGCCGCCCACATTTGGTGCTGGCCCACCTCGGTGGTGATGTAGCGGTCCATGCCCTTGGTAAGCGCCTCAAGCCGTTGCAGCGCATGCTGGGGTTTGATGACCTTGGTGCTGTTTTTGAAATCGAGGCAGTTCACCGCCCGCCATTCGTTGATCTGCTTCCACCATTTATCCAGACCCGCGCGGTTGGTCTTGGACCCGCGCGCCTTCCAGATGCGAAGCACTTCTTCCAGCACCATGCCAACATCGCCGAGGATCGGCACATCGACGCGGATCACCTTGTTGATGGAGGAGGGATCGATGTCGATATGGGCCTTGCGGGAATGGGGTGAGAAATCCTTGACGCGGCCGGTGATGCGGTCGTCGAAGCGCGCGCCGATGTTGATCATCAGGTCGCAGCCATGCATGGCGAGGTTGGCCTCATAAAGGCCGTGCATCCCCAGCATTCCCAGCCAGTTCTTGCCAGAGGCCGGGTAGCACCCCAACCCCATCAGCGTGGAGGTGATGGGGAAATCGGTGGCCGCCGTCAGTTCGCGCAGCAGCTGGCTGGCCTTCGGGCCGGAATTGATGACGCCACCGCCGGTGTAAAGGATCGGGCGTTCGGCGGTTTCCATCATTTCTACAAGGCGGGTGATCGCCTCTTCGTCGCCCTTCATGCGGGGCTGGTAGTGCGACACCTTTGTCTTTTCGCGGGGCGTGTAGTCTGCGGTGGCGAATTGCACATCCTTGGGGATGTCGACAAGCACCGGGCCGGGGCGGCCGGACATGGCCACGTGGAACGCCTGATGGATGGTTTCCGACAGTTTCGCCGTGTCCTTCACCAGCCAGTTATGTTTCGTGCAGGGGCGGGTGATGCCCACGGTGTCGGCCTCTTGGAAGCCGTCGGTGCCGATCATGAAGGTGGGGACCTGACCGGTCAGTACCACCAGCGGGATGGAATCCATCAGCGCGTCGACAAGGCCGGTCACGGCGTTGGTCGCGCCGGGGCCAGAGGTCACCAGCACCACACCCGGCTTGCCGGTGGAGCGGGCATAGCCTTCGGCCATATGGACGGCGCCCTGTTCGTGACGCACGAGGATGTGGCGGATGTCGTTCTGCTGAAAGATCTCGTCATAGATCGGCAGCACTGCGCCGCCGGGATAGCCGAACACAACTTCGACCCCCTGATCCTTCAGGGCCTGCACCACCATCCTTGCGCCGCTCATCTGCTTGGTCATCGTCATCCATCCTTGTTCGGGCCACTGCCCCGTCTTACCGCGTCGCACCATCGCGCAACAAAAAGCCCCCGGTTTTCTGTCCGGGGGCGCATGGTAGCCATATGGCCAGCGTTACCGCCCCATGCGCCGTCGTCCTACGTCTACGAGAATTCCGGACATATCCGTTCCTCTTGCCATCGCGGCGGACACTATGGCGGGCAGAATGGGGCGTCAACCGCAAAAGAAGGCCTAAAGTGTCGCGGTGGCGGTAAAATTTGTAATTTCGTTTCAATCGGTGGCCATTTCGCGCAACTAACGGAACATCTGCGTGGTTGCACAGGGTGATCTGCCGGGTTGAGTCGGCATCAGGGGTGCCAAAGCGGGTGGGGTTGCGTATCTAGGGGGGGAAGCGGGCTGCGTGGTGCGGCCCTGCCTGCCAAGAGGGTTGTCCCCATGAAGTTGTATTATTCGCCCGGTGCCTGTTCGCTGGCCTCGCATATCGTTCTGGCGGAAAGCGGCGCCGCCTATACGGTGGAACGCGCCGATATCCGCGCCAAGAAGACCGAAAGTGGCGGTGATTTCACCGCGATCAGCCCGCGCGGCGCGGTGCCGGTGCTGGTGCTGGACGATGGCGAGGTGCTGACCGAGGGCGTGGCGATCATGCAATACGTGGCCGACAGCGTGACGCCGGGCAAGCTGCCCGCCGCAGGCACGCTGGCGCGGGCGCGGCTGCAAGAGGCGCTGAACTTTGTGTCGACAGAGGTGCACAAAACCTATTCGCCCTTTTTCCGGGGGCTGGAGGGGGCGGCGAAGGACGCACAGGTGGCGCTGCTGAACAGCCGTCTGGCGCTGATCGAGGGGCGGCTGTCTGATGGGCGCGACTATCTGCTGGGCGCGGATTTCTCCCCGGCGGATGCCTATCTGTTCACCGTGACCAATTGGTCCAAGGGGATTGGCCATGACCTTTCCGCTTTCCCGAAACTGGAGGCGCTGCGGGCGCGGGTCGCGGCGCGGCCAGCGGTGGTTGCGGCGATGACGGCGGAAGGTCTGCTGAAGTAAGGCAGGACTGTCTGGGATGGAAAAGGCCCGCGCGGGAGGCGCGGGCCTTTGTCATACGGGTTCAGCCCGGATCAGATCAGCGCGACATAGCCAGCATAGACCGCCAGCAGCAACGCCCCCGCGATGCGCGGCAGGCCGCCAAGGATGAAGGCCAGAATGGTAAGGCCGATGGCGGCTGCGGCGACCCAGGGCATATCGACCGACGCGAAGCGCGGATCAGCAGGGATCGGCGCAATCAGAGCGGTCACGCCCAGAATGCCGAAGATGTTGAAGATGTTCGATCCCACGATATTGCCGACAGCAATTTCCGTCTGCTTGCGGATGGCGGCGATGACCGACGTAGCCAGTTCCGGCAGCGAGGTGCCGACGGCGACGATGGTCAGGCCGATGACCGCCTCGGAGATTCCGAAGGCGCGGGCAATTTCCGTAGAGCTGTCCACCAGCAACCGCGCGCCGATTACCAGAACGACAAGCCCGCCCAGCGTCATGGCCCAGGCCTTCCACTGGGGGATATCACCTTCGTTGGCCTCGTCCGGTTCCACCTTGCCGGTCAGGAAAGCGGTCGCGAGGAAGATGATCAGGCCAAGCGCCAGCAGGACGCCGTCCAACCGGGTGACATTGCCATCCAGCAGCATCACCCAGATCACTGCCGTGGCCAGCAGCATGAAGCCCAGATCGCGCCAGAGTTTGCGGACCGGGATGATCAGCGGGGCAATGAGGGCCGAGATGCCAAGGATCAGGAGGATATTGGCGATGTTCGATCCCAGCACGTTCCCGATGGCGATGGCAGGCTGTCCGGCCAAGGCGGCCTGAACGGAGACCAGCATTTCCGGGGCCGAAGTGCCGAAGCCAACGATCGTCAGACCGATGACCATGGGCGAAAGGCGGAAGTGCTTGGCAATGGCCGTCGCCCCGCGCACCAGAAACTCGCCACCAAAAAACAGGGCGACGAGGCCCAGTGCGAAGAAAAGATAGGTCATCATTACCCCAAATCAGATTTCCATGTTGCGCCCCACATCGGGTGTGGATCGGACGGGACAAGGGGGCGGGGGCGAAAAAAGATGACACGCGCGGGTTTTGCCCGTCTCGCGTGGCGCAGCGGTCACGCCTTAGCGGGTTGGATCAGATCCCAGCGGTTGCCAAAGGGATCGCGCCAGACGGCGACGATGCCATAAGGTTCATGGCGGGGGGCTTCTTCGAACTGGACACCACTGGCGATCATATGGGCATGATCGCGGGCGAAATCGTCAGTTTCCAGAAAGAGCCAGACGCGACCCGCGCCCTGCGCGCCGATGGCGGCCTGCTGATCCGTCCCTTCAGCGCGGGCAAGGATAAGACGGCACCCGCCACCGGGCGGTTCCACCGTGACCCAGCGCTTGTGGCCCTGATCAAGATCGGCGGTCAGGCGAAAGCCGAGGGTGGTGACGAAGAAGGCGATGGCGCTGTCATAGTCCGGCACGATCAGGGACACGCCGGCAAGGCGGCTGTGGGACATGGATCAGGCGTCGCGCGGGGTGCGGGTTTCGGGGAGCGAAATCCGCGCGACCTGTTCGGCAATGGGATCGACGGACAGGGGGTGCAGTTCGGCCTTGTGATCGGCGGGATCGCCGATGTCGTTCCAGCGGCCGCCCTTGTAAATCTCCAGGGCATTGAACCCGGCCTTGTAGCCCATCTTGCGCGACCCCGGCACCCAATAGCCGAGATAGACGTAAGGCAGCCCCGCCTCGCGCGCGATGTCGATGTGGTCGAGGATCAGATAGGTGCCCAGCGACAGATCGGCGAGGTCGGGGTCATAAAAGCTGTAGACCATCGACAGCCCGTCATCGAACACATCCGTCAGGCAAACGGCGGCGAGAGGGCGGCCCGACTCGCCCGGTCCGGCGGGGCGGGTGTATTCGATGACACGGGATTTGATCGGTGTCTCTTCGATCATTGCGGCGAATTCGAAGATATCCATGTCCGCCATCCCGCCATCGGCGTGACGGGTGTCAAGATAGCGGCGGAAGAGCGAGAATTGATCTTCCGTCGCCCAAGGGGAAGTGGCGTTGCGCTTCAGGTCTTCGCATTTCTTCAGCACGCGGCGTTGGGTGCGGCGGGGGGCGAAATCGGCCACCCGAATGCGGGCCGACAGACAGGCCGAACATTCCGCGCAGGAGGGACGGTAGAGCACGTTCTGACTGCGCCGAAAGCCCTGTTTGGACAATGTATCGTTCAGCTTTTGCGCATGTTCCCCCTGCAGCGCGGTGAACAGCTTTCGTTCCATCCGGCCATCCAGATAGGGGCAGGGCTGGGGAGCCGTCACATAGAATTGGGGCGCGATGGGAAGGGTGTGGCGCATTTTCGGACTATAGCGGGATCAAGCGCAACCCTAGCAAGGGACATTCCCGCCGCCAAGCCGGGAATCTGGCACGATCGCGGAGATTTCGCCAGATTGTAGGCGAAATGTCGCGCCCGCCCTGCGCTGTGGCAAGGCGGGCGCCAAGGTCAGACGCGCGCGTCAGGCGGCGCGATTGATGGCGACGGAACCAAGGACCATATCGGTCAGGCCCTGACCCCGGCGGCTGATCATCATCAGCGCAACAGACAGGATCTGCGGCAGGACGAAGGCCATCGACAGCGAGTAGCCAAGCGTGTGGACAAAAGCCGTCGCCCCATCGAAGCGATGGCCATAGCGATCAAGGAAGTGGATCGACATCAGCCGCATGCCCCAGGTGGCCGAATGGCCCGACAGGGTGACCCAGCGATAAAGGAAGCCAACCGCCAACCAGACCAGCGGCAGGATGAAAAGCGCGGTCAGTGCGGTGACAAGGGCCACCAGTGCTACGATGAGCGTGACGAAGATCGTATCCACAACCCAGGCGAGGCCGCGCTTGAAGGCCACGCCGTTGTAGAATTCGGCATGTCGGTCTGGGTCGGGCAGGGCGTGGGTGACAGGATCGGACATCATCATCGCTTTGGTTCCGCGTGGAAGTTGGAAAAGAGGTGGCCCTTGCGGGCCACCGGTTCAAGTGTGCAGGTCGTTCACGCGTCGGCGGGCGGGGGAATATCGGCCACCGCATTGTTGGAGACCGGACGCGGGCTGCGGGCGCGATCTTCCATGAAGGCATCGAACTCCTGCTTGTCCTTGGCATCGCGCAGACGGTTCAGGAAGCCTTCGAACGCGGCCTGCTCTTCTTCGAGGCGACGCAGGGTTTCGGTCTTGTAGGCGTCAAAAGCGGTGTTGCCCGAGGAGGCATAGACACGATGCGCGCCCCATTCCGAGCGGGAAGATTTGCGGCAGGATGATCCGAACATGGTTTTGCTCCAGCGATTGGTCATGGTCATATAGGCGACGAGGGCAAGGCCCACGGGCCAGAAGAAGATGAATCCCAGCACCATGGCGGTGATCCAGGCCTTGCGGCCATGACCATCAAGCCAAGCCTCGGCGCGGCGGGGCCAGGAGAGGAGGCCGCCCGGAACGCGGGGGGCGGCGGAGGGAAAGCTGTTCATCGGCGGTCTCCGGTTGAAGGTTGATGTGAATGTCTTTCACATTGGGGAAGATGAGGGGGAACAGGTTCGGGTTCAAGAGGGTATGTTAAAATAATTTACATCGCTTGTCGCGGGTGCGGGCGGTGATCTTTCGGCGCGCGGGCGGGGCCCGCGCAAGGCCGTTCTCCCCACCCGCGCCATACGGCGCGTGCGGGGCCCCGTGAAGGGGCGTTCCGCCCCCTCTTGGCGCATGCGCGCCAATTCACCCCCTGAGGGTATTTGGGGCCAAGATGAAGGTGTGGGGGCGGTGCCAGTGTCAGGCGGTGAAGGGGGCGAGGGTGGCGGCGGTGAGGCGGTGCAGATCGGTGGGGGCGATGGGGAAGATGTGGCGCGGGGTGCCAGCTGCGGCCCAGATCACCGGGAAATCCATCAGGCGCGGATCCAACCATGTCGGCAGCGGTGTGAGATGGCCGACCGGGGCCACGCCGCCGATGGCAAAGCCCGTGATGCGGCGGACAGCGTCAATCTCGGCGCGGGTCAGGGGTTCGCCCGCAAGCGCGGTGGCGCGGGCCGGGTCCACTTGATTGCCGCCTGCGGTGAGAAAGAGGAAAAGCGCGCCGCTGTTGGCCCCGGCGAAGAGGATGGATTTCACAATCTGGTCAAGGGCAACCCCCGCCGCCGTAGCCGCCTCCTGGGCGGTGCGGGTTTCCGAGGACATTTCCAGTGGCGTGATGGTCAGGCCTGCGGCCTGCAGCGCGGTGGTGACTCGGGCGAGGCTTTTGCTCATCTGGGCGTCCTGATTGTGATGCGGAGCGGTTTATCCTGCGTTGGCGGTGCAGGGCAAGGATGGGGCGGGCTTGCTTGCGTTGACCCTGTATCTTGCGCGGCGCATTGTGGCGGGCATGACCCGTGACCTTGCCCCCGCCGCCTTTGCCAGCCGGTTGACCCGTGCGCCCATCGCTTTTGACCGCGAGGCGGAGAGGGACGCAGTCCGCGCCTTTGCCGATCTGCCACCCGAAGTGGCGGGGGTGATCGGGGCCACGGCGGGATGCAGCCCCTATCTGAAGGGGCTGATGGCGCGCGAAGGCGATTGGCTGCGTGTGGCGCTGGCAGGGGCGCCAGAGCGGGCGATGGACGACCTGTTGGCCGCCCCCGAAGCCGCCATGGCGGCGGGGGCTGAGGCGCTGGGCGAGGCGCTGCGGACGGCCAAGCGCCGGGTGGCGCTGCTGGCAGCGCTGTGTGATCTGGGCGGGGTCTGGCCGTTGGAGGGTGTGACCGGGGCGCTGACGCGGCTGGCAGATCGGGCGGTGGATCTTTCGATCCGGGCCTTTGTGGCCGAGGAAATTCGGCGCGGCAAACTGCCTGGCGCGGTGGCCGAGGATGCGGCGACGGGCGCCGGGATGGTGGCGCTGGCCATGGGGAAGATGGGGGCGGGGGAGTTGAACTATTCCTCGGACATCGACCTGATCTGTCTGTTTGACGAAACGCGCTATGGCGATGCGGCGCAGGAGGCGCGGGCGGCCTTTATCCGGGTGACGCGCAAGATGGCGGCGCTGCTGAGCGATCTGACGGCGGGGGGATATGTGTTCCGCACCGATCTGCGGCTGCGACCTGATGCGGCGGTGACGCCGGTCTGCATCTCGATGGCGGCGGCGGAGAGCTACTATGAAAGCGTGGGGCGGACATGGGAGCGCGCGGCCTATATCAAGGCGCGGCCCTGTGGTGGTGACCTTGCCGCGGGGGAGCGGTTCCTGAAGGCGCTGACGCCGTTTGTCTGGCGCAAGCATCTGGATTACGCGGCCATTCAGGATGCGCATGACATGCGCCTGCGCATCCGCGAGCATCGGCAGTTAAACCGGCCCCTGACGGTGGAAGGGCACAACATGAAGCTGGGGCAGGGGGGGATACGGGAGATCGAGTTCTTCACCCAGACCCGGCAGTTGATCGCGGGGGGGCGTGATCCGGACCTGCGCGACCGTACGACGGTGGGCGGGTTGGCGGCGCTGGCGGCGAAGGGGTGGATTCCGGCGGATGTGGCTGCAGAATTGACAGAGCTCTACCGTGCCCACCGCGAGGTGGAGCATCGGTTGCAGATGGTCAACGACGCGCAGACCCATGATCTGCCGGTGACGGCGGAAGGGGTGGCGCGGATTGCGGCCTTTTGCGGGGAGGGGGAGGAGGCCTTTCGCGCAGGGTTGCTGGACCGGCTGGCGCGGACGGATGCGCTGACCGAGGATTTCTTTGCCCCTGGCGAGGTAGAGGCCCAACCGGCCCTATCCGAGACGGCGCGCGGCATAGTGGAGGGCTGGATGCACTATCCGGCACTGCGATCAGATCGGGCGCAGGGCATCTTCCGGCGGTTGCGGCCGGTTCTGCTGAAACGGCTCAGGCGGGCGGCGAACCCGGATGAGGCGCTGGTGGCGCTGGACGGCTTTCTGGCCGGTTTGCCCGCCGGGGTGCAACTGTTTTCGCTGTTCGAGGCCAATCCGGCATTGGTCGATTTGATCATCGATGTGGCAGGCACCTCGCCCGAATTGGCGCGGTATCTGTCGCGCAATGCCGGTGTGCTGGATGCGGTGATCGGCGGGTCGTTCTTTTCCGCCTGGCCGGGTGTGGCGCCGCTGGCCGAGGCGCTGGGCCGGGCCATGGCGGAGACAGGTGATTATGAGCGCAAGCTGGATGCGGCGCGGCGGGTGATGAAGGAATGGCATTTCCGGGTGGGGGTCCATCATCTGCGCGGGCTGGTCGATGCCTTTGAGGCGGCCAAGCAATATGCCGATCTGGCTGATGCGGTCATCGTCGCGCTGTGGCCAGTGGTTTGTGCCGAGTTCGCACGCAAATATGGGCCGCCACCGGGACGTGGGGCCATGGTGCTGGGCATGGGGTCTTTGGGCGCGGCGCGGCTGAATGCGGGGTCGGACCTTGACCTGATCGTAATTTACGATGCCGAGGGGGTGGAGGCTTCGGACGGGCCGCGCCCGCTGGCGACGCGGGCCTATTATGCGCGGCTGACGCAGGCCCTTGTCACGGCGCTGACGGCGCAGATGCCGGAGGGGCGGCTCTACGAGGTGGATATGCGGCTACGCCCCAGCGGGCGGGGCGGACCGGTGGCGACGTCGATCCAGTCTTTCACCAGCT
>JAESGX010000488.1_pt1 | contig 14051 bp, 13 predicted proteins | sample 9269801 | NCBI WGS metagenome assembly JAESGX01 (sample SAMN16773122, study PRJNA677054) | algae metagenome | isolation source: Pleurocapsa minor GSE-CHR-MK-17-07R and co-occurring heterotrophs from wet... | place: USA: Lower Calf Creek Falls, Grand Staircase Escalante National Monument, UT ... | reverse complement strand
GACTGCGCTTCCACGCCCTGCGCCGCGTCGACCACCAGCAGCGCGCCTTCGCAGGCGGCCAGCGAGCGCGAGACTTCGTAGCTGAAGTCGACGTGGCCGGGAGTGTCGATGAAATTCAGCTGGTAAGTCACCCCGTCCTTGGCCGTGTACGGCAGGGACACCGACTGGGCCTTGATGGTGATGCCGCGCTCGCGCTCGATGGGGTTCGAGTCGAGCACCTGCGCTTCCATTTCACGAGCTTCCAGGCCGCCGCACAGCTGGATGATGCGGTCGGCCAGGGTAGACTTGCCGTGGTCGACATGGGCGATGATGGAAAAGTTGCGGATATTCCGCATGGACGCGAACGATTCGGGCTGCATGGGGGCGGCCGCGCGGCCGTCGTCAAAAATAACGCGGCATTATCGCACGGCTGCCGATCCGCTCCGCAAACCACAGCCGCGGGGGCGTGGGAACGGCGTCCCGCCGCGAGCCCTTACCTCACAATCCGAAGAAAGGAGCTCGCGGCGGGACGCCGCTCCCACAAACGAACGGTCGGCTCAGTCCGCTTCGATGGCGGTAACGGCGGCGAATGCCGTGCCGCCGCGCGGACTGCGCACCAGCAGCATGACCACCTGGCCAGGCTTGACCCCGCGCAGCTCCTGGTTGAAAGCGGCCACGCTGCCCACCGCCGTGCGCCCGACCTGCAGGATCACCAGCCCCGGTTCCAGCCCGGCTTCGGCGGCTGCGCTGCCTTCGACACGCGCGATGCGAACGCCCTCCCCGGCCTTCAGACCCAGCTGTTTGCGGGTATTGGCGTCCAGTTCGGCGACGGTGATGCCGAGCATCGCGGCCTGCGCCGTCGCCGGCGCGCCGGGTGAGGCACCCTGCGGCGAATTGTTCTGGGTGGAGGCTGTGGCGGCGTCCTCGTCGAGCATGGACAGGGTCACGCCGATCTCGCGCGGCTTGCCCTCGCGCAGGATGCCCAGCGTCACCTTGGATCCGGGCGCCATGGCCCCGATCCGCGGCGGCAGATCGCTGGAAGAAACGATTTCGGCGCCGTTGACCGAACGGATCACGTCGCCGCGCTCCACGCCGGCTTTTTCCGCTGCGCTGCCTGGCAGCACATCGTTGACCAACGCGCCGCGGGTATCGGGCAGCGCCAAGCCCTTGGCGAAGTCCTCGTTGACCGCGCCCACCTGCACGCCCAGCTGGCCACGGCTGACCCGGCCGGTCGTCTTAAGTTGATCCACCGCGCTCATCGCCAGATCGATGGGAATGGCGAAGCTGATGCCCATGTAGCCGCCGGAAGCGGAAAAGATCTGCGAATTGATGCCGACCACTTCGCCGCTGGTGTTGAGCAGCGGTCCGCCGGAGTTGCCCTGATTGATGGCCACGTCGGTCTGGATGAAAGGCACGTAGCGCTGTTCCGCATAGGGATTGCTGCGCCCGATGGCGCTGACGATGCCGGCGGTCACCGAATGATCCAGGCCGAACGGCGAACCGATCGCCACCACCCACTGGCCGGGCTTGAGGATCCTGGAATCGCCCAGCTTGACCGTGGGCAGGTTCTTGGCGTCGATCTTGAGCAGGGCCACGTCGTACTGCTGGTCGCTGCCGATCACCTTGGCGGTGAATTCGCGGCGGTCCGACAGCTTCACCTTGACTTCGTCCGCGCCGTCGACCACGTGGTGGTTGGTCAGCACGTAGCCGTCCGCGGAAATCACGAAGCCCGAGCCCGCCGAACGCGCATCGCGGCGCGGAACCTGCGGTCCCTGCGGACCCTGCGGCATCTGGAAATCCGGGCCGAAGAAACGGCGGAAGAACTCCGGCATGTTCTGCTCGTCCGGCACCTGCGCGCGCGCGGCCTGTCGCGAACCGGCGCGCGCTTCGATATTGACCACGCCGGGCCCCACCCGCTCCACCAGCTGGGTGAAATCAGGCAGGCCGGTGACGATGGGCGGCGCGCTGCTTTGCGCGATCGCGGCCACTGCGGCAGGCGCGGCGGCCTGCGGCGCGGTCGCCGCTTCCTGCGCGCAGGCGACCAGCGGAGCGGTCAGGATCATCAGGCCGAACAGGCGGTTACGAGCACTGGAATTCATCGAGCGTATGCCTCTGCAACGAGTGGGTAGCGGATGGACGTTAGTTTGTGGCCGGCAAGTGGGTGGCATCGCGGCGGTGCGGGTTCGCCGACCCGCCACTATCGATTGCCAGCCACCAGCTTTTTATCGGTCCTGCGACGCGGATTCTTCCGGCAAAGCCAGCGGCGGGCTTTGCGGCAGGCGCGGTTCGAACGGATAGAAGGTCTGCGCGGCGCGGTCGCTGGTGTAATCGGCGTTCAAGCCACCGCTGCCGGCGGAATACTGCGGCAGCGCCGCGCGTGGCCAGGGCCGTGCGATAGGCGTATCGATCTGTATGCCGGAAAACGGATCGCGCTGGCCGTTGCCTGAGGGCGCAGCGGCAACAGGATTGATCGCAGGCACCGCGGCGGTGGCCACAGCGCGCTCCGGCGTGCGCGCGGCGGCGGCGCGGCGCGCGGCCTGCTGGGTGCGCGTGGCGCTGCGGCGCGGGGTTTCATTCTGGCGGCGCGGCGCACTGGCGACGGCGACGCTGGCGGCAGTCGCAGTCGCTGCGGTTTGCAGGGCAGCATCGGGCGACGCGGCGGGCGTTTCGTTCGCAGGCGACTGGCTGGCGACGGTCGGCGCGGCGGAGGCTGGCGCTTGTTCGGGCGTCTGCTGACGGACCATGAAGAACGCCACCAGCGCCACCGAAGCCGCCAGGGCGCCGCCGCCCCATCGGTTCAACTTGCTGCGGGGGCGGCCAGAAGCGCTGTTGGCGGCCGCTTGCTTCGGTTCGGCGGCGATGGCCACGGTAATGCGCTCGGCAAAACCGGCCGGTGCCGGGGCCTGCGCCTGTCCGCGCAGGACGTCGCCGCACAGCTGCCATCGCTCCCAGCAGCCGGTGAGTTCGGTGTCGTGCTGCAGGCGGCGCAGCAGGAAGCGCGCCTGTTCGGGCGGCAGGTCGCCGTCCATCAACGCGGAGAGTTGCTGGAAATAATGGGTATCGATCTTGTCGGTTGTCATATGCGGGTACGCTCGCGGGTGGCGCTTTCGGTATCGACCAAGGGCCGCAGTTCCGCATCGATCGCTTCGCGCGCGCGGAAAATGCGCGAGCGCACGGTGCCGATGGGGCAGTCCATTTTCTGCGCGATCTCCTCGTAACTCATGCCTTCGACCTCGCGCAGGGTGATCGCGGTGCGCAGCTCTTCAGGCAGCGCATCCACCGCCTTCATCACCGTGCGCTCCAGCTCCTGGCGCATCAGTTCGCGCTCGGGCGTGTCGGTGTCGCGCAGGCGACTGCCGCTGTCGTATTGCTCGGCATCCGCCGCGTCGACATCGTCGGTCGGCGGGCGGCGTTTGTGGGCGACTAGATAGTTCTTGGCTGTATTCACTGCGATCCGATGCAACCAGGTGTAGAACTGGGCGTCGCCGCGGAAACTCCCGATCGCGCGGTAAGCGCGAATGAAAGTGTCCTGGGCCACGTCCTGGCATTCGCTCCAGTCATGCAGGTAACGTCCGATCAGGGCCACGATACGATGCTGGTACTTGCGCACCAGCAGGTCGAACGCCGCGCTGTCGCCGTGCTGGACACGCCTGACCAGCTCAAGGTCCAACTCCTGCGATGGTGGAACATCTGTATTGGTAATCACATCGGCCATGCCGGGCCGCACTCCTGTCGGCTCGGCTAATGACCGAGCACTGTGACCGCGATGGCGGCGAAAAGTTCAGAAGCCGGTGGAAAGGCTTCCCTCTCAATGATTTACCTGACACCGTGAGGGCAACGCGAGGCCATCGGCCGTGAAGCCCGCCCTGTCCCCTGCCGCGTACTACTCATCAGTGGGGATTTGACGCGAGTTAAACAACCTCGGGATGATAGTCGTCTTACCCATATGCGAACGGATGGTCTGAACATGGCAGCAAGCTTCGATGGGCTCCGATTCAGTCATTGGACAACGGAGTCGCGCGAGGACGGCATCGTCGTGCTCAGCCTCGATCGCCAGGGCGCGCCGGTCAATGCGCTGTCGCAGGATGTGCTGATCGAACTGGGCGATCTGATCGAACGCATCGCCATCGATCCGCCCAAAGGCGTGGTGATCCGTTCGGCCAAGCCTGCGGGTTTCATCGCCGGTGCGGACCTGAAGGAATTCCAGGAGTTCGACCGCAAGGGCACGGTCAACGATGCGATCCACCGCGGCCAGGCGGTGTTTCAGAAACTCGCCGAACTGCCCTGCCCCACGGTCGCGGCGATCCACGGCCACTGCATGGGCGGCGGCACCGAAATCGCGCTGGCCTGCCGCTACCGGGTGGCCTCGAGCGAGGGCTCCACCCGCATCGGCCTGCCGGAAGTGATGCTGGGCATCTTTCCGGGCTGGGGCGGCAGCGCGCGTCTGCCGCGCTTGATCGGCGCGCCGGCGGCGATGGACCTGATGCTGACCGGGCGCACCGTTTCCGCCTCTGCGGCGCGGGCCATGGGCCTGGTGGATAGAATCGTAGAGCAGGCGCTGCTGGTGGATGCGGCCGCCGCACTCGCGCAGAAAGGCACGCTGCGCCCGTTCAAGCAGCGCTTCACCGGCTGGATCACCAATACCTGGCCGGCGCGGCAGCTGCTGGCGCCGCAGATGGCCAAGCAGGTGGCGCGCAAGGCGCGCAGGGAACATTATCCGGCGCCGTACGCGCTCATCGGCACTTGGCAGCGCAGCGGCGGCGGCTCCATCCAGGCGCGCCTGGAGGCCGAACGGCGCGCGGTGGTCAAGCTGGCGGCCACGCCCACGGCGCGCAATCTGATCCGCATTTTTTTCCTGCAGGAACGATTGAAGAATCTGGGCGGGAAGGATCACGGCATCGCCCATGTGCATGTGGTCGGCGCGGGCGTGATGGGCGGCGATATCGCGGCGTGGTCGGCCTACAAGGGCTTCGAGGTGACGCTGCAGGACCGCGAACAGCGCTTCATCGATTCCGCGCTGACGCGCTCGGCGGACCTGTTCGCCAAACGCGTCAAGGACGAAAGCAAACGCCCGGCGGTCGCCGCGCGCCTGAAGGGCGATCTGGCCGGCGACGGCGTGGCCCAGGCCGACCTGGTGATCGAAGCCATCATCGAAAACCCGGAAGCCAAACGCGAGCTCTACCAATCGCTGGAGCCGCGCTTGAAAGCCGACGCGCTGCTGACCACCAATACTTCATCGATTCCGCTGACCGAACTGCGCGAACAACTCCAGCGCCCCACGCAGTTCGCCGGCCTGCACTACTTCAATCCGGTGGCGCAGATGCCGCTGGTGGAAATCATTCGCCACGACGGCATGGCGCCGGACACCGAGAAGCGCCTGGCCGCTTTCTGCAAAGCCATCGACAAGCTGCCGGTGCCGGTGGCGGGCACGCCCGGCTTCCTGGTCAACCGCGTGCTGTTTCCGTACATGCTGGAAGCGGTGACCGCGTATTCGGAAGGCATTCCGGGACCGGTGATCGACAAGGCGGCGGTGAAGTTCGGCATGCCGATGGGGCCGATCGAGCTGATAGATACGGTAGGCCTGGATGTCGCTTCGGGCGTAGGCAAGGAGCTGGCGCCGTTCCTGGGCCTGCCGATTCCCGCCACGCTGTCGGCGCCGCCGGAACCCGGCAAGCGCGGCAAGAAGGACGGCCAGGGTTTGTACAAGTGGGAGAACGGCAGGGCGATCAAGCCGCCGGTGGTCAAGGACTATCAGATTCCTTCGGACCTGGAAGACCGCCTGATATTGCCGCTGCTCAACGAAGCCGTCGCCTGCCTGCACGACGGCGTGGTCGGCGATACGGATTTGCTGGATGCCGGCGTGATCTTCGGCACCGGCTTCGCCCCGTTCCGCGGCGGTCCCATCGAATACATCAAGGCCAGCGGCGCCGACGCGCTGCTGGAAAAACTCAAGACCCTGCAGGGCCGCTACGGCGACCGCTTCGCCGCGCGGCCGGGCTGGGACAGTCCCGCACTGCGCTGAAACCCAGGACGCAGCCGCTTGGATCGCGGCCCTATGCCGGCTGGATCCGACCCATGGCGGATGCGGCGTCAGGCACGCCAAAGTGCCGGAAAGAAGGCGAGCAGGCCAAATGCGCCGATGCGCATGAGCAACCTGCCTGCAAGGGTCGAGGATCGGAGTCCGACCGAATGCTCAGACAATCTTCATGACATTCAATACTGCCAAGGCAAGAATGCTCAGCCACGTCAGATTGGCGCCGGCATTGCGGCCAAGGCCAGGACCGGAAGATCTCGCAAGTCCCGAAATGTGCAGCAGGCGCGCCGCCACCAGCGTCGTCCCCAGAATATGGAGGGCGACGGCGCGACCGCCGTTGAGTTCGTAGACCGCCATCAGCAACAGCGCGATCGGCACGTATTCGGCAGCGTTGGCATGCATGCGAATCATGCGTCACATGCGTTCGTTTTCGCCATCGCCCAGGCCGATCCCGAGTTTCGCCCGGTGCAGCGCGACGTTGATCGCGAGCAGCGTGACCAAACCGGCCAGCAACGCAGAATACAGCGCGGTAAGTGGTAGCGGCATAGATAGAAGGAGTCCAGGATCGAGCCACCGGGCCGCGGGAACGGCCCGGTGGCCATGCGGCCTAATCGAACTTGTACGCAACCTGCAGATTGAAGAAGCGACCGGGAACGTCGTAGGTGCCGGGGTCGTAACCGTTCAGCGAGCAGCTGAGGCAGACGCGCGGATCCTTGTCGAACACATTGTTGACGTTGAATCCCAGACGCAGGCCTTCGAGTCCGAACGCGTTTTTCCAACTTGCGTACAGGTCGTTGTAGGTGGTGGAGCCCAACCGGTCGCGCGACAGCGAAGGATCGGCTGGATTGGGGTCAGAACACAGGCCCAGCGCGGTCAGCGACAGATTGGGATCGGCGTCGAACGCATCGGAGCAGCGCTCGACCAGCGAGTGGGTATAGCGCCACGCCCAGCCCAGGCCGAAATCACCGCGTTCCCAGTCCAGGCGCAGGTTCGACTGCCAGCGCGGAATCGAGCTGTCGTTCACTTCCACGCCCACGGCGCGGCTGAATTTATTGCCGAAAGAGTCCGTCGCCACATAGCGGTCCACGTACGTGCTCTGCCATGCCGCGTAGAAACGGCCAGCGCGCGTCTGCAGGGACCAGTCGATGTTGATATCGACGCCTGCGGTTTCGATGCGGCCGATATTGGCCAGACGGTTGTCGAACGTGCTGATGCTGCCGGTGCCGTTGCGAACGATCCCGCTGCAGAACGGGGACGACGGGCTGGCCGAATCCACGCAGGCGTTCAACACATCCTGCGCGTCCGGCGCCTGGATAGCGTCGCTGACTTCGTGGCGGTAGTAGGTCAACTCCAGGTCCAGGGTGTCGGCGAACGCGCTGCCCTGCAGCCAGCCCGGGCTGTAGACCGCGCCGAAGGTCAGGCTTTCGGAAGTTTCGGGCTGCAGCTCTTCATTGCCGCCGGTGGTGGTGAAAATCTGGAAGCCGAGCTGGCGATAGCTGGCCGGCACCCCGAGCGCCTGGCAGTTGGCGATCAACTGCGCATTGCCCGAGGTGGCGAATCCGGAGCACGGATCGTTGATGCTGGCGCCGAATTGCGACAGTCCGTAGAGCTCGCCGATGAAGGGCGCACGGAAACCTTCCGACCAGGTGCCGCGCAGCAGCAGGTCCTCGACCGGCCGCCACTTGATGCCCACCTTGGCCGTGCTGACGTCGCCGAAGGTGCTGTAGTCCGAATAGCGCGTGGCCAGACTCAGATCCAGATCCTTCGCGAAAGCGCGATCGCGCAGCAGCGGCACGTTCAATTCGCCGTACCACTCGGTCACGTCGTAGTCGCCGCGGGTGGGTACCGTCGCCGCCTGGTCGAAGATCTCGCCGGCCACGCGCGCCTGGTCGGGAGTGAAAGAGCCGGCGTATTCGCGATGCTCGAGGCCGGTCGCGAAAGATACGACCCCTTGCGACAGATCGAACAGATCGCCGCTGAGGCTGGCCGAAGCGATTTCGAGTTCCTGGGTGCTCGAATCGTGCACGTCGGCGCGGATCCAGTCCAGCATCTGCGGCGTGATGGTGCCCTGTCCGTCCGGGCCCTGGCCGCCGAACAGATTCAGCGGCACGCAGCCCGGATTCGCGGCGCACACCGCCGGATCGCCCAAGGCCAGCTGGATGCGGCGCAGATTGTAGGCGTTGCGGAAACTCTGGTCGGCGCGGCTTTCCGAATTGATGTAGCCCACATCCCAGAAGAAGCTGCGCGCACCGATATCAAACGCACCCTCCAGGCCGGTATTGAAGTAGTAGGTATCGACCGACTGCTCGAAAATACGTGGACCGCCTTCCAGCGGACGCCGGCCGATGGCGATCATCGTGCCGCCTGGGGTGCCAAACGGATTGAGATCGCGGCCGAACGGATTGAACGGATTCAATCGCGACACGCCGATACGATCGGCCAGGCCGTTGCCCGGGGCTTCCGGGCCGATCACGATGGGATTGGCGGCCGCCTGATTCACCGATTCGCGCGTGTTGTACAGGCCCTTGGCGTACAGAGTGACGTCCTCGTTGATCTGGAAGCGACCGGAGGCGTACAGGCTCTTGCGCTTGCTGGGGGTCGAAACGAGATTGAACTGCCCGCCATTGAAACTTTGATCGTCGGTGTAGCGCACGAAGCCGCCCGGAAACGCCGGGCTGCCATTGGCGGCGAGCGGCGCATTGGTTGGCGTAGTGATGTCGCAGAACGGCGCATCGGGTGTGCCGTCGCCGTTGAGATCGCGCAGCGGACAAAGATCCAGCGGCCCGGTGGGCGAGATGAAAAGAAAGCGGCCCTGCGGCGTAACCGGACTGCCGCGGGTGACGCCCTGGGGGAAGTTCGCCGAAATCGCGCGATCCGCGGATGAAACCGCCTTCTGTTCCAGATAGCTGGCCGAGAAAATTCCGCTGAAGCGCTCGTCGCCGCCGCCCAGCGTGAGCTCAGCGCGCGAGGTTTCGCCGTCGCCCTGTTCGAAAGCGCCGTGGGAAGCGATCACTTCGGCGCCATCGAAATCACGCCGAGTGACGATATTGATCACGCCGCCGATCGCGTCCGAACCGTATACCGCAGACGCGCCGTCACCGAGCACTTCGACGCGGCTGACGATGGCCAGCGGGATGGTGTTGAGATCCACTCCTCCGCCGATGCCCGACGCGGACGATTCGTACACCCAACGCTTGCCGTCCACCAGCACCAGCACGCGCTTGGATTCCAGGTGGCGCAGATCGATCTGGGTGGAGCCGGCACCGATGCCGCCGCCGTCGGGCGGCGCGCCGAAGTTGCCGCTGGAATTGAACTGCGTGTTCAACGCCTTGCCGCTGCTGCTCAGACGCTGCAGGAAATCGCCGATCGATGACAAACCGCTGTTTTCGATCTGCTCGCGGGTGATGGTGATGACTGGCGAATGGCCTTCCATCTCGGCTTTACGGATGTTCGAGCCCAGCACCTCGATCCGCTCGAGATTCTCAGGTGCGGCCGCGGATGCCGGATCCTGGGCGAAGCTTGAGGCGGATGCGCAAGCCAGCGCGATCGCCAGCGCCATGGCCGAACGACGCGGCCGCAAGGATGGGGCTGTTGCATGGGACTGATTCATTGATGTTCCGTTCTCTGATAGTGATGTTCATGCCGTGTGCGCCGCATCCCCCGCTGCGCATCGGCTCGTGGTGATTTGCTGATGGTTTGCGCCGGCCCCGCCCGGCCCGCATCGATTCAGACGTCGCCCGGCGTGCGAACGCACGGGGCTCGTCCCGATGCATCGATGAAAAGGAAAAATGCGATGCCACGCACGGCGGTACCGCCACGCCCGGGAAGCGATGGAAAAAGCGAATTCATCCGGATCCCGTAGATAGTGGTGCCGCCACCGGCAGCGCAGCGCGCAATCTAATCGTCGCAAGCGCGGTTCACGACCGCCATTCGGAATAAGCGCTTACTGTCCAAAGACGGGTTTCGGCGCTAACGCCGCTTGAGGCATGCGCATGCCGCAGGAAAAAACGAGTCAGCAGCCCATCGGCGGAATGAACTCGATGGTGGTCGTTTCGGACCAACCTTTCGCGTTGCGCGTTTCGATGCGCAAACGTACTTTGCTCACGGCGATGTAGGACGGCGCATCGCCGGGCACGGCGACCGAAGCCGCCAGTTGCAGCCAGCGCTCGTGCTCCGCATTTTGCATGCCGTAACCGCGCAACGCTTGGCGCAGCGCAGCCGCGATTTCCGCGGACGTAGCCGGGGGAAAACACGAAGCTTCCGCCTCGGTCGGCGTGGGCAATACGAAATCGTTCGCTTCGCTTGGCGTCAGCACTTTCCAGCCGGAAGCGCAGTGCTTCCAATGCAGGAGATCGATATGCGGACCTTAGTTTCCGATCGCCATGCTGGTCTCGAACTGCACCGAAACCCGGTAGTTTCTTGCGCCTGCGGAAGGCGCGAGCTTCAGTATCGCGCCATAGATTTCGTCGCCCAGCTCAAGCTTGACGACCTGCACTTTGGCGAAAGGCGCACTGCGCCGCCAGCCGGAAAAAGGGGCGGTACCGGCGGCTTGGGATGCTTCGATCCGGATTTCGTTCAAGACCGCAGCGCGCAGCGGCAGCGCCATCGGCCAGCCCAGAAGCAGGATGCAGAGCAGCTTCATGCCGGGGGAATACTGCGCTGAACCGGCACGCCCTTACATCGTATGCGTCGGCTTGTCCGCGTTCAGCGTGCCTGCGAGCAGCGTTTCGATCTTGCTTTTCACCGCTTCGCCTTCGCTGGTGTCGGCGAACTGCACGCCGATGCCGGCGGTGCGCGCGCCCTGCGCGCCGACCGGAGTGACCCAGATCACCTTGCCGGCGACCGGCAGGCGTTCGCTGGAATCGGGCAGGGTCAACAGCAGGAACACTTCGTCGCCCAGGAAATAGCGCTTCGGCGTGGGCACGAAGATGCCGCCCTGCTTCACATACGGAATGTAGGCGTTGTACAGCGCCGCCTTGTCTTTCACCGCCAGCGACAGAATTCCCTGCCGTCCGCCGCCTGCCACTGCACTCATCGCCGTTCTCCCTGTACGGCCCGCGCGCGGTCGTTGCCGCGCCAGGCCAGAAGCAAATCCACCATCGCCAAGTCGCCGCGGACCGTGGTGCGCAACAGGTCGCGGGTGCGATTGGCGGCATCGAACCACGCCGCCAGCTTGTGCAATCGCGCCGGATCGGTCAAGCCGTCCGCTCCGGCCTGGGCCAGCACCAGATCGGCGGCGTGGCGCAGGCGCAGGTCGGCGTGTTCGTCGGACGCCCAGCGCTGGGCGGTTTCGATCACCGCGATTTCGCCGCGCTCCAGCCGTTCCAGGTCGCTGGCCACGGCCTTGCGCAGCGCCAGCCCGCCTTCGCGCAGCCACTCGTCGGCTAGGCCCGGATGGCCGCGCGCAGCACGCAGCGCCTCGTCGGCGTCGCGCTGCGCATGACCCTGCGCCAGCAGCCAGACCAGGGCTTCGTCATGCGGCGGCAGCTTGAATTCCAAACGCTGGCAACGGCTGCGGATGGTCGCCGGCAGACGCGCGGGCTGCGCGCTGATCAGCCACAGATAGCGGCCGGCGGCGGGCTCTTCCAGCGTCTTCAGCAGCGCATTGCAGGCAGCGCGGTTGATCGAATCGGCAGGATCGACGATGGCCACCTGGGACGCGCCGTATTGCGGCGTCAACGCGAGCTTCTGCGATAGCTCGCGCATCTGTTCGATCACGATCTCGGTGCGCAGCTTGCTGCCGTCCTTGGTCGGCACGAACGACACGCGGTGCAGATCCGGATGGGTACCGGCCGCGATCAGCTGCGCGCCGCGTGTGTCCGTGGCCGGTTCGCCACCGCACAGTACGTAGTGCGCCAGGCGGTCGGCGACGGCGCGCTTGCCCAATCCGGCCGGTCCGCAGATCAGCAGACCGTGGCCCAGGCGACCGGCCCGCAGCGCGGCGAGCGCGTGCTCGTAGGCGCGCTGCTGCCACGGCGAGAACACTCTCTGCGCGGCACCTTTCATGCGGACGCCTCCAGCCAGCGCGCGACCGCGGCCGCGACTGCCGCGCCCACCGCGGACGGCGGCTGGCTGGCGTCGATGGTGCGGAAGCGTTCGGGTTCGGCCAGCGCGCGTTTGCGGAAGCCTTCGCGCACGCGTTCGAAAAAATCGTCCTGCTCGCTTTCGATCCGGTCCGGCCACAGGTCGCGGCCGCTGGTGCGCGCGCGGCCTTCGCGCACGTCCAGGTCCAGCAGCAAGGTCAGGCCCGGTTTCAGGCCGACCACCTTGCGCTCGAGTTCCTGCACCAAGCCGCGGTCCAGGCCGCGGCCGTCGGCCTGGTAGGCGTAGCTGGAATCGGTGAAGCGGTCGCTGACCACAAACGCGCCGCGCTGCAGCGCCGGGCGGATCACTCCGCGCACGTGCTGCGCGCGCGCGGCGAACATCAGCAGCAGCTCGGTTTCCGGCGCCAGGGTCTCCTCGTGCGGATTGAGCAGCAGTTCGCGGATGCGTTCGGCCAGCGGCGTGCCGCCGGGTTCGCGGGTCAGCACCACTTCGTGGCCGCGCGCCAGCAGCAGCTCGCGGATGGCGACGAGGGCGCTGGTCTTGCCCGCGCCCTCGCCGCCTTCCAGGCTGATCAGGCGCGGATGCTGGAGCAGGGCTTCGGTCATCGCAACGGCGCTTCTTCGGGAACCGGCGGGCGGCGCAGCTGCTGCAGGTAGCGCGCCACGGCGGCGTTGTGCTGGCCCAGCGTGGCCGAGAACACGTGGCTGCCGCTGCCGTCGCCCAGCGCGACGAAGAACAGCGCATCGCCGGGCGCGGGATTCACCGCCGCGCGCAGCGCGTCCAGCCCGGGCATGGCGATGGGCGTGGGCGTGAGCCCGGTGCGGGTGTAAGTGTTGTACGGCGTGTCGGTGAGCAGATCGCGGCGGCGGATGTTGCCGTCGTAGGCGCTGCCGATGCCGTAGATCACAGTCGGATCGGTCTGCAGCTTCATGCCCAGCTTCAGCCGCCGCGCGAATACGCCGGCGATCTGCGGGCGTTCCGAGGCCAGGCCGGTTTCCTTCTCGATGATCGAAGCCAGGATCAGTACTTCCTCGGCGGATTTCAGCGGCACGTCGGGCGCGCGGGAACGCCAGGTTTCCTCCAGCGCCTTCCGCATCGCCTCGTGCGCGCGCTTGAGAATGTCCAGATCGCTGTCGCCGCGCGAGTACACGTACGTCTCCGGCAGGAAGCGGCCTTCCGGGTGCTGGCCCGCATGGCCCAGCCGCCGCATCAGCGCCGCATCGTCCAGCTGGCTGGTTTCGTGCAAGAGCGGCGTTGCGGCGTTCAGCGCGGCGCGCAGCTGGCGGATGTTCCAGCCTTCGACGATCGTGAAGCGGTAGTTGATGACCGTGCCGTCGCGCATGCGCAGCAGCAGCTCGCGCGGGGTGATGCCGGGATCCAGCGCGTACTCGCCGACCTTCAGGTTGCCGGCCGCGTCCAGCTGCCGCGCCAGCGCGCGCCACTCCAGATCCCGGCCCTGGCTCACGCCCGCCGCGCGCAGCTTGCGCAGCACGCCGGGGAAGGAATCGCCGGCGGCGACCTGCACCGTGGCGCCGGCCTGCAGCCCGGCGATCGGCTGGTCGGCAAAACCGGTGTAGCGCTGCCACAGCCAGGCGCCGCCCGCGGCCGCCACGGCCAACAGCAACAGAACGACGATGACGATGTTGCGGCAGCCGCCTTTGCAACCCGAGGCCAAGGTTTTTCTCCGGTGTTTCACTTCTCAGGCGGCAGGATACCTTGCCCGCCGGTTGTTGTAGGAGCGGGCCTTGTCCGCGATGCCCTTGGCGTTTTGTTTGGAACGCAGCAGGCATCGCGGGCAAGGCCCGCTCCTTGTACCTCGACGGTGTCCTAGCGGGTATCGTTCCCGAGACGCTCGGGGGAAGGGGAGCAGGCTGTGCCCGCTCTTAGGCTTTGAGCCTGCAAGGTAGATCAGTCGCTCCCTTTCCAATCTTGTCCATCGAGATCGAACGGTATCTGAGGCCTGGCTTGGTGCGGCTATTGCACCTCGACTTGA
>JAESGX010000487.1_pt1 | contig 14088 bp, 11 predicted proteins | sample 9269801 | NCBI WGS metagenome assembly JAESGX01 (sample SAMN16773122, study PRJNA677054) | algae metagenome | isolation source: Pleurocapsa minor GSE-CHR-MK-17-07R and co-occurring heterotrophs from wet... | place: USA: Lower Calf Creek Falls, Grand Staircase Escalante National Monument, UT ... | reverse complement strand
ATCACATCCATCCGCCCCTGCGGCACCAGCGCGTCGATCAGCGTGTCGCAGATCTCCTGCACGCGCGGCCGCATCGCTGCCACGCGCTTTGCCGTCAGCGCCTGCGTCACCAGCCCGCGCAACCGGGTGTGGCGCGGCGGGTCCTGGAACACGAAGATCTCCGACAGCCAGCGGTAAGACGGATGCGCCAGCACATCGAAATCCGGCCCATAGAAAAGCTGGATATTGCGCACGAAGTCACCCTGGCCGAACCGCTCCCGGTCCATGATGATTGCGCGCACGTCGCTGTATCGGGTCGCCACCCAATAGCCCGCATCGGACCAGTGCACCGGGTCCTCGCGTCGCAGACGGGCGAACACCGGATAGGGGTCGGCGATCAGCGCCGGGTCGGCCGGATCGAACGAAAACCGCGCGCCGGCTATGCCCCGTCTCCGCTCTAGAAGTTGAAGCCCACGGTCGCCCCGAACGTCCGCGGCGGCGCCAGCGATCCCACCCGTACGCTGTTGAACAGCGGCGCGGTGATGATGTTATTGGTGATGATGAACTCGTCGGTCAGGTTGCGGCCCCAGACATCGACGGACCAGCGCTCGTCCGCGCTGGTGAAGCGGAGTCCCGCATTGATCGTCACCGTTGCCGGCTGGACGGCGTCGGCATTGTTGAACTCGGTGAAGAACACCTCGTCCTGGAAGTTCAGGTCGGCGCGCAGGTTCACCCGGCCGGCATCGCTGTCGAACAGGTCATAGTTACCCGCCACCCGAACCGAAAACTCCGGCGCGTTCGACAACCGGTTCCCAGACAGGTCCACCTGCGCAAAACCCTGCCGATAGTCGCCCGACACGAACTCGGTGTATTTCGCGTTCAGGTAGGTGAAGAACATCTCGAAGGTCAGGCCATCCGCCGGCCGCGCCCGTAGCTCCAGCTCGGCGCCATAGTTGCGCGCCGACGCCGCATTCACCGTCGTCACCACGCTGTCTGCGCCCACGAACCCGACCTGAAGATCCGAATAGTCCATATAGAAGCCCGCCAGGCTGGCCGACAGTGTGCCGTTCAGCGTCGTCGCTTTCACGCCCGCCTCATAGCCCCAGACATATTCCGGGTTGATCACATCGTTCTGCGAGCCGACGTTGATGACGCCCGACTTGAACCCCCGCGTCACGGACGCATAGAGCAGCGTGTTGTCGTTCAGCTGGTAGTTGATCGCCGCCGTCGGCGTCCACGCCCCCCAGCCCTTTTCCTTGTCGGTCGGCACCACGCCCAGGAAGGTGAACGTGCCCACCCCGCGCCGCTTCTCATAGCTGTAGCGCACCCCGCCGGTCAGCTTCAGCCGATCGGTCACGGCATAGCTGCCCTGCACGAAGGCGCCATAGGCGTCGATATAGACATTGCCCTTCTGCCAGTAGTTCTGGTCGTTGAAGAAGTCCGCCGGCAGCCCGAACAGGATGCCCAGGTTCACCAGCGGCACCCGCACGCTGCCGAACAGCTTCTCGTTGAAATAGGTGGCGCCCACCAGCAGGTCGAAGCGCTCGCTCTTCCAGGTGCCGATGAACTCCTGGCTGAAGGTCGTGCTTTCCTCGTCATAGTTGTTCTGCCCGAACATCCACACGTCGGAGGCATCCAGATCGGTGCGGTTGAAGCGGGTGAAATCACGATAGGCCGTGATCGACTTCAGCTCGACATCACCCGGAGACCAGGTCAGCGTGCCGGTCACAGCCAGCCCGTCGCGCACGTTCAGCGGCTCCTGGTCGGAGACGATGTCGCGGAAGTTGGTCTCCACCCCCAGCCGCTGCGAGCGTGTCTCGATGGTCTCGCCGCCCAGTATGCCGCCAAGCTGGTTCTCCGGCGCCACGGTCGGCCCGAAATAGTGGAAGGCGTAGTTGTTGTCGTCTTCCTTGAAATACTCGCCCGACACCAGCAGCTCCAGGTCGTCGGTCGCCTGGAACAGCACGCTGCCGCGCACCGCCCAGGCATCGCGGTTGTCGATATCGTTGCCGGTCGCCTGATTCACGCCATAGCCGTCGCGGCGGTCGTACTTACCCGCCAGCCGCACCAGCACCTTGTCGGCCACCAGCGGCCCGCTGATGGCGCCTTCGAGCATCAGCGCGTTGTAGTTGCCGTAGGTCGCATTCACATAGCCGCTCAGCTCCGCGGTAGGCCGCTTGGTGATCAGGTTGATGGCGCCCGCCGTCGCGCCCCGCCCATACAGCGTGCCCTGCGGCCCGCGCAGCACTTCAACCCGCTCGATGTCGTAGAAGCCTGAAAGCTGCGCGGCCGGCCGCGCAATCGCCGCCCCGTCCTGCAGGAACGCGACCGCGCCATCGGCCCCGAGGTCGATGCTGGTCAAGCCGATGCCGCGGATGAAGGCCCGGTTCACGCCGAACTGGTCACCCACCGACAGGTTCGGCACGGATTGCGCCAGAGACTGGATTTCGGTGATACCGCCGGCCCCGAGCGCGTCTGACCCGATCGCCGTGACCGAAGCCCCGATCTTCGAGAGCGATTCGGAGCTGCGCGTCGCGGTCACGATCACGTCTTCCAGCACCGGGCCTTCCGGCACGGCTGCGGTCTGCGCCAGCGTCGGATGGGCCAAAGCAAGCATGGTCCCGGCCATCAAGGTGAAACGGCTCACGAACGCAGGGCGCCCAGTGGCGCCGGCCAGATATGTCTGCATGTCTCTCCCCATCCGCATTTTGCGGAGCCGCATGTGATGTTTTATCTACCGACGCGTAGATAAGTCGAATTTCCAGGAAGACGCAACAGACAATCCGTATCGGCCCACATCGGTGCCGAATTGTTGCCCCAATGCCACCGAATCATGTTGCGATGCAGCACAATCACTGTCCCAAAGCCGTTTGCCGCGCCCGCCGACCTGCGGGCTTGACCTGCTCAATGATGAGTTGCAACTACTGACAGGTAGAATTTATATGCACAGCGTTCTGCTGGTCTGCGCCGCCAGCAAGCACATCGGGCAGAGGCCAGTGAGCCGGGGACTATGGACATGGAGAGCTTCAGCATCGGCCGCATGCGCGTCCACCGCATCGAGGAATGGGCCGGCGCCTTCCTGACGCCCGAGCTGCTGTTCGCGGGCTTCGACGAGGACGCCTATCAGGCAACCCGCAGCGCGATAGACCCTGCCACCCTCGACCTCGAGACGAACGCCATCCAGGCCCGCATCCAGAGCTGGGTGATCGAAGCCGGCGGCCGCACCATCCTGTTTGACACCGGCTGCGGCAACCACAAGACCCGCCCCGGCATCCCCGTCTTCGACAATCTGGAGACCGACTTTCTCGAGCGCCTCGCCGCCGCAGGCTTCGCCCCCGAGGACATCGATCTCGTCGTCTGCTCACACCTCCGCGTCGATCATGTCGGCTGGAACACCATGCTGGTGGGCGGCGAGTGGGTCCCCACCTTCCCCAACGCGCGCTACATCTTCCCCGAAGCCGATGTCGAATACTGGAACCCGGCAAACCGCCACCGCTTCCCCGACATGATCGGCGAAAGCGTCAACCAGGGCTTCTTCGACGACAGCGTCCGCCCCATCCTCGATCGCAGCCTCGCCGACATCGTTGCCGGCACGGTCGACCTCGCAGACGGCATCCGCCTCGATCCCAACCCCGGCCACACCCCCGGCTGCCAGACCCTCACCCTCACCGACGGCAGCGCGCGCGCCATGTTCGTGGGCGACGTGCTGCACCACCCGCTGCAGATCCTAAACCCCGGCTGGAACAGCATCTTCTGCGAAGACGCGGCGCAAGCCCGCGCCGCCCGCCGCCACGTTCTCGCCCGCGCCGCCGACGAGGGCGCCATCCTGGTCCCCGCCCATTTCGCCGGCGACCACGCCGTCCGCATCACCCGCACCGCAGCCGGCTTCGCCCCGGCCCCGGCCTTCGCCTGATCACTCCAGATGACTGTACCGACCCCATGATCGAAGACGATCTCTGCCACCTCGCCGAAAACCCCGAACAGCTGCGCACCGCACTCGACATGGCCGACCCGGCCACCCTGATGCTCGTGCTCGTCACCCTCACCGGCGACGCCAGCTGGCTCGACCGCGCCCGCCCCCACATCACGGGACCCTCCAGCTATCAGGAGACCATGCCGGACGACCTGCGCGCCGAGATCCGTGGGACCCTGTTCGACGTCCTCATCGATTATGCCCGCCATCCGCGCCCGCTGCCGCCCATCCCCGGCGGCCAGCTCCTCATCGACATGCTCGGCACCGCCGCCGGCACACCGGTCGGCGCGGACTATGCCGCCATGATGCAAGAAGACCTGCAACCCGCCGAAATCGACCCGCGCGGCATGGTCTGGCGCAACCGCCCCGCGCAGGAAAAGCTGGACAAATTCCATGTCGTCATCATCGGCGCCGGCGTCTCCGGCATGTGCGCCGCCATCCGCCTGCAACAGGCCGGCATCCCCTTCACCATCCTCGAGAAGAACGACACCGTCGGCGGCACCTGGTACGAAAACAGCTACCCCGGCTGCGGCGTCGACACCCCCAACCACTTCTATTCCTACTCGTTCGAACCCAACCACGGCTGGTCCCATTTCTTCGCCAAGCGCGACGAGCTTTGGCAATATTTCGAAGGCGTGGCCGACAAGCACGATCTGCGCCACCGCACCCATTTCGGCACGGAGGTCACCCATTGTCGCTTCGACAAGGCGCGCCACACCTGGACCGTCACCGCCCGCCGCGCCGACGGCACCACCATCGACCTCATCGCCAACGCCGTGATGTCCGCGGTCGGCATTCTGAACCGCCCCAAACTCCCGGATATCCCCGGTCGCGACAGCTTTGCCGGGCCCAGCGTCCACACCGGCCACTGGAACGCCGATTTCGACTGGCAGGGCAAGCGCATCGCGATGATCGGCACCGGCGCATCCGGCCACCAGGTCGGGCCGGCGATTGCGCCCGAGGTCGATCGCCTGATGGTGTTCCAGCGGTCACCGCACTGGGTGGTGCCCAATCCCAACTACTTCACCGGGGTCGCTGACGGCAAGAAATGGGTGCTCGCCAATGTTCCCTACTATGCCCGCTGGTACCGCTTTCAGCTGTTCTGGGCCTTTGCCGATGGCCTGCATCCAGCCTTGAAGGTCGATCCGCAATGGCACGATCCGTCGCGATCCATCAACGAACAGAACAACCGCCACCGCATCTTCATGGAACGCCACATGGTCCGCGAACTCGGCGAGGGCTCGCCGCTGCTCGCGAAGGTCACCCCCGACTACCCCCCCTATGGCAAACGCATCCTGATCGACAATGACTGGTTCAAGATGCTCCAGCGGCCCAACGTCGACCTTGTCACCGACCCCACCGAGCGCATCGTGCCCGAGGGGGTGGTAACCGCCGACGGCAGACTATGGCCGGCCGACGCCATCATCTTCGCCACCGGGTTCCAGGCCAGCAAGATGCTGTCGCCGATGCGGGTCACCGGGCTCGACGGTGTCGAGATCCACGACGTCTGGAAGCCCGACGATGCCACCGCCTATCTTGGCACCACCGTCCCCGGCTTCCCCAATTTCTTCATGCTGATGGGCCCCAACACCGGCCTCGCCCACGGCGGCAACGTCATCTTCATGTCCGAATGTCAGGTCCGCTACGTGATGATGGCGCTCCGCGAAGTCATCGAGGGCGGCCATCACAGCCTCGACGTGAAGGCCGACGTGCATGATGCCTATGTCGCCGAGGTCGATCGCCTGCACGCAGGCATGGTCTGGTCGCACAAGGGCCTCAGCAACTGGTATCGCAACCCCGATGGCCGTGTGTTCGCGGTGCTGCCGTTCCGGCTGGTCGATTATTGGCAGATGACGTCGAAGTTCACGCCAGCGGAATATGATTTCGCCTGATGCGCGCCATCGCCGCCGCCACACTGGGTTCGCTCGCCAACTATGCCGAGATTGAAATCCCCGCGCCCGAACCCGGCCCGGGCCAGGTGCCGATTCGGGTCGCGGCGGTCGGCGTCGGCTATGTCGATGCGCTGGTGGCGCTGGGGCGCTACCAGGTGAAGCCGGCTTTGCCCCATATCCCGGGCAGCGAAGTCGCCGGCACCATCGACGCGGTCGGTGCCGATGCCGGCAACAGGCCAAGCGACAGTCCACGCGCCTGGGCAATCGGCGATCGCGTCTTTGCGCTGGCCGCAAACGCCTTCGCCGAACAGGCACTGGCCCCCGCGGCCAGGTGCCGAAAGGTTCCGGACGGCGCGACAATCCAGCCCAAAACGGCCCGGATGTGAATAGACAAGGGCGATCGATTTCGGACACCGAAATCGATAACTCTCTGTGCAGCAACCGCTTTTCGGACGTCTATGGACGCTTGCGGACTGCATTCTGGTGCCAGGAAAGGACTCCCGAAAATCGCTCAAGCTATTGTGTATAACATGGAATATTTGATCCTCTGATTTCATACCATCAATATTCACCCCGCATCTTTTGTCAGTGTGACGATCACAGTCCCAAAACAAATTTACAAGGTCGATCACAGGAAGTCGTTCAACCGGACGAAAAAACGGTGACGGCAACCGAGAAAGTCGCAAAGGCCAGCAGGATCAACGCTTCGGGCAGGTTGCCGAGCAGCAGATAGGCAAGACCGCCCACGATCAACAGCGCCAGCATCGGTTCGCGAACGACCTCGCCGATAATCCTGAAGATCGACCGCGAGCCGGCGTTAGGCAATTCGTTTGGGCCATGTTCCGCCATCGCAGCTTCAACCCGGGCCGAGCTGAGCCCGGCCCGGTCGAATGGCAGCGTTGCAGTAGCTGTGCGATCATTCATCGGCGGTTCCTCGCGCAGGGCCGCTTGTCGGTTGGATCGACGGCTTCGATTTTCCGCAGGATCGCGAACACCAATTCCGGACTAACTTCCGTCAGTGCACGTGGTTCCCTGCGCGGGTGGAACTATCCCTGCCACGAAGGGTTAAGGTTGCAGCTCTTCGCCCTGTGCAATTTGCGGCTCTGCGGCTGCTGTCACCCTGCCGGAGACCGCTCGGGAGTATGCGATGCAGCGGCGGCAGATATTGATCGCGGGCGGAAGTCTTGCAGCACTTGGGGTCGGTGTGGCTTTGGTCGGCGCCCGCAGGATGGGATCGACCGACAACACCACGAGCGCCGCCACCGCCATGCGGTCACCGCTGCCGGTGCATCCCGAACAGCGCGAACTGATCCGCTTCGCGACGCTGGCACCGAATGGGCACAACACGCAGCCATGGCGGTTCGCCGCCGCGCCGGGCGAGATCGTCATTCGCCCCGATTTTTCGCGCCGGACTCCAGTCGTCGACCCGGACGACCACCATATCTTTGTCAGCCTTGGCTGTGCCGGTGAAAATCTCAGCCAGGCCGGCGCGGCGCGGGGGAAGCGCGGCGATATGGTGTTCGACAATGCCGGCGATGGCTCGATCGGCTTCGCGTACCAACCGGCGGCTGCTCAAGCGTCGCCAATGTTCGACGCCATTGCCCGGCGGCAATCGACCCGCGCCGACTATGATGGCCGCCCCGTCAGTGCGAGCGACCTGCGCACGCTCGCCGCCGCCGCGGTCGTCCCCGGCGTTGACATGATCCTCATCACCGAACGGTCCGCAATCGACCATGTTCGCGATCTCGTCGTCGCAGGCAACACCCTGCAAATGGCCGACCCGGCCTTTGTCCGCGAGCTCAAGTCCTGGCTCCGCTTCAGCCCGAGCCACGCCATCGAAACCGGTGACGGCCTGTTCGGCGTCGCCAGTGGCAATCCATCGCTTCCCGAATGGCTGGGACCGCGCTTCTTCGACATGTTTGTGACCGCCGCTTCTGAAAATGACAGCTATGCTCGTCAGTTGCGCTCCTCGTCCGGCGTTGCCGTCTTTGTCGGCGAGCGCGACGATCGTGAGCATTGGGCCTTGGCCGGCCGCGCCTGCCAGCGTTTTGCCCTGCAGGCGACAGCACTCGGGCTGAAGCATGCCTTCATCAACCAGCCTGTCGAAGTCGCCAGCCTGCGGCCCGAACTGGCAGCGCTCGTCGGCATGGCTGGCAGGCGACCCGATATCGTGTTGCGCTTTGGCCACGGGCCGCTGCTGCCCTATTCGCAGCGACGGCCAGTGGCGTCGGTAACAGTGGCATAGCGGTCCGAGCAGTCAGCTCGACACCAATAGGCAGAAGGGTGACCCCGATGACACACGCACCGACAACCAATGGCTGCACGATCATTCCGACACTTCGCTACCGCGACGCGCCGGCTGCAATCGAATGGCTCTGTACAGCATTCGGCTTTGAAAGGCATCTTGTTGTGCCAGCTGACGATGGATCGATCGCGCATGCCCAGCTCACGATTGGGAACGGCATGATCATGCTCAGCTCGGTCCGAGATGATGAATTCGGCCGTCTCTTGAAATCGCCGGACGAGATTGGGGCAAACTCGCAAAGCATCTACATCATCGTGGAGAACATCGAGGATCACTATGCCAAGGCACAGTCAGCGGGCGCCCGGATTGTAGGGTCAATCAAGAATGAGGACTATGGCGGTCGGGACTATTCCTGCACCGATCCTGAATCACATTTGTGGAGTTTTGGCAGTTACAATCCCTGGCCTGCAGGTACATGAGAGCGATTGTTGTCCGAGGCACGGCCTTGCTGTCAAGAAGGGGGGTGCCCCGACAGAGTGTCGTCGCTTTTCGGCCATGATCGCGCCCTTCACGATCGATCAGTTTTTCGGGGTGTTCGCGGCCTATAATGCCGCGATTTGGCCAGCACAGATCGCGGCCTATGCCCTTGGACTAGCGGAGGTCGTGTCGCTCTGGTTGGCACCAGCGCACGCGCCGCGTTTCGTTGTCGGCGTTCTCTCGCTAATGTGGTTGTGGAATGGGGTTGGCTATCACTGGCTATTCTTCGCAGGCGTAAACCCTGCGGCAAAGGTCTTTGCCGTTTTGTTCGCTGTGCAGTCGGCTTTGCTCGCCGCCGCCGCGCTGGCGCGGCCCGGTGTTTCGATCCAGCTTGGCCGCGATTTCCGATCCGCGGCCGGGTTCGCCTTCATTGCCTACGCACTGCTCATCTATCCCGCACTCGGACTTTGGGCTGGCCGTGGCTTGATGTTTGGGCCGATGTTCGGCGTCGCGCCTTGCCCTACCACCATCTTCACCATCGGGCTGCTGTTGCTGATGCGCGGCCGCGCAGTCGCCTGGCTCTCGGTCATCCCATTTCTCTGGTCGCTTATCGGCCTCGCAGCGGCATTGCAGCTCGGTATGTTCGAGGATCTGGCGCTTCCCGCTGCAAGCCTTGTTCTGGCGCTTCTCCTAGCCGTTGAAATCTTGCAGAAACGGACTGGCCGGCGTGCGACTGCGACTTCACCTCGATCGGTGGACGCATGAACCTTGCTGCGAAAGTGCAAGGCACGGCACCTGAACCGCGCAACAGCGGTCCAGCGTTGCAGAACCGGGCACGGTCTGCCGCTGCCATCCTCTCGTTCTTCATCGTCGCGTTCGTCTGGTCGTGGGGAATCGGATTTGCGGCCGACTATGCCAAGGCACAGTCTGTCGCGCTCAGTACAGTCCTCATGGTCGTGTCCGGTTTCGGCCCGAGCGTTGCCGCTTTTTCCGTCGTTGCAAGCTTCAGCAACGGTCAGGGCCTGCGCGATTGGCTGGCGCGCTGCCTGAACTGGCGCGTGGGCTGGCGCTGGCTCGCATTGGCCTTCCTGGCACCTCCGGTCGTGATGCTGTGCGCGCTTGCGATCCATGCCGCGTCGGGCGGCGCACTTCCGGCCGCGCCTGCCGTTCACCAGATCCCAATGATCGTCGCGAACTTCGGCCTTGTGCTGCTGATCGGTGGCCCGCTCGGCGAGGAGTTGGGTTGGCGCGGCTACGCGATGCCGGCGCTTACGGCGCGAATGAACTGGCGAGCCGCAAGCCTCATCATCGGGCTTGTCTGGGGCCTTTGGCATCTGCCGCTTTTCTTCATGGACGGCTCCACGCAATCGCAGATGCCGATCCTGGTCTTCATGCTCAACATCTTGGCCGGTTCGGTGCTGTTCGGATGGCTCTGGAAGCAGACCGGGGGCAGCGTCCTTCCCGCAATCGTTCTGCACACCTCGCTCAATGGCTGGGCCGGGATGCTAATTGTCGTCCCCAGCAAAGCGACTGGGCAGCCATTTGGCATTGTGACAGGATTGCTGACGGTTACCGCCATTGCGCTGTTGATCACCCCGAACCGCATCGCGGCCAAGGTGCGCGTGCCATGCTGACCCGGCTTTCGGTGCAAGTCATGGCATCGGCTGCGCGGCGTAGGTGGAGGAGCAACTCGTGGCGTGGTGCAACCGCGCCGGAATGTACCAAAGAGCGGATATCATGAGGATACTCGCCCTTGCCACCGGCTTGTCTGCGACCCTCTTGGCAGTTTGGGTGTGGTTCCGCCCGGGTTTCACAGCGACCTTCGTCGATTCCCAAGGCAAGCCGGTGCCTGGAAGCATCGCGAGCCTTGAAGGAGTGATGTTGGGCGGTGTGGAGCAAAGCCTGCTCATACGCGGTCTCAACGCGGCGAACCCCGTGTTGCTATATCTCCACGGCGGTCCCGGCACTTCAGAGCTGGGCATGGTCCGGGAGCACAATATGGCAGCTCTTGAAAGCCATTTCACCGTTGTGGTCTGGGACCAGCGCGGGGCGGGAAGGTCATATGCGGCGCGGGAGCCAGAGACGGGAATGACCGTCGACCAGTTCATCGCCGATACCCACGCACTGACGCAGCTGCTGTGCCGGCGCTTCCGGCAACCGAAAATCTACCTGGTCGGCCATTCGTGGGGCAGCGCTCTGGGTGCACTGACTGTGCATCGCTACCCGGAACTCTATCACGCCTATGTTGGCGTTGGCCAGGTGGTGGACATGCGTGAGGGTGAGCGCCTTTCCTATGCGTGGACACTGGCGCAGGCCGAAATGGCCCGGGACGCACGCTCGGTCGCGCGACTGAAGGCAATGGGTCCGCCGCCATATGCGGGCAATTTGCGGTCCAGCCTGATGATGCAACGCCGGATCCTGGGCAAATACGGCGGCGAGGTTCGCGGCAATTCCCGCGGCGGGATGCCAACGCTGCTTCGCGGGCTCTTCAAATCGAGCGAGTACAGCTGGCCTGACCGAGTCAATTTTTTCCTCGGTGTCTTCGCCAACATGCGCCTGATGTGGCCCAAGATCCTCGATATCAACTTGACGGTGCAGGTGCCCGAACTCAAGGTTCCTGTCTATTTCCTCGAAGGCCGCCATGACCATGAAGCCCCGGCGATTCTGGCAGAGCGATATCTTCAAGCCCTGCAGGCTCCGTACAAGACACTGATCTGGTTCGAACGATCGGCGCACTTCGTCAATACGGAAGAAGCGGACGCGTTCAACCGGTTCTTCATCGATCGACTGCTGCGCGAAACGGCCAATCTTCCAGTGAGCGACGTTCAGGCGACATCAGGGCCAGATACCTCCGGAACTCCAGACCAGCAGCCCGCCACAGGCACGGTGCGGCGTGGGGCTGCAGAGACGCAGCCGATGCCGTCATGAGAAGCGTTCTTTTGCGTGGAGCATTGGCTGCTGTCGCCATCCTGCTGGCCGCGCTTCCCGGCACGGCTTACCTCTGGCCGCCAGCTTCCGCTCCGACTGATGCGTCGGCACAGCTGTTCTCTGCCGAGCGCGCGATGCGGCATGTTGAGGTGTTGGCCAGCTCACCTCGCCCGGTCGGCTCGGTGGGCCACGAAGTGGGCCGGGCGTACATCCTTGCCGAGCTCCGCCGCCTCGGTCTCGAGCCCGAGGTGCAGGAGACGGTCAGCGCCTTCCGCTTCCCCGGCGCGGACGGTTTCAGCGCCGCGCAGGTTCGCAATGTCGTGGCCCGGATAGAGGGCACGCGCTCCGGCCCGGCGATCCTGCTCAATGCCCATTATGACGGCGCCAACACCGGGGTGGCGGCGGGAGACTGCGGGGCCTGCGTCGCTGCGCTGCTGGAGACGGCGCGCGCGCTGACGGATGGGGAACGGCCGGGCCGTGATGTTATCCTCGTCTTCTCGGACGCCGAGGAGATGGGCGATCACGGCGCCCATGCCTTTGCCACCCAGCACCCGTGGATGCGCGATGTCGGTCTTGCTCTCAACTACGAGGCGATGGGTACCAGCGGACCCGGCACGCTCTATGTCACCGGGCCGCACAACGTCGCGCTGGTCGACGCGCTGAAGGGCGCAATGCCCCGCGGCTTTGGCAACAGTTTCGTCACCGCAATCTTCAGCGCGACACCGGAGATGCGCAACGCCTGCGACCTGCAGGACTATCTGGAGGCCGGCAAGCCTGGCCTGGGCTTTATCCTGCACGGCGACACCCAGCAATATCACACCCTGCTGGACACGCCCGCCAACCTCGACCACCGCAGCCTGCAGAGCTTCGGCGACAGCGCACTCGGCATGGTGCGGGCATTCAGCATGCGGGACCTGCGCGCTGAAGGCGACGCCGTCTTTTTCCCGCTCGCGCCCGTCGGCACCGTGGCCTACGCCGAAGGCTGGGCTGTGCCGCTGGCGGCGCTGGCGCTGGTTCTGGCGGTGGCGCTGGGCGCGCGCGCGGCGAGACAGGGCGCCCGGTCGCTTCACATGGCAGCCGCAGCTGTCGCGCTCCCGGTGACGGCCGGTCTGTCCGCCGTCGCGGCAATGGCCATTTGGGCAGCGATGCGGGCGATCGATCCGGTATTGCAGGTTTTCCTCATCGGTACCTATGCCACCGGCTGGTACGTGGCAGGCCTGACTTTGCTGGCAGCCGCGGTGGCCGTCGCCCTGGCCGGTTGGATGGCGGGAAAGATGTCCGCGCGCGAAGCTGCCACCGGTGTGACAATGGGCCTGGCCGCAATCGGCGTGGGACTTGCGTTGACCTTCCCCGGGACGGCCTATGTCGCGACCCTGCCCGCGCTCGCGGCTGTTTCTGCCCTTGCGTTATTCAACCGGTCGAGTGCAGGCCCGGCTGCCCTTCTGCTGCTTCCGGTAATCGCAATCACCGCGCTCGTCGCATCGCTTGTGGCACCGGGTGGCATCATCGTGGGCTTCATGGCGCGGCTTGAGGCCTTTTCCGGCCTACCGCTGCTGGCGCTTCCGACAGCCATTACCGCGCTCGCGGTCGTTTTCTCGCTGCCGTTCCTTCGCCGCTTCGTCGCCGCCCGACGACCTGCCACGAGGCCACTTGCCGGTGCGCTTCTGGCCCTGTCGGCAGTTGCTCTGATCGGCGGCACTTTCCAGTCACGCTTCTCGGAAGCGCAGCCGCGGCCAGAGGCGGTGCGCTACGAGCTGGACTCGACACGCGGCACAGCGCGCTGGACAACCAATGATCCGAGGCCGGGCGCCTGGAGCGGCCAGTTTTTTCCGCCCGGCTCGCGCCGTCTGGAAAGCGGCTCCGTTCTGCCCGGCGGACCTCCGACCTTTGCGGCCGCGGCGCCTGTGCTGCCGATGCCGTCACCCTCGGTGCTCATCGCGACGGATCAGGTCGCGGAAGGCCAGCGGCAGCTTCGCGTGCAGATTGCCTCCCCGCGCGGCGCGGCGATCATCGAAGTCCGCGTCACGGCGCAAGCCCCAATCCTCGCTGCTGCGATCGGCGGCCAGCCGCTGGATCTCCGGGACTTCGCTCCGGCCGGCAAAGGGCGTCTCATTTTCTATGCCTCCGGCTTCGACGCCTCGGGCTTCGCCCTGACCTTGACGCTCGCGCGATCAACGCCACTGCTCATCGAGGTCGCCGACATGTCCGATGGCCTGCCCGGCCTGCAACGCACGCGCCCACCGAGCACCATGCCGACGCCTGGCGCGACCGCCGACGGGACCGTGGTACGAACGCGCCTTGTGCTGGCCGGTTCGCAGGAAGGCACCAACTGATGCAGCCGAATTCCGGCATGGAACGCGCAACCGCAAGATGGATATGGCTCGCCGCCGGCGCGCTGCTGGCCGGGATTGCGGTCACAATCGGGGGACGAATTCGCGACGATCTTGCCGACGCCAGCGCACGCGTCGCATCCGGCGATGCAATTGTGCAGGTCGGCAACTCGGGCAACAGCAGCGAACCGCATCTGCATATCAACACGCAAGAACCCGGAACGGCGGATGCTCCCTTCTCGGGCGCGCCGATTCCGATCCGGA
>JAESGX010000486.1_pt1 | contig 14100 bp, 16 predicted proteins | sample 9269801 | NCBI WGS metagenome assembly JAESGX01 (sample SAMN16773122, study PRJNA677054) | algae metagenome | isolation source: Pleurocapsa minor GSE-CHR-MK-17-07R and co-occurring heterotrophs from wet... | place: USA: Lower Calf Creek Falls, Grand Staircase Escalante National Monument, UT ... | reverse complement strand
AGCGGCAGGCATTCGCGCAGCAGCGTGTCATAGGCGCGCGCATCGCCCTCCTGCGCGCGGGCCATCAGCGCGGACCACCGCGCATCGCGCACCAGGCGATCCTCGGCCGCGCTCATGAGGGCCAGGCCATGCAGGACGAACTCGGACGTGACACGGGCTTCCTCATCCGCGCTCGCCCGGCCTCATGCCGGGCCCGAAAGCGCCTCCGGCCGGCCGATCCCGGCCAGCATGCCTCCGCGTTACGAGGGCGCGCGGAGGGAGGTTACGGGGGCGGTGCGATTTTTTCACGCGGGCCGCCGCAGCCGATACAGCAGGTGGCGGCGCATCGCGTGCCCTTCGGGCAGATTCGGATGGTCGAACGCGCCGTCCCGCGCCATGCCCAGCTTCTCCATCAGCCGCCAGGAGGGCTCGTTCGCCGGGATGGTGAAGGCCACGATCTCCGCGAGGCCGAGCCGGCCGAACCCATCGGCCAGGGCGGCGCGCGCCGCCTCCTCGGCATAGCCCCGGCGCTGGTGGCCGGGGGCGATCCGCCAGCCGATTTCCACGGCCGGGGTGAAGCGCGCAGACCAGGGGATGTTCAGCAGGCCGACCAGCCCCACCAGCCCCGGCGCATCCCGCCGGAGCACCGCCCAGAAGCCATGGCCATGTTCCTCGAAGTGGCGCGCGATACGCTCGCGGAAGGCCTCGCTGCCGGCGAAATCCAGCGGCTTCGGAAAATGCCGCATCACGCCCGCACCGGCATTCATCGCGGCGAGTTCCGCGCCATCGGCGGCGCTGGGCGGCCGCAGGAGCAGGCGCTCTGTCGTCAGGGTGACCGGCATGCGCCCAGCCTATCCGGCGCGGCGCCGCCACGCACGCGGTATCGCGCCGCCGCCGCCTCCGCTACATGGAAAGCTTCTCACATGGGAGAGATGATCGCGATGAGCTGGCCGATCCAGACGGGCCTGCATGCGCTGGGCGACGTGACGACCCTCTCGGGCGAGGTGATTCGCGGCGCCAGGCTCAGCTGGAAGGCGCATGGCACGCTCTCGCCCGCGCGGGACAACGTGATCCTCTATCCCACCAGCTATTCGGCCCAGCACCAGGAGCTGGAATGGCTGATCGGGCCGGAGGGGATCCTCGACCCGACGCGCTGGTTCATCATCCAGCCCGACATGTTCGCCAACGGCCTCTCCTCCAGCCCCTCCAACGACCCGGACTATCCGGCGCTCGTCACCTCCTGGGACAATGTGCGCGCGCAGCGCCGCCTGCTGGCCGAGCAGTTCGGCGTGGAACGGCTCCATTGCGTCTATGGCTGGTCCATGGGCGCGCAGCAGGCCTATCACTGGGCCGCGATCTTCCCGGAGGCGGTGGAGCGCATCATCGCCATCTGCGGCAGCGCCCGCACGGCGGTCCACAACCAGGTGTTCCTGCGCAGCCTGATGGCGGTGCTGGAAGCCGCGCCCGAGCATATCGGCGGCGGGCGCTTCTCCGCCAAGCCCACGGCCGCGTTGCGCGCCTTCGGCCGCATCTATGCGAGCTGGGCGCTGAGCCAGGACTTCTACCGGGCCGGGCGCCACCTCGCCAATGAGGCGAGCCTGGAGGCCTTCCTGGTGAACCAGTGGGAGGCACGCTGGGGCGCCCGCGACGCCGCCAACCTCTATGCCCAGGCCCGCTGCTGGGATGCGGGCGACATCAGCGCCAATCCGCTCCATGGCGGCGACCTGCCGAAGGCGCTCGCCGCCATCCAGGCCCGCGTGCTGCTCATGCCGGGCGAGACGGACCTCTATTTCCGCGTCGCCGACAATGCGCTGGAATTGCCGCATCTGCGGCATGCCGAGATGCGCGTGATCCCCAGCATCAATGGCCACCGCGCGGGCAACCCGCTGGGGTTCGCCGAGGACACGGAATTCCTCAAGGCCGCCACGCGCGGCTGGCTGGAAGCCTGAGGGCATCCGGTCTAGCCTCGCGCCAGGAAGGAAACGCCCGATGACCCTGATGAGCCTGGACGCGATGGCGGCGAGCATCCCCGATGGGGCGATGATCGCGCTGCCGCCCGACAACTCGCTGCCCTCCGTCGCACTCGCCAAGGCGCTGATCCGCCGAGGTGCGAAGCGCCTGCGCCTGGTGGGCGTGCCCATCTCGGGCTTCGCGACCGACATCCTGATCGGCGCCGGCTGCGTGGAGGAGGTGCAGACCAGCGCGGTGACGCTGGGCGAGGCCGGCTTCGCGCCGCGTTTCTCGGCGGCCCTCAAGGCCGGCCAGCTCCGCATCCTGGACGCCACCTGCCCCGCCATCCACACCATGCTCCAGGCGACCGAGAAGGGCGTGCCCTTCATGCCGCTGCGCGGCCTCATCGGCAGCGACATCCTGGCCAATCGCCCCGATTGGAAGGTCATCGAGAGCCCCTTCGGCACCGGCGAGAAGATCACTCTGCTGCCCGCGCTGAACCCCGACGTCGCCGTCTTCCACGCGGCGATGGCCGACAGCGCCGGCAATGTCTGGGTCGGCCGTCGCCGTGAATGCGCCACCATCGCGCATGCCAGCAAGCGCGCGCTCGTCACCGTCGAGCGCGTGGTGGAGGGCAATTTCCTGGAGGATGAGCGCCTCTGCCCCGGCGCCATCAACGCCACCTACATCACGGGCTACGCGGTGGCCCAGCGCGGCGCGCAGCCCGCGGCCCTGCTCGACGAATACGGCTTCGACACGCAATACGTCATGGACTACGCCCGCGCCGCCAAGACCGATGCCGGCTTCGCCGCATGGTGCGCGGAGCATGTGTTCGGCAGCCAGGCGGTGGCCGCAGAATGAGCTACCGGACAGAGGAATTATTGGCCGTCTCCATCGCGCGGCTGATCCGCGCGGTGCCGACCGCGCACATCGCCGTCGGCGCCGCCTCGCCCGTTCCGGCCGCCGCCTGCTGGCTCTGCGTGAAGCAGGGCACGCCGCTTCGGCTCTCGCTCCTGCACAAGCGCACGGGCAACCCTTTTACCGATGGCTCGCGCGAGCTCTTCGACCTGACGGGCCAGGGCCGGGTGGACCTGTTTTTCCTGGGCGGTGGCGAGATCGACGGCCAGGCCAACCTGAACCTCATCGGCACGGGCGCCTGGCCGGGCATGGAAGTGCGCTTCCCCGGCAGCTTCGGCTCGGCCTTCATGTATTTCATGGCCGGCCGCACCATCCTCTTCCGCGAGGAACACAGCCCCCGCGTGCTGGTGGATCGCGTGGCCCATATCTCCGCCCCCGGCATCTCCGAGCCCGGCGTCTATCGCCGCGGCCATGCCCAGGCGCTGGTGACGGGCCGCTGCGTCTTCCACTTCCACCCGGAAAAGGGCCGCTTCTCGCTCGCCTCCATCCATGCGGGCGAGACGCTGGAGAGCATCCGCGCCATGACCGGCTTCGACTTCGACGTGGCCGATGATGTCGACGAGACGCCGGCGCCGAGCGAGGAGGAACTCGCGCTGCTGCGCGGGCCGGTCTGTGACGAGATGCTGGAGACCTATCCGGATTTCTGCGCCCGCGTCTTCGGCCGCAAGCGCGCGGCCTGAGGCCGTGGATTACGAGACGCTCGCCCGCACGCGCCGCAGCGTGCGGGGCTACAAGCCCGACCCGGTGCCCCGCGCCCTGATCGAAGAGATCATCGAGGTCGCGACACGCGCGCCTTCCTCGATGAACACCCAGCCCTGGCATGTCCATGCGCTGACCGGCGCGCCGCTGGAGCGCGTGCGGCAGCGGAACATGGAGGTGATGGCCGGCGGCGCGAAGCCCAACCGCGACATCGTGAGCCATGGCGAATACGAGGGCGTGCACCGCGCGCGCCAGGTCGCCATCGCGGTCAAGCTCTTCGGCGCCATGGGCATCGCCCGCGACGACAAGCCGATGCGGCAGGATTGGGTGATGCGCGGCTTCCGGCAATTCGATGCGCCGGTCTCGCTGGTGCTGACCTATGACCGCGTGCTGGACCCGGGTGCCGTCGTGCATTTCGACCTGGGCGCGCTCAGCTACGGCATCTGCCTCGCCGCCTGGGACCGGGGCCTCGGCACGGTGGTGAACGGCCAGGGCATCATGCGCTCGGAGATCGTGCGCGAGGAGGCCGGGATCCCCGAGGACCAGGTGATCATGACCTGCATCGCGCTGGGTTACCCGCAGGAGGACTTCCCGGCCAACGGCGTCACCGCCGACCGCGAGCCCAACGCGAATGTCCTGCGCTTCGTGGGCTTCGACGAATGACGGCGTCAGCGAAGCCTTAACCCGGATGCCTGATCTGGCTGCGTCCCCGCAAGGAATGCAGCCCGATGACACAAGGTCTCACTCGCCGCGCCGCGCTGGCTGGCGCCGCCGCCGCCATCACAGCCTGCGCCGCACCCGGCCCGGACGGAACGGCCGATTTCACGCATCTCCACATCGCCGCCCAGCGCGACATCCCCTATGGCGCGCACCCGCTGCAACGCCTGGATGTCTATCCGGCCGCCACACCGCGCCTCGGCCCGCCGCCGCCGCGCCGCCCGGCGCTCGTCTTCTTCCATGGCGGCTTCTGGCAATTCGGCAGCCGCTGCGAGGCCATGGTGGAGACGCTGTGCAGCCACCTCGCGGCGCGTGGCATCACCAGCATCGCCGCCGGCTACCGCCTCTACCCCGAGACCAACCACGCCGGCATCCTGGAGGATGCGGCGAACGCGGTCGCCTGGGCCACACGCCACGGGCAGGAACATGGCGCGGCACCGGAGCAGGTGGTCGCCGCCGGCTGGTCCGCCGGGGGCTGGATGGGGGCCATGCTCCAGGTCCGCCCGCAGCTGGTCCACCAGGCGCTGGGCACCGCGGAGAGCGGCCGCCATCCGCTGCGCGGCTTCGTCGGCGTCGCCGGCCCCTATGGCCATTGGCCGACGCGCTACCCGCTGCTGTTCGACCTCTTCGCCGGCACGACGCGCGAGGAGCGGACGCCCAATGCCTTCATCTCCGCCAATCTGCCGCCCGCGCTGCTGGTGCAGGGCATGCTGGACGCCATCGTCTGGCCGCCCAACGCCATCCATTTCGCCGAGGATCTCCGCCAGGCCGGCAATCCCGCGCAGCTGCGCCGCTACCCCCTGCGGGACCACATGACGGTCATGCCGGGGATGGGAATCCTGCCCGGCAGCCTCTCGCTGGTGGATGACATCGAGGGCTTCGTGAAGGGCCCGGTGATGCGCCGGGCCTGACCCCGCCGGTTCGACAAAGCGCCCCCGATGGCGCATCTTCCGGGGCAAGACGGAACGGCCCCTGAGGAGATTCGCCATGGACATGCCAGCCCCCACAGCGCCGATCGGCGCGGGGAACGCGCCCGGCCCGGGCGCCCTCTCGGGCCTGCGCGTCGTGGACCTCACGCGCGTGCTGGGCGGCCCCTACTGCACCATGATCCTGAGCGACCACGGCGCCGAGGTCATCAAGCTCGAACCGCCCCAGGGCGACGAGGTGCGCGACTGGGGCCCGCCCTTCAACGAGGATGGCGACGCGAGCTACTTCATCGGCGTGAACCGCAACAAGCGGAGCGTGGGCCTCGACCTGAGCAAGCCCGAGGGGCGCGAGGTGCTGCTGCGCCTGCTCGAGGGGGCCGACATCCTGGTCGAGAACTTCAAGCCGGGCAGCATGGAGAAATGGGGCCTGGGCTATGAGGCGGTGCTGTCCCAGCGCTTCCCCCGCCTGATCCATTGCCGCGTCTCGGGCTTCGGCGCGACGGGCCCGCTCGGCGGCTTTCCGGGCTATGACGCGATCCTGCAGGCCATGGTGGGCCTCATGTCCATCAACGGCACGGAGAATTCCGGGCCGACGCGGCTTGGCACCCCCATCGTGGACATCGCGACGGGGCTGTTCAGCGCCATCGCCATCCTGATGGCCGTGGTCGAGCGCGAGAAATCCGGCCGCGGCCAGTATTGCGACATGACGCTGCATGATTGCGGCATGGCTCTGCTGCACCCACATGCCGCCAACTACTTCCTGAACGGCAAGCGCCCCATCGCCACCGGCAACCCGCACCCGAACCTCGCCCCCTATGCCAAGTTCACGACCAGGACCTGCGAGATCTTCGTGGGCTGCGGCAATGACCCCACCTTCCGCAAGTTCTGCGCGTTCCTCGGCCTGGACGGCCTCGGCACCGATCCGCGCTTCGCGACCAACGGCCAGCGGGTCATCAACAAGGCGGCGCTGACCGAGATCCTGAACACGCGCTTCGCGGGCGAGGATGGGCATGACCTCTGCCAGCGCATGCTGGCGGCGGGCCTGCCCGCCGGGCCGGTGCTGGGCGTGGACGAGGCGATGGCCGCCGCCCACACGGCGCATCGCCAGATGGTGACGGAAAAGGACGGCTTCGTCGGCCTCGGCACCCCCATCAAGCTCTCCCGCACGCCGGGCGGCACCCGCGCCGCCCCGCCGCGCTTCGGCCAGCACACGCAGGAGGTGCTGGCGCGCCTCGGCTTCTCCGAGGAGGAGATCGCGAAGCTGCACGAGGCGGGCGTCCTGGTGGAGAAGCGGCGCAAGTGACGCTGGCGGAGATCCGCGAGTCCGACGCTCCGCCCGAGGTCGCCGCGATCTACGAGCAGTTGCGGAGGGCCTATGGCCTGCCGCTGGTCAACCTGATCTGGCGGCATTTCGCGACGCTGCCGGGCGTGCTGCCCTGGGCCTGGGCGAGCATCGCGCCCGCCACCGCCCTGCTGCCCGCCGCGACCGAACGCCTGGTCGCGGCGCTGGAGCCACTGCCCCGGCTGGCCATGGGCACGGATGCCGCGGCTGTCGCCGCGCTCTACAACCGTGGCAACCTCAGCAACCTGATCATGCTGACGGCGCTGCTGCGCGGGCCGTCGGGCCCCGGCACCGCGCCCATGAGCGCCCTGCCCCCGCCGCCCATGCTGCCCGCGCCGCCGCCCCTGCCCCGGCTCGATGCGCTCTCGCCCCAGGCGCGGCGGGACGTGCTGGCGCTGGCCGGGCTGCATGGCCATGCGGCGGGCATCATCCCGACGCTCTATCTGCACCTGGCCCATTGGCCGGCTTTGCTGACGCCGCTCTACGCGGCTCTCTCGCCCCTCTTCGCCATGGGGCGCATCGGCGCGTTGCGGCGCGCGGCGCTGGCGGCGGCGAGCATCGAGGCCGATGCCATCCGCCCGCATTTGGCCGAGCCGCCCTTGCCACCCGCCGAAGCGCTGGCCCAGACCCGCGCCGCGCTCGAGCCCTTCACCGGCCAGGTGATTCCGGACATGGTGCCGATCGGGCTGATGCTGGGCCGATGAAATTCCTGCTGGCCATCCTGCTCGCCTCCGGCCCCGCCATGGCGCAAGGCAACCGCAACTGCGTGGGTCCGACTGCGCTGAAGCCGCAAGCGATCAGCGTGGTGCCGGAGCCCCAGGGCGGCTTCAGCTATCTGCTGCGGGTCGAGAATGCCGGGGGCGCCACGCGCAACTTCTCCTACCACTTCCCCCTGGCGCAGCTGATGCCGGTGCCAGACGCGGTCTATTCCTTCAACATCCGGCCGCGCCAGACCATCGTGATCCAGCTCGGCACCACCCAGCTGCGCGCCTCGGAGGAGGCGTTGCAGCGGGCGCTCAGGATCACCTGCCACTCCTGACCCAGGCGCGGGCGAATGCCTCCTGCGCGGGGGTCTCCACCGCACGCGGGTCATGCTGCGCGCGCACCCAGGCCACGGGGTCGCCGGGGGTGCCGGCCTCGGCGGCGAGGCACGCCAGAACCGTTCCCGTCCGCCCCAGGCCCGCGCGGCAGCCGACATAAAACAGGCGGCCCGGCTCGGCCGCCATGGCGGCGCGCAGCGCATCGAGAGTGGCGGCCAGGGCGGCCGGATCGGGCAGGCCGAAATCCTCGATGTCGAGCGTCAGCGCCGCCGCGGCCCGATTGGGCGCATGCGGGTCGAGGCACAGGCCGAAGGCGCCCTCCGGCAGGTCCTGGAAGGGCCCCGCGGCGATTTCGGCGCCCAGCAGCTTCAAGCGGTCGGCGCTTCCGGCGGGTCGCGCATCGCCTCCGCCTCACGCTTCAGCCGCGCGAAGGACCGGGCGGAGAAATACAGCATGCCGAAATACATCAGCCCGCCCAGCGAGAGCGCCGCCCAGGGCTCCGTCACCAGGACGGCAATGTAGCCGCCCGTGCCCAGCAGCAGCGGCAGCACCATGTTGGACGGCACCTTGAAGTTCTTGAAGGACCAGGAGGGCAGCGTGCTCACCATCAGCCCGCCCACGACCAGGAGCATGACGGCGCTGAAGATCGGGTGGCGCACCGCCTCGGCCATGCCCGCCCAGCCCCATTCGGCGAAGCCGAGCGAGGCGAAGAGCGGCAGCAGCGCAAGCCCCGCCCCCGCCGGCGCCGGGACGCCCGTGAAGAAGTTGTAGGCATAGGCCGGCTTCACGATGGGGATCGCGCCCGGCTCCGCGATGCTGGCCGCATTGAACCGCGCGAGGCGCAGCGCGCTGCACACGGCGAACATCATGCCGGGTATGAAGCCGATCGGCCCCGCATTCTGCAGCGTCCAGAGGTAGAGGATCAGGCCCGGGGCCACGCCGAAGCAGAGGAAGTCGCTCAGGCTGTCGAACTCCGCGCCGAAGCGCGATGTGCCCTTGAGCAGGCGCGCGATGCGGCCATCCAGCCCGTCGATCACGCCCGCCGCCACGATGAAGGCGGCCGCCTGGGCGAAGCGCCCCTCCAGCCCGAAGCGGATCGCGACGAGGCCCGCGCAGAGGCCCATCATGGTCAGCAGGTTCGGGATCAGCCGGTTGAAGGAGGGCCCGCGGTAGCGCGGGCGGGCGCGCGTCTGGAACCGCCCCAGCCGGCTCCGCAGCCCGGCCCGCGTCACGCGAGCTCCGCCAGGATGCTCTCGCCGCCGATCATGGTCTGGCCCACCAGCACCAGCGGCTTCACGCCGACGGGCAGATAGACATCGGTGCGGCTGCCGAAGCGGATGATGCCGAAGCGCTCGCCGGCCATCAGGCGGTCGCCCTCATGCGCCGTGCAGACGATGCGCCGCGCGACGAGGCCCGCGATCTGCACGCAGGCGAGGTCACGGCCATCGGGCAGGTCGAAGCGCAGCGCATTGCGCTCATTGTCCTCGGAGGCCTTCTCCATGCTCGCATCCATGAACTTGCCGTGGCGGTAGGAGATGCGCGAGACGCGCCCCTGCACCGGGCTGCGGTTCACATGCACGTCGAGCACGGAGAGGAAGATCGCCACGCGCCAGCGCGGCTGGTCGCCCATCTCGAGCTCGGCCGGCGGGATGGCGGGGCCGACCAGCACGATTTTGCCATCGGCGGGTGCCAGGACGAGGTCATGCCGGGCGGGCGGCACGCGCTTCGGGTCGCGGAAGAAATAGAGGCAGAAGGCGGTGAAGGCCGCGCCCAGCCAGAACAGCCAGGAGCCGAGCACAAGCCCGCCCAGCAGCGCGACACCCGCGCCGGCATAGATGAAGGGACGCCCGGCCGGGTGCGGCGGGGCGAGGACGAGGGAGAGGCTGTTCGCGAGGGACATCGGGCGGTTTATCCTCCCTTCACTCTTTCGCGGCAAGTTGTGTGTCGCATGAACACCGCAGCCCCCACCCCCGTCTCGATCCGGCCCCAAGCGCGCCTGACGCTGGGCCCCTTCGCCATCGCCGAGGACGGGACGCTCGCGCCCCGCGCCCCGGGCTTGAGCCCGGCGATCCGCTTCGCCTGGCGCGGCCGCATCTGCGAGGCGCTGGTGCAGGAGGGAGCGTTGCGCCTGCGCGCCATCGCCGGCCGCATCCCCTCCACCGCCGAGCCAGGCGCCGACCGCCATTTCACCGCCCGCGCGGTGACGCAGATCCCGCCCGAGCTGCCCGAGGGCTGGCTGTTGCGCCTGACGGCCGACCACCGGCTGGCGCTGGAGCGCCAGGCCCCGCCACGCACCACCGCCGTCACCCTGCTGGGCGAGATGGTGCGCTTCGCCATGGCGCTCGACCCCTATCTGGACCGGCTGGAGGGCGTGGGCGCCCGCCCGGCCTGACCTTTCAGGCGAGCAGGGTCCAGACCTGCTCCGCCGTCAGCGGCATCTTCACCCGGTCCGCCGCCGCAGCCTTGCCATGGCGCGCCAGCGCATCCGCCACCGCATTCATCACGGCGGGCGTCGCCCCGATGGTGCCGAGCTCGCCCACGCCCTTCACGCCCAGGGGGTTGGTCAGGCAGGGGATGCTGGGGTCGAGCTTCGTGGCGTAGTCCGCCACCATGTCGGCGCGCGGCAGGCAGTAATCCATGAAGCTCGCGGTCAGCGGCTGGCCGGTCTCGGCGTCATAGATCACATGCTCGCACATGGCCTGGCCGATGCCCTGCAGCGCGCCGCCGACCACCTGGCCCTCGACGATCATGGGGTTCACGACGCGCCCGGCATCATTGACCGAGGCATAGCCGGCGATCACCACCTCGCCCGTCTCGGGGATGAGTTCCACCTCGCAGATGTGGCAGCCATTGGGCCAGGTGGGACCGGAGACGCTGCTGGTGTGGTCCATGAAGATCCGCCTTTCAAGCTGGCGGGCCGCCAGCTCGAACAGGCCGATGGCGCGGTCCGTGCCGGCGACGGTGAAGGCGCCCGCCCGGTATTCGATATCGGCCGCCGAAGTCTCCAGGGCCTCGGCCGCCATGTCCCGCGCCTCGTCCACCGTCTTGTCGGCGGCAAGCTTCACGGCCGAGCCCGCGGTGAAGAGCGAGCGCGAGCCGGCAGAGCCGAAGCCGCTGCCGCGATCGCTGTCGCCGAACACCACCTGGATGCGCTCCAGCTCCACGCCGAACACGTCAACGGCGAGCTGGGCGTAGCTGGTCGCGATGCCCTGCCCCATGCCCTGGGTCGTCGCGTAGATCTCGATGCTGCCATCGCCCTTGACCGCGATGGTCACGCGCTCCTCGAAGACATTGCCGCCGGTCCATTCCAGGAAGGTCGCGATGCCACGCCCGCGCAGCCGGCCCTTCGCGGCCGAGGCGGCGGCGCGGGCGGCGAAGCCGTTCCAGTCGGCGAGCGCCAGGCCCTGATCCAGAATCCGCTCGAACGACCCGCTGTCATAGGTCATCGCCATGGCGTTCTTGTACGGCATCTGCGTGGGCGCGATCATGTTGCGCCGGCGCAGTTCCGCCGGGTCCAGCGCCATCTTGCGCGCGGCGGTGTCGAAGAGGCGCTCCAGCAGGTAGATCGCCTCGGGCCGCCCGGCGCCGCGGTAGGGGCCGGTGGGCGCGGTGTTGGTGAGCAACGCCTGGAAGGTGAAGTCCACCAGCGTGATGTCGTAGATGCTGGTCGAGACCCAGGGGCCCACCAGCAGCTGGATCGCGACGCTGGCATTGCGGGGATAGGCGCCCATGTCGGCCTGGGTGCGCACGCGCAGCGCCAGCACCTTGCCCTCGGCATCCAGCGCCATCTCGGCCCGGCTTTCGGTGGCGCGGCCATGCAGGGCGGAGAGGAAATCCTCCATCCGCGTCGAGGCCCATTTGACCGGCCGGCCCAGCATCCGCGCGGCATAGGCGACCACGCCCTCCTCCGGGTTAAGGCCGGTCTTCATGCCGAAGCCACCGCCCACATCGCCCACCAGGACGCGCAGCTTGTCGGTGGGGATGTCCAGCAATTCCTTGCAGATCGCGTCCCGCACGCCCGAGGGCATCTGCGAGGAGAGGCGCAGCGTGATGCGGCCCGTGCCGGAATCATATTCGCCGAGCGCCACGCGCGGCTCCATCGAGACCGGGGCCAGGCGCTGGTTCTCGATGTCCAGGCCCACGACATGCGCGGCCTTGGCGAAGGCGGCCTCGGCGGCGGCGGCGTCACCATAGCGGCTCTCGGCCACGAGGTTGCCGGGCGCACCCTCCCAGACCAGCGGCGCGCCGGGGGCGGCGGCGCGGCCCGGGCCGATCACGGCCGGAAGCTCGGCATAATCCACCTCGATCGCCTCGGCGGCGTCGCGCGCCTGGCCCAGCGTCTCGGCGATGACGGCGGCGACGGGTTCGCCCACGAAGCGCACCTCGTCCACGGCGAGGCAGTGGCGCGGCGGCGCGGTGAGGGCGGAGCCGTCGGGCCGCTTGAAGGGGAGTGCCACGAACATCGGCTTCACGCCGGCCGCGACCAGATCGGCGCCGGTCAGGATGGCGACGACGCCCGGCATGGCGCGGGCCGCATCGGTGTTGATCGAGACCAGCTTCGCATGCGGGTGGGGCGAGCGCAGGAAGACCATCTGCGAAAGGCCGGCCGGCGCGAAATCATCGGTGAACTGCCCCTCGCCCGCCAGCAGCGCGCGATCCTCGATGCGGCGCACCGCCTGGCCACTGCCGAAGCGGCCGATCTGCGGGGGGTTTCCATCGGGCATGGTGGGGCTCTCCTGGCTTGCGGATGCGGAAGCCTAGCAGGGGCGATGCGCGGCTGACGAGGGCTCAGCCGAGCCGCGCCAGCCCCCAGGCCGCCGCGACCGGCAAGACCGCCAGGAGCACGATGACAAGACGGGCCCGCCAGCCCTTGAGCCCACCCGCCAGCCGCGGCCCCAGCAGCAGCGGGGCCAGGGGCGCGACGGCCGCCGCCCAATCAGCCGCGCCTCCCCGCGCCAGCAAGGGCCCCGCGACCATGGCCGCCAGCAGCATCGCGAAGGGCGGCCGCGCCGAATCCGCCATCGCGCCACCGCCCGCCACCTGCTGCCCGAAGACGGCCGAGAGCAGGATCAGCCCCAGCATCACCCAAGGCCCCGGGATGCCCGAAGCGAGCAGCCCCGCCACCAGCGCGACCGCCGCCAGCGTCCCGCGCCAGGGGGGCAAGGCCTCCAGCTGCACCAGCGGCACGAGGAGCAGGAGCGCCAGCAGCACCGGCGCCGCGCGCAGCAGATCGGCCTCGGTCAGCGGGCCGCCGGCCATCCACCAGGCCGTGAAGCCCGCCCCCAGCACGCCCAGCAGCACCGCGAGCCAGCCGCGCCGCCCCCAGGCCAGCGGCAGCGCCAGCAGCGCCGCCACCACCGCCAGCGCCGGCAGCCGTTCCGCCAATTGGCGGGGCGAGGCGAGCGTGACGCCCAGCAGCAGCAGCACGCCCAGCGCCGCGCCAAGGGCAAGGCCGAGCCCCGCGGTCATCGGCCGGCGGCGCCAGCGGAACAGGCCGGCCCAGCTCAGCGCCAGCGCCAGCGCGGCCAGGGGCGCCGCGGCCTCGGTCATCGAATCGGGAAGCATGGGGCACCTTGCCTCACTCCCCCCGTGGGAAGCTATGCTGCGCTGCGACGCGGAAAGGATGCGGCATGACGGAAATGCGCGTGAAGGTCTGGGATGGCTGGGTGCGGCTGGTGCACTGGTCCATCGTCATCCTGATCCCGACCTCCTACCTCACGGCCCGGTCGCACAAGATGGATCTGCACATGCTCAGCGGCTACACGCTGCTGACGCTGGTGATTTTCCGCATCCTCTGGGGCCTTGTCGGCTCCCAGCCGGCGCGCTTCATGACCTTTCTGCGCTCACCCTTTGCGGCCCTCGCCCATCTCGGCCATGTGAAGCGAAACCCGGGGCCGGACCGCGAGCTCACCCACAACCCCGCCGGCGGCTGGATGGTCGTGGTGATCCTGAGCCTCCTGCTGACCCAGGCCGTCACCGGGCTTTTCACCGACGACCAGATCTTCACCCGGGGCCCGCTGGCCAGCCAGGTGAGCGGCGCATGGAGCGACCGCGCGGGCTGGATCCACATCCGGCTGATCAACGTGATCGGCATCGTGATCTTCCTGCACATCGCGGCCGTGGTCTGGTACCGCGTGAGCCTGGGGCATGATCTGGTGCAGGCCATGATGATCGGCAGCAAGCCCATGCCCGAGGGCACGGTAGCGCCGAAGATGGGCCACCCGATGCTGGCCCTGGTCCTGCTGGGCGCCAGCGCCGGCTTCGTGAACTGGATCTCCCGCTTCGGGTGACATTCGTGGCCCCGGTCTTGCTCTGCCCCTGGCAGGCAACAACCGGGATACGCCCTGAATGTCATCCAACTCCTTCTCGCGTCGTGATCTTTTTGCCCTGACGGGTGCCGCAACCGCAGCCACTCTGCCCTTCTCCTGGGCGGAGATGGAAGCCCATGCCCAAACCGTGGGCGGCGAACGGGTGCTGCGCTACGGCATCTCCATGGCCGACATCCCCCAGACGACCGGCCAGCCCGATC
>JAESGX010000485.1_pt1 | contig 14234 bp, 12 predicted proteins | sample 9269801 | NCBI WGS metagenome assembly JAESGX01 (sample SAMN16773122, study PRJNA677054) | algae metagenome | isolation source: Pleurocapsa minor GSE-CHR-MK-17-07R and co-occurring heterotrophs from wet... | place: USA: Lower Calf Creek Falls, Grand Staircase Escalante National Monument, UT ... | reverse complement strand
TCTTCCAGCACGAAAAACTCGTCCGGCCCGGTGCGCACCAGGTCGATCCCGGCGATATGCACCCAGACATCCTTGGCCGGCCGTCGGCCCATCTGCGCCAGGCAATATTGCGGGTTCAGCAGCACCAGCTCTTCCGGCACGATGCCGGCGCGGATGCACTCGCGCGCGCCGTAGACATCGGACAGGAACATGTTCAGCGCCTGCACCCGCTGCTTCAGCCCCTCTTCCAGCCGGGTCCATTCGCTGCCGGAAATGATGCGCGGCACGATGTCGAAGGGGATCAGCCGCTCCTGCGCGTCCGGATCACCATAAACGGCAAAGGTGATGCCGATGCGGCGGAAGAACAGCTCCGCCTGCCGCCGCCGCGTTTCCAAGAGCTCGCCGGACGCGGCCTCCAGCCAGCGCGCGACCTCGGCGTAGGGCGGGCGGACATCGCCCAGCGGAAACCGCCCCAACGGAAAGGAGCCACCGGCGTAGGGCGTCAGCCCGAAGGTCTCATCGAAGGCGCGATTGGCCATGGCCGCATCTTGTGCGGCGCAACACGCTGGCGCAACCGGATTCTGCGGGGCAAGCGGCGGACCTATCGGGCGGGCGCTACTGGTCCTGCACGCGCGACGTCGGGTCGGCGCGCCGCGATTCCCGCGCCTGCACGCGTTCGGCGCGCGCCGCGCGCGGCTCCCCCATGCCGGGCTGGTTCCGGACTGCAGCACGCTCGGCGCGCGGTGCCGGGGGCGCCGGGGGAGCCTGCTGCACCTGCGGGGCCGCCGGCGCCGCACGCTCCATAACCGGTCGCCCCCCAACCGGTCGCTCTGCCCGCGGCGTGCGCACACCGCGCCCCTCGCCGGGGACAGCGCGCTCGCCGCCCCGCCACCCCTGCCGGGGCTGGCGTTCGCCGCCCTGCCACTCCGGCGGCCGCACGCCATCGCGCGCCTGCCGCTCACCGCCCCGCCAGGCCGGGTTGCGCTGCCAATCCGGAGAACGGGCGGGGTCGCTGCGCGGATGCCGGTCCACCTGCTCGATCGGCGCCCGCGGCGGGCGCACCACCACCGGGCGGCCGTCCGCGCGATCGTCCCGCCGGTCGCGGCGATACTGCTCACGGCGATCCTGCTCGCGGCGATAATCATCCCCATTAAAGTGGGGCCGGTCATAGTGCGGCCGGCCGGGCCGGATATGCCGGTTCAGGCCCGGGCGCCACGCATAGGCGCTCGGCGCGTGGATCCACCAGTCATTGCCCCAATTATTGCCATAGGCATAACGGTCCCAGCCGAACGGCGGCAACGGCGACCAGCTCGCATAGCCGCGGTCATTGCGCCAATCGACCCAGGAGCCGCCGAAGCGGGTGTCGGGCACCCAGAACCAGCCCAGCCGGCTGTCGCGGCCCCAACGGCCGTAGTGATAGGTGGCCCAGCCGAACGGCTCGCGCGACATCCAGCGCCGCCCGTAGCGCGGGTCGTTCCGCCAATAGCCGTCGCGATACGGCTGCCAGCCGGCCCCGATGCCGCCGGGCAGGAACACCCGGCCATAGCGCGGGTGGGTATTCCAGCTGCCATAGCGCCCGAGCGGATCGTAGAAATCGTTCACCGACCCCGCGTTCGATCCCCACCAGCCGACAGGCGCGCCGCCATCATGGGAGCCGTCGTCATAGCCATAGCCGTCATCGTAGGACCCGCGCGGAGCCTCGCTCCAGCCGTCCATGGTCATGCACCCCGACAACAGCAGGCCCGACAACAGCAAGACGGGGGCGGGGAAGAGCAATGTTTTCATGACGCACATGCTGCCGATACCGGCGTGAACGGCGGTTGAACCCTTCGTTAAGCCCGGCTCAGTCGAGTGCCGCCTCCAGCCGGCCCATATGATAGTCGAAATCGCCAAACTGGGTTTCGATGATCGACAGCCGCTTGAAATAGTGGCCCGCCGCAAGCTCGGTGGTGATGCCGATGCCGCCGTGCGTCTGCACCGCCCATTGCCCCAGCGCGCGGGCGCCCTTGTTGATCTTGGCCTTGGCCTGGCTAACCCATTTGGCGCGGCCGGGCTCGTCGAGGCGGATCGTCCCCATCAGCGTCATCGAGTTCGCCTGCTCGGCTTCCATGAACATGTCCACCAGCCGGTGCTGGATCACCTGGAAGTCGCCGATCGCCTTGCCGAACTGCTTCCGCTGCCGGGCATAGTCCAGCGTCAGCTCGTGCAGCCGCCGCATCGCCCCGGTCGCCTCCGCGCAGATCGCCATGGTGGCATGGTCCACCAGCTGCTCCACCAGCGGCAGCGCCCCGCCCTCGGCCCCCAGCAGCGCATGCGGGCCCACAGTGGCATTCTCGAAATAGACCTCGCTCGCCATGCTGCCGTCGACATTGGGATAGTCGCGCCGAACGATCCCCTTGGCATTCGCCTCCACCAGGAACAGCGACACGCCCTCGGCTTCCTGCTGCGAACCGCCGGTGCGCGCGGTCACCAGCAGGTGGGTCGCATAGGGTGCGGCAACCACCACCGACTTGTGGCCGTTCAGCGTCCAGCCGGAGCCATCCGCCCTCGCGGTGGTGCGCAGGTTGGCAAGATTGTAGCGCCCTTGCGGCTCGGCATAGGCAAAGCCCAATATGGCCTCGCCGCCGATGATCGCCGGGATCAGCGCGTCGGCATGGTCGCCGCCCGCCGCCACCAGCGCCTGCGCGCCGATCACGATGGTCGGCACATAGGGCTCCACTGCGATCGCCCGGCCGAACTCCTCCATCAGCACCATGCTGTCGATGGGCCCGCCGCCGAAGCCGCCATATTGCTCGGGAAGCGCGGCCCCCAAGATGCCGATCTCGGTCGCAAGCGCCTTCCAGATGCCAGGGTCGCGCCCGCCGTCCATCTTCAGCATGGCCTGGCGCTTGTCGAAGTCGTAGCTGTCCGCCAGATAGCGGCGCAGCGTGTCGCGCAGCATCGACTGCGTCTCGGTGAAATTGAAGTCCAACTCGGCCTCCCCAGGCGGTTATCGGGTGCCCGGCTCTACAGGCCGAGCACCATTTTCGCGATGATATTGCGCTGGATCTCGTTGGACCCACCGTAGATCGATGTCTTGCGCATGTTGAAATAGGTCGGCGCCACCCGATGCGCGAAGTCCGGCCCGATCGGATATTCGTTGGAGCCGGCGTCCGGAAACTGCCGGAAATAGGGCGCGGCGTAGTGGCCCGCCGCTTCCATCACCAGCTCGGTGATGCGCTGCTGAATTTCGGTGCCCTTCACCTTCAGGAGCGACGATTCAGGCCCCGGCCCCTTCCCCGACGCTTCGCCCGCCAGCGTGCGCAACTCGGTGAACTCCAGCGCGGAGAGGTCCACTTCCAGCTCGGCCACCTTGCGGCGGAAGAAGGGGTTCGCCAGCAGCGGCTGCCCGTTCCCGTCCAGCTCGGTCTTCGCGATACCCTTCAGCCGCTCGATGCCGCGCTTGGAGCGCGCCACCCCGGCAATCCCGGTGCGCTCGTGCGCCAGCAGGAATTTGGCGCAGGTCCAGCCCTTGTTCTCCTCGTAGATGCGGTTCTCGACCGGCACCTTCACATTGTCGAGCCACACCTCGTTCACTTCATGCTCGCCGCCCAGCGTGATGATCGGCTTCACCGTGATGCCCGGCGTGCGCATGTCGATGAGGATGAAGCTGATCCCCTCCTGCGCCTTCACGTCGCTTGCCGTCCGCACCAGGAAGAAGCCCCAGTCGGCATGCTGGGCCAGCGTCGTCCAGGTCTTCTGGCCGTTCACGATGTAATGGTCGCCGCCTGCCCCGGATCCCGATCCGGGGTCGCGCTCAGCCTTTGTGCGCAAGCTGGCAAGGTCGGACCCGGCCCCCGGCTCCGAATAGCCCTGGCACCACCAGTCATCGCCCGACAGAATGCGCGGCAGGAAGCGCGCCTTCTGCTCCGGCGTGCCGAAGGTGTAGATCACCGGGCCCACCATGTTGATTCCGAACGGCAGGATCGGCACCGTGTCCGCCCGTGCCAGCTCTTCGGAAAATATGTAGCGCTGCGTCGCGGTCCAGCCGGGGCCGCCATATTCCTTCGGCCAGGCGGGCGCCACCCAGCCCTTCCGCGCAAGCACCCTGTGCCACGACAGCATGTCCTCCTTGCCCAGCTCGTCGCCTTCGTCCTGTTTCCCGCGAAGCTGCTCGGGATAATTCTCGGCGATGAAGGCTCGCACCTCTTCACGAAACGCGATTTCCTCGGGGCTGAATGCAAGGTCCATGGTCACTCCCTTCTTTCGTGCCGAGCTAGCATTGCAAACGCTCAAGTCCAAGCTGGCAGAATGGCGCAAGACCGGTAAAGAGACACTGCATGTGGCGCCTCCACCAGTTTCCCCTCTGTCCCTTCTCGCGCGCGGTGCGCTTTGCCATGGCCGAAAAAGGCGTGCCGGCAGAGCTGGTTCTGGCCTATCCGTGGGACCGCGGCGAGACGCTGTCGCAGCTGAACCCGGCGATCCAGACCCCAGTGCTGGAAAGTGGCGACATCGTGCTGTGCGACAGCGGCGCCATTCTCGAATATCTCGATGAAACACTCGAACGCCCGCCGCTGATCGGCGCCGGCGCCGCCGAACGCGCCGAAGCACGGCGGCTGGCGCACTGGTTCGCCCAGCGCTTCTATTCCGAGGTGACGGCGCCGCTGCTCGCCGAGCGCATGTACAAGCGCCTCGTCAGCCGCGAGATGCCCGACGGCATTTCCATCCGCAACGCCAACCGCGCGGCCGAGCTGCACCTGCAATATGTGGACGACCTGCTGGACGAGAACCGCTGGCTCGCCGGCCCTACCTTCGGCATTGCAGACATCCACGCCGCCGCGCAGATTTCCGTCGCCGACTATCTGGGCGGTGTCGACTGGGGCGGCCACCAGAGCGCCAAGATCTGGTATTCGGCGCTGAAATCCCGCCCCAGCTTCCGCGCCCTGCTGAGCGACCGGATGGAAGGCATCCGTCCCCCGCCGGACTATGACAAGCTCGATTTCTAGCCTCGAAGCTGAAGCGCTAAAACTCGGCTTCGTCGCCTTCGGCATCGCGCCGGCCGGCGCCGCCCCCGAAGCCGGAACCCGCCTCAGGGCCTGGCTGGCAGACGGCTGCCACGGCGACATGCTGTGGATGGCCGAAACGGCGGACCGCCGCGCCAGCCCCGCCAGCCTCTGGCCCGAGGTGCGCTCCGTCATCATGCTGGGCCTGCCCTACACGCCGCCGCTCGCGCCAAACCGCCATCTCGCCCGGACGGATCTCGCAACCATCTCCGTCTATGCGCTCGGCCGGGACTATCACGACGTCGTGAAGTCGAAGCTGAAGGCGCTTGCCGGCTGGCTGGCAACACGCGGCGGCGCCGACGTGAAGGTCTTCGTGGACACCGCGCCGGTGATGGAAAAACCGCTCGCCGAAGCCGCCGGGCTTGGCTGGCAGGGCAAGCACTCGAACCTCCTCAGCCGCAAGCACGGCAACTGGCTGTTCCTCGGCGCCATCTACACCTCCGCCGAGCTGCCCCCGACGAAGGACATGGGCACCACCGCCAGTTGCGGCAGCTGCACCGCCTGCATCGCGGCCTGCCCCACCGGCGCCATCGTCGCGCCCTACAAGGTCGATGCGCGGCGCTGCATTTCCTACCTCACGATCGAGCACAAGGGCCCCATCCCCCTCGAATATCGCGCCGCCCTCGGCAATCGCATCTACGGCTGCGACGATTGCCTCGCCGCCTGCCCCTGGAACAGCCACGCCACCGCGCCCGCAGACCCCGCCCTGCTGCCGCGCGCGGAGCTCGCCGCCCCCCGGCTCGCAGACTTCCTCGCGCTCGACGACGCCTCCTTCCGCACCGTCTTCTCGGGCTCGCCCATCAAGCGCATCGGCCGCGACCGGTTCGTGCGAAACTGCCTCTACGCGGCAGGCAACAGCGGGCTGGCGGCGCTCCGGCCCTCCGTTTCAGCACTGCTTGGTGATCCGGACAAGGTGGTCGCAGACGCTGCGCACTGGGCACTGTCCCGCCTCTAGTCGTCCGGCCCCTCGTCGATGCTGCGCACCTTTGCGCGCATATACATCCACACCAGCACGAACACCGGCAGCACCGCCAGCGCCGCCAGCAGCTCCATGGTGCTCCCCAGCATCGGCGCCACGCCCTTGAACAGATAGCCGAGCAGCCCGACCGCATAATAGCTGACCGCCATCACCGACAGGCCCTCCACCAGCTTCTGCAGCCGCACCTGCCGAACCGACGTCCGGTTCATGGAGCGCAGCAGTGCCACATTCTGCTCCTCCACCGACATCTCCACGCGCGTCCGCAACAGCGAGGTCGCGCGCTCGATCCGCACCGACAGGCTCTCCAGCCGCCCCACGAACGAGGCGCAGGTGCGCGCCGCCGGCAGCAGCCGCCGCTCGGTGAACTCCTCCAGCGTGATATAGCCCTCGATCGCGGTGCAGGGCAGCTGCGCCAGCCGGTCGGTCGCAATCGAGGTATATGCCGCCGTCGCGCTCATCCGGTAGGCCGTGGCCGCCGTCAGCGAGGTGACCCGCGACGCCAGCGCCGACAGCTCGTCCAGCAGCGCCCGGTCCCCCTCGCCGTGCGCCATGCGCGCGGCGATCTCCACGATGGCCGCCTCCGCGTCCCCCACCTCGCGCCCCTTTTCCTGCGCCATCGGCAGGCCCAGCAGCGCCATGTTGCGGTAGTTGCCAAGCTCCTGCACGCGCTGCACCAGCCGCCCCAGGTCCAGCGGCGAGAGCCCGTTGGCGGCCACCAGCAACCGCCCGAAACCATCCCCGTGCAGCAGGAAATCCGACCAGATCCGCACCTTCCCGATCCGGCACGACACCAGGTCGGTCTCGGAAAAGCCGACCTCGCGCGCAATGGTCTCCGCGTCGGCCTCCCCCTCCACGATCCCCACGCGCACCGCCCGCAGCACGCCCCCGGGTGCCTCCGTCAGCCAGCCCATCGCGGCGCTGTCGTCCTGAAGTTCCGCGAACAGGTCGGCCGCGCGCTTCCGCGGGAAGATCACCGTCGACGTCGTCGCCTCGCTGTGCCGCTCCCACATATATTCGATGCCGCCCGGCGCCGTGCCCGAGATGTGGCGCGCCGCCAGCTGCGCCTCGGGCCGGGTGACGCCCGGCATGGCGGCCGCATGGGTGCGCTCGCGGCCATGGTCCTGCGCATCGATGATGCGGATCACCTGCACCATCTGGCACGGCGCCGACAGCGCCGGCATCCGCCGCATGTGCATTTCGGAGACGACGCGCGCGCGGAGCGGGTGGTTCTTCAGGGCCATCCGCGTCACTCGCCCATGTCGGGGCCGGCGACAAGCCTCCGGCCGGAACGGCCGGCTCGGGATTTGCCGCGAAACGGCCAGGTTACCAGCCCGCCCGCGAACAGCGCCCACCAGACGATCACCGGCTGGAACGCCAGCCGCGGCCCATGATAGCCCCAGCCGAGCTGCGTGCCGCCCACCGGCACCGACTCCAGCGCATGCTTGACGTTGGCCGGGAACACGCAGACGGCATAGAGCGCCAGCCCTGCCCCGGCCCAGCGCCGCAGCCGCGGGTGGAACAGCGCCAGCGCGCCTGCGATTTCCGCGATCCCCGTCCAGAAAATGACCTGTCGCGGATACGGCACCCAGTCCGGCGTGATCAGCAGGAAGCCTGCAGGCGCAAGCAGATGCGCAGCGCCCGCCGCCAGGAACGCGGCCGCCAGGATGAAGCGCAGGACCGTCCGCAGGCGCTCAACCCCGCGCGACGCTTCAGCTGCCGTCATCGGTTCCGGTCATCGATCCCGGGCATCGGCATTGAGCGCGCGGTTCAGCAGCTTCTCGTTCGGCCCCTTCGGGTTGCCGAGCGTTTGCAGCATCAGGACCACTGCATGCCCCCGCACCGGGTCGACATGGAACTGCGTGCTGGCAGCCCCGCCCCAGCCCCAGGTGCCGACGCTCCAGCTCTCCGGGTTCACGCTGGTCGAATCCGACAGGATCGCCCGCCCGCCCGCCCCGTTGCCATGCACCTCGCCGAAGTAAGTGCCCCTTTCCATCAGGTTCGACATCGCAAGCCGGGCCATGGTGCGCGGCAGCAGCATCTTCCCCTCGAACAGCCCCTCGTTCAGCATCAGCTGCGCAAAGCGCGCATAATCCTCGGCCGAAGAGACCAGGCCGGCCCCGCCCGCCAGCATCGCCGGCCGTCCCGACCAGGCCGTCTTTTCAGGCCCGTCCACCAGCACCGGCATGTCGGCCGGCTTCATGGTCTTGGGGTCCACCCAGGCATACAGCGCCGCCAGCCGCTTCTGCCGCGCGGCGTCCAGCCAGAAGCCGGTGTCGTCCATCCCCAGCGGGCCGAACAGCTGGTCGGCGAACACCCTGTCCAGCGTCTTCCCCGTCAGCCGCTCCAGCAGGGCGCCAGCCACATCCAGCCCGATGGAATAGCGCCACATCGTGCCCGGCTCGGAATGCAGCGGCAGTGTCGCAAGCCGCTGCATGTAGGTGGTGAGGTCGGGCGCGGGCGTTTCGTTGGCCGGCGCCAGAAACCCCGCCGCCATCGGCTGGATGCCCAGCCGGCGATACTCCTGCTCCAGCGGCCCGTTCCCGGCAATCGTGTAGGTGAAGCCCGCGGTGTGGGTCAGCAGATGGCGCACCAGGATCGGCTTTTCCGCCGGCCGGCTCTCCAGCCCTTTCGCCGGGTCGACCAGCACCCGCATCTGCCGGAACTCGGGCATGATGTCGGCAATGGGCGTGTCGATCGTCAGCTTGCCCGCCGCCACCTGCTGCATCACTGCAATCCCGGTGACGGGCTTCGTCATCGAATAGACGCGCCAGATGGTGTCGGGCGACACCGGCACCCCGCCCTCGAATGCCGTCCGGCCAGCGGTCAGCCAGGTCGGCCGGAACCCGCCCGGCTTCAGGATGCCTACGATGGCGCCCGGCACCAGCCCTTGCGCCACATAGCCGTCGATCAACGCCTGCGTCGCGGCGTGGCGCCCGCCCTTGCCGAACGCCGGGAAAGTCGGGGCAACCGCGCTCGCCGCGATCGCCGCCAGCATGCGCCGCCGGTCCAGTTTCAATGCGCTGCCCCCGCCTGCGTTGCCGCCCCCTGCGTTGCCCCCTCCTGCGGTGCCCCGGCCGTCCATGATTGCAATGCCCCCTCCAGTTCGTCGAACAATGGCTCGATCCGCGTCAGCTGCGACCGTTCGGTGGCAAGGATCGCACCGAACAGCAAGCCCTTCCAGTGCCGGGCGTCGAGCCCGGCATCCGGCACCGCGCTCAGCACGATATCGACCAGCCGCTCGGCTGCGTGCAGCCGCCCCCACAGATAGTCGTTCTCGCGATAGGCGCGGCTGAAGAAGGCGGCAAAGGCGTTCAGCTGCCAGCCCTTCAGCGTCATCCGCGCGCCGCCCGGCCGTAGCGCCACGGCGTCGTCGGGCGAGATCCGGTCCACCTTCAGCTCCTCGAAGCTGTCGGCGGCGCTTTCCTGCAGCAGCGGCAGGATGGCGATGTCGTAGAAGGGAAAGCCCAGCCAGGCGCGGATCAGCGCGCGGCGCACCGGCCGGGTGAAGCCGGGCTCCATCGCCGCCGCCACCAGCATCTGGTCGGCCTCCGCATCCAGCGCCGACAGCCCGAGCGTGGTGGCAAGCGCATCGATCACCCGGCCGCCCGCCGCCACGACCGCCTCGTGCGTGGCCGCTGAAAGCAGCGCCTGCACCGGTTCGCCGAAAGCCGGCGTCAACAGGCCCCTGCGCGCTTCATAGGGCGAGACCGCGTTGTACATGGCCGCCTTCAGCCGTTCCGCGCTCGCCCATTCGGCCGGGCTCCGGCTCGCCTCGATCACCCCGTTCAGCCGGCGGATGAAGAAGCGCAGCCGGCGCACCCGGAAGCCGAGGTCGAGCTGCTTCAGCAAGCGGACATAGCCGCAGCTCTCCGCCTCCCGGCCGATGGCATCGTCATGCGCGAACGCCCCGCGCGCCGTCGCCGTCGTTTCCAGCCGGCGCCGCAGCGTCCGCGCCTCCACCGGGCCGAGCCCGGCCGAGGCCGCCAGCAGCGCGCTTGCCTCATCCAGCACCGCGCGAAGCTTCAGCTGGGCATAGGCGGCAAAGGCGAACCCCGCCTCGCGCGCCGCCTGCGACTGGATGCGCGCGCGCGCCTTCGCCAGCCGCTCGCCGTTCACCGGCAGCAGGAAGAGGCGCGCGCCCACCGCGCGCAGTATCGCGGCATCGACCGCCGGCGTCATTGCATCCGTCACACTCCGCACCCGGCGGATGCGGGCCGATAGCTGGTTGATCGCCTCCAGGCTGTCGCGGATCGGCTGCTCGCGCGGGATATCGGCGAGCGCGCGGAACATGGTGGTGAAGAACCCGGGCGCCCGCGTGTCAAAGGCGTCGGAGGGCCCGTCCAGACCGGGCTTGGGGTCGACATAGACGAAGCGGCGGTCGACTTCGCGGTGGGCCGGGCGGGTGCGGATGGCGGCAATGGCGGGGCCGAACGGGGCGTTGTTCAGCACGCTGCCGTCGATCAGCGCAATCTCCTCGGCCGGCCGGTCGCTGGGCAGCTGCGCCGCCAGAAACGCCGCGCGGCCGGGCCAGGGCTCGCCGCGCGCGGTCATGCGGCGGTCCACCTCGCCGATGGTGGCGGGCGGAAAGGCGCCGGGGAAGCTCGCCGTGGCGCGCGCCGCCAGCAGCAGCGCCGGGCGTTCGCCCGTCGCCTCGCGCGGCGGCAGGGCGGCATCGCGCGCCGCGCCGTGCCGGCGGGTGACAGCAGGCGAGGCGAAGGCGAACAGCCGCCGGTGCTCGCGCTCGGTCACCGTCGGCGGGGAGTGGATGGCCAGGTCCGAATTGACCCCCCAATAGTCGGTGACGGTCACATAGAGGTCCAGCGGCAAGGTCGGCGGCACCAGCGAGGGCCCGCGCGTTCCGGCTTCCATCGCGTCCATCGCCTTGTCCAGCATGGCGGTCAGCACATCGCCGGAAAACGGCGGCTTGAACCAGCGGCTGCGCACGAAGCGCGCCAGCTTCAGCGCCACTTCGGCGCGCACTTCGGGGACATCGACCGAGGCGAGGCTCGCCGACTGGCGCGCCGCGAACCAGGCCACCGGCTCCTTGTAGAACTGCGCCAGCCGCTGCGAAAAGGCGCTCTTGCGCGCGTCCGGGTCCAGCAGATGCTCGACATCGGCCTCCTCCAGCCACATGGCGGTCAGCGGCTCCAGGTCATGGCCGAGCGCCAGCGCGTTCGAGAGCAGCACCGTGTTCAACCCCCCGGCAGACGCGCCGGCCAGGATATCGCAGATCACCGAAAGGTCGGTGGTCTTGCCGATCTCAGCCAAAAACTCGTGCCAGACCGCTTCGCTGTCGCCGACAAGCTGATGCCCGTCCTCGTGGGGCCGCGAATTCCCTGCGCGGCCGCACTTTCGCGCCTCGCTCGCCTTCAGGAGCTTCCACAGCTCCTTGGTCACGCCGTGCATATAGACCGCAAGGCTGACCCCGCCGTAGCAGATGAGCGCAAGGCGGAGTTCCTTTTCGCGGATCATGCAACAGCGACGGCGGGCGCAGGCAAAGCCTGCGACTCCGCCGGAGATGCCAGGCAGGAAGGAAGAAAGCGCGGCGCAGCCGCGCTGTCGGTCCTGTCGATCGGCGGCGTCCGCCGATCGCAGGCCGGCCACTCGTTTTTGCGAGTCCGCGGATCAATGCTGCGCATTGACCACGGCCGCTAAAACTCGCTCAGGACCTGATCCGGCGGCCGATGCCCGTCCGCAAACGCCCGCATGTTCGCAATCACCTTCTCCCCCATCGCCTGCCGCCCTTCGAACGTAGCCGACCCCATGTGCGGCAGCAGCACCACATTGGGCAGCTTCAAGAGCTTGGGCGCCACGGCCGGCTCATGCTCGAACACGTCCAGCCCCGCGCCGGCGATGCCGCCCGTGCTCAGCGCCGCCACCAGCGCCTCCTCGTCCACCAGCGTGCCGCGCGCCACGTTGATGAGGTAGGCGTGCGCCGGCATCAGCCGCAGCCGCTCGGCGTCGATCATGTGCCGGGTCTCGGGCGTCTCCGGGCAGTTCAGGCTGACGACATCCACCCGCTCCAGCATGGCGTCGAGTGTCGGCCACCAGGTCGCTTCCAGCCCGCCTTCCACGGCGGCGGGCAGCCGGTGCCGGTTGTGATAGTGGATGGACAGCCCGAAGGCCCGCGCCCGCGCCGCCACCGCCTGGCCGATCCGACCCATGCCCACGATTCCCAGCCGCTTCCCCGTGATGCGGTGCCCCAGCATTCCCGTCGGCGTCCAGCCGGCCCATTGCCCGGCGCGGACCAGCTTCTCCCCTTCCGACAAGCGGCGCGGCACCGACAGGATCAGCGCCATCACCAGGTCGGCGGTATCGTCCGTCAGCACGCCCGGCGTGTTGGTGACTGTGATGCCCTTCGCCCGTGCGGCGCCGAGATCGATATGATCGACCCCCGTGCCGAAATTGGCGACCAGCTTCAGCGCCGGCCCCGCCGCCTCGAACAGGCCGGCGTCGATCTCGTCCGTCACGGTCGGCACCAGCACGTCGGCGGTCGCCATCGCCGCCGTCAACTGCACGCGCGTGAAGGCCCTGTCGGCGAAGTTCAACTGCACGTCGAACAGCTCGGCCATGCGCGTTTCCACCGCCTGCGGCAGGCGGCGGGAGACGACGGCACGAAGCTTGCGGTCATATTTCTGAAAGCGGGAGGGCATGGCCGCATGGTAGGCGCGCGCCACGCGCTCTTGCAAGCGCAGCGGCAGCTTGGCAGGAGACGATTATGCGGGCCCTGCTTTCATCCCTGATGCTGATGGTGGCCGCACCGCTCGGCGCCCAGGCCCTCGACGACCCCGATGCGCTCGCCGCCGCCCCTGCAAAGCCGGCGGCCGCGCAACCGACCAATAAAGACGCTTTGAAGTACCGGTCCGGCCTCCCCACCCCGCGCTTCGCCTCGCTCCGCTCCGGCCGGGCCTATATGCGCGCCGGCCCGGGCAAGGAATATCCCGTCACCTGGGTCTATGTCCGCCCCGGCACCCCGCTCGAAGTCACCGCCGAATGGAATGTCTGGCGCAAGGTGAAGGACGCCGACGGCACCGAGGGCTGGATGGACCGCGCCATGCTGTCGGGCGACCGCACCATCCAGGTCACCCGCCAGACCCGCGACCTGCGCGCCCGGCCCGACCTGCAGTCCCCCATCGTGCTTCGCGCCGAACCGGGCGTGGTGATGCGGGTCACCATGTGCACCGATCGCTGGTGCCGGGTGGAAGGCGAAGGCCGCTCGGGCTATCTGCTGCGCGAGCACGGCTTCGGGACCTACCCCACCGAAACCATCGGCTGACCCGCGAAACGCGTGGGCATGATCCCCGTCCTCGTCGTGCTCGGCGCCCTGGCGCCCCTGCTGGCGCTGCTGGCCCTGCTGCTCGGGCTGCTCCTCCACCGCACCCGCCGGCGCATGGCCCAGCTCGAACAGGAGGCGCGCCACGATCTCCTCACCGGCCTCCCCAACCGCCGCGGGCTGAAACTGCATTGGGAGGCCATGCCCGGCGACAAGGCGCTGCTCCTCATCGACCTCGTGGGGTTCAAGGCGGTGAACGACAGCCATGGCCATATCGTGGGAGACGCGCTCCTGAAGCAGGTCGCAAGCCGGCTGTCGGCCGCGGTCCCGCCGCCGGGCATGCTGGCGCGCTGGGGCGGCGACGAGTTCGTGGCGATCATCCCCGCCGACCGCACCGGCGCGCAGGAAGCGCTGATCGCGAACGCGAAGGTCATCGCCTACGACCTCTCCGACAGCGGCGGCCCCGCCAGCGTGCGCATCGGCGCCCGCATCGGCATGGCCACGGGCGAGACCGAACTGGGGCTTGCCGTGCGCAGCGCAGCGCGCGGCCTCATGGAGGCAAAGGCCGAACGCGGAGGCCTCGCGGTGGCCAGCTCCTAAACGAGTTTCGCCAACACCTGCCGCAGCACCGGCCCCGCCAGATCCTCGGCGATCAGCCCCGGCCCCAGCAATGCGCCCGCCGCCGCGTGGATATGGCACCCAGCCGCCGCCGCCTCGAACCCCGCCATCCCCTGCGCCAGCAACCCCGTGATCAACCCCGCCAGCACATCACCCGAGCCCGCCGTCGCCAGCCAGGCCGGCGCATCGGCGTTGATGGCAGCCCGCCCATCCGGCGCGGCAATCACCCCGTTCGACCCCTTCAGCACCACGACCGCGCCGCTCGCGTATGCCGCCGCCCGCGCCCGCGCCGCCTTGCTGCCGTCGAGCCCGGGAAACAGCCGCGCGAACTCGCCCTCGTGCG
>JAESGX010000482.1_pt1 | contig 14318 bp, 9 predicted proteins | sample 9269801 | NCBI WGS metagenome assembly JAESGX01 (sample SAMN16773122, study PRJNA677054) | algae metagenome | isolation source: Pleurocapsa minor GSE-CHR-MK-17-07R and co-occurring heterotrophs from wet... | place: USA: Lower Calf Creek Falls, Grand Staircase Escalante National Monument, UT ... | reverse complement strand
GGTGCGGTGCCGCTGGCGCTGGGCACGCAGACGGCGGGCTCGGTCAATCGGCCGGCGGCCTATACCGGTACGGGGGCGTTCAAGCCCTCCACGCTTTCCATCGGCGGCGTCGGCATCGTGCCGCTCTCGCCCTCCTTCGACACGCTGGGCGCCTTCGGGCAGACGGCGCAGGACGCGGCCTGGCTCGCGGCCGGCTATGCGGCGGATCACCTGGGTTTGAAGAACCCGCCCGCCGTTGCGCCGCGCCTGGTCGTCCTGCAGGACCCGCTGATCGCGCGGCTCACCCAGCCCGGCACCGGGGCACAGGTGGAGGCGCTGGCGCGCCGCCTGGAGGCGGCTGGGATTCCCCTCGTGGTCATGCCGGCGCCGGTGCCGCTGGAAGCCATTCTGGGCACGCATCGCCAGGTGCTGCTGGCCGAGGCGGGGCGCACCTATGCGACGCTGCCGCGCCACCTGATCTCGCCGCGCCTCGCTGCCGATATCGACAGCGGGCTCGCCATCTCGGACGCCGTCTACCACCCGGCGCTGCGCGACCTCGCGAGGGCGCGGGCCGCCTTCTGGGCCGCGTTCGGGCCTTCGGACCTGCTGATGCTGCCCGCTGCCCCCGATGTGGCGCCGGCCGATGGCACCACGGGCGATCCTTCCTTCGTCATCCCGATGACGGCGCTGGGCGGCCCGATCGCCACGCTGCGCGCGGGTCTCGATGCCGGCATGCCCGTCGGCGCCCTGCTTTGCGCGGCACCCGGCGCGGATGCGCGCCTGGCCGGCTTCCTGTTTTCCGATCTCGCCACGCAACTCGATTTGTAGAGGAGGGTCCGATGCTCCTGAACGTCCCCGTCATCAATGTGGCCCCCTTCCATGAAGGCGATGCCGCCACCAAGCGCGCCATCGCGGCGCAGGTGGGGCAGGCGATCCACGATATCGGCTTCCTCGTCATCACCGGCCACGGCGTGGACCCCGAGCTGATCCGCAAGGTGCAGGCCGTCTCCAACGCCTTCTTCGACCTGAGTGAAGGCGAGAAGAACCGTGTGCTGCGCCCCGCCCCCGACGTCACGCGCGGCTATATTCCGCTGGAGGCGGAATCCGTCGGCCGCAGCCAGGGCCTCGACGTGCCGGGCGATCTGAATGAGAGCCTGATGATCGGCCCCGTGGATGTGCCCGAGACCGACTACTTTTTCGGCCCCGCCGCCGGCAAGCATTTCCACCCCAACCTCTGGCCCGCAAACCCGCCCGAATTGCGCGCGCTTTACGAGGAATACTTCCGCGCGATGGGCGCGCTCGCCGAGGACCTGATGGCCATGTTCGCCCTCGCCCTCGACCTCGACGAGGATTTCTTCGCGGACAAGATCAACCACCACATCAGCCGCCTGCGCGTCCGCAATTACCCGGCCCCCCTGGTGCCGCCGCAGCCCGGCCAGCTACGCGCCGGCGTGCATGCCGACTATGGCTCCCTCACCATCCTGCGCGCCGAAGACAAGCCGGGCGGCCTCCAGGTGCTCAACCGCGCGGGCGAGTGGGTGGACGTGCCCATCGCGCCCGACAGCTACATCATCAACATCGGCGAGCTCATGGCGCGCTGGACCAACGGGCTCTGGAAGGCGACGCTGCATCGCGTGGTGAACCCGCCGGCCGAGCTCGCATCCGCCAGCCGACGCCTCTCGCTCGTCTTCTTCCACAACCCGAATTACGACGCGCCGGTGGCGGCCCTGCCCGGCACGGTGCCGGAAGGCGAGGCGCCGAAATTCCCGCCCACCACCTCGGGCGACCATCTCCGCGCGCAATTCGTCCGCACCCAGGTGACAACCGCGTAAGCCCTGCAAGATCTGCGTTGCGGGCGACGTCGCGGCGCTTATCTTGCTGGCAACGAGGGGGGCAATGCCGGCCAAGCCAGGAGCATTCCCATGCGTCGTCGCCATCTGCTTGCCGCCAGCCTCGCCGCCCCTGTCGCGGTGCGCGCGCAATCCCTCACCACGCTGAAATTCGTGCCCTATGCGGATCTGGCGCTGCTCGATCCGCTCTCGACCAGCTTCATGACGCGCAACCACGCGCTGACCATCTTCGACACGCTCTACGCGCTGGATCAGCAAGGCGTGGCCCAGCCGCAGCTGGCCGAGGGCGCGACCGTGACGGAGGAGGGCAAGCTTTGGCGCATCACGCTGCGCACGGGGCCGCGCTTCCATGATGGAACGCCGGTGCTGGCGCGCGATTGCGTCGCTTCGATCCGCCGCTGGGCGAGCCGGGATGGTTTCGGCGCCTCGCTCATGGCGGTGACGGAGGAGCTGTCCGCGCCTGAGGATCGCGTGGTCCAGTTCCGCCTGAAGCAGCCCTTCCCAATGCTGCCCCAGGCATTGGCCAAGCCCACCAACCTCATGTGCGCCATCATGCCCGAGCGCCTGGCGCTGACGCCGCCGACCACGCAGTTGCCGGAGATGGTCGGCAGCGGCCCCTTCCGGTATCTCGCCAGCGAGCGCATCGCCGGCGCCCGCAATGTCTATGCGAAATTCGACGCCTATGTGCCGCGCGCGAGCGGCACGCCGAGCTTCGCCGCCGGCCCGCGTATCGCGCATTTCGACCGCGTGGAATGGCTGACCATGCCCGATGCGGCCGTCGCCACCACCGCACTCCAGGCGCGTGAGGTGGATTGGGTGGAGCAGCCATTGATGGACCTGATCCCCCGTCTGCGGCGGGACCGCAACCTCGTGCTGCAGGTGGTGGAGAATACCGGGCTGATCGGCTTCCTCCGCTTCAACGCGCTGCATCCGCCCTTCGACAAGCCGGCGGTTCGGCGCGTCCTGCTCAAGACCGTGCGGCAGCGCGAATACATGACCGCGGTCTGCGGCCCCGATCCCGCGAATTTCAACGACAAGGTCGGCTGCTTCACGCCGGGCAGCCCATCCGCCAGCGATGCGGGGCTCGAGATCATGCAGGGGCCGGTGGACTACACCGCGCTGAAGCGGGAACTGGCGGCGGCGGGCTACCAGGGCGAGCGGATCGTCTTCCTCGCCGCCACCGATGTCCCGCGCATCAACGCGATCTGCGAGGTCGCGGCGCAGGCCATGCGCGATCTCGGCATGAACCTCGATTATGTGCAGACCGATTGGGGCACGGTCACGCAGCGCTTCGGCAATCGCAATCCGCCGGGGCAGGGCGGCTGGAGCGTCTTCATGGCCTATTCCGGCGGCTATGATTACCTCGATCCCGCCTGCCACTCGGCGCTGCGCGGCAATGGCCTGCAAGCCTGGCTCGGATGGCCCACTATGCCGCGCATGGAGGAGATGCGCAGCGCCTGGCTCGCCGCGACCGACCCCGCCGTGCAGCGCAACCTCACGCGGGACATCCAGCTCGAAGCCTGGCGCGAGGCGCCCTACATGCCCGTCGGCGGCTATTTCCAGCCGGCGGCTTGGCGGCGGGACATCAAGGACGTGCTGACCGGACTGCCCATCATGTGGAATGTCCGCCGCGAATGAGGCCGAGGAAGCGCCGGTGCCAATCCACATAGCCCGGATGCACATGCGCGAGGCGCCCCTTCAGCTCCTCATGCGCCTCCGCCAGGCGATGGAAGGGGATGAAGGGGTAGAGGTGGTGCTCGGCGTGGTAGGGCATGTTCCACATCAGCAGCCGCACGAGCGGGTTGGTCAGCATGGTGCGCGTGTTGGTCAGCCCGTCCCGCTCCTGCGCGCAGAGCGTGTGCTCGGTGAAGAGGTAGCAGCGCAGCAGCGGCTGTCCCACCAGCTGCGGCAGGATCCAGTAGAGCAGCAGCGCCTGCCAGCCGAAGACTGAGACCACCAAGATGGCCATGGCCAGCACGAAACCCAGCATCCATCGCATGCTGCGGATCACGCGCGGCGCGGTCTCCGGCTGGAAATAGGGATAGGCCGAATAATCGCCGCGCAGCCCGTCCACCGCGAAGCGGAAGCGTGAGCGCCAATAGGGAATGGCCAGCATCCGCACGAGGTAGCCGCGGAACTCCGTGGGCGGCGCCTGTTGCAGCAGCTCCGGATCCTTCAGCGGGTCCTGCGTGTGGCGGTGATGGGCCAGGTGATAGACCTGATAGAAATGCCAGTTGAACAGCGAGGGCGCGCCAGCGAGCCAGCCGACGACGGCATTCAGCCGACGGTTGGCGAAGGCGGTCTGGTGCATCGTCTCGTGGAAGGGCGCGAAGAGCGCGGCCTGGACGATGCCGAGCGCCAGAATCGCTGGCGCCTTCCACCAGCCCGGCAGCAGCGCGACCAGCGTGCCCGTGAGCAACAGCAGGCCCAGATGGATGGCGAGGCGCCGCAGCCCCTCGGCGTCGGAGCGGCCGGCCAGATGCATCATCTTCGCGGGCGCGGGCGCGCGCAGATGCGCCTGCTCGTGAGTCAGGCCGCTCATGCGGAGATGGCCGGGAGGGGGGAGGGGATCAGGCTGCGCATGAGGTCGCCTCTCGGTGCGGATGGCTGCAAGGCCATGCGCCGGCGTTCTCCCTGGGCGCAGCATGGCAGCCCGCCCGCACGGGCGTCAAATCAACCCGTGCGGAGGCTGGCGGCTCAGGCCGTCCGGTCGGTCTTGCCGGCGGAGTCCAGCGCCGCCTGCGCCGCCGCCAGGCGCGCCACGGGCACGCGGTAGGGCGAGCAGGAGACGTAGTCGAGCTTCACCGTCTCGCAGAACTGGATCGAGGCCGGGTCGCCGCCATGCTCGCCGCAGATGCCGAGCTTGAGGCCCGGCTTCACGCGGCGGCCCTTCTTGGCCGCGATCTTCACCAGCGCGCCGACGCCTTCCGGGTCGATCGAGACGAAGGGGTCCTTCGGGATGATGTTCTTCTCGACATAGGCCGGCAGGAACTTGCCGGCATCGTCGCGGGAGAGGCCGAAGGTGGTCTGCGTCAGGTCATTCGTGCCGAAGCTGAAGAAGTCGGCCGATTCCGCGATGGAATCCGCGGTGAGGCAGGCGCGCGGCAGCTCGATCATGGTGCCGATCAGATATTCGATGGTGGTGCCCGTCTCGGCGAAGACCTGGGTCGCCACGCCCTCGACCTGGGCGCGGGTGATGTCCAGCTCGCGCTTGCTCATCACCAGCGGGATCATGATTTCCGGGATCGGCGCCGTGCCGGTCTCCTTGGCGACGGCGATCGCCGCCTCGAAGATGGCGCGGGCCTGCATCTCGTAGATCTCCGGATAGGAGATGCCGAGGCGGCAGCCGCGATGGCCGAGCATCGGGTTGGCTTCCGAGAGGTCGGCCGCGCGGCGCTGCATGGCGCTGGCCTCGACGCCGAGGCCGACGGCCACTTCCGCGATCTCCTCATCCGTGTGCGGCAGGAACTCGTGCAGCGGCGGGTCGAGCAGGCGGATCGTCACGGGCAGGCCGGCCATGATGCGGAACAGCTCGGTGAAGTCGCTGCGCTGGAAGGGCAGCAGCTTGGCCAGCGCCGTGCGGCGGCCATCCTCATGCTCGGCCATGATCATCTGGCGCACGGCGCCGATGCGGGCGGGGTCGAAGAACATGTGCTCGGTGCGGCACAGGCCGATGCCCTCGGCACCGAACTTGCGCGCCGTCTCGGCGTCGAGCGGCGTCTCGGCATTGGCCCGCACCTTCATGCGGCGCACGCCATCCGCCCATTCCATGAGCTTGGAGAAATCGCCGGAGAGCTTGGGCTCGATCATCGGCACGGAGCCGAGGAAGACCTCGCCCGTCGCGCCATCCAGCGTCACGGTGTCACCGGCGCGGACCACATGCCCGCCGGCGGAAAGCGCCTGCGCCGCGTAATCCACCGCGATGCCGCCGGCGCCGGCCACGCAGGGCCGGCCCATGCCGCGCGCCACCACCGCCGCGTGGCTTGTCATGCCGCCGCGCGTGGTGAGGATGCCGCGGGCGGCGTGCATGCCGTGGATGTCCTCGGGGCTCGTCTCGATGCGGACGAGGATGACGCTCTCGCCCTTCTGCGAGCGCATCTCGGCCTCGTCCGAGCTGAACACGACGACGCCGCAGGCGGCGCCCGGCGAGGCCGGCAGGCCCTTGGAGAGCAGCTTCCGCGGGGCCTTCGGGTCGAGCGTGGGGTGCAGCAGCTGGTCGAGCGAGCCGGGGGCGACGCGCTTGATCGCCTCCTTCTCGTCGATCAGGCCCTCGGCGCACATGTCCACGGCGATCTTGAGCGAGGCGGCGGCGGTGCGCTTCCCGTTGCGGGTCTGCAGCATGTAGAGCTTGTTCTGCTGCACCGTGAACTCGATGTCCTGCATGTCCTTGTAGTGCTTTTCCAGCACGTCGCGGACGCGGACGAGTTCCTGGTAGGCGGCGGGCATCACCTCTTCCATCGGCTTCTCGCCGGGCTTGGCGCGGAGCGCCGACATGGGCTGCGGCGTGCGGATGCCGGCCACGACGTCCTCGCCCTGGGCGTTCACCAGGTACTCGCCGTAGAACATGTTCTCGCCGGTGGAAGGGTCGCGCGTGAAGCAGACGCCCGTCGCGCAATCCTCGCCCATATTGCCGAAGACCATGGCCTGGACGTTCACGGCGGTGCCCCAGCTCGCGGGGATGTCGTGCAGGCGGCGATAGGTGTTGGCGCGGGTGTTCATCCAGGAGCCGAAGACGGCGCCGATGGCGCCCCAGAGCTGGGCGTGCGGGTCCTGCGGGAAGGGCTTGCCGGTGGCCTCGGCCACCACGTCCTTGTAGCCGGCGGCCACGATCTTCCAGTCATCGGCGGTCAGCGCCGTATCCTCGGCCACGCCGCGGTCGAGCTTCACGCCCTCGATGATGTCCTCGAAGCGGTGGTGGTCCACGTCCAGCACCACGGCGCCGAACATCTGGATGAAGCGGCGGTAGCTGTCCCAGGCGAAGCGGGCATCGCCGGAGGCGCGGGCCAGGCCCTCGACCGTCTGGTCGTTCAGGCCGAGGTTCAGCACGGTGTCCATCATGCCGGGCATGGAGACGCGGGCGCCGGAGCGGACGGAGACCAGCAGGGGCTTCTCGGTATCGCCGAACTTCAGGCCGACGGCAGCCTCGACGCGGGCGAGGGCCGCGTTGACGCTGGCAACGAGGTCGGCCGGGTATTGCTGGCCGTTGTCGTAGTAATAGGTGCAGACCTCGGTCGTGATGGTGAAGCCGGGCGGGACGGGCAGGCCGATGCTGGCCATTTCCGCCAGGTTGGCGCCCTTGCCGCCCAGCAGGTTGCGCATGTCGGCGCGGCCTTCATTGTGGCCGGCACCGAAGCTGTACACCCACTGGGTCATGCGGTTTTCCTCTTAGGATTCGATCTTGGAGAGGTCCGCCACGGCATCCATGGCTGACCTCAGGCGGGACAATAGCCGCAAACGGTTCTGCCGTAACGAGGGGACCGGATCATTGACCATGGTCAACTCGAAGAAGGCATCCACCGGGGCGCGGAGTGTGGCCAGCGTGGCCATGGCGCGGGGGAAGTCCTCGTTGGCCAGGGCCTCGGTCACGGCGGCCTCGGCGGAGGCGAGGGCCGTGTTCAGCGCCTGCTCCTGCGGCAGGCTAAGCAGGGTCTCGTCCACCGTGCCGTCATGCGGGCCGTCCTTCTTTTCCTCGATGCGCAAGATGTTCTGCGCGCGCTTGTAGGCGGCCAGCAGGTTGGTGCCATCCTCCGACTCGACCAGGGCCTGCAACGCGGCGGCCCGGGCGAGGATGCGCAGGATGTCGTCATCACCGCCGATGGAGGCGGTGACGAGGTCGTGGCGTGCGCCTTCGGCGCGGAGCTGGACGCGGAGGCGGTCGAGGATGAAGGCCACAACCTGATCGGGTAAATGATAATCAGCGATGACCATGGGATGGTTGGTTTGTCCCGCCTTATCCTCAAGCTGAGACGGAACCACCTGGTCCACCAAGTGCCCTCTCAATGGTCGCTCCAGCGGGAGGGCTAGTCGGCATTCGCGGATGATACGAATAACTCCCAGTGCTGCTCGCCGTAGAGCAAAGGGGTCGCCACTCCCGGTAGGACGTTCGTCTGCGGCAAACAGCCAGAGCAACTGATCCAGCTTATCCGCGAGCGCCACGGCGACGGCCACCGGCTCACGCGGCACCTCATCCGTCGGCCCGAGCGGCCGGTAATGCTGGGCAATGGCGTTGGCGACTGCGTCGCCGTAGTCCGCCCGGGCGTAATACGCACCCATCACGCCCTGCAATTCCGGGAACTCGCCCACCATGCCGGAAGCGAGATCGGCCTTGGCCAGCCGCGCCGCGCGCTCGGCCAGCGCCGCATCAGCGCCCACCATCGGCGCCAGATGGGCGGCGAGCTTCGCGATCCGCTCCACCCGCTGCGCCTGGGTGCCGAGCTTGGCGTGGAACACGACGCCCTCCAGCTTCGGCAGGAAATCCTCCAGCTTCTGCTTGCGGTCCTGATCCCAGAAGAAGCGCGCATCGGAAAGTCGCGCCCGCAGCACCCGCTCATTCCCCGCCACCAGCGCCGCGCCACCATCACTGGCGGAGATATTCGCCACCAGCGCGAAGAAAGGCGCCGCCCGGCCATCCGGATGCCGCAGCGCGAAATAGCGTTGGTTCACGCGCATCGAGGTCCGCATCACCTCGGGCGGCAGATCCATGAAGGCGTCGTCGATGCGGCCCAGCAGTGGCACAGGCCACTCGACCAAGCCCGCCACCTCGGCCAGCAGGCCCTCATCGGGCACCACCTCCAGGCCCTGGGCGGCGGCCAGCGCCGCCACGCCGTCGCGGATCAGCGCCATGCGCTCCGCCGCATCCACGATCACGCGATCGGCGCGCAGCCGCGCCACGTAATCGGCGTGATCCTTCACCGGGAAGGCACCAGGCGCATGCACGCGATGGCCCTCGGTCACATCGGCCGCGACAAGGCGATGCGCGTCATCCTCGCCGCGCGCCAGGCTGACCGGCACCACGCGTCCGTCGAGCAGGCAGAGGATGCGCTGCAAGGGCCGCACCCAGGTGAACTGGCTGACGCCCCAGCGCATGCTCTTCGGCCAGGGGAAGGCCCAGAGCAGATCGGGCAGCGCCTTCATCAGCAGCGCGTCAGCGGAAATGGTCTCGCCCGGCTTCACCAGGACCAGGAAGCCGTTCTGCTCCACCAGCATGTCAGCCGTGGCGTTGTGCTTCTTCAGGAAGCCCGCCAGCGCCTGCTCGGGCGCGCCGATGCGCGGGCCGCGCTCCTCCTTCGCGGCCGTCTCGGCCGCGAGCGCCATCTCGGCCACCAGGCCGATGCGGCGCGGGCCATGGAAGCCGCGCGGCTCGCCTTGCAGAAGGGGAGCCAGGGCGGGTTTGATCAGCCGGCAAAAATCGTCCGCCGCCCGGGCCTGCATGCGCGCGGGGATTTCCTCGGTGAGGAGTTCGATCAGCAATTCGGGCACTAGATGGCGGCTTTCACATCGGTTTGGGCGAAATCATCACCCTTGAAGAGGAGGGGTTCATGGCGCGCGCGGGCCAGCGCATAGGCCAGGCAATCGCCGAAATTCAGCGCCGCCGGATGCCGCCCCTTGCCGAAGCGGCGGAAGCCCTCGCGCGCAAGGGCCGCGTGTTCTGCGGTGAAGGGGATGATGTCCACTTCCAATCGCCGCAGGAGCGAGTCCAGATCGAGAGCCGCCTTGGCGCCACCCTGGCCCTCAGCGACCATCGCGGTCTCCACCAGCGTCGCCGCGGAGGCGACCAGGGGCTGCGCGTCAACCATTTCCGACAGGTATCTCTCCCAGCCAGGCTCATTGCGCAGCACGGCGATGAAGGCGGAACTGTCCACGATCATTTGGGCAGGCCGTTTTCGTCGTAGAGATAGGAATGGTCGCCATCCCAGTCCGGCGGGAACAGCTTGGCCGTTCGGGCGGTGATCTCGCGGATCGCGGCCAGCTTTTCCAGCCGCCGCGCCTCTCGCTCCGCCTCGTCGCGCTGCAGCGCTTCCTCCACCACCTGGCGCAGCACTTCGGTCTGCGTGGTCTGGCGCTTTTCAGCGAGGCGCCGGACCTTCTCGATCAGCACCTTATCCTTGATGTTCAGCTGCCCCATGGTAGAACCTCCGCACCAATTCTACCTTAGGCCGGCTCGCGAAGCCAGCTTTCGCAGCACGCCTTCGCCAGCGCCCGCACGCGGCCGATATAGGCCGCGCGCTCGGTCACGCTGATGGCGCCCCGCGCATCCAGCAGGTTGAAGCGGTGGCTCGCCTTGATGCAGTGGTCGTAGGCGGGCAGGGCCAGATGCTGCGCGACGAGGGCGTGGCATTCCTGCTCGGCTTCCTCGAATTGCCGCTTCAGCAGCGCCACATCGGCATGCTCGAAATTATGCGCACTGTATTCGCGCTCGGCGCGGAGGAAGACCTCGCCATAGCTCACGCCATGGCCGTTGAAATCCAGGTCATACACATTCTCGACGCCCTGGATGTACATGGCGAGCCGCTCCAGCCCGTAGGTCAGCTCGCAGGAGGGAACCTCGCAGGGGATGCCGCCCACCTGCTGGAAATAGGTGAATTGCGTCACCTCCATCCCGTCGCACCAGACCTCCCAGCCGAGGCCCCAGGCGCCGAGCGTCGGGCTTTCCCAGTCATCTTCCACGAAGCGGATGTCGTGCAGCGCCGGGTCCAGGCCGAGCTCGCGGTAGCTGCCGAGCAGCAGGGCCTGCGGGTCGCGCGGGCTCGGCTTCATGATGACCTGGTACTGGTAGTAATGCTGCAGCCGGTTCGGGTTCTCGCCATAGCGCCCATCCGAGGGCCGGCGCGAGGGTTGCACATAGGCCGCGCGCCAGGGCTTGGGCCCCAGCGCCCGCAGCGTCGTCGCCGGATGGAACGTGCCCGCGCCCATCTCCATGTCATAGGGCTGAAGGATCAGGCAGCCCTGCGCCGCCCAGTAGCGGTGCAGGGTGAGGATCATGTCTTGGAAGCTGAGCGGCTTTGTCATGCCGCGCCTTCTAGCCCGGGCGCACCGCATCCGGGAAGAAGCGGACGCCCGGCTTGGCCGGCCCGCCGCCCAGGCCGATGGGCGCGCCATCCGCCCGCCAGCAGGAGGCGCCCTCCATGAGCCCATCCGGATGGAAGCGGATCGCCCCCATGCCGCCCGCCACCACCGGCACGCGCAGCACCTCATGCCCCATGCCGGCCAGCGCGTCACCGATCTCCGGCGCGAAGCCCGGCTCCAGCTCCAGCGGCCCGCCCATGGTCCAGGCGCGCGGCGCCTCCACCGCCTCCTGCGCGGACATGCCGTGATCCACCAGGTTCATCACCGCCTGGAAGGTGGAGGCGAAGATACGCAGACCCCCCGGCAGGCCCAGCGCCGCCCAGGGCTTGCCATCCTTGCGCAGGATCAGCGGTGACATGGAGGTGGTGACGCGCTTGCCGGGCTCGACGGATTGCGCGAGGCCGGGGCGCGGGTCGAACAGCGCCATGTAGTTGTTCGGGATCAGCCCGCTCTCGCGCAGCAGGATCTTGGCGCCGAAGAGGCTGTTGATGGTGTGGGTGCAGGAGGCGATGCGCCCCTCATGGTCGGCCACCGTGATATGCGTGGTGTTGGCGCTCTCCCGGTTGGACAGCCCGGCGGCCCAGGTCTTGGCACGCGCCAGGTCCAGGAAGGACCGCCGCTCCGCCGCGTATTCCTTGCTGATCAGCTTCGCCACCGGGACCTTCAGGAAGGCCGGGTCCGCCGTCGCCACGGCGCGGTCGGCGAAGGCCATCTTCAGCGCTTCCGCGATCAGGTGCAGCGTCTGCGGCGTGCCGAAGCCGCTGGCCGCGATGTCATAGGCCTCCAGCAGGTTCAGCATCTGCAAGACATGCACGCCGCCGGCCGAGGGCGGCGGGGGGCCATAGACCTCGACGCCGCGATAGTTGCCGCGCACCGCTTCGCGCCGGATCATCTTCGCCGCCGCCAGATCGTCCGTGGTGATGATGCCGCCCTTGCGCGCAAGGTCATGGCTGGTGGAGGTGCCGAGATCGCCCTGGTGCAGCGCATCCGCGCCCTCGGCTGCGATGGCGCGCAGCGTCTCGCCCAGCGCGCCGTTCACGAGGCGGGCCCCCACGGCGAGCGGCGCATCATCCGGGAGGAACAGGCGCGCCATCCCGGAATCGAGCTTGAGATCGGCCGCCGTTTCCTGGATGCATTCGTTCAGATAGCCACCGACGGTGAAGCCGCGCTCGGCAAGGCGGATGGCGGGTGCGATGACATCGGCCATGGAAAAGCGCCCATGCCGCTTCAGGGCCGCTTCCCAGGCGAGCAGGTTGGCCGGCACCGCGACGGATTGGCCGCCCAGCGTCTGCTTGCGGGGGTCACGCCCCTCGAACATCTCCGGCCGGGCGGCGAAGGGCGCGCAGGCCATGCCGTCCAGCACCTCATGCGTGCCGTCCGGATGCGCCAGATGCATCAGCCCGCCGCCGAAGAGCCCCACCATCATCGGCTCGCACACCGTGAGCGCGAGGATGGCGGCGACGGCCGCATCCACCGCATTGCCGCCCTCGGCCAGCATCTGCGCGCCGGCGGCGCTGGCCGCCGGGTGGTTGGTGACGACCATGCCGCGCGCGCCGGTCGCCGGCTGCTTGCGGGGGGTGAAATGCGTGCCCGCGCGGGCTTGCCAATCGCTCATGGGCCTGAGGCTCGCGCGATGGCCGCCGGCCCGCAAGGCCTGTCCACATCCTGCCCGGCGGAAACCTAATTTTCATTCTTCCCGGCGATAGAGCGGCGTCCCCTCCGGAGTTCCTGATGTCCCTCGCCCGAGTTTCCAGCTTCTTCACGCTACGCCGCACCCTCACGGGCGCCATCCTGCTGCTGGGCCTCGCCCTGACGGGGATACTGGGCACGCTCGCCCTGCGCGCCAAGCTCCAGCTCGATGCCGTGCGCAACGAGGCCGAGGAGATGATGGGCGCGGTGCGCTTCGGCACAGGCCTCGCCGCGCTGCTGACCGAGCGGCAGGCCACCGTGAATGTCCTGCTGGGCGACCCGCCCGCCGATGCCGCGCAGCGCGCACAGATCCAGCGCTACCGCGAGGCGGCGGCCGCCCTGCAGGCGGGTGCGCCGGCGCTCATGCGGATCTCTCCGAGCGGCGCCGAGAATGCCGTGATCGAGGCGCTGCTGCGCGACCTGCCCGGCCTGCGCGCCGAGGCGGACCGGCTGGTGGCGCAACCGCGCCAGCAGCGCGACGCCGCCGCCGCGCGCCGCTATGCGGAGGAGACGCGCCGCCATGTCTCGGCCACGGGTGCGGCCTGGATGACGTTGCTGCCGCATGCCGCGGGGCAGGAGGCCGCGCTGCTGCGGCGGGCCGAACTGCTCACGCTGGCCTGGCGCCTGCGGGAGGCGGCCGGCCTCTCGCGTTCGGCCATTGCCGATGGGCTGCTGGCCGTGCAGGCGCCCGATGCCGCGGCCCAGACCCGCATCATCGAATTGCGCGGCGCGGCCCGCGCCATGCTGGATGCGCTCGATACCCACGCCCGGTCGGGCCTGTTCCTGCCCGCCGCCGTCCAGGCGATCGAGAGCGCGCGCGGCCGCTATCTGGCCGAGGACGGGTTCGATGGCCTGGCCCGCCGCATCCTGGCCGCCTGGGCGGCCGGGCGCGCGGCTGAGGTGGATGTGGCGCGCTGGATGGCCGTCACCAATCCCGCGCTCGATGAGATGGTGACCGTGATGGCGGCCACCGAAGCCGGCGTGCGGCGCTTCAGCGCGGAGCGGACGGCACAGGCCGAAGGCGCCATGTGGAGCCAGGCGGTGCTTGCGCTGTTCGGCCTCGCCTTCGCGGTCGGGCTGACCTTCGTGGTCATCCTCCGCGTGGCCCGGCCGCTCGATGCGCTGGCCGTCACCGTGCGGCGCCTCTCGGAGGGCGAGGCCGGCGTCACCGTGCCGGGCACGGCGCGGGCGGATGAGATCGGCGTGCTGGCCCGCGCCATGGCCGCCTTCCAGGTCCAGCAGGCGGAGGCGACCCGCCTGCGCGAGGCGGCCGACCAGGAGCGGGAGGCGGCGCGGCTCGCGCAGGACGCCGCCCTCTCGGAAATGGCGAACCGGATCGAGACCCAGACGCGCGACAGCTTCGGCACCATCGGCGCCCGCATGGGCAGCGTGACGGAGGAGACGCAAGGCGTCGCCGCCGGCGCCGAGCGCATCTCGGCCGCGGGGCAGGGCGCGGCCCAGGCGGCCTCCCACGCGCTGGAAGCGAGCGAGACGGTCGCCGCCGCCGCCGAGCAGATGTCCGCCTCGATCCGCGAGATCTCGGCCCGCATGCAGGAGGCGGCGAGCCTCACCCAGGCGGCCGTCGAGGGCACGCGCGATGGCAGCGGCACCATCCGCGGCTTGTCCGAGGCGGTGCAGCGCATCGGCAAGGTGGCCGAGATGATCTCCGACATCGCGGCGCGCACCAACCTCCTCGCGCTGAACGCCACCATCGAGGCGGCGCGCGCGGGCGAG
>JAESGX010000481.1_pt1 | contig 14326 bp, 17 predicted proteins | sample 9269801 | NCBI WGS metagenome assembly JAESGX01 (sample SAMN16773122, study PRJNA677054) | algae metagenome | isolation source: Pleurocapsa minor GSE-CHR-MK-17-07R and co-occurring heterotrophs from wet... | place: USA: Lower Calf Creek Falls, Grand Staircase Escalante National Monument, UT ... | reverse complement strand
GTGATGCGCCGCGTGGTCTCCGCCACCACATCGCCGATCATGGCCGCGATCACACGGCGGACCATCTCGGGTGCGGTGCGGCCCTCCGGCAGGTCAGGATGCGCCGCCCGCGCGGCCGCCAGGGCGGCGCCAGGCAGGGGCAGCGCCGCCACCTCCTCGATGGCGAAGAGCCCTGCCCGGATGCCGTCCTCCAGGTCATGATTGTTGTAGGCGATGTCGTCGGCGATGGCGGCCACCTGCGCCTCGGCGCTGGCATGGCTCGTCAGCTCCAGGTCGTGCAGGGCGTTGTATTCGCGCAGATAGGTGGCCGGGCGGCGCACCGGGCCATTGTGCTTGGCGAGCCCTTCGAGCGTCTCCCAGGTCAGGTTCAGCCCGTCGAAGCCGGCATAGCGGCGCTCGAGCAGCGTGACGTGCTTCAGGCTCTGCGCATTGTGGTCGAAGCCGCCATAGGGGCGCATCGCCGTGTCCAGCGCCTCCTCCCCCGCATGGCCGAAGGGCGGGTGGCCGAGGTCATGCGCCAGCGCCAGCGCCTCGGCCAGGTCCTCGTCGAGATCGAGCCGGCGCGCCAGGCTGCGGGCGATCTGCGCCACCTCGATGCTGTGCGTCAGCCGCGTGCGGAAATGATCGCCCTCATGGAAGACGAAGACCTGGGTCTTGTATTGCAGCCGGCGAAACGCGCGCGAATGGATGATGCGGTCCCGGTCGCGCTGCCAGGGGCTGCGATGGGGATCCTCGGGCTCTGCATGGAGGCGACCGCGGGAGGATGTCACCGCCCAGGGGGCAAGCACAGGTTGCATGAGAGAGGGGTATCAGGCCCGGAGAGTGGTGGAAATCCTGAACCTGCCACTCTACATTCGGTTTCCAGGAGATTTTCCCATGCCCGATGGCCAGCCCGCCCGTGCCTTCCACGTCACCCCCCGCGCCGCGGAGGAGATCGCGGCCATCGCGGCGCGCGAGAATCGCGCCGGCGCCGGGCTGCGCGTGACCGTCTCGGCGGGCGGCTGCTCCGGTCTGCAATATGGCTTCGCGCTCGAGGATGCGGCCGGGGAGGACGATCTGGTCGTGACGATCGGCGGCACGCGTGTCTTCGTGGACGCGGTCTCGCTCGATTTCCTCGACGGCTCCCAGCTCGACTGGCACGAGGCGCTGATCGGCGCGCATTTCGTGGTGCGCAACCCACAGGCCGTGAGCGGCTGCGGCTGCGGCGTCAGCTTCGCCGTCGCCTGAGGGCGCCCGCGGCCGAGAAGATTAGCACGGCCACCGTCAGGGCCGGGGCATCATACATCCAGCCCACGAGCCAGGCGGCCGCCAGACCGAATATGGTGAAGGCGCAGGTGAGCGTGGCCGCGAGCGCGAAGCTCATCTGCGGCCGATCGCTCCCCGCGCGTGCCGGCGCGGCGGCGGGGCGCTTGGCCGTCAGATTTGCAAAAAATAACATGCTTAAAGATAACATCACGAATGGCGGGATCGGGAAAGGCGGGGCGGAATGAGATTCGCGATGGACGCATCGCCTTCTTGCCGCCCGCGCCGCCGCCCGCCACAAGGAGCGGATGCGCCTCGCCACCTTCAACGTGAACTCGATCCGCCGCCGCGTGCCGCATCTGGCGCGCTTCCTGGCCCGTCATGAGCCCGACCTCGTCTTCCTCCAGGAGCTGAAGTGCAAGACCGAGGAGTTCCCCGCCCTGGAACTCGCGGGCACGGGCTACCGGATGCGCGCGGTGGGCCAGCCCGGCGGGCGCAATGGCGTGGCGGTCCTGGGCCGGGTGGATTTCGAGGTGCTGGACGAGGCCCTGCCCGGCGAGGCCGATGATGCCCAGGCCCGTTTCATCGCGGTTCAGGCGGCCGGCGTGGTCGCGGCCGGGATCTACCTGCCCAACGGCAATAGCGGCGGCGCCGAGGGCATGGCCTATAAATGGCGCTGGATGGACCGGCTGCGGCACTGGGCTTCCGCCCGGCTCGATGCCTTCACGCCGCTCGCCATCCTCGGCGATTTCAACGTCTGCCCGACCGAGCGGGACCTCGCCCCCGGCGCCCTGCCGCCGCTCGATGCCCTGGTGCACCCCGAAAGCCGCGCCCGCTGGCGCGCGCTCGAGCATCTGGGCCTGACGGACGCTCTGCGGGCGCTGCACCCCGCGGACGCGCCTTACACCTACTGGGATTACGGCGCGGCCTTCGAGACCAATCGCGGGCTGCGAATCGACCATGCCCTGCTCTCGGCCGAGTTGGCCGAGCGGCTGACCGGCTGCGGCGTGGACGTGGCGGCGCGGGCCGAGGACCAGCCCTCGGACCACGCGCCCGTCTGGGTGGAATGGACGGACTGATCGCTCAGGGCGTCATGCGGGTCAACGACAGGTCGTGCCAGGCCAGGCGCGCCTGTAGCACCAACGACGCCCCGTAATAGTCCTGCGCCGCATCCACCCGCGGCATGCGGCGCAAGTCGCCATCACCCGCCTGGGCCGCCTGGCTCAGCCGCGCGATCGCGGTGATCCCGGGCGAGGCCGGATAGCCTGGCGTGACATTGGTCATGAGATCCACCCAGGCGGGCATGCCGCGCGAGGTGGGCGTGCTCCAGAAGCGGATCGCGGCGCTGACGGCAGGCTCGCGGGCGAGCCCCGCCCAGACCAGGTTCAAGGGCACGCGGATGGCGTCGAAGGAGAACCGCTTCGGCCACCCTTCCGCCATGACCGAGCGGCCGCCATCGCTCGGCAGTTCCAGCCAGTCGGGCGGCAACTGGTGCATGCCGAAGCGGCTGTCGCGGATCAGTGCCAGGCCGTCGCGCTCGAGCCTTTCCCAGGCGGGATCGGGCAGATGCTGCGCGATCACGCGCAGCGCGGCGAAGGCGTAGTAGGAGGGATTGATCACGACGCGCGCGCGGCTCTGGAAGCCATAGGCGCCCGGCAGCAGCACCCAGCGCGGCCCCACCTGGACCACGCAGCGGCGCAGCAGGTCCCGCCCGATCGCCTGCCCCATGCGCCGGTAGAGCGGGTTGGACCAGATGCGGCTCGCCTCCAGGAGGGCCCAGGCGATGAAGATGTCGCCGTCGCTCGCATTGTTCAGGTCGGTGACATTGGGGCTCGTATCGGGTTGCCAGCGCCAGGCGCAGAGCGAATCCGTGGGCCGCTTCAGGTTGTTCATGGTCCAGGTGAGGATGCGGTCGAAGGTCGGCTGGTCGCCGGCGCGAAGCGCGCCCAGCAGGCCGTATCCCTGGCCCTCCGAGTGCGAGACGTTGCGGTTGCCGTTGTCCACGACCCGCCCTTCGGGCAGCACGAAGCGCCGCTCGAAGGCAATCCAGTCCTCCTGCGCCTGGCCGTGTCCCGCGCCTGCCAGCGCGACACCGGCCAGCACGGCAGGAATGATCCTGCGGCGCGGCAGATGTAACACTATGTGATCACGTCCCAAAAATCATGCTGTTTGTTCACGATTGTGATAGATCAACGCCACGCTTCATCCCTTAGGGTGAGTATAACGGCGTGGTGGACTCCGGACACCGTGCTCGCCCCTGGAGGCCTTCATGCGCCTGTCGTTCCTCGCCTTGCTTCCGCTTGCCTGGGCCGCGCCTGCGCTGGCGCAGCCTAGCCCGCCGGACCTCCTGGCCCTCGCCCGCCAGCTCGACCTCGATGATTCCGAGGAGGAGGTGCTGCGCGAACTCGGCTCCGTGGGTTGGCTCACGATCGAACCGGCGCGCGCCTTGCCCAATGGCGTGAGCCGCCTGATCCTGGCCGTCCCGACGGATGACGCCTGCATGCCGAGCGGCGCGCCCCTGGTCTGCCCCGCGATTCGCGTGGTCCTCGTGATCGACCCGAGCCGCGGCCCGCGGGTGAGCCGGATCGAGGCCTTCACCCCCCTGCCCGGCACCCAGAACGTGATCGAGGTCTTCCGCAACGCGTCCGACGGGCTCGGCCCGCCGCTGCAGACCGAAAGCTGGGCCGAGCAGATCCGCGGGATGCCCCGCCATGTCTGGCGGCAGCGCTGGCGCCCGGATGCGAGCGCGGGCAGCTTCATGGAAGTGGTCGTCACCGCCGATCCCGAGCCGGGCAACAGCTTCGGCCTTGCCAACCCCGCCGTCCCGGCCCTGGGCATCGGCTTCGTCCTGACCGACCCGGCGCTCGAGGATTCGACCATGGCCGCGCGCCGCCGCGTGATGTGCCGCCCCGGTGCCGCCGATTGCGGCTGAGGCCCGCGGCCTCACAGCCTTGCGATGACGGGACGCGGACCGCCCAGGAAGGTTTCGTAGAGCGAGGCCAGGGTGCCATCCTCGTCCCGCAGGAGGACCCAGGTGTCGAGAAAGCGTCGCAGGTCCGCCTCGCCCCGCCGCATCGCGACCGCATAGCGAAACTCGCCGAGGGGCGAGAGGATGCGAAGTTCGTCTTCCGGATGCGTGAGCGACAGCCGGCGCAAGGTGGTGAGGCCCAGCACCATCGCAGCCGCCTCCCCCGCGCGCAGCATCGCCACGGCCCGGTCGTAGCTTGGGATCAGGTGGGTTTCCGCGCCGGGCGGCAGGGGCGGGTCCTCGCCCAGCATGGCATTGGAGAGCGTCAGGATCCGCTGGCCTGACAATTCGCCGAGGCTGGTCATCGGGTGCTGCCGCGTGGTGGCGAGCACGGTGGTGAATTCGCCGTGGGGCGCCGCGAAATCCACTTGCCGCAGGCGCTGCGGCGTGATGAGCATCATGGCGCAGGCAATGTCCACGCCGCCGCTCTCCACCATGGCGAAGCGCTGGCTGAAGGCCAGGGGCACCAGTTCGGCATCGACGCCCAAGCTGCGGGCGATGTCGCGTGCCGTTTCGACCTCAAGCCCGGAGACGCCGCCATCGGCCTCGCGAAAGCCGTAGGGGCCGCCCTCCAGCCAGACACCAATGCGGATTCGGCCGGTGGCGAGGATGCGCCCGAGCGCCCCGCCAGGCGGCATCGCGCGCGCAGGACCGGGCAGGCCGACAACGGCGCATGACAAGAGCGGCAGAGCGCGACGACCAAGAAGCATCATTTTGATCTTAGAGAGAATTGTATCGCCCACCAAACGAAAACCTGGGCGCTGCTAAAAACTCGGCAAATCCGGCTGCGGCGTCGCGAGGATCGCCTCGGAGAGGGTGGCGAGCCGGCCGCCCGAGCGGGCCAGGAAGATGAGGGCGTTGAGCGCGCGCAGCAGGTCATGCTCGCCGAAGCGAAGGCCCACCGACATCAGGCGGCGTGTCAGGATGAACCGGTGGGTGAGGCCGAGCCTCGGGAAGTCCAGGAGGAAGCGAGACATCACCGGCCGGCGCAGCACGACCGCCTCCGCCAGCCCTTGCTCTGTCGCGGCGGCGAGGTCGGCGCGCGTGTCATAGACGAGCATCCGCGTGCCCTCGGGCAGGGTTTCCGCCACGGCGCCCTCGAGGCCGGCGCCGCCCAGCACTCCCACCGCATGGCCCTCCAGCTCGGCCGGCCGACGCACGGCGTGGCGCAGCAGCGAGGCCAGGACGATGTCCGCCCGCGCCACCGGCGAGGTCAGCAGGACCTGGCGCGCATCCTCGGCGGTGAGGGTCACATTGGCCGTGATGTCGCCCTCGCCAGCGCGCAGCCGGGCAAGGCGCTGGCTCGGTGGGACATCATGAAACACCGGCCTGACGCCCAGACCCTCGGCCAGCATGCGGCCGATCGCGACGTCGAAGCCGGCGGGCTCTCCCATGGCGTCCATGTAGCCGAAGGGCGGCACGCCGAGGCTGACGAAGACATGCAGCTCCCGCCGCTGGAGGATGCGCCGCAACCCGTCGCCCAGCCCCTCACCTCGCGCGGGCCCCAGTGGCAGGCAGGCGATCAGCGGCGCCGCCAGCAGGGAACGCCTGCTCGGCGGACCAAGGTCAGCGCGACGCGCGCCCAACCCTCCCAAATTGTAACGATCAACACAGAATGGCGGCCAAAATCCCATTTTGAGATGCTTCTGCCGCACGGCCCCGCAAAGCAAGTGTAAAGCCTGGCCTACAGCCAAAATTTAAGCCAACGCCCATCCGGTCCGAGGCCCGTCAGGCGCGGGGGCCGATCCAGGGCAAGTAGCGCGGGAGTTGCGCGGGCGCCGGATAGACCACGGGGTCCGGCGCCACGGAGATCTCGGGTTCGCCGCGCCAATAGGCGCAGCCCGGGAGAACCAGCAGGGAGAACAGAAGCGGCCAGCATCGCATGCCGACAATCCAGCATGGCGAGCCGCGCCGGTCCATCAACCGATGATCAGATGGCTCAGCAGCCAGGCGAGGCCAAAGGCGGAAGCGGCGGAAAAGGCCAGTTGCAGCGCCAGCGGCGGCGCCGAGGGCGCGTCGGGACGGGCCCGGGCCATGCGCGGCTTGGGCGGGATGCGGAGGTTGTCGGCGTGGGGATAGGTCGTGCTCATGGGCTGACGAAAACACGAACAAATCGTAAACGCAAGCCGTATTTTCAGGGTTTGTTCTTTTTCCTTGCGCCCTGGAACGGGGCCAGCTTCACCCCTCCGGCTTGCGCGCCTCGGCGCCACCTTCCTCGCCCGGCAGGGCAAAGCCCGCGATGGCTTGCCAGACACGCAGCACGAAGGCGTCATCCCGGCCGCCCTGGCCGATGGCACGCTGCGCCACGAAAAGCTGCAAGGCCTGGGCGGCCAGCGGCACCGGCAGCGCGGATTCGCGCGCCATGGCCTCCACCAGGCCGAGGTCCTTCACGAAGATGTCGCCCGCCGAGAGCGGCGTGTCATCGCCCGCCAGCACATGCGCCATGCGGTTCTTGAACATCCAGGAAGCGCCAGCCGCACCATTCACCACGCCATAGACCGTGTGGGGGTCGAGCCCGGCGCGGAGCGCCAGCGCCATCGCCTCGGCGGCGGCGGCGATGTGAACGCCGGCGAGCAGCTGGTGCACCACCTTCATGGCCGCCCCCTGCCCTGGCTCGGAACCGAGGTTCCAGACTTGGCCGGCCACCGCATCCAGCATGGGCTTGGCCGCGGCGAAGGCTTCGGCGCTGCCGCTCGCCATCACCGTCATCCGTCCTTCGCGCGCCGCGACGGCGCCACCGGAGACGGGGGCATCGAGGTAGAGCAGGCCGCGCGACGCCGCCTCCGCCGCCAGGCGCTTCGCATCGGCCGGCGCCATGGTGGCGGAACAGATGACGACGCCCCCGGGGGCGAGGCGCTGCGCGGCCCCCTCCTCGCTGTAGAGTGCGCGCTCGGCCTGGGCTGCGTTCACCGTCAGCACCAGCACCGCATCCTGGCCGGCATCGAGATCGGCGCCGCGCGCGACCGCGCGGTTGCCGAAGGCGTTGCGGGCTTTCTCGCTGGGGTCCACGCCCGTCACGTCGAGGCCGGCGCGCAGCGCGCTCTGGGCCGCGCCGCCGCCCATGCTGCCGAGACCGATGACCGCTACCTTCATGCCCGCTTTCCCCCTGGCCGTGCCCCCGCAAGGTCGGCCGGGCGGGGGTGCAGCGTCAACCGGCGGCCCGCGCCCAGACGGCGCCGGCGGCGGCCGCGCCCTCGCGCATCACCTCCGACATGTCGCAGCGCGTGGGGCGGCCTTCCTCGACCAGGACTTCGCCGGCCACGATCACATGGCTGACGTCGCGTCCCTGGCCGGTATGAACCAGCGTGCCCAGCGGGTCATTATGCGGCACCAGATGCGGCCGGCCGAGGTTGATGATGGTGAGGTCCGCGAGCCAGCCCGGCGCCACGCGGCCAAGCTCCGCGCCCAGCCCCATGGCGGCTGCGCCAGCCTCGGTCGCGGCATGCAGCATATGCTCGGGCTGCCAGGAATCTTCGACGCGGCCTGTCTGGATGCGGCCCATGCAAAGGCCCCAGCGCATCGCCTCCACCATGTCGCCATGGCGGTTATCGGTGGCGAGCGTCAGCTTCGCGCCGGCCTCGGCCAGGGCGCGCGTCGGCGCATACCGGCCGGACGCCGCGTTGTTCTTGGGGATATGGGCGACATGCACGCCGGCCGCGCCGAGTGCGGCGATGTCGCTCTCCGTCACGTGGATGCAGTGCGCCGCCACCAGCCGGTCATTCAGCATGCCGAGGCGCGAAAGCAGTTCGACCGGCGTGCAGCGCTCGCGCTCGGCCACGCGCTTCAGCTCGGCGGGGCTTTGGCAGAGATGGGTCTGCAGCCGCAGATCATGCCGCGCCGCGAGGTCGCGCAACTGCGCGAGATAGGGCGTGGAGCAGGTGTCCGGCGCATGCGGCGCGAGCTGGATGCCCATGCGGGGCTGGCCGTGGAAGCGGGCGATCATCTCCTCCGCTTCGTCGATCATCGCGGCACCGATGGCCTGGTTGTGCTCCCAGCGGCCTTCCAGCACGGCGTCAAAATCCACATCATGCAGCCGGTTGCAGCCCCAGACGCGCAGGCCGAGATCGGCAATCGCCGGCATGGAGTGGCGCGCATGCACATAGACGTCGTTGATCAGCGTGCAGCCACCCAGCAGCGCCTCCAGCGCGCCCAGCCGCGCCAGCGCCACGGTCTCGTCCGGCGTGAGCATCTGCGCCTGCGGCACGCCCTTCGTGTAGGAGGGCGCGAAGCCCATATCCTCGGCCGTGCCGCGGACCATCACCAGCGCGCTGTGCAGATGGGTGTTGATCAGGCCCGGCACGGCGAGATGACCGGCCAGGTTCAGCCGCCGTGTCGCCGTCATCCCGGGCTCCGCCGCCACGAAGCGGCCATCGGTGATGGCGATGCGCGCATGCGTCACCGGCGCCTCGAAGGCGGCGGGGATGAGCGTCACCCCCTCGATCAGCAAATCACAATGCGGCAAGCGGCGTCTCCCTCTGGACCGGGTTGACGCCCTATATCACAGGCTGGCGCGCGCCCGCTCCCACAGCGCGGCGGAGGCGGCCGCACCAGCGCGGATCACCTCCTCCGGGTCGCAGCGCGTGGGGCGGTAATCCTCGACCACCACCTCGCCCTCGACGACGACGTGACTGACATCGCGCCCCATGCCGGTATGCACGAGCGTGCCGAGCGGGTCGTTGTGCGGCACCAGATGCGGGCGGCGCAGGTCGATCGCCACGCAATCCGCGCGGAAGCCGAGCGCGATCTGGCCGATCTCCGCCTCCATGCCCATCGCGGCGGCACCGCCCTCGGTCGCCGCATGCAGCATATGCTCGGGCTGCCAGGAGTCTTCCACGCGGCCGGTCTGCACGCGGCCCATGCAGAGGCCCCAGCGCAGGATCTCCACCATGTCGGCGTGCATGTTGTCGGTAGCGAGCGTCAGCCGCGCGCCCGCCTCCACCAGCTTGCGCGTGGGCGCGATGGTGCCGCCGGTCGCATTGCCCTTGGGGATATGGGCCACGAAGACACGCGCGGCGCCGACACGGGCGATGTCGCTCTCGCTGAGATGGATGCAATGCGCGGCCACCAGGCGGTCATTCAGCAGCCCTACTTCCTCCAGCAATTCCGGCGGCGAGCAGCCGTCCCGCTCGCGGATGCGCGCCACCTCCACCTTGCTCTGGCTGAGATGCGTCTGCACGCGCAGCCCCGTGCGCCGCCCCGTCTCCGCCACTTCGCGCAGGAAGGGGGTGGAGCAGGTGTCCGGCGCATGGGCCGCGAGTTGCACGCCAGTGCGCGCATCCGCCTTGCCATGGAAGCGCTGCGCGATGCCAAGCGCCTGATTCAGCGTGGCCTCGCCGATCTCGCGGTGATGCACCCAGCGGCCCGACGCGATGCCGGAGAAATCCGCGTCATGGATGCGGTTGCAGGAAAAGACGCGCAGGCCGAGATCCGCCATGGCCGGCAGGGTGATGTCGGTGTGCACATAGGTGTCGTTGATGAGCGTGGAGCCCGCCAGCATCGCCTCCAGCGCACCCAGCCGCGCCAGCGCCACGGCCTCATCCTCGCGCACTATGTGGCCCTGGGGCACACCCGGCGTATAGGCGGGTGCGAAGCCCATATCCTCGGCCACGCCACGCACCATGGAAAGGATGGTGTGGGTGTGGACGTTCACCATGCCGGGGATGACCAGATGCCCATTCAGCCGGAGATGCCGCGTGGCAGTCGCGCCTGGCGGCAGGTCGGCGGCCGGGCCCACGAAGGTGAAGCGCGCATCCTTGATGCCGAGCGCGGCCTTCTCGATGGGCACCGCGAAGGCGCGTGGGATGAGGGTGATGCCCTCGATCAGCAGGTCATAGGTCACGATGCGGCTCCAGATGGCGGAGGAAGCGTTGCAGGCGCTCGTCGCGCGGCGCGCCGAAGAGCTGGTCGGGCGGGCCTTGTTCCGCGATGCGCCCATCGGCCATGAAGACCGCGCGATGGGCCACGCTGCGGGCGAAGCGCATCTCATGCGTGACGACGACCATGGTCATGCCCTCGGCGGCCAGCGCGCGCATGGCGTCCAGCACCTCCTGCACCAGTTCGGGGTCGAGCGCGGAAGTGGGTTCGTCGAACAGGATCACGCGCGGATCCATCGCCAGCGCACGCGCGATGGCCACGCGCTGCTGCTGCCCACCGGAAAGCTGGCCGGGTCGCTTATGGACGTGATCGGCAAGGCCCAGGCGCGTGAGTTCGTGGGCCGCCCGCGCCTCGGCCTGGGCGCGCGGCACGCCGAGCACACGGCGCGGCCCCAGCGCCACATTCTGCGCCGCCGTCAGATGCGGAAACAGGTTGAAGCGCTGGAAGACGAAGCCAAACAGCCGGCGCTGATTCGACAATTCCCGCTCATCCGCCGCACGCCCATCCGCACGCTGCCCGATGGTCACATCGGCGATGCGCACCGTGCCGGCATCCGGCGTCTCCAGCCGGTTCAGGCAGCGCAGGAAGGTGGTCTTGCCGGAGCCGGAGGCGCCGATGATCACCACCGTCTCGCCCTCGTGAACGTCGAGATCCACGGATTGCAGCACCGTGCGCGGGCCATAACTCTTGGTGATGCCGCGCGCCGCGACGAGGACGGGCGCGCTCATGCGGCACCTAGCTCGCGTCGTGGAAGATCAGCCCGAGCGTGTGCCGCTGGCCGCGCCGCACCGCGCTCACGCCGTGGCGCATGTTCACGCGATAGGTGCCACGGCTGCCCTGCAACGGCCGATGCCGCACGGGGAACACCACGGCGTCGCCCTGGCGCAGCGGCACCACGGCGGCGCGCGACTGCATGCGCGGCCGCTGCTCGGTCAGCACGAATTCGCCGCCCTCGAAATCCTCGCCCGGACGCGAGAGCAGGAGCGTCACCTGCAGCGGAAATACCTCCTCGCCATAGAGGTCCTGGTGCAGGCAATTGTAGTCGCCCTCGCCGTAGCGCAGCAGCAGCGGCGTGGGACGCGTCTGCCCGGCCGCATGGCATTGCGCGAGATATTCCGCATGGGTGGGCGGGAAGCGCCGCGCCGGCTCCCAATCCCGCGCGATGGCGGCCAGCGGCGGATAGAGCACCGCTCGCAGCGCCGCGATGCGCTCGGGCACCGGGTCCGCGAAATACTGGTACTCCCCCCGCCCGAAGCCATGCCGCGCCATGATGACGCGGGAGCGGAACAGCCCTGGCTGATCGTAGAGCGCCGCCATGGCTGCGCATTCCGCGGGCGGAAGCAAGCCTGGCAGGATGGCCCAGCCCTGGGCGTCGAAGTCGTGTCGCAGATGATCGTACATGCGCCAGCATCGCACGAAGCAACGGGCCGCGCCTTCCGTTGATTGCTCTCACCATGTCGGCAGCGCCCGCTCGATCCGCCGCGAGACGAAGGAGAGCGCCGAGATCAGCGCCCAGTAATACAGCGCCAGCAGCAGGAAGATCTCGAAGGGCGCGAAATGCGTGGCGATGATCGCCTGCCCCGCCCGTGTCAGCTCATAGACGGAGATCACCGAAAGCAGCGATGAGTTCTTGGTCAGCGTGATCAGGTCATTGGTCAGGGCCGGCACCATGGGGCGCCAGGCCTGCGGCAGCAGCACCCAGAGCAGGGTGGAGCGGCGCGTCATGCCGATGGAAAGCGCCGCCTCGCTCTGCCCCTTCTCGATGCTGCCGACCGTGCCGCGCACGACTTCGGCGATATAGGCGCCCGCGTTCAACGCCAGCGCCACCACGCCCGCCCAGAATTCCGGCAGGCGGATGCCGACGACCGGGAGCGCGAAGAACACCAGGAAGATCTGGATCAGCAGGGGCGTGCCGCGGATGAACTCAACATAGAGCCGGATCAAGCCGCGCAGCAGCACGGAGTTCGACAGCGAAGCGAGCCCGGCCGCGAGCCCGATGGCCAGCCCCAGCACGGCGGCAACGGAACTCACCTGCAAGGTCATCACCACGCCATGCGCCAGCAAGGGCGCGGCATAAGTGACGACATTCCAATCAAAATACATTTGCCGTGCCCTCAGACGCCGGGCGCGCGCATCCGCGCCCCGCCCGGCTTACGCCGCGGGCTCGGGGATGGTGTCGGGCAGGTTGAACTCGATGCCGAACCACTTCTCCTGCAGGGCCTTCAGCGAGCCATCGGCACGCATCGCGCGCAGCCGCTCATTCAGCCAGGCCAGCACCTCCGGATCCTCGCGGCGCAGCGCGATGCCGGCCCAGTTGTCGGCGCCGATTCCGCGCACGATGGCAAAGCGGCCGGGCTGGCTGCGCATGACATAAGCGAGCGTCGGCAGCGTGTTCAGCACGCCATCCACCGTGCCCTGCATCAGCGCGAGATAGGCGGCGGGGTGGTCATCATAGGTTCGCACGCCCGAGAAGGGCTGGCCGCCCGCCGCCCGCATGCGCTCCGCCAGGCGCGGATGCAGCGTCTCGCCCGGCGAGCCCAGCTTCACGCCGAGGCTCTTGCCGCCCATGTCGCCGATGCTGCGGATGCTGTTCGCGTCCCGCGCGCGGATCAGCAGGGACTGTCCGGCCTCGGCATAGGGGATGGTGAAGGCCACGCGCTCCATGCGGGCACGGGTGTAGCTCATCGAGGACATGATGATGTCAAAGCGGCCGGCATAGAGGGCCGGGATCACGCCCGACCATTGCGTGTCGATGAATTCCGGCGTCACGCCGATGCTGCGGCAGATCGCGGTCGCGAGTTCCACGTCATAGCCCACGATCACGCCGCTCTCGCGGAAGGTGAAGGGCGGGTAGGTCGCTTCGCACCCCACCCGCAGCTTTCCGTTGGCGCGGATCTGCGCCAGCGTCCGCGGGCCGGATTGCGCGGCGGCTGCGCCAGCGGCAAGGAGGAAGGGCGCGGCAAGGGTGGCGCGGCGGGTGAAGCTCATCGGCGATTCTCCTCCGGAAGGTCCGAGCAGGCTGCGGCCCAGGACGACCTGTCTCAACCCGGCGTTGCGCCCGAAATGCGCCGGCCACGCCGGGTTTGCCGCATTGCGCGGCAGCCCGCCCATGGGAGAGGCCTTTACCGCGCGCAGCATCGGCGCGACGATGCATGCAGCATCAAGAGGAAGCGCGCCCATGCCCCGATCGCTTGTCCCTTCCTGGCGGGGTGCGGCCCTCGGCCTCGCGGCCCTGCTCGCCGCCTGCGCCGATCCGGCACCGGTCACGCCGCCCGTGACCACACCCCCCGCCGCAGCGCTGGAGGAGGATGTCAGTGCCGCGCTGCGCCGCATGGCCACGACGCTGACCACCGCGCCGGCCTTCACCCTCACCTTCACGACGCTGCGTGAGGCGCCGGCGGGCCCCGGCCAATCCATCCTGCTCAGCGGCAGCGGCGTGGTCGCAGCCAGCCGGCCCGACCGCCTCTATGCCGCCGTCGGCAGCGACCTCGGCAGCTTCAGCCTCTGGTATGACGGCCGGGACTTCACCGCGCTGAACACCCAGCAGAACGTCTATGCGGTGACACCGCTGACCGGCGGGATCGAGGTTGCGCTGAAGGCGGTCGAGGCGCGGCTCGGCGTCACCCTGCCCATCCTGCCGCTGCTGGCGGACGACCCCTACGCCATGCTGACCCCCACGGGCACCACGGGCCGCTTCCTCGGCCGTTCCATCATCCGGGACGTGGTCGTGGATCACTTCGCGATGAACGGGCCGACCGGGCATTGGGAGATCTGGTTGGAAGCGGCACCCAGCGCCCTGCCGCTGCGCGTCTCCTTCGTCGAGAACGGGCCCGAGCGGCTGCGCACCATCCTCGATTTCCAGGAGTGGAACCTGCGGCCCCGCCTGCCCGCCGGCACCTTCGCCTTCACGCCGCCGCGGGATGCCGCGCGCGCCAGTTTCGTCCCGCGCGGAGAAGCGCTGACCCGGAGCAACACGCCATGAGCCCCCACCTCCTCCCTCGCCTCGCCCTGGCGCTGCTCGGGCTTGGCATCGCGGCCGAGGCACAGGCCTGGACCAGCGGCAGCGGCCCGCGCGGCGGCAGCTACGCGGCCGGGCCGCGCGGCGGCGTGGCCGAGGGCCCGCGCGGTGGCGTGGCGGCGACCGGCCCGCGTGGCAATGCCGCCGTGCGCGGGCCGCAGGGC
>JAESGX010000480.1_pt1 | contig 14344 bp, 6 predicted proteins | sample 9269801 | NCBI WGS metagenome assembly JAESGX01 (sample SAMN16773122, study PRJNA677054) | algae metagenome | isolation source: Pleurocapsa minor GSE-CHR-MK-17-07R and co-occurring heterotrophs from wet... | place: USA: Lower Calf Creek Falls, Grand Staircase Escalante National Monument, UT ... | reverse complement strand
GCGGGAGCCGAGTGTGCGGGGTGTGTTTCCACTGAGTTGAAGCAAACAGACTGCGTTCCGCGTACTAACCTGCTCCTCCCCCTCGAGGAGCAGGCCGGGTGGGGGTGCGGGAGCCGTGGTCTTGGTGGACCTTGATCACCGATGCACGGTGAGTTTTGGGGGACCAAAGAAGGACCCCCACCTTGATCCTCCCCCTAGTAGGGGGAGGTGTCGACTGAGGCATTATTGGGCGGCTTCCGGGTCCAGGAACCCACCCGATTGACGTTCCCATAGGCGGGCATATTGGCCGTTGAGGGCCAGCAGTTCGGCGTGGGTGCCCTGTTCGACGATGGAGCCTCTGTCGAGCACGATGAGGCGGTCCATGGCCGCGATGGTGGAGAGGCGGTGGGCGATGGCGATCACCGTCTTGCCGGCCATCATGCGCTCGAGCTGTTCCTGAATGGCGGCTTCAACCTCGGAGTCGAGGGCGGAGGTGGCTTCGTCGAGGACGAGAATCGGTGCGTCCTTGAGAAGGACACGAGCGATGGCGACGCGCTGGCGCTGGCCGCCTGAGAGCTTGACGCCGCGTTCGCCGACCTGGGCGTCGTAGCCGGTGCGGCCTCGGAAATCGACCAGATTGGCGATGAACTCGTCGGCCTCGGCCATCTGGGCGGCATTGAGCAGTTCATCCTCGCTGGCGTCGGTGCGGCCGAACACGATGTTGGCGCGGACGGAGCGATGGAGGAGCGCGGTGTCCTGTGTCACGACGCCGATATTGCTGCGGAGCGAGGCCTGGGTGACATCGGCAATGTCCTGCCCGTCTATGGTGATGCGCCCCCCCTGCAGATCATAAAAGCGCAGCAGGAGGCTGACTAGGGTAGACTTGCCGGCGCCGGAGCGGCCGACAAGGCCGACGCGTTCGCCCGGCGCGATATTGAGATTGAAGCCGTCGATGACGCCATTGTCCTTGCCATAGCGGAAGGTGACGCTTTCGAAGCGGATACGGCCTTGGGTCACCGTCAGCGGCTGGGCATCGGGCTTGTCGACGAGGCCGAGCGGGCGCGCGATGAGGTCGGCGGAGTTTTGCGCCGTGCCATAGTTGCGCATGAGGCCGTTGAGTTGGTTCATCATGCGGCCGAGCAGATTGTAGAGGCGCAAGACCAAGGAAAGCGTGAAGGCGACGCCGCCGACCGAGACAAGGCCTTGCGTCCAGAGGTGAACCGCCAGGGCGCCAATGCCGGCTATGGCCACGCCCGAGAGCATGCCCATGGCGGAGCGGACGCCCACCAGGGTGCGGGCCAGCGTGGTCATGGAGGCAAGGAAAGTGTCGAAGCCACGGCGGACGAAACGGTCGTCCTCGTCTTGCGAGGAAAAGAGCTTGAGAGTCTGGATGTTGGAAATGCTGTCGACGATGCGGCCGGTGAGCGCTGAGGCCGATTCGGCGGCTACGGCCGAGCGCTTGCGCATGCGAGGCACGTAGTACCAGGCCAGGAGCGAGAATGTGGCGATCCAGAGGGCAACGGCAGCGCCGAGGCGCCAATCGAGCTGGCTCACCAGGATCAGCGTGGTGATGGCATAAACGGCGATGAACCAAACGACCTGGAGCGCGGCGACCATGAAATCGCCCACGGCGCCGCCGGCCTGCCAGACCTTGCTGGCGATGGCGCCGGAGAAATCGTTTTGGAAGAAGGAGAGGTTTTGGCGGATGACATGGGCGTAGGCCTGCCAGCGGACGAGATTGTAGAAACCGAGATTAACGGTTTGTTCCTCGACCACTGCGGACAGCCAGGTGACGAAGAAGCGAATGCCGAGGACGACCACGAGCATCAGGACGAGTTCGGGACCGTTATCGGCAATGAGGCCAGGCCAACCCTCGATTTGATTGGCGGCGTCGAGAATGTCGACGAGCCGGCCGACATAGTAGAACAACGAGGCTTCGATCAGGGCGACGGCGCCGCCGAGGACGAGGAGCGCAAGGAAAGGGAGCTTGGCCTGGCTGACATAGTGCCAGAAGAAGCGCGGTCCGGATGCGGGTGGCTGCAGGTTGTCGACCGCGCGGAATGGGTCAAGCCACGACTCGAAGATGCGGTGGAGGGGGGCGAAGAAGGGCATGGGGCGACGGTAGTGGGTGGGGGCGAAGGGAACAACTGGGGGCGAGGGAAAATGGATGCGTGGATGTTGCGCTGGGTGGTCGCCCCCCTCCAGCAGGGAGCCAGGTGGGAGCAAGAAGCCTGCATGTTGGGGCGAACCCACCCCCACCCTTGATCCCTCCCCGCAAAAGGGGAGGGTGTCGACTGAGGTCGTTGTGATCAAAATCCTGGTAGGTCGGCGGCTAGATGCACCATGTTGGACGAAGCACCAGGCGGCACCTGCCCCTTGACGCGGGAGGTTGGGAGGGGGTGTCGGGGGCCAAGATATCGGGGCTCCCCTGCCCCCTGACCGCCATTCGAGCGTAGCTCTCATGGCCTTCTCCCTCCGATCGCTCCACTGGAGCGATTGGCCCTGCGGGACGGCTCGAAGCCCCGCAAGGGGGAGGTGTCGACTGCGAGGCTGGTGCAAGAGCCGCGCTAAGCTACTGCGCCGCCACGGCATCCAAATCCAGAAATCCGCCGGATTGCCTTTCCCAGAGGTGGGCGTAGTGGCCGCCGGTGGAGAGGAGTTGGGCGTGGGTGCCCTCCTCGACGATGCGGCCTTGTTCGAGGACCACGAGCCGGTCCATGGCCGCGATGGTGGACAAGCGGTGGGCGATGGCGATCACCGTCTTGCCTCCCATGAGCGTGGTCAATTGCTCCTGGATGGCGGCTTCCACCTCTGAGTCGAGGGCGGAGGTCGCTTCGTCGAGCACCAGGATCGGCGCGTTCTTGAGCAGGACGCGGGCGATGGCGACGCGTTGGCGCTGGCCGCCCGAGAGCTTGACGCCACGCTCGCCCACATGGGCGTCGTAGCCCACCCTGCCCTGCGGATCGACCAAGCCCATGATGACGTCATGCACCTTGGCTTGCTCGGCCGCCCGGATCATTTCCTCGTCGGTCGCCGACTGGCGGCCGTATTTGAGGTTTTCGCGAACCGAGCGGTGGAGCAAGGACGTGTCCTGGCTGACAAGGCCGATGGCCGCGCGCACGCTTTCCTGGCTGACGTGGCGGATATCCTGCCCGTCGATGCGGATGGAGCCGTCCTGCACGTCGAACATGCGCAGGGCGAGGTTCACCAGCGTCGACTTGCCTGAGCCGGAGCGGCCGACAAGGCCGATCTTTTCGCCCGGGGCCACGCGGAGGCTGAAGTCGTCGATGACGCTGCCGGTCTTGCCACGCCAATAGTTGAAGTGGACCTTGTCGTAGACCAGCTCGCCCTCGGTGACCTCCAGCGCCCTGGCGTCCGGTGCGTCCAGCATGGTGAGGGGCTGGGCGATGGTTTCCATGGAATCCCGGATGTTGCCGATCTGGCGGAAGATGGAGGAGCCGATCTCGAGGATCCAGCCGCTCATGTTCATGATCTGCAGGGCAAAGGGGATCGCCGTGGCAACTGCCGCAGCGGTGAGGGTGCCGTTGTTCCAGCCGATCAGGGCCAGCCAGGTGACCGAGACCACGAGACCTCCGTTGAGCAGGAACAGGGCCGACCACATATAGGTGAAGGTCCGCATCAGCTTGCGGAAGCTCACGGTATGCTCAACCACGGAGTCAGCGACGTAACTGTCCTCGTGATCACCAGTCGAGAAGGTCTTGAGGGTCTGGATATTGGTGTAGCTGTCGACGATCCGGCCCGTCATCACCGACTTGGCCTCGGACAGTTCCTCGGAATAGCGGGCGATCAGGGGCATGGTGATGGTGAAGAGCACGGCATAGAGCCCTAGCCACACGCCGATCGGAATCAAGAGCACCGGATCGAGCTGGGCCAGGACGATGATGGCGACGACGACGAAGACCAGCGCGTACCAGGCCGCGTCGATGCTAAGATTGACGGCGATTTCAAGCGCTTCACCGGCCTGGATGATCTTGTTGGCGATGCGGCCGGCAAAGTCGTTCTGGAAGAACGTCCAGCTTTGGCGGATCACGTGCCAGTGGCTTTGCCATCGGACGATGCCGACGAGGTTGGGCACGATGGAGTGGTTGCGGATGACGGTGTCGAGCAGGAACGTGAAGGGACGCACCAGGACGACGACAAAGATCATCCAGAGGAAGACCTGGCCGTGTTCGTTGAAGATATTGCCAGGATTGGTAGTCGCCAGCATGCCCACGATCATGCCGACAAATACGGGCATGAGCGCATCGGCGACGGAGCCGATGGCAACCAGGACCATGCGGACAATGAAGACGGCCCGGAGCTGGTTGATGAAGTAGAAGGCGAATGCGCGAAGGCCCATGGGTGGCTGGCGGTCGGCTGCGAGCGCTACGGGCGAGTAGAAGTTGTCGAAATAGCTGATGACGCGGTTGAACATGAGGAGCTCATCTGGTGAGCCGCGCCTGACGGAGGTTTTGTCTCAGGTCAGGTTCGGTATCGATCGGAGGATTTGGTTCTGGTGACGCATGCAGAGATGCGATTGCGGTTCGCTCGGATCGTGATGATGTCACCCATTGGGGTACTCCTTGGTTGGGTTGTCTTAGGTATCAGCGGCGTTTCCTCCCCTCCCCTTGAGGGGAGGGGTCGAGGGTGGGGGTCGTTGGGTTCTTGCGCCCGAAGGGGACCCCCTCCCCGGCCCTCCCCTCAAGGGGGAGGGAGGGCAGACTGCTAGTTCGGGTTTGGCTTCATTGCGCCGCTTCTTCCTGTTCGGCGTCGAGGAAGCCGCCGGATTGGCGGCTCCAGAGGTTGGCGTAGATGCCGCCGGTTTCCAGCAGCTGGCTGTGGGTACCTTGCTCGACGATCTTGCCTTTGTCGAGCACGACAAGCCGATCCATCATGGCGATGGTGGAGAGGCGGTGGGCGATGGCGATCACCGTCTTGCCTTCCATGAGCAGCTGGAGCTGGCCCTGGATGGCGGCTTCCACCTCGGAATCGAGAGCGGACGTCGCTTCGTCGAGCACCAGGATGGGCGCGTTCTTGAGCAGGACGCGGGCGATGGCGATGCGCTGGCGCTGGCCGCCGGACAGCTTCACCCCGCGTTCGCCCACATGGGCGTCGAAGCCCTTGCGGCCCTGCAGATCGGAAAGGCCGACGATGAAGTCGCTGGCCTCCGCCAGTTCCGCGGCTTTGAGCATCATCTCCTCGGTCGCATCGGGGCGGCCATAGATGATGTTGTCGCGCACCGAGCGGTGGAGCAAGGACGTGTCCTGCGTAACGACACCGATATTGGCGCGCAGCGAATCCTGCGTCATCTCGGCGATGTCGTGGCCATCGATCAGGATGCGGCCCTCGGCGCGGTCATAGAAGCGCAGAAGCAGGTTGACCACGGTCGACTTGCCAGCGCCGGACCGGCCGACGAGGCCAATCTTTTCGCCGGGGCGGATATGAAGGTCCAGCCCTTCGATGACGCCGCTGTTCTTGCCGTAATGGAACGAGACGTTCTCGAACTTGATGTCGCCCTTGACCGGCGGCAAAGCCTTGGCGCCATGTGCATCGGAAACGACGCGCGGCATGGAGATGGACGAGATACCATCGCGTACCGTGCCGATGTTTTCGAACAGGGACGACATTTCCCACATGACCCATTGGCTCATGCCCTGGAAGCGCATGACGAGGCCCAGGGACACAGCGAGCGAACCCGGCGTCATCAGGCCCTGAAGCCAGAGCCAGATGCCGGTTGCGGCGACGGCAAACAGCAGAAGGGCATTGGACCACAGGACGAGAATGTTGAGCACCGTGAACAGCCGCATCTGGCGGTAAACAGTTTCGAGGAACTGGTCCATCGCCTCCTTGGCGTAGACCTCTTCCCGGTTGGAATGGGAGAAGAGCTTGACCGTCGCAATGTTGGTGTAGCTATCGACGATGCGACCCGTCATCATTGAGCGCGCGTCAGCCTGCGCCTGGGAAATCTTGCCCATGCGCGGGATGAAGTAGACCATCAGCGAGACATAAGCTGCCAGCCACACCAGGAACGGAATGGCCAAGCGCCAGTCGGCGGCGGCCGCCAGAATGACAGCGCCGGTGAAGTAGACGACGACATAGACCAGCATGTCGAGCAGCTTCATCACCACTTCGCGCACGGCGAGCGAGGTCTGCATCAGCTTGGCGCCAATGCGACCGGCGAATTCATCCTGGAAATAGCTCATCGACTGACGGATCAGGTAGCGATGGCTCATCCAGCGGATGCGCTGTGGGAAATTGCCCAGCAGGGTCTGGTGCATGGTGAGGGTTGAGAGCAGGGCAAAGGCCGGGACGATGAACACGACCATCGCGCCCATCAAGGCGAGCTTCCAGCCGTCGGTCTGGAGGAACGTTTCCTTATCCGCGTCGGCTAGCCAATTGACCACATCGCCAATGAAGCCAAAGACGATGATTTCGCCCACGGCAACGGCCGCGGCAGCAAAGGCCATCAGGGCAAGCCACTTCTTGGCGCCATGACTGTAATGGAGGCAGAAGGCGAGCAGACCCTTGGGCGGCTCCACAGGATCGCCAGGCGGATAAGGGTCGAGACGTCGTTCAAACCAGCGCAGCATTTCGTCCACCATAGATTAGCCAGATCGGGAGTGTCAGCGTCGTGTGCTCCAGTGACATCAAACGTCAGGAGCCCATGGCAGACACGGTGCCGATCGGAAAAAAGAATACGGCGCTCAATACGCCCAAGATACGACGCAGAGGAGACACACGCCCCGACTCAAGAAAGCCCCCTCCCCTTCATCCTCCCAAGCGGATAGAAGAGTGAGCTAAATGGTCGCTGGTCGGCCAGAATACACAAAAGCGCCGAGTCTGCTGTTGCAGCTCCGCCACACTTCAATTCAGACCGTTGTGGACCTCCCTATGCGCACCGAAACAGAGCACACCATCTATCTCAAGGATTACGCGCCAAGCCCTTATCGCATCAGCCATGTTGATCTTGATTTCCGGATCGGCAGCGAGACGACACGCGTGCGGGCGCTGCTTACGGTGGAACCGCGCGAAGGCACGGCCGCGGGGACGCCACTGGTGCTCGATGGGGACGAGCTAGCGCTGAGCTCGATCGCGATCGACGGCGCGCCGCTGATGCTTTCGGCCTATCTGGCTGATGGCAATTCGCTGGTGATCAACGAGCCGCCCCTGCGCCGTTTCATTCTTGAAACGGAAGTCGTGTTGCGGCCTGAGACCAATACCAGGCTGATGGGACTCTACCGCTCCAACGGGACCTGGTGCACGCAATGCGAGCCTGAGGGATTCCGGCGCATCACCTATTTCCTTGATCGGCCCGATAATCTGGCGGTGTTCAAGGTCCGCATGGAAGCGCCGCGCGACCTTGCGCCGGTGCTGCTCGCCAATGGCAATCTCGTTGAGCAAGGGGATGCCGGAGACGGCAAGCACTTCGCAATCTGGGAGGATCCGTTCCCCAAGCCCGCCTACCTCTTTGCCCTGGTGGCGGGCGATCTGGGATCCATCAGGGACAGCTTCACCACCATGTCGGGGCGCCAGGTGGCGCTGGCGATCTACTGCACTCATGGGAAAGAGGGGCAGTGCCTATGGGCCATGGACAGCCTCAAGCGCTCGATGGCTTGGGACGAGAAGCGCTTCGGGCGGGAGTATGACCTCGATATCTTCAATATCGTGGCCGTGAGCGATTTCAACTTCGGCGCGATGGAGAACAAGGGGCTCAACATTTTCAACGACAAGCTGGTGTTCGCCCAGCCTGAGACGGCAACTGACGGTGACTACGAAGGCATCGAGCGGGTCATTGCCCATGAATACTTCCACAATTGGACAGGCAACAGAATCACTTGCCGCGACTGGTTCCAGCTGTGCCTCAAAGAAGGGCTGACGGTTTACCGCGATCAGGAGTTCACGTCCGACGAGCGCAGCCGGGCGGTGAAGCGCATCTCCGATGTGGTGACCTTGCGCGGTGCGCAGTTCCCCGAGGACGGGGGCCCCTTGGCCCACCCTGCCCGGCCAGACCAGTATCGCGAGATCAACAATTTCTACACGGCGACAGTCTACGAAAAGGGCGCCGAGATCGTGCGGATGCTCGCCACCCTGCTCGGCGAAGCTGGCTTCCGCAAGGGGATGGACCTTTACTTCGAACGGCATGACGGCGAGGCGACGACCATCGAGGCGTTCCTCCAAGTGTTTGCCGAGGCGAACGGCCTAGATCTCGAGCAGTTCAAGATCTGGTACCTGCAGGCGGGCACGCCCACGCTGAGCGTGCGCGACAGCTACGATGCCGCCTCTCAGACCTACACGCTCAAGCTCGCCCAAGAAACCAAGCCGACGCCCGGGCAGCCGAACAAGCAGCCATTGGTGCTGCCCATCAAGTTCGATTTGATCGGGCCCAATGGCAGCCCGATGAGCTGGAGTGGCGTGAGCGGCGCCGAAGTGCGCGACAACATGATCGTTCTAGATCGCTCTGAGGCGGAGGTGGTGTTCACCGGCGTGACGAACAAGCCGGTGCCGTCCTTGTTGCGCGAGTTTTCGGCGCCTGTGCAGCTTGATACCAATCTCAGCCACGACGACCGGCTGTTTCTGGCGCGGCACGACAGCGATCCCTTCAATCGCTGGCAGGCCTTGCAGGATGTCGGCATGACCATAGCGCTGGAGGCACTGGCAGGGAGGCGCTGGAGCCAAGCGGCAGCACAGTCCCTGAGCGATGCGTTTGCCGACACGTTGGCGAGCCCGGAGCTGGATGATGCGTTCAAGGCGCTGGCGCTGTCATTGCCGTCGGAGTCGCAGATTGCGCGCAACCAGGGCCGGGACGTCGACCCCGGCCGCATCCACACCGTCCGCGATGAGCTCATCGATACGGTGTTTGGTCCTTTGGCCGATCAGATGGGGCAGGCCTATCAGGGGTTGAGCAGCAGCGCCCCCTATTCACCGGACGCCCGTAGCAATGGGCGGCGGGCTTTGCGCAATAAATTGCTAAGCCTGCTGGTGGCCGCCAAGGCAGATGGGGCGGCGCAGCTGGCCGAGGCGCAATATGCCAATGCGGGCAATATGACCGATCGGCTTGCTGCCCTGGCAGCCAGCGCAGGGGCTCAGACGCCGCAGGCCAGCAGCCTTATGGCCGACTTCCGCAACAGGTTTGGCGGCGATCCGCTGGTACTCGACAAATGGCTTGCCGTGACGGCGAGCGTGCCGTCCGACGGGGTCATCGGGCAGATCCGGGCCATTCTCAACGAGCCAGATTTTCCCAAGACCAACCCCAATCGCCTGCGGTCCCTCGTGGGGTCGTTTGCCATGGGCAACCCCACCCAATTCGCGCGCGCAGACGGGGCAGGTTTCCAGTTTGTGGCTGAATTCGTGCGGGATGTGGACAGCATTAATCCACAGGTTGCGGCGCGTATCCTCACCGGCTTCCGGATCTATCCGATGCTTGAAGAAAATCGCCGTAATGCCGCGAAAAACATACTGTTTGCGCTGCAATCGGGCGGCACGCTGAGCCGCAACACGGGCGATATCCTGACCCGCATGCTCGCAGAATAATGTGGAAAAGTTGAAAGAATTTTTCTCCGCTCCTAAGTGACTCAGGAGACTCGGATTTCACCCCCCATCCGGCCCGTGTGACGGATGAGGGGATGGACACTGAGTCCCACCTGATTCATTGTTGGTTAAGAACTGATTGGTCGGGGCGGCAACCCTTCATTATTGACGGAGTAATTCATGCGGTCGGCGGAGTCATCCGGCGCCGGCGCCGAGGGATTTGGCGCGGGCAAAAACGCGAAAAATACAGCGCGTGCCAGGGCAACATCCTCAGCTGTACGCTCCCGCACACTGCGGCAGATGTTCTCCCCCATTACGCTCGCCGTGGGCCTTACGGCCCTCCTTTCAGCAACGCTTTTCACCGTCTACGACGTCGCAACCACCCTGCAGGATACGCAGGATCGCCTGGATCTGGCGACGCAGATTTCCCCTGTCATGGCTCAGCCTTATCCCACGAGCAGTGCCGCAGCCGATCTCCCCGCGCTGCGTTTCGCCGCGGTGCGGCGGGCGAGTGTGTTGCTGATGCCTGGTACGCCGCTGCAGGGGAGCAGCCTGTTCAACCCGTCGGTTTCAACTCCCGCCGCCACCATCCAGGGGACAAGCTGGACCGGCATAGCCCAGCGCAGCGGGCTGGCCTTTGGATTGGCTGCCCTGCTGACGCTCCTGACCTGGCGCCCGCGCAAGGGCGGCATGCCCGATTTCCAGCAGCGCCACAGCTATCGCACTCTGGCTTCGGCCATTCCCATGGGCGTCGCCTGCTGGACGCAATCGGGCCAGCTGGTGGTGTGCAACGATCAATATCGGGACCGCCTGAATTTGGGCAACAAGCCCGTCACCTATCATGATGTGGTGAAGCGCCTTGTGGCCGGCGGCTACATGAAGCTGCTCAACGACGACGAGAACAATCGCCTCCTCGAATTGCATCGCGAAGATGGCTCGTGCCTTTTGATCGACGAACGCCCCATGGAAGATGGGGGGTTCATGACCCTGATCAGCGATGTCACCGAGCGCAAGAAAACCGACACGCTATTGACCGCGATCCGCGAAGAACAGCGCCTGCTGGCCCGGCGCTACCATGAAGAAAAGCTCAAAGCTGAAGCCGCAAGCCGGTCCAAGACCAATTTCCTGGCTCATCTCAGCCACGACATCCGCACCCCGCTCAACCACATCATCGGTTTTGCCGAACTGATGCGGCACCAGGCCTATGGCCCGCTGGGCGATCCGCGCTATGCGGAATATGTGCAGTCGATCAAAGCATCGGGCGAACATTTGCTGGCGTCGTTTGCGACCATTCTCGATCTTGCCGAGCTCGATAGCGGCCAGAAGGCGCTGCGGCATGATCCGGTGGCGATCGACCAAGTGCTGGCGGGCGTCGTGCAGCGCTTCGGCGCCCAGGCCGAGCGCGCCGGGGTGACCTTCCAGCTGGGCGAAAGCTGCGGCGCCATTGTTTACGGCGACAAGCTGGGCCTGACCCGCATGTTGTCCAATATCGTCGAGAACTCGCTGCGGTTCACCAAGGCGGGCGGGCGCATTACCCTGGCCTGTTTCGCGGCCCAGGATGGCGTGGTGGTCGAAGTGACCGACACTGGGATCGGGATGGACGAGGAGCGGCTCGCGAGCCTGTCGCAGCCTTTTGCGCTGGGTGATGCGACATTCACCCGCGAGGGCAAGGGGCCAGGCCTCGGGATTTCCATTTCCCGCGCCATCGCCGAGCTGACCGGCGGCCATATGGCGATTGATTCAAGCCCCTCGCTTGGCACCACGGTGGCCTTTTCGCTGCCACTGCATGTCGAAGAGCATATGCAAGCCGCAGAATAGCTATTCGAGCTGTGCGGCTCGCTCGTACCAGGCGGACGCTGCGCGCTCCACCTCCCCCTGCATCTCAGCCAGATCCAGCTCCAACCTCCCAAAATCGGGATAATTGGTGAGCCCGGCCAAGAGGTCCTTGAAGGCTTCGCTCCAGGCCTCCTGCTTGAATGGGCTGATGAGCGCCGAACTCATGACCTGCAGCACCATGGAATAAAGATCGTGGATCTCGGCCAGTCGCTGGCCTTCCGGCACGAGGCCGATGGCGGCGCACCGGGACAGGACGCGCGCGGTGAGCGCCTGCGGCAGGCCGATGGCAGAGCCAGCGATCAGTTGGGCCGATTGCGCGATGAACTCGAGGTCCACCAGCCCGCCTTTGGCGAGCTTGAGATCGAAGGGGTGGCGTGGCTTGCGCTCCTTGGCGATGAGCGCGCGCATGGCAATGACATCGGCGATGGTCTTGGCATGGTCGCGCGGGCGGGCCATCACCTCGGCAATGGCTGCATCGATCTGGTAGCCAAAGTCCTGATCGGCGGCAATCACGCGCGCCCGGCTCAAGGCGAGGTGCTCCCAGGTCCAGGCGTTGTCGCGATGATAGGCCTTGAAGCCGGCAATGCCCGTGGCGAGCGGACCGGCATTGCCCGACGGTCTCAGCCGCATGTCGGCCTCGTAGAGCACGCCTTGGGCAGTTGGCGCGCTGATGGCGGCGACGAGGCGCTGGGTCAGGCGGGCATAATAATGGCTGGTGTTGAGCGACTTGGCGCCATCGGACTCCATGTCGGGGGCGTCGTAGAGAAGGATGAAATCGAGATCGGAGCTGGCCGTCATTTCGCGGCTGGCCATCTTGCCAAAGGCGAGCAGCCCTACCTTGCCGCCCTTGATGATGCCATGGCGGCGCTCGAACTCAATGCGCACGCTACCAAACAAGCGGTTGAGCAAGGTTTCGGCAAGCGCCGTGAATTGCTCGCCAGCGCCGGTGCTGGTGACTGTTCCGGACAGGAGGCCAGCGGCGATCAGAAATTTCTGCTCCTGGCCGATGATGCGGGCGCGATCGATGATCTCCTCGTAAGAGCGGGCGTCCGCCAGGAATGCGTCCACCTTGGCGATCAGCACGTCGCGATGGGTCACGTCGTCGGCAAAGGCTGGATCGATCAGCCCATCCATGACATGGGCGCGATGGATCACGGCTTCGGACATGCGGGGGGCGGAGGCCATGAGTTGCACCAGCAAGGTGCGCAGGCTGGGATGTGTCCGAAGGAGGGCGAAAAGCTGCACCCCAGTGGGCAGGCGCGCGAGGAAATCATCAAATTTGGCGAGGGCGATATCAGCATTGCCGGCATTGCCCAGGGTCGAGAGCAGCGCAGGGAGCAGTTCAGTCAGATGGGCGCGGGCTGCCGAGGCGCGGGTAGCGGGATAGCCGCCATAGTGCCATTTCTTGACGGTTTCGATGGCCTTATGGGCATCAGAGAAGCCGAGGCGCGTCAGCGTTTCGACCGTTTCTGGGTCATCGTCACTGCCGGTGAAGACCAGGCTGCCTTCGTCGCTGCCCAGGGTTTCCCCTTCAGTGAAGAGTTCGGCATAATAGCTTGCGACACGTTCCAGCGCCGCCCGGTAACCGGTTTCGAACAGGCGCAGATCGGGCTCGCCCATCAACCGGCCGATGATTTGCACCTCGTCTGGGGTTGCGGGCATGACGTGGGTCTGCTCATCGCGCAGCATTTGGAGTCGGTTCTCCACCGCCCGCAGATACCAATAGGTCTGGGTGAGTTCGGTCGCGGCCTTGGGCGTGATCCAGTTGGCGTCGGCAAGGGCCGCCAAGGCATGCGCGGTTGGCTTGACGCGGAGGGATTTGTCGCGGCCGCCAGCAATCAGCTGCTGGGTCTGGGTGAAGAACTCGATCTCGCGAATGCCGCCGCGACCAAGCTTGACGTTGTGGCCCTCGACACGAATGTCGCCGACCTTCTTGGCGATGTTGATCTGGCGCTTCATGGCCTGGATATCGGCGATGGTCGCGAAATCGAGGTGCTTGCGCCAGATATAGGGCGCCAGTTCCTTGAGGAATGCCTGGCCCACCCCGATGTCGCCGGCACAGGGCCGCGCCTTGATCCAGGCGGCACGCTCCCAGTTCTGCCCGCGCGCTTCGTAATAGGCCAAAGCCGCATCGAAGGAGATGGCGACAGGGGTGGAGCCAGGGTCGGGCCGCAGCCGCAGATCGGTGCGGAAGACATAACCGTACATCCGGCGGTCTTCCATGAGCCCCACCAGCTTTTGCACCATGCGGGAATAGAGCTTGGTGGCTTCGGTGGGGTCTGCCAGAACGCCTTTGGTCGGGTCGTAGAAGGCGACGATGTCGATGTCGGAGGAGTAGTTGAGCTCCTGACCGCCATGCTTGCCCAAGGCAAAGATGGCGAGGCCGGAATTGGCTGAAGTCGCCTGATCGGCGGGGATCGCCAGAATACCGCGCTCCGCCGCCTGGCGCATGAGAAGGTTCAGCGCAGCGTCAAGCGCGGCGTCGGCGAGATCGGAGAGGGCGGCGGTAGCCTGCGCCGTGGTCCAGGCGCCGCCCGTTTCCGCGACAGCCGCCAACAGAGCCGTACGGCCCTTGCCGATGCGCAGGACGGTGGAGAGACTATCCTCTTCGGTCGCACTCTGCCCTTCGGCCACAACATCATCGATGATATCGGCGAAGGCGCCATCGGCACTGTCCTGGAGTGCGCGGGCGAGCCAATCGCTGTTGGCACGGGCAAGGTCGAAGAGATAGGGCGCGGCTTCCAGCAACGGCCCCAAGGTGGCGCGCGCCTGCTCGATAGAGGCGCGGGCGTCGGGCGGCACTTCGTCCAGCCAAGCGTTGAAACGGGAGCACTCGGCAGCCGGCAAGGCAGTCAAATTCATGGCCATTGCTGAGAATTAGCTTGGCGGCACCAGCCGATCAAGCATGCTCTCACGCCGCCGGCAAATCGATCACCGCTCGTACGCCGGGCAGATTGTCCTCGATCCGGAAATTGCCGCCCATCAGGCGCGTTACGGCGTC